>Ga0190265_10000185_pt1 | contig 59668 bp, 62 predicted proteins | sample Popmic124T_FD_133135 | JGI IMG/M metagenome (GOLD analysis project Ga0190265, IMG submission 133135) | Populus adjacent soil microbial communities from riparian zone of Indian Creek, Utah, USA - 124 T | ecosystem: Environmental > Terrestrial > Soil > Riparian zone | place: USA: Utah | collected... | reverse complement strand
TTCTGGCTCGCGACACGCATGGATATGGTCGGTGGCCTCAACATCGCCGGCGCGGAATGCCACTATTCGCCGGCCGGTCGATGGTGGGCCGCAAATGCTCGCGAGAACCATTCCGGCGATGCCGAGGTGCCTGATCGCCTAAAGAAGGAGTGGGCGGAGCCCTACGGCGATCGGCGCCAGGCGATCGCGCTTATGGGCATTGAGCTTGATGTCGTTGATCTCAGCGAGCGTCTGGACGCATGCTTACTAGATGTCTCCGAGATGAATTCCGGGGAACCTCTCTGGGCGACCCTGGCCGACCCTTTTCCAGCGTGGTCTGCGAAGGCGCATCACCATGAATGCGAAGATCACGATTGCTGCCATCATTAGCAACGACTGATCAGCACTGGAGATTGGCAGAAACGCAGGTCACTCCATCGCTGGCGGACTGAATCGCAAAAACTACTGGTCAGGCCATTGGCCATCGGTTATTTGCATGGCGTCCGCCGAGCGGGCTTCCATGGGTGGAAAGCCAGGCGGTAAGAACTCCGTGTCTGACTTACCTAAAGCTAAGAACGCGCCGAGCGCGGCGGTGGCGCTGCATGAGCTATGGAAACAGCAGGACGAGTGGATGCCTGATCCTACCCGTGTGCATGAGTTTGTCCGCCGCGCGCTTTCCGCGGGTGAATTCCTGATGGCTTACGATGCGGCTTGCGCGGCCGTCAGCGAGTTTCACCCGGACGACGACTGGCTCAAACAGCGAATGGCGCTTGCGCTGGCCCAGATGGGCTCGGCCACTCGCGCTCAGGCCATTCTTACGCCGCTGGCGGCGAAGGATCCGCCCAACCGGGAAACGCTGAGTATTCTCGGCCGAACTTACAAGGACCAGTGGTGCTCGAACCCATCCAACGAACAATGCTTGCGGCAGTCTTTCGATTGTTATAACCGCGCTTTTGAAATTGAGCCTCCCGACTTCTACCCCGGAATAAACGCGGCGACGGTCGCCTTCCTTCTTGGAGAAACAGAAAAGGCGCACGGTCTGGCGAGGAGAGTCTTGGAGATTTGCCAGGCCCAACCGGAGGATTACTGGAGAGATGCAACTATCGCCGAAACGCTGGTGATCCTGGGAGACCTGGATGGAGCAAAGAAGGCCTATCGGACGGCGGTCGGGGCGGCGCGCGATAATTTGCACGCGCTCTCCTCCACCCGAAAGCAGGCGCGAGTGCTGTCCCGGCATCTCCAGGGACGCGCCGACTTCTTCGATGACTGCTTTCCCGTCCCGAAGCTCGTTATCTTTTCCGGCCACATGATCGACGCGCCCGATCGGCGTGTTCCGCGTTTTCCACCGGAGAAGGAAGAGGAAATCAGAGAGCTACTCGAGAAGCAACTAGAGGTAATGAATGCCGGCATAGGGTTTGCCAGCGCCGCCTGTGGCTCGGATATCCTTTTCCTGGAAACGATGCTGGCCCGTGGCGGCACCATTCACATCGTGTTGCCCTGGCCCGCGGACGAGTTTGTCAAGACCAGTGTCGACCTTGATGGCAAAGGGACCTGGAACAAGCGCTTCGAGGCGGTGCTGGCACGCGCCGCGTCCATCCGAGTGCTTGGGCAGCTCTACATGCCGGGCAGTGCGATTGGATTTGAATACTGCAATCTTGCCGTGAACGGACTCGCGCGTGTTTTTGCCCGGTCCCTCGATCTCGGCATCACGCCGCTGGCAGTTTGGGACGGCTTCGTGGGAGGAGCCGGAGGCACGGGCTCGTTCGTCCGCTATTGGCGCAGTCAGAAAGTTCCCGTGAGGATCGTTCCCATAGCAACGCAGGCGCCATCGATGCTGGTCGATTCTCAAACTTCCGAGACCGACGATGCCGACCCAGGCGACGAATTCGAGATATGGGTCCGTGCCTCGGGCCGGCAGGAGATCAAAGCCATCATGTTCGCCGATGTCGTGGGCTACAGTAAGCTGCCGGAAACGGTCATTCCCAAGTACGTCGCGCAGTTCAATCAGAGAGTCTCCCGGCTCATCGCGGAAAGCTCCTCTTCGCCCATCAATGTCAACACCTGGGGCGATGGCCTCTTCTTTGTTTTTAGCGGCGCGGAAGACGCCGGGCGCTTCGGGCTCGACCTGCGTGATCTCGTGGTAAAGACCGATTGGATTGACCTCGGTCTTCCGCATAATCTCTCCATCCGAATTGCTGTCCATGCCGGCCCGGTCTACGTGAATTTTGACCCTATCGTACGGCAAATGACTTTTACCGGCGCCCACGTCAGTCGAGCCGCGCGGATCGAACCGATCACCCACGTGGGGGAAGTATTCGCGAGCGAAGAGTTCGCGGCGCTGGCAGCCGCATCCCAGTCAAAGGGCTTTGCTTGCGACCTGGTGGGAACGACCGCGCTCGCCAAGAGTTACGGGTTGTTCCGGATCTATAGCCTTGAGCGCGTCGCGGAATGATGTTTCGCGCGTTTCCTCGCCGGGCTGGTGTCAGGGAGACTCTCATTGAAATTATCGATCGCCCAGTAAACGAGTTGATACAGCAGCGGTCGCTTTCGCCTCTTTCCACCGCGCTGATCCTTCGGCTTTGACGGGCTTAGACCAAACGCTGCCGCGCTTGGTGGCAGCTCGCCTATTGTGGCCGGGCGCGGGCGCCGCCCCCTCCCGGAAGCGCGCGGCGTGACAACCTGAATAGTAGGACCGTAAACCAGTGGAGCGACGCCATGAAACGGGTCCGATGCCGCGCCGACCCAATGGTCGCGTCGCTTTTTCACCCATGCGGTGCCGCCGATCTTCTTGTTGTCTCCGCCGTCCCAAAGAAGGATTAAGACGTGACTATGGCGAGCGATAAATTCTCCCACCTCCGCGTACTGCCTGGTCCGTTGATTCCGGGTAGGACGGGGAGAAGCTGGAATTTCCCAATGAGAATCGGCCTGGGCGAGCAGGCGCCGAAATTCTGAGAGCGACTCAACAGCCGCGAAGTCGCGCTCATATTCTCTTCGCTTCATTGGTAGTGGAACCAGGAGCCCGATACCGGCTGCCAGTGCCACTTCGGCGGCCAGGCGATCGGCCCCTTCCGCAAGTGGAGTGAGAAGGTTAAAAGGGGTGGCCGGGTAAGCCGCGCGGAAGCGAGCGAAGACACTCCGCAGTTGCTCATGTAACGCCGGCAAATCGGCCGGGACTAAATCACGGTGGCCGCTTACTCCAAAAACAAGCGGGATGCGCTCCGACCTCGAACCCGGGTTTGAATTCCCGCCTTTCCGCTTCACGCCTTCCTGTAGCATATAACACATGACGGACAAGCAGACGCGCTGTGCACTCCAATATCCGTCATTATTTCTATGCAAAATTTCTGCAACCGGCCGTCATAGGTCAGCTATGATCGATTCCGCGGTGACTTCCAAAGCCCTTCATTCTCCAGATGACGACTTGCCTGCTCTTCCACTGTGGGCCTTCGTCCTGGGTGTCTTCTCTTTGTTGACTCTCGGGCTCACCTCCGTGCCCGCAATCATCTGCGGGCATCGAGCGCTCGCGGAGACAAGGGGCTTGGCTACCGGATCGCTAGGACGCTCGGTGGCCGTTACCGGGCTCGTGGTTGGGTACATTGGCGCAGTCCTCCTCGGAATATGGATGATAACCGCCGTTAGGATTCTTTTCTCCCAGTAGCTTCGGCAAGCCGGCGGAATGCCCATCCACCGGTTCTTACTCACCTTCATCTGCCCATCGCGCGAGGTTGATGTTTGCGCGCCATGCCCGAGGATAGTCGGATTGGTTCAAGAAATGAAATGAAACGACGAACCGGCGCATGAGCACCTTATGAACGAGATGGTCTTGATCGCCCTGACCGGATTCGGCATCGCATTTTTCCACGCCGCCATCCCGACCCATTGGCTCCCGTTCGTCATCACGGCGCGGGCGCAGCGCTGGGACCGCAACAAAACCATCTGCGTGACGGCCCTGGCTGGCACCGGGCACGTCCTCGTGACTGCGCTCCTTGGCTTCCTCATTGCCTGGTTTGGAATTGCACTTCACGACAAGATCGGGGCCTGGTTTCCACTGATCGCCGGCGGAACGCTGCTCCTTTTTGGACTGTTCTATGTTTACCGCCAGTTCAGCGGCGGCCACGGCCACAGCCACTTGTTCGGCGGCCATTCGCACCACGGAACCGTCCCGCATCTTCATACTCACGCACACCAGGATGCCTCTCGACCCCGCGGTCTTCACGGCGGGACGCTGATCGATACCGGCGACGGCTTCGTCGAGATCGTGATTGTTGAGGAAACGGGCAGGGCAAATTTTCGACTCTACCCCGTGCAGTCACCCGAACAGTCGCCGGCTATCCTGCAAAAGGCGGATGTTACTCTGGAAACGGTTCGCTCCGGCCGGGAGCGGCAACGTTTTGTCTTTGAAAACGGTGACGGTTACCTCGTCTCGACCGATACGATCCCGGCGCCTCATCAGTTCACCGTTATTCTGAGCCTGCCGCATGGCAATCACGTGCACGCATATGAAACCCGCTTCCCGCGACACGACGGAACGGAGCAGCGCAAAGAGGTGGTCGACATCGTTACTCCTCGAGGTCCTATTTCCGACCGCGTGGCGATCACCGGTCTGCTCGCGCTCCTCACCTTCTCGCCCTGCGAAAGTTTTCTGCCTGTTTATGTGACGGGCGTTCGCTACGGCTGGATGGGTTTCGTGCTGCTCACTGCGATTCTATCGATAGCGACGGTCGCGGGGATGGTCGTGTTTACCTGGCTTACCTTAAGCAACCTCGACAGGCTCAACCTTCGTTTCCTCGAGAAATACGAAAGCGGAATCATCGGCGGATTGCTCTGCACGCTCGGAGTCCTGATCATCCTCGTCGACCACTGATGAGCAGCCACGAGATACCCAGCCACGATCACTGCGACGGCCACACCCACGCGGGCGCCGGCCACATTCATGCACCGGTCAGCTTTGGAACGGCCTTCGCCATAGGAATCACGCTAAATTTCGGGTTTGTTATCCTTGAGTTTGCTTACGGCATTTTCGCCCACTCGCTCGCTCTCATCGCCGACGCCGGGCATAACATGGGGGATGTCCTGGGATTGTTAGTGGCCTGGTCCGCTACCTTCCTGGCGCGCACCGCACCGACGGAGCGCCACACCTACGGACTGAAAAGCTCTTCCATCCTGGCGGCTCTCTTTAACGCCATCTTTCTCTTGATCACCGTGGGAGCGATTGCATGGGAAGCCATTCGCCGTTTCGGCGACCCGGCGCCTGTCGCTGCTCATACCGTTATCTGGATTTCCGCCATCGGGATCTGCATCAATGGAGCAACAGCCTTGATGTTCATGTCGGGGCGCAAGCGTGACCTGAACATTCGCGCCGCCTTCATGCACATGGCCGCTGATGCGGGCGTTTCGCTCGGTGTGGTGATCGCCGGCTTTCTCATTATCGCAACCGGGTGGCAATGGATTGATCCTGCGATCAGTCTCGCGATTGCCGCGGTCATCATCTTTGGCACGTGGGGGTTGCTCCGTGACTCCGTCAATCTCGCCCTGCATGCCGTGCCGCAGGGAATTAATGTCGGCGAAGTGAGAAAATATCTTTCCGGCCTGCCGCATGTGACGGAGGTGCATGACCTTCATGTCTGGCCAATGAGCACGACCGAAACCGCACTCACGGCTCACCTCGTGCGAGACGTCGACGACTGCGACTGCGCACTCCTGGAACAAGCGTCCCAGGATTTGCATCGCCTGTTCGAGATTCAGCACGCCACTTTGCAGTTCGAAACGCAGGATCATCGCTGCCACCTGGCGCCCGAAGAGAAAGTCTGATCTTTCTTAAACGAGGCGGGCTCTTCGTCCGCCGAAAAATATCAAGATGCAGCCAAGGGAAGGTCCTCGAACGCGCTCATTGATTTGAACAATTGATAACGCTCCGTGATTTCTTCCAAGGTCAGGGTCTTTAGGCGTTCGAGGCTGAAGGCCTCGACGTTGAAACTCGCGAGCACGCTGCCGTGGATGACAGCTCGCCGCAGGTCGGCAAAGGTCGGATCTCTTTTGGCGCTGGCGAGGTATCCGGCCATGCCACCGGCAAAGGTATCCCCTGCCCCGGTGGGGTCATGGATATCTTCGAGCGGGTAGGCGCCGCAGCTGAAGAATTCATTTTCACCGAAGAGCAAAGCGCCATGCTCTCCTTTTTTTATCGCCACGTACTTCGGGCCCGTTTTGCGAATCTTGCGGCCCGCTTTGATCAAACTAGTCTCCTTGGTTAGTTCGCGCGCTTCGCTGTCATTGAGGATGAGGAGGTCCACGCGAGGCAGCAGGGCATCGAGATCGGCGCGGGTCGTTGCGATCCACAAGTCCATGGTATCGGCCACGACGAAGCGGGGCCGCTTCATTTGATCGAGCACGTGGGCTTGGAGCGCCGGCGCGATGTTCGCCAGCAAAACGAACTCCGTTTCGCGATAAGACTCCGGAAGCCGCGGTCGAAATTGCTCGAAGACGTTCAACGCCACCGAATGCGTTTCACGCGTGTTCATGTCCCAGGCATATTCGCCCGACCATCGGAAAGTCTTTCCGGCCACTCGCTGAACTCCTTCCGCGTCGATCTGGCGCGATTTCCAAAAATCGAATTCGGATGCCGGAAAATCATCGCCGACGATGCCGACGAGTCTCACCGGCGAAAAAAAACTCGCGCCGACCGCGGCATAGGAAGCCGACCCGCCGAGCAAGTCCGCGTGTTCTTCCACTGGCGTCTTGACGGTATCGAGCGCGATTGAACCAACGATGAGGACAGACATTAGGATTTGCGAATTTCGATTTGCGATTGGAAAGCCCGGCCGCTCCTATACCCGCGTTACGGGCGATCTAACAACTCTTTAGCGGCGCGGCCATACGTTGCGATGTCCTTTGCCTGAAGCAACTCTGAGACAATGACGACACGACGCGCACCTGCTTCCATCACTTCCGGCAAATTGTCCAGCTTGATGCCGCCGATACAGAAGATCGGGATACGAACGGCTTCATGAACTCTCTGGATTTCCTTGAGCCCAATGGGCGGATAATCGGCTTTGGTCGGTGTCGCGAAAATGGGGCCGAAGCCGATATAGTCGGCGCCTTCGTAGAAAGCGCGGATCGCCTGATCGAGACTGTGCGTCGATTTGCCCACCATGCAATTGGGTCCGCTGATCTCTCGAACTTCGCTGATGGCAGGATCGTCCTGGCCGACGTGAACGCCCTCCGCTCCGACGATCCGGGCAATCTCAGGATGGTCGTTGATAACAAGGGGAACATCGCGCTCCGTGGTCAGGTCATGCAATTCCGCCGCGATCTTCGCGATTTCCGCGGAGGGGCGCGCCTTTGCGCGTAATTGGATCAGATCGACGCCCCCGTCGACCATTTGGTCGGCCACTTTTCCCGCCTCCGCCCCATCGACATAGCTTAGGTCCAGGATGCCGTAGAAACGGCAGTGACTGAGGTCCGCGGCAGTCAAAGGCGAAGAGCTATTCGTGCAATCGCGTGGGCGTCGGTTTCAGCTCGAAGTTGTCCGAGTTCATGACGCGTTCCACGAAGCCGGTGTCATAAGTGCCGGCGCGAAACTCCGCGTTGCGCATGATGGCGCTATGAAATGGAACCGTCGTCTTGATCCCGGTGATGTAATACTCATCCAGCGCCCGGCGCATGCGAGCGATGGCCGAAGTGCGCGTGGCTCCAACCGTGATCAGCTTCGCAATCATCGAATCGTAGTAAGGCGGAACGACATACCCCGTGTAGGCGTGCGAGTCGATTCTCACCCCGCGGCCCCCGGGTGCGTAATAAAATGCGATCCGGCCCGGCGACGGTTGAAAATTTCTCTCCGGATCCTCGGCATTGATCCGGCATTGGATCGCATGAAGCCGCGCCGTCGCGTTGGCCACGTGCGGCGAGAGCCGCTCGCCCGCCGCGATCAGGATCTGTTCCTTCACCAGGTCGCAACCGTAAACCTCCTCGGTGATCGTGTGCTCGACCTGGATGCGCGTGTTCATCTCGATGAAGTAATAATGGCCTTCGTTATCCACCAGGAACTCCATCGTCCCGGCATTTTGATATCCGACCGATTCCGCCAGCTTGACGGCGGCGTGGCCCATTTTCTTGCGCAACCCCGCCGAGATCAACGGCGACGGGCATTCCTCGATCACTTTCTGGTTGCGCCGCTGGATGGAGCAATCCCGTTCGCCGAGATGAACAGTGTGTCCATGCTGGTCGGCGACGATCTGGAACTCGATGTGGTGCGGATTGACGATCAGCTTCTCAATATAAACGTCGCCGTTCCCAAAAGCCTTTTCGGCCTCGGTGCGCGCCGCGTGAAACGCGGAAGCGAGAGTGGCTTCATTGTGCGCCGCGCGCATGCCCCGGCCACCGCCGCCGGCGACCGCTTTGATCATCAGGGGATAACCGATCTTTCGCGCCAGCTTCAGCGCCTCCTGCTCGGTGTCGACGATACCGTCGCTCCCAGGTGTAACCGAGACCCCGGCTTTGCGGGCACACGAGCGCGCGGAGTTCTTGTCACCCATCGCGTGCATGGCGCTCGCGGGCGGGCCGATGAATTTGATCTTGCAGCTCTCGCACACTTCGGCGAAATGCGCGTTCTCCGAGAGAAAGCCGTAGCCGGGATGAATCGCATCCACGTCGCCGACTTCGGCGGCGCTCATGATGCGGTCGATCTTGAGGTAGCTCTCCGCGCTGGGCGGCGCGCCGATGCAAATCGCCTCATCGGCCAGCTGGACATGGAGGGAATCCACGTCCGCCTCCGAATAGACGGCGAGCGTGCGGATGCCGAGTTCCTTGCAGGCCCGGATGATCCGCAGCGCGATTTCGCCGCGGTTCGCGATTAGAATTTTCTCAAACATGGTAGCGCAAGGTTCCAGCTCGCAGAGCGAAAACTACGCAAGCTGGAAGCTTGCGCTACCGGAGGCGGAAAAGGACCTGGCCAAACTGAACGGGTTTTCCGCTTTCGGCCACAATTTCGGCGATCACGCCTTTGGTTTCCGCCTTGATTTCGTTCATGACTTTCATCGCCTCTATAATGCAAACGACGGTTTCCTCGGTGACCTCTTTGCCCACGTCCACGAAGGGCGGGGATTCAGGCGAAGCCGCCCGATAAAATGTCCCGACCATGGGCGACACGATCTCCCTCCCGGATCCGCTTCTTTCAGTTTCCTGAACAGCCGGGGCCGCTGGCGAAACGGGAGCGGGAGCCACCGCGGGCGGCGAGGCCGCGAGGCCGTTGGCCGGCGGCGCAAAAACCGTCTGGTCGCCCGCGCCTTTTTGCAGTTTCAGCTTGAACCCGTCCTTCTCCATCTCGAAGACCGACAAGTCGTTCTTCTTCATGAGGTCGATGACGGCTTTGATGTCTTTTAATTCCAAGGTGACTCCGTGGTCGAGGCTGGGCGTTTAGGTAACGCGGTTTCTTGAACGAGGTCAAGCAAACGAATCGCCGCCCCGGGGCGGCTCCGCAGAGCGTCGCCCTACCAAAGAGGGCTGCATCGGTGGTAGGGCGAGACTCTGTCGAGCCGGCATTTGTTACGCATTCGATGCCATGGCTCCCGAATCGCGCACGACTTTCCCATCGCGCATTTCCACCCGGCGCGACGCGGCCCGCGCGACTTCGTCACTGTGGGTGACGACGATCAACGTGGTTAACTGTTCCGCGCCTATCTTCCCCAACAATCGCATCACGGTCGACGCGGAATGGGAATCGAGATTGCCGGTGGGCTCATCCGCGATCAGGAGAGCCGGCCGGTGGACCAGCGCCCGCGCGATCGCTGTCCGCTGTTGTTCGCCGCCGCTGAGCTGGTGAATGAAGTGCGTCGATCGATCAATTAGACCGACCAGCTCGATTACCTCCCCCGCCCTCTCTTCACTCTCTTGGGGCGAAACCCCCTGCAAGAGCAGCGGAAAACTCACGTTTTCGAGCACGTTCATCGTCGGCAGAAGATTGAAGAATTGAAAAACGAGGCCCACCTGCCGGCGCCGATATTGCGTGAGCGCGCGGTCGTCCGCGGCGTGCAACGCGAGGCCATCGACAAAAATTTCCCCGGTGGTCGGTTGTTCCAGACCCGCCAGCAGGTGCATGAGCGTGCTCTTGCCACAGCCGCTCGGTCCGCTCACCGCGACAAATTCGTTGCGCGCGATCTCGAGCGAGACGCCATCCAGCGCGTGCACCGCACGTTCGCCGGTCTTATAATGGCGGGAAATGTTCCTCAGCGAGATCAAGGAGGTTTTATCCGCCACGGCCGCCGATCGCGCAAACGACGCGCACGACTTCTCGATCGTGGCGGAAGACGACGATTTCATCGTGGTGGCGAAGCCGCCGTTTCTGCTCGTGCATCCCACCAAACCGAGCGGAGCGCGCACCCTTTGGGGCGAACTCAAACATCTGCTCGCGTTCGAGATCGCGAATGGCGGGCAAGTTTCGATCGTCAATCGGCTCGACCGGGAAACGAGCGGTCTGGTGCTCGTCGCGAAGAACGCCTCGTCGGCCCGGCGCTTTGGCTTGATGATGCAGGAGCAGCGCATTGCGAAAGAATATCTCGCTATTGTTTGGGGATGGCCGGGCTGGGATTCCGAGTCAGTGGAAGCGCCGCTGGTCCGGCAAGGCGTGCACGGGCCGTCGCCCATCTGGCTCAAGCAAACGATCCATCCGGCGGGCGCTGCCGCTCGCACCGAGTTTACCGTCGAGCGCAGATTCAGTCGCGGCGCGGCCGGCGACCGCTTCAGCATCGTGCGAGCGATTCCCCGGACGGGACGCACGCACCAAATCCGGGTGCATCTCGCTTCGTTAGGCCACCCGATCGTCGGCGATAAGATTTACGGGCCGGACGAAAAACTCTATCTCCAGTTTATCAAGACGGGGTGGACGCCGGAACTGGCCCGCCATCTTCTGTTGCCACGGCACGCCCTGCATTCCGCGGCCCTGGAAATCGAAGGCGGTGAAAGGTGGACCAGCCCACTGCCTGAAGATCTGAGAACCTTCGCGAGCGAGGAATGGACGGGACCGGCGCCCGGTTCCTTTTTGTCATCCTGAGCGAAGTCGAAGGATCTCTCGCTCTTGATTTTGCTGGCGCTCCGAATCCGAACAGCGACAGATTCCTCGACTGCGCTCGGAATGACAAAGGGCGCGGACCCGTCGTTAGTCGTGTCGCCCTCTGCATTCGGCGACGCTGGAAATCGAAGGCGGCGAAAGGTGAATTTGCCCAATTTCTGAAGATCAGAGAGCCTTCGCGAGCGAGGATGGGATCGGAATTGCGAGCGTCTCTTTCCTGTCATCCTGAGCGAAGTCGAAGGATCTCTCGCTCTACCTGGTGGGGCGAACGAATCTGACGAGCAACAGATTCCTCGACTGCGCTCGGAATGACAAGAGGCCGCCCTCGCTTTTGGCGTGCCACAATGCATTCCGCGGCGTTGGAAATCGAAGGCGGCGAAAGGTAGACCAGCCCATTGCCTGGAGATCTGAGAACCTTCGCGAGCGAGGATGGGATGGAACCGACGCCGGGTTCCTTTTTGTCATCCTGAGCGAAGTCGAAGGATCTCTCGCTCTTAATTTTGTTGGCGCTCCGAATCCGAACAGCGACAGATTCCTCGACTGCGCTCGGAGTGACAAAGGCGCAAGCAAGGAGCGGCGGTTTCCAAACCGCCGACCCCTAAGAAAAGGGCGGTTTGTAAACCGCCCCTCATTGAAGCCCAATGGAATAGGCGCTTGGTTACTTCCCCGTCACCACTTTGATGTCGGCCAGCCTGATCGTCTTGCCCTTGAAGTTGTGTTCGGTCGCGAGAGTCAGTCCGCCAAAATTCTGGAACTTCTCCCAGGTCGCCTGCATGCCCTCGCCGGTGGCCGGAATGTAATCCCAAGCCAGCGGAAGGCTTGTCTTGGGATCGAGGTAGAAAACGTACTGATCCGTCGGCGTAAGGCCGATTTTGTCGAAGCTTAGCCGGAGTGTCTCGCAAGCGACGCCATTCAGATCCTTCAATCCGCCTGCCTCCACCTTCACTCCCCGGTCCCGAATCTTGAGCGGCGCGAGCAGCCAATAGGAATCGTTGACCCAGCGCGCGTAGGCGGTTTTCTCGTCACCGTCTGAAGCGGGCGCAGCCAGATTCGCGGTTGCCTGGTGATCCTTCCCCTCCTTGTCCTTCCATTTCACCTCGTCCGTGCCGGCCGTGACGTTCCAGGCATGATGCACATTCGCCAGCTGCTTTCCCTCCTGCTCCACCACAAAAGTGAAGTGCAATTCCCTCACTTTCGCCCAATTCTCGCCGCCGCTCGCTTTCCAAAGATCCGTCGCGAGTTGTTGCGCTTTGTCCGCCGCTTCGTCGGCCACGCTCGCCGTTGCACCAGCCATGACACCGAGACAAACAACGAGCGCGAGATAGGTCTTCATGTCCTCAGCGTGCCAGACCGCGTGCGCAATTGCAATTCACCCGAGTCGCAATATCGTAGCGCGCCTTGATGAAAATTCTTCGTCTCCTCTGCCTCTCTTTTCTTTGCGCGTTCGCCATCCCGCGCGCCCAGGCGGCAACCGATCGCGTCTCGACTCAATTTACCCCAGACGATCGCGTCGAAGGGCCCGATTTTGAGATGTCGACTGAGACCGCTTACCTGCTCGGCTGGATCGGCAATCCCAACAGTTACGAAGTGGGCGCGCAATTCATCACCGCGAGGTGGCGAATCCCTCCCTCCTTCCGAGAGGGATGGCTGCGCGGTTACAATCAGTTCTACGTTCTTGGCATGGCGGAGCCCGTCTTTCGCGGGCCGGAAAATTACTATTTCGGAATCTCAGTCGGGATGCGTTATGTCTTTGTCCAGCCGGGAAGCCCGTTCGCTTTCTACCTTTCTTCCGGCGTCGGCCTTGGATGGATCGATAGCCATTCCAACCAGGCTGGCGCGCAAGGGCAGGACTTCACCTTCAACATTCTGAGCGCTGCCGGCATTTCCTACAAAATAAGCGAGCGTTGGCAGGCCACCGCCGGTGTCCTCTATCAGCACCTTTCCAACGCCGGCCAGACCGATCCGAACTCGAGCCTGAATTTGCTCGGACCTCAGATCGGCGTGACCTACTCGTACTAGGCGGCGCTCCCGCGTGCATGAGCCAGTCTGACGAAAATGTTCTGGTCGTTCGGCGCAGCCTCTTTGACGAGCTCGGCAGTTTTCACGGCCTGAATTTCGAGCCGGCGCGATATCTTCAGGCGCTGCTCTCCCGGGGGAATAATTTTTTCCTGCCGCGCGCCCAGGCGGAAAACGATCCGGCCCACAAACAGATCATTCCTTACGCGATCATCGCGCACGGCGATACCGTCCTGCATTACGTGCGCGGAAAGAAGGCCGGCGAACAACGCCTGGTGGCAAAGGGCTCGATCGGCATCGGTGGCCACATGAACGATACCGACGAGTCGCTCTTCGCGTGGGATGAGGAGGCCTATCGCGCGGGGGTCGAGCGCGAAGTGAATGAAGAAATCCGGATCGAAGCGCCGTTTGAGGACCGGATCGTCGCCCTCTTGAATGACGACACCACGGAAGTCGGCCGCGTGCATCTGGGGATCGTGCATCTCTTTCGCCTCGCCGAACCCAAAGTCCAAAAGCGGGAAGCGATGATCACCAACGTTGCTTTTTTGAGTAAGGACGAATTGCTGGCCCGCCGCGAAAATCTCGAAACTTGGTCCCAGCTTTGCCTGGATTCGATCGATCGGTTGCTGACCTAATTCGCCCCCTGGCCTAGCGTTTCCGCTTCCGTCTCGCTTTCTGTTCCGGCGTCGGGGTTGGTGTTGGCGTTGGCGCAGCGATTGGTGCGGCGGTCGGCGCTGGTGTCGGCGCGGCTTTCGGAGGAGGAGGCTCCGTCAGGTAAATGTCGTCGACCTGCCAGACCGTCATTCCGGAGGAGATGGTGAGATCGAGGTAAGCCACCCCGCTCGGATACTTTAGTTCCGCCCGAAACGTGCCCATCGGCTTGAAAAAGCCGGATTGAAAAACCACGTCCCCCTGCAGTTGAATCGGCTGCGCCGGCGTCCCTAAGGCGCGGAAGCGCGCCATCAGCCGGTCGCGCACCGATTGCAGGAATTTCTTCTGCGCGTCGGGGCCGAGGCGAACATGGAGAAACTTATCGTCGTAATGCACTGCCACGCGTTCAGCGACCAGCGTCGCAAACGCCCGGCAATTTTCCTCCGCGGCCTGGCGGGATGAATACACGAACCAGACCCCGCCGGCCAGAATCACCAGGATGATGAGCAGAAGGACGATACCCTCCCCGCGCACGCGTGCGGTTTGAGTCCGTCTCATTTAGAAACCAAAACCGGTTCCCTTGATCACGACGCCATCACGGATGAGGGCGCCATGTTTTTGTTTCCCGGTGTAGGCGCCAAATCGGTTTCGTGCCTTCACCGTGAATTCGACCAGATAGCCGTGCAGTTTCTGCCCCTTCAGCCCCGGCAGCTCCGCCGGCTTTGGCGCGCTGGTCCAATCGATCACCGCGCTCGCCGGGTCGACCAATTTGATCTCGAGCCACTTCGTCACGATGGCCTGATAGTCTTTCGGATATGCCCCGTAAATCGCCGGGTCCCCGATAACCTCAACCTCAGCCGTCTGCGCCTGAATCGGAGCCGCGCAGCCCAACGCGAACAATAAAATCAACGCGATCGCTCTCATTCCGCTGAAAATAGTGAATGGCTCGCGAGAAGTCGAGCGTCTCGCGAATGTCATCACGGGCGCTCGTCGATCGGAACGACCTTTTTGCCCACGGGTTCGCCCACGTATTCGCTCAAAGGCCGATAAAGCCGGTTGTCTTCCAGCTGCTCGAGAATGTGCGCGCACCAGCCGGACGTCCGCGCGATCGCGAACACCGGGGTGAACAAATCCGTCGGAATCCCGAGCGAATAGTAAACCGTCGCGGAATAGAAATCGACGTTCGCGTTCAGGTTCTTCTTTTCCTTCAACAACTTCGCGATTCGCTCCGACATCCTGATCCACTTCGGTTCGCCCAATTTCTCGCTGAGCTTTACCGCCATCTTTTGCAGGTGCGGCGCGCGCGGATCGAGCGTCTTATAAACACGGTGCCCCATGCCCATGATCTTTTTCTTCTGCGCAAGCTGCTCCTCGATATGGGCGTCGACCCGATCTTCCGAGCCGATTTCCTCCAGCATCTGGATGACGCCCTCATTCGCCCCGCCATGGAGTGGACCTTTCAGCGTCCCAATCGCCGACGTGATCGCGGAATAAATGTCGCTCAAGGTCGAGATGGTGACGCGCGCGCTGAAGGTTGAAGCATTCATCCCGTGATCGGCGTGGAGCACGAACGCCACATCCAGGGTGTCGGCCGCTTCCTTCGTCGGCTCGTCGCCAGACATGAGATAGAGAAAATGGGCCGCCTCGCCGAGATCGGCGCGCACCGGTGGCAGCGCCTTCCCCTCCCGTGCCCGGTGAAAATAGGCGGCAATCACACCGATCTTCGCGGTAATGCCGCGCGCCCGGCGCAGGTTTACTTCCGGCGTTTCTTCCTTGCCCAGATCGGGATCGTAGAGGCCGAGCATCGAAACGGCCGTCCGGATGACGTCCATGGGCGCCGCATCTTTTGGCGCGCCCTTGAGAAACTCGATCACGGCCTCCGGCAATTGACGCTCTCCGCGCAAAGTCGCCTGGCACCGCTGCATCTCGGCGCGATTCGGCAGTTTGTTGTTCCAAAGAAGGTAAACGACCTCCTCGTAGCTGACGTGCCCGGCCAACTCGTTGATGTCGTAGCCGCAGTAAACGAGCTGGCCCTTATCGCCGATGACATCGCTCAGCCGCGTGGTGTTCGCGACGACGCCTTCGAGTCCGCGTGAGACCATCAGAACGGTTTCTTACTCTGAACCATTTGGTTGGGTGCCGTGAACTTCCAATTGTGTAATCATTGGCACGTCAATCATGAAGTATGATGGCGTCTGCTCAATCGGCGAGGTTACAAAAACTGTCCGTCCATTGCCCATGACAGCGATGAAGTCTGGGTGGGGGACGTGCAGTGCACGGCCGTCCGCCGTGTGAATGGTAAAGGGCTGGAAGGGAGCTGCGTGCATGGCCTCGCGTAATTTTTCCAACTTCATACTCCCGCGATTTTAGTTGGTTCCCTTCATCCGCGCAATGAGCGTCTCCGCCATGGTCGCCGGTGTTTCCGCCACCGCAATGCCCGCCGCCTTCATCGCCGCAATCTTTCCCGCGGCGGTCCCCTTCCCGCCCGACACGATGGCCCCGGCATGACCCATCCGCCGGCCCGGCGGCGCGGTTGCGCCGGCGATGAACGCAGCTACCGGCTTCTGGCAATTCGCCTTGATCCACTCCGCCGCTTCTTCTTCCGCCGTGCCGCCAATCTCGCCGATCAAGATCATGGAATCGGTTTGCGGATCATCGTTGAAGAGTTTGACCGCATCGAGATGGGACATCCCGTTGATCGGATCGCCCCCGATGCCGATGCAGGTGGATTGGCCGTAGCCGCGCGAGGTCAGTTGCCAGACGGCTTCATAGGTCAGCGTGCCCGACCGCGAGATCACGCCTACGCTTCCCGCCTTGTGAATGTAACCGGGCATGATGCCGATCTTGCACGCCTCCGGCGTTATGATGCCGGGGCAATTCGGTCCGATGAGACGGCCCGGTTTGCCGGCCATGAGCGCTTTCACTCGCATCATATCCATCACCGGAATTCCTTCGGTGATGCAGATGACCAGCTCCACGCCGGCGTCAACGGCTTCCAGGATTCCATCCGCCGCGCCGGCCGCCGGAACAAAAATCACGGAAGCATTGCAGCCTGTTTCCTGCCGCGCCTCCCACACCGTGTCGAAAACCGGGACCTTGCCGTCAAACATCTGGCCGCCTTTTCCAGGCGTCACGCCCGCGACCACGTTCGTCCCGTATTCCATGCAACTGCGCGCGTGAAATCCTCCGGCGCTGCCGGTGATCCCCTGGACGACGAGCCGGGTGTTTTTGTCGACGAGAACAGCCATGGATTACGTGACCTTCCTCTTGTGCACGACCAGCTTGTTTCCGTCGGGATCGCGAAATTGCGCCATCCAACAGACCGGCGTTTCCGTCTTTTCCATATCGAAAGCGACGCCGCGCTCCTTCAGCCTGCCGATCGTCGCATCCATGTCGTCCACTTCAAAGGCGACCGTCGTGCCGTCGCGCGAGGGTTGCCAAGCCGGATGACAGCCGACGCCGATCGTGGTTGCCCCCAGTTCGTACTCGACCCAGGCGCCACCCAGCGCGCCCGTCGCCGGTTTCAGTTCGAGCGTTTCCTGGTAGAACTTCCGCGCCCGCTCAGCGTCGGAAACAGCGATGGCGACAAACGCGACCTCGGTAATCATGGACATGGCTGCTTCTCACTCTCCGATTTGAGTTTGTGAATGACGATGTTGTTGCCGTCGGGGTCCTGGATAATCGCCATCCGGCAACAGGGGCTCTCGAACGGTTTGACCGCGAATGGGACGTTCTGATCCTTAAGCCCCTTCACTGCTTCCTCGAAATCATCGACCTCTAGCGCCGCGCCCGTCCCCTGGTCCGAGGGCGCCCATTGCGGACCGACATTCGCGATGGCCAGCGTGTTGTTGCCCAGATCGTATTCGACCCATTTTCCGCCCATCATCTCTTCGGTGACGCGGAGACCAAGCACGCCTTCATAAAAGCCGCGGGCGCGCTGCATGTCGGTCACCGGAATGCCGACAAAAGCCAGTGATTGAACCTTGATCATGCGCCGCGCACCTCCTTGACGATTCTTCGACCGCGGCTCGCCGCTTGCACCGCCTTTTGCGCCGCATCGCCCAGGTCGTCGGCCGTGATGACCCGAAGCCCGGATTCCGCGATCAGCTTCTTGCCTTCCGCGACATTGGTTCCCTCGAGCCGGACGACCAGCGGGACAGGCAAGTGCACCGTCTTCACCGCGTTGATGATACCCTGCGCGATTACGTCGCATTGCATAATCCCACCAAAAATGTTCACCAGGATCGCGTTCACTTTTTCGTCCGAGACAAGGATCTTGAACGCTTCGGTCACCTGCTCTTCCGTCGCGCCGCCGCCGACATCCAGGAAATTGGCCGGACTGCCACCGTAGAACTTGATAATGTCCATCGTCGCCATGGCCAGGCCGGCGCCGTTGACCAGGCAGGCGATGTTTCCATCGAGGCCGATGTAATTCAGTCCATGCTTCGAGGCTTCGACTTCGCGCGGATCTTCCTCGGCGATATCGCGCAGCGCCGCGAGCTCCGGATGGCGATAAAGCGCGTTATCATCGAAATTAAACTTCGCGTCGAGCGCCAGCACTTCGCCCTTCGGCGTCACCACCAGCGGGTTCACTTCCACCATCGAGCAATCGCAGGCGCTGAAGGTCCTGAACAATCCGTCGAATAATTTTGCCGCGGCTTTCAGCTGGGCCGAGTCAAATCCGAGTTGCTTCGCCAGCTTGCGGGCTTGATAAGACTGCAACCCCGCCAGCGGATCGATTTTCTCCCGCAAAATCTTCTCGGGCGATTTCTCGGCGACCGTCTCAATTTCAACGCCGCCCTCGGTGCTGGCTACGATGATGGGCCCGGCGGTCGCGCGATCCAGCAGGATGGCGAAGTAAATCTCGCGCGCGATTTCCACCGACTCCGCGATCAGCACCTTGTTGACGAGGCGGCCCGCCGGGCCGGTCTGATGCGTCACCAACGTCTGGCCCAGCATCTTCGCCGCGACCTCGCGCACTTCCTCCGGCGATTTGCACAGGTGGACTCCGCCCTTGAAACCGTTCGCGAACGTCCCCTTCCCCCGCCCGCCGGCATGGATCTGCGCCTTAACCACGACGTTGTCCGTCCCCAGCTCGCGGGCCGCTTGCTCAGCTTCCTCCGGCGTCGTCGCGGATTTGCCGCGCGGCGTCGCCACGCCGAATTTTTCGAGCAGTTCTTTCGCCTGATATTCGTGGATGTTCATCGGGCTGGGTCGTGACCACTAAGCCTTTGAACCGCGCGCCCGGCAATCGTTTTTCTTCACCGGGTCGGACTACGGCGGGATACGGACGCGCAAGACCTACCGAAACTGTTTCGGATACGCTGCCTTCAGCCGCTGGGTATCATCACCCTCGATAATGCCGAAGTAAATTTTCTCTCCTGTCATCGCTGATTTCGCGATCGCAAATGACCGCATTTGCTCATACACGGATTGGTCGAGCTGATTCCAATATTGAAGCATAAAGAGCCGGGCATCCGACTGGAAAAGCCGGTGAATCTGATCGCCGTTTTTTCCGAAGTCCTTTGGCTTCAGAATCCCCTTTTTTCCTTTGCCTTTGAAGGCGAACGCCGAAGGCAATCGTTTCCCATTTAGTCGAACATTCGTGGTGAACAGGTCATTCTTTTCGCCTCCCCAATCAGTGAATTTTCCTCCTTGGCCTATCACATTCTTCACGCCCTGTTTAAATTGCTGCTCCGCAATCGGGCGCATGGCCTGACCGTGGGCGATGCGGTTTACTTTAGAGAAACTGTCAATGTCATCCACAGTGATGTCGGAGACGGTGAAGGACTTCGAGGGAACCTTTATCGTTACTGTCTTTCCACGCGCGCGCCCACCCGGATTAGTCTTGGTTGGAAGCGCCGCCAACTTTTTCTTATTTTCGGCGAGTCGCACTACGGCATTTTTGTGCTGAGCATAAAACCGAATTTTTGCAAAAACATAACGCCCCTCAACCTTCTGCCGACCGACCATGTCATTCGCGAAAAGGGTTCCTGTCTCTTGCAGAATGCGGATAGCTGACAAAGCGGTCGCCTTTTGCAGCTCGTCTTGCGTTTTCACGGCTTTCTTGCCTCGATAGATTGCTTTGAAAACGTCTCGCCGGTGCTTCGAATTCAGTACTTTGGCGGCGTGAGCGAGATTGTCGTTAAAGTTCGAGTATTTATCTGTGACGTTACTCGTCATTTGCTTTGCAAGCGCCTCAGCGCTCGTCGAATCGCTTAATTTTGCCGGTGGGATACGCGCGGCTGAAATTGCCCTGGTCCATTTCGAGAGCTTTGGCTATCTCCCGCTGCGATGCACCCGCTTTTAGCAATAGGAGCATCAGCAGTCGTTTGATTGCATCGAGTTCTCTAATGGTCGGGTCTTGAATCGATTTCTTGTTTCTTTTCATCGCGTTACTCGGTTTTGATTCCCTTGAGCATTTCGACAACCGTGGATTTGGCGATGTGCAATCGCTTGCCGATCACCTCTTTCGAAGTGCCGCGCCGTGAAAATTCGAGAGCAACCAGCTGACGTAGCAGGTCAATGATCGTATCGAGCTTCTTCTGTAGCAGTTCCTCTTTATCCATTGCTCTATCCTTTGTTTTTCTTGAAGTGCTTTAAAATGCGACCGACGCGGTAAATATCGACGCCCACAATTTCGCGGATTTGATGCTGACTCAGCCCCGCGAGGCCGAGCTGAATGATCATCAAATCACGCAAGAGGTCTTCGACGGATTCGGATTTCTTTGCCCGTTTGTTCTTCATGGTATTCTTTCGTGTTTTGTCATGCATTCCGGCGTTCTATCCGCGGCCAAAGCCAACGAATCAGCGCTAGTGCTTGGTGCAGCTGTTGATCACGGTACCGACCCACGGCGTGACCTGGGATTACTGTCCTCGAGAAGCAATCAACGACCTTGCTGAGACCGAAATCGAACGTGAGACCGGCCCTACTCTGCCGTTGGCCGTAGTAGTGCAGGAGCAGGAGGACAATTTCCGACACGTCAGGCGCGATCTTACTTTTCGAAAAGCGGAACTTCGTAAAGGCAATATACCCACGGGCCAGATTTTCCGTTACGAACTCTGGAAGAACGCTGATCGTGACGCCATGGAGAATGAGTTGAGCGTTCCGGATGACCATTCGGTGTTGTCCGGCGGGCGGATTCGTCCGGTCGCAAATGTCTGCCAACCGTCGTAGGGCAAGCGCATTGTTGGCAAGCTTCACTGCACCTCGCGGTGTTTTCGGGTCCTGCTCGTCCAGAAGGCGAGCTTCGTTGAGCAGCGCAGCAGCAGAAAATTGCCCCCTAACAAACGAGCGACGCAGACCCGCGAGCGCTGCCGTGTAGTAAGGAGCGGCATTAATGTTCCCGAACTTCTGGTCATGAAGAATATCCAGTCGCTTCTTCTCGGTGGCGAAGACGAACTCTCCTAGCTGGTTCGCGGATATCCGAGGCGTCTGAAGTAGAGGTTGGATTACTTGGACCATATTTTTGCCTTTTCCCTGCCGCGATATTGGGGGTTGCGGAGCCGGGCACCCCGTGGGACTCGCCGAACGCTCCGAGTCACCCCCGACTCGAAGAAATCTGGATCCCGAACGGCGGGAAGCAGCGCTGCCAGGCGCCGCGCGGCTAGGTCGAAGGTCACATCGAAAGTGTCGGCCATCGCAACTATCGCTGCGTGCTGCTGTGTCGGTGGTAGATATCGCGGTGCGATCCCATCCGGTGCGCCAGCGATCCACGGGCTGATCAGTTGGACCACGAGGTGCCGCGGTAGCAGGAGCGCGCCCATCAGATAGTTTGCCTCCCATTCGAGCCAAATCTCGGCTACGGAGTTTGCTGCAGGCCGAATATGGCCGAGCGCGAGATCTCGCTCGCGACACGCGATGTGAGTTTGTTCGTCGGCGAACCCCCGAAGCAGAGGTGCGCGCTCGCGCCTAAGGCTGTCGGCGAAGAGCTTGCTATGAGCGACCCCGTGGGCGCACTCGTGAGCGAGCGTGCCGCGGCGTTCTTGCTCGAGCCAACGCGTTGAAGAGCGAAGGTCGCCTAAGCGACGAGCGAGCCGAATCGCGACCGGACGCTCTTCCATGCCAAAATGGATTTCGCCCAGGACTCCGCGTTCTAGTCTCTCGTACGTCTCGTTGAAACCGAACATCTCCTCAACGAGTCGATCGATCGGGACCGGAGCCGGTCGTTTGGACAGCAGGCTCTCATGCTTTCGCAATGCGTCTGTCGCCATGGTTTCGAGCGTGTGCTCCGAATACGGCTCCCGGCTGAACACGAGAGATGTTCGGGAAGGATTCATCAAATGCCCAAGGTACCGTTCTCCGCTGGTGCCGGTTTCTTCCGGCTATTGCGGCGTGATGGTTTTGCTTTCACGTCGCGAGAACTTGCGGGCATGCCAATCACAGAGCGCTCACAAGAGTGCTCGATGCGTCGGAGCACTTCTTCTGCACCAAGCTCCTTCGAATGTTCAACCACACGACGAAACGCGACGGCATATTCAGGATGCGCTTGGAGGAGAGTCCTGACTTCCGCGAGAGGACTGCGGATATCATGAGACTTGAGAACCTCGACATCTGTCTCTAGCACACGTGCGAGGGCCGGGAGAAGATGGTGAGCAGGTTTACGATTCCCCGCCTCGATATCGGAGAGGAACGCTATGGATCTCAAACCGAGAGCCTGAGCGACCTCTCGTTGGGTGAGCCCACACTGACGTCGTTGGTCGCGAACGAAATCGCCGAAAGATTTGAACATGTCGCGAGGTTCGCGTAGTACGCGAACCAATGCAAGCAAAAACTACAGCATTATGTGGGGTTGGTGTAGTCGACCCACAATATGGTGTGGATGGGAGACCTTTCATTGCAGTGACAACTCCCGCAAAGAGTGGCGCCACGCTCGCTTCAGGAACGGCCGTGGAAGGAGAAATTCTGGACAGTAGGTCCTCTTTAAGAGACGGGCTTTGTTTAGCTTCGGCACGTCGTGCTACAGACGATGCGCCCGTATGCATTCGCTTGCATGTCGCAAGGATGCCGGAAGAGTGGGCGCAATGTCTTCTAAGAGCGAGCCACTGGAGAGCATAATCCCAGGAGCAGTTGGCGCGGGACACTTACTCGAATCGGCCGCGCAACATATCTTCACGCTCCTTCGCGGTGCGCCGTCGCCTTTTTATGAGCAAACGGTCGCGGAGCTCGCTGCAAAGGAAGAATGGGCCGAACTGAACGATCGCTTCTATAAAACGCTGGCCTTTGGCACGGGCGGCCTGCGCGGGCGGACCATCGGGAAAATTGTGACCACGGCGGAGCGGGGCGAAGCAGGCGACAAGGAACGGCCGCGGTTTCCCTGCGTCGGGACGAACGCGATGAACTTTTTCAACGTCAGCCGCGCTACGCAGGGGCTCGTGGCTTATTTGCATGAGTGGCGCGCCCAGGAAAAGATCGAGGGAAAACCGAAAATCGCGATCGCTCATGATTCGCGGCATTTTTCGAAAGAATTTACGGAGCTCGCGGCGAAGATTGCCGCGGAAAATGGTTGTGATGCCTGCGTCTTCGAAGGGCCGCGCTCGACGCCGGAATTATCTTTCGCCGTGCGCCATCTGCGCGCGAGCGCCGGCATCGTAATCACGGCCAGCCACAACCCCCCGCATGATAACGGCTACAAAGTTTACTTCGACGACGGAGCGCAAGTGGTCGAGCCCCACGCGAGCGGGATCATCGAAAAGGTCAACAGCATCAAAAGCGAAACGTCTCCAGCCGGGCCAAAAGAACGGCGCGGCGAAGTCAGCGTTCTTGGGAGCGAAATCGACGCAGCCTACATGGAGCGCCTCGACAGTTTGATCCTGAACAAGGAACTCGTTCGCTCCGCCAAATCGCTCCGGATCGTTTTCACGCCGCTGCACGGCACCGGCGGCGTCATCATCAAACCGATGCTCCAGCGCCTCGGTTTCAACTTTCGCGTCGTCGACGAGCAGGACCGCTTCGACGGAAACTTCCCCACGGTCGATTCCCCCAATCCGGAAAACGCCGCGGCCTTGCGGCTGGGCGTGGAGCTGGCCGAAAAAGACGGCGCCGATCTGGTCATTGCGACCGATCCTGATTGCGATCGAATGGGAGTCGCGGTCCGGACCGCAGCCGGCGGGATGGAATTGATTACGGGAAACCAGATCGGTTCGCTCCTCGCCTACTACCGGGCGAAAACGCTTTTCGAACTCGGCGTGCTCAACCAGGAAAACGCTTCGCGCGCTGTCATTATCAAGACGTTCGTGACCACCGATTTGCAAAAAGCGATCGCGGAGCATTACGGACTGCGCTGTGTCGAGACGCTGACCGGCTTCAAATACATCGGCGCGAAGCTGGGCAAGTACGAGAAGGCGCTGCCGCCAGACGGGCAAGGCAAGTACCGCGATTTGCCTGAGGAGGAAACGCGCCGGCTTCGGTTGGAGCACTCGTCCTATTACGTTTTTGGCGGTGAAGAGAGTTACGGATACAGCGGCGGCGATTTCGTCCGGGACAAGGATGGCAACGGCGCCGCGATCATGTTTTGCGAGGTCGCGGCCTACGCGAAGTCTCGCGGTTTGACGGTCGACGCGCTCCTCGACGAGATTTTTTCCGAATTCGGTTATTTTCAGGAATACACCGGCTCCCTGACCTTCGAAGGCGCCGAGGGCGCGGAGACGATCAAGCGTCTGCTGGCATCATACGTCAGCCGGCCGCCCAAGGAGATGCTCGGCGCGCAAATCATTCAGGTTAAGAACTTCGAGACCGATACCTATCGCGATATGGAAGGCGATGAGATTCCAAAGGAAAAAATGCTGATCTTCGAGTTCGGAGACCACACCAGGGTTGCGGTCCGCGCGTCCGGCACCGAGCCAAAAATTAAGTTTTATCTGTTCGCGCAGCGGCGGCCGATCCGCGGCAAATTCAGTGCCTCGGAACTGGCCACGGCAAAAACCGAAGTAAGCAAGCGCCTGGAACGCGTTTGGGAATGGCTGCGCGAGGACGCGTCCACGCGCGTGGGCGCATAAGCGGCTCGACATCCCGAAGAACCGGCGGAAAGTTTTTTTATGGCTCGCGAAATCAATTTGGGCGGAGGAGAAATTACCGTCCTGAAGAAGATCGGCCTGTCGGGCACGCAGGTCTACGGCAAGATGCTCCTCGATCGCGTCGAGGGGATGGAGACAGCGGAGCTTCTCGAGACCTTGATCGGCCTCATCGATCAGGGCTACGTTCTCTCGAACAAGGTGAACATTCGTTTGGTCGAGGATGTGGAGAAAGCGTTCTTTCGCGTCAACGCCGCCTACGCGAAGGATCTGCGCGACGCGGTCAACCCTGGCCGGCGGCGCGAACAGGAACGCACCCGGCGCCAACGTCGCCGCTGAGAAAAAAGGTGGCCTGGTTCTCAAAAGCGCTCCGGCTCTGGCCGTGGCCGGCAGCCATCTCGAGCGGGCTTCTCTACGCCTTTTGCTTCGCGCCTTTTAACCAGGCGTGGCTCTGCTGGCTCGCACTGACGCCGCTGCTCGCCGCGATCTGGTTCTCCGGCGCGGAGGCGAAGCGCCGTTGGCGGCGGGACTTGGCGCTTGGTTACGTCGCGGGCCTCGCCTTTTTCTGGACGGTTTTTTTCTGGCTCAGAACGGTGACGGTCCCCGGCCTGGTCCTGGTCGGACTTTACATGGCGATTTATTTCGCGCTCTGGAGCTGGATTTGCGGGTTGTTGCGCCCGTCGTTGCGGGCCCCCGCCGTGGTGAACCGTTGGATGCAGCCGCCACCGAACTCGCTGTTGTCTTCGACCGGCTCCGCGCCCGCGAGCGAGTCGCCGCAAAGCCGATCGCCCTGGCTGCGGTCGACGAATAATCTTCGCCTGGCTTTTCTTCTAGCCGCGGTTTGGGTCGCTCAGGAATGGCTGCGCAGCCTGGTCCTGACCGGTTGGGGCTGGAACACCCTCGGGACTGCCTTGCACGCGCAGTTGACCCTCATTCAAATCACGGAGTTTACCGGCGTGGCCGGCCTTTCGTTTCTGGTTGCGTTTGCCAATGTCATTCTCCTGACCACGGTGCGCCGTTTCATCCTGGAGATTCACGTGCGGCCCATGCGGCCGCATTACGATTTGACTCTCACCATGGCGGCGATCGTGGGCGTAATGGGATTCGGCCTCCGCGCTCTTCAAGTTCACCGGCCCGCCAATCCTCTCCACGTGGCGCTGGTTCAGCCCAACATTCCGCGCGATCAAAAATTCAATGCGGAGTTTGCCCAATCGACGTTCGATCAATTCACCCGGCTGAGCGCACCCGCTCTGGGCTCGAGTCCCCGCCCGGATTTGCTCGTCTGGCCCGAAAGCTCGATGCCGGGTCCCGTTCTGCACGACGAACCCAGCCATCGCTTCGTCATGGATTTTTCCGGGTCCGCCCAGACCGACTTGCTTCTGGGCACGATCGACCGGGATGAAGCGGAAGCCTGGTACAACGCAGCGTTGCTTGTCTCCGACGCCGGTAAGCGGGTGCAAGTTTATCGCAAGGTCCACCTCGTGCCATTTGGTGAATACGTTCCCGGGAGGCACACGATGCCGCTGCTCGCGCGCATCGTTGGGGATCAAGTGCCGGATGATTTCGCCTTCGGCAAGGAGCATACCGTCTTCCGCCTCTCGAATGACAAGGCGACGGTCGCCCCGCTGATTTGCTTCGAGGATACGATCGGAGATTTGACCAGGCAGTTCGTTCTGGCCGGCGCCAATCTGCTCGCGAACGTGACGAATGACGGCTGGTTTCTGCGCTCCGCCGGCTCGCAACAACATCTGGCGAACGCGGTCTTTCGCTGCGCCGAAACACGCCTGCCCATGGTGCGGGCCGCGAACACGGGAGTGACCTGTTTCATCAACGAATTCGGACGAATCACCCAAATCTTGCGCGACGAAAACGGCAGCCAGTTTACCGAGGGCGTTCTCATGGGCGAAGTCGCCATCCCGATCGACAAGAGGACGACCTTCTACGTGCGCCATGGCGAACTGTTTGCGGAATGCTGCGTAGGGATTTCGGCAATGGTTCTGCTCTTTCTCGGAGTGCGACTCGTTAGGCGGCGGCGCCTTTAGTCATCCCGAGCGGAGCGCAGCGGAGTCGAGGGACCCCGTTGCGAAACCTACGGATTACAACTCGGGATCCCTCGACTTCGCTCGGGATGGCGGAGATTTTTCGTGCGCATCGATTCAGCGTTCGTTAATGGTCCTGCCAATCCGAATGGCTCCGAACCACCACGAATTTGCCATTTACGTGCGCGGCCTGCGCAAATCGTACGGCAGCTTCGAAGCCGTCAAAGGCATCGACTTTGAGGTGCGTCCCGGCGAGGTCTTCGGATTGCTCGGGCCGAACGGCGCCGGCAAGACGAGCACGGTCGAAATTCTGGAGGGCTTGCGCCCGCGCTCCGGCGGCGAGGTCACGGTCCTCGACTTCGATCCGGACCGGCAAAAGCAAAAATTGAAAGATCGAATCGGCGTTTGCCTCCAGGCCACGAATCTCCCGGACAAGATCACCGTGCGCGAAGCGCTCGAACTCTTCGGCGCGTTCTACTCGCGCACCGTGGAGGGCGAGCCGTTGCTGAAGCGGTTGCAACTCTGGGAGAAAAAGGACGCCGGCTACGCGACTCTCTCCGGCGGCCAAAAGCAGCGGCTCGCGATCGCTCTCGCTCTCATCAACGATCCGCAGATGCTCTTTCTCGATGAGCCCACCAGCGGTCTCGATCCTCAAGTTCGCCTCGAGATCCGCGACTTGATTGAGGAACTCCGGGCGGAAAAACGAACGATCCTGATGACGACGCATTATATCGAGGAAGCGGAGCGGCTCTGCGACCGCGTCGCGATCATCGACGATGGTCAAATCATTGCCAGCGGTTCGCCGCGGGAATTGCAGGCCAGAAGCGCAAATCGGTCGGCCATTGAAATCGCCCTTAGCCAGCCCTGGCGCGGCGGCGAACTCCCGGCCTGGCCGCACGCGATCCGCGGCACCCTGAGTGAAGATCGGCGGCACATCAAGGTGACCTCGGACCATCCGGCGCGGACCCTGGTGGAGATGGTAAAATGGACCGATGCCCAGGGAATCGACCTCGATGACGTACGCCTGAATCGGCCGACCCTCGAGGATGTTTTCATCGAGCTGACCGGCAAGAAACTCCGCGAATGAAAGCGTTCCTCGCCCTCATGCGGATCGACCTGAAGCTGGCGCTGCGGAACCGGTCGGTCCTCTTCTTTAACTACTTCTTCCCGCTCATCTTCTTTTTCGTTTTCGGCTACTCGATGCACGCCGAACAAGGCTCCCGCATCATTCAAGTCATGACGATGGTCTTCGCCATCGGCGTCCTCGGCAATGGCTTGTTCGGCGCCGGCATGCGCGCCGTCGAGGACCGCGAGACCAACGTCCTGCGCCGCTACAAAGTCACACCGATCACGCCCGTTGCGCTCTTGATGGCGTCCATGGCGACCGGCGTCATTCTTTACCTTCCCAGCCTCATCGTCCTGCTCATTCTCGCGAATCGGCTTTTCGGAATGGCCATCCCGGCCAACATTTTTTCCCTTTTTCTTTTCGCGATCATTGCCTGCCTCGCCTTTCGATCCATCGGGCTCATCATTGCCTCCGTCGTCAACTCGTCGCAGGAAAGTTTGATCCTCATTCAGCCGCTCTACATGGCGATGCTGTTCCTGAGCGGCGCGACGTTCCCGATCAGTTTTTTCCCAGATTGGTTGCAGGTCGTGACGCAATTCATTCCGGCGACTTACCTGATGACGGGCACGGCCGGCATTCTCCAGCAGGGTGAGTCTCTCCTCCAGAATTGGCTTTCGGTGGCGGCTCTCCTCGTCACGGCCGCGGTCGCCATGTTTATCGCCGCCAAATTATTCCGCTGGGAGAAAGAGGAAAAGCTGCGCAATAGCGCCAAGCTTTGGGTCCTGGCCGCCCTGGCCCCGTTTCTTCTCCTGGGCCTTTATCAATCCTGGAGTCGCGAGGACCTTTCGAAAGCGAAGATCCTGGCGCGCGATTTGAGCCGCGGCCGGACGCGGCTCATTCAGAATGCGCGCATCTTCGTGGGCGACGGCAAAGTGATCGAGTCGGGCTCGGTCCTCATTCGCGGAGGGAAAATCGCGGAAATTTATGCGGGCGCCGCGCCCGAGGCCAAAGCGTTGAAGGCAGAGGCGATCGAAGCGGCCGGCAAGACGATTCTTCCCGGTTTGATCGACGTCCATGTGCATCTGGGCGCGAGCGGCGGCTTTTACGACGACCAGAGCAAAGCCTTCGATCCAAAAAACGCCGAGCGTGCCTTGCAGGCCTACTTGTATAGCGGGGTTACGGCAGTTCGCAGCGCGGGAGACGCCGTCGACGAAATGCTCAAGCTCCGTCATCTCTACGGAAGCGGCGAAAAACTCGGGGCCGAATTATTCCTCTGCGGACCTCTTTTCACCGCGGAAGGCGGGCACGGGACCCAATTCGCGAAGTTCATGCCCGAAACGTTTCGAGATTCCTTTCTCGCCGGCTTCGTGCGCACTCCGAAATCTCCTGAGGAAGCGCGCCAGCAGGTGGATGCGCTGGCCCTTCGGAAGATCGACGCGATCAAAGCGGTCTTGGAAAGCGGCGTGCCCGGTTATTCGTTCCATCGCATGGATGTGAACCTGCTCGCGGCGATCGCGAGCGAAGCGAAAGCGAAAAATCTTCCCCTGGCGATTCACACCGGCGACGCCGCCGATGTCGCGGATGCGGCAAAAGTCGGGGCCGATTCAATCGAGCATGGTTCCTTTCGTGACGAAATTCCCGACGAGACGATTGCCGAGCTGAAGGCCAGGGGCATCGCGCTCAATCCGACCTTGAGCGTGGCCGAAGGGTTCACGAGTTTCGCTCGCGGCGACACGTCGCTCCTCAAGCGTTCGCTCGTCCAACAGGTTAGTCCCAAGGACCTCCTCGCGGGAACCGAAGCCGCCGCCACGGCTGAAAAGTGGGCGGGCTTGCGGGAAGGCATCTCGCATTACCCGATGTCAGTCGAGCAAGGGGGCAGGAACCTTCTCAAGGCGTGGCGCGCCGGCGTGATGCTGGTGACCGGCTCGGATGCCGGAAATTTCCTGGTCCTGCACGGCCCGACCGTGCAACACGAGATCGAGCTCTGGGTCGCCGCCGGAATTCCGATCGAGGTCGCCCTTCAAGCCGCAACCTCCAATGCCGCCAGGTTGTTGCGGGCCGATTCGCGTTTCGGCACGATCGAAAAGGGGAAAGAAGCGACCTTGCTTCTGGTGGACGGAAATCCGCTTCAGGATGTGAAGGCACTTTCCGCGATTTCCGCCGTCTTCCTCAAAGGCGAACGAGTGAGCCGGCCCGATCTCTTCGAACAAAAATAGACATTGGGACCACAGTCATCCCGAGCGGAGCGCAGCGGAGTCGAGGGACCTCGTTGCCGCGAACCGTAACGGTGACAATTCGGGATCCCTCGACCGCGCTCGGGATGACCGTCGCTGCAAGAGACCGCAAAACAAAACGGCGACCCGGATTTTCTCCGGGCCGCCGTCTGAAATTCCGCGCTGCGTTATGAGGTTACGCCTTGGCGTCTTTATCGGGCTTCTTGGCGCACTCGGTCTTCAAGGTCGCGAATTGCTCCGGTGAGAGAATGCCTTCCGCGGATTTCATGAACTTATCCATGCTCTCCTTGGTGCAGCCGCCCTTTTTGCAATCGGCTTGCAGGGCCTCCATCTTCACCTTCTGCTCGGCCGAAAGATTGAGCTTCGCGTAGTCGTGCGAGCAACTTGCCTTGTCATTCTTGGCGTGGCCCGCGCAGCAAGCCTTGTCGCCGGCGAACGCTGAAGTCGCCGCAAATACCGCCACCGCTATAAAAGCCAGTCCCTTAAGTTTCATCATGGCCCGAATGTGAAACAAAAAGGCAGCGGGCGCAACGTGCAATTCTTCTCGGCGCGCCTTTAGCGCCACCACGAGCTAGCGATCGAGAATCGATTGCCAGCGTTGCGGCGCCGCCGCGCCAAAAGGCCTGCGATAAACCTGCTCCCTTGAAGACGTGCTCGTGGTCTGCCAATTGAGGGCGGAAATGTGCAGAAAATAACGGTCCACGGCCGCGTTTCCGGTCGAAGTAGTCACAATCGCCTCTGAAGCGTAGCCTCCCGACGGAGGAAAAATCACGGTCATTTCGCCCATTCGCGATGTTGTTTCATTCTGATTCGGCGCGTGAAAGAAGGTGTCCGAGATCGGCGTGTACAGCTCTTTACCCGGCGGCGGCGGGAGCTTGCCTGCCTTGCTTCGCATTTTGATGTCCAGGGCCGGCGGGGAAACGACGAACTGAAAATAAAGCTCCTTCGATTTGGCCAGGTCGCGAAGCGTTGACGTGTTTCTGATCATATCCATGGCGTAATCTCCGGCGATCTTGTCGACATCGCTGCTCCCGGACGATTGCGCCGGCTTCGCGTTTTTCGAGCCGGGCGGCACCACCACGGCGACGCGATAAGTCCGGGCCGGCGCGGTCGAAGGGCGGACAAACCGATGGAGAAGCCATTGATGGGAAACGCGCAACCATTGGCCCTCCTTGTCAGCGGCCTCGATCGGCGACGCGAGGTTGAGGGAGGTCAGGGCAGCAACCAGAACGGGCAGGAAACGCATGTTTGCATTCATGGATCGGGGTGAATATCGGCGTGGAAATTGCGCCGTTAGTTCGGGGTAAATTTCAACAAACCGTCCTCCACGTCGACTTTAATCGCCTGGCCTTCGTGAAAGTTTCCCTCGAGAATGTCCATGCTCAGCGGATCGAGGATATATTTTTGAATGGCTCGTTTCAAAGGACGCGCGCCATAGACAGGGTCGTATCCATGGCTGGCCACGAGCGCTTTCGCCGCGTCGGATAATTCCAGGGTGATCTTCTGCTTCTCCATCCTTTTCACGAGCCGCTTCAGCTGGATCTCGACGATCTTCTTCAGCTCCTCCTCGGTCAGCCGGTCGAAGATGATGATGTCGTCGATCCGGTTCAAAAATTCCGGCCGGAAGTGCTGCCGCAATGCATCCATCACGAGTCGTTCCCGTGCCTCGGGGGACGATTCCTCCATGATGTATTGCGAACCGATGTTCGAGGTCATGATGATGACGGTGTTCTTGAAATCGACCGTCCTCCCCTGCCCGTCGGTGATGCGCCCGTCATCGAGCACTTGCAGCAACACGTTGAAGACATCCTGATGCGCCTTTTCGACCTCATCGAAGAGCACCACCGAATAGGGCTTGCGCCGAACCGCTTCGCTAAGCTGGCCGCCCTCCTCGTAACCGACATAACCGGGCGGCGCCCCGATCAGCCGCGAGACGGTGTGTTTCTCCATGTATTCGCTCATGTCGATCCGGATCATGGCCTGCTCGTCGTCGAAGAGAAATTCAGCCAGCGCCCGAGACAGCTCAGTTTTGCCTACGCCGGTCGGTCCGAGGAAAATGAAAGAACCGATCGGTTTGTTTTCGTCCTGCAAGCCGGCCCGCGCGCGGCGTATCGCGTTCGCCACTGATTTGATCGCGATGTCCTGTCCAACCACGCGCTGATGCAGATGCTCTTCCAGCCGGACGAGCTTTTGCCGTTCGCCTTCCTGTAAGCGTGAGACCGGAATGTGGGTCCAACTCGAAACGACCTCCGCGATGTCTTCTTCGGTCACTTCTTCGCGCAGCAAGCGATTGCCGGCCACCGCGATCTTCTCCTCGATCTCGCGCAATTTTTTCTCGAGATCGGGGATGCGGCCATATTGCAGTTCGCTTGCCTTCCCCAACTCTCCCCGGCGTTGCAGCCGTTCCAGCTCGGTCCGCGCCTGTTCGAGTTCTTCTTTCACCTTGCGCTGCTCGTCGATGATCGCCTTTTCCTTCTGCCACTCCGCTTTCAATCCGGAAGATTTCTCCTTCAAGCTCGCGAGTTCTTTTTCGAGTTTCTTCAGCCTCTCTTTGCTCGCGGGATCTTTTTCCTTCTTCAGCGCCTGCCGCTCCATCTCCCGCTGCATGATCTCCCGCTCGATCACGTCGATCTCGGTCGGCATGGAATCGAGCTCGATCTTCAACCGCGAAGCCGCTTCGTCCACCAGATCGACCGCCTTGTCCGGCAGAAACCGGTCGCTGATGTAGCGATGCGATAACACCGCCGCCGCGACCAGCGCGGCATCCTGAATGCGCACGCCATGGTGCACTTCGTAGCGCTCCTTGAGCCCGCGCAGAATCGCGATCGTATCCTCGACGGTCGGTTCATCCACCATCACGGGCTGAAATCGCCGCTCGAGCGCCGCGTCTTTCTCGATGTACTTCCGGTACTCATCGAGCGTCGTCGCGCCGATCGTGCGCAATTCGCCGCGCGCCAGTTGCGGCTTCAACAAATTCGAAGCGTCCACCGATCCCTCCGCCGCCCCTGCGCCCACGATGGTGTGCAGCTCGTCGATGAACAGGATGATTTCGCCTTGCGAATCCGTTACCTCTTTCAGGAAAGCCTTCAGCCGGTCCTCGAATTCACCCCGGAACTTCGCGCCCGCCACCATCGAGCCGATGTCCATCGCAATGATCTTCTTTTTCTTGAGCGATTCCGGCACGTCGCCGCTGATGATGCGGCGCGCCAGACCTTCCACGATCGCCGTCTTCCCCACGCCGGGCTCTCCGATCAACACCGGATTGTTTTTCGTCCGGCGCGAGAGCACCTGCATCACGCGCCGGATCTCGTTGTCCCGCCCGATCACCGGATCGATCTTCCCGCGCCGTGCCAGCTCCGTCAGATCGCGCCCGTATTTCTCCAGCGTCTGATACTTCCCTTCCGGATTCTGGTCCGTCACCCGCTGCGACCCGCGCACCTGCTGCAACGCCTGCATCAGTTTGTCACGCGTCACTCCGGCTTCCTTCAGCAATTTTGCCGCGGCCCCCTTCGAGTCCGCCAGCGCCAGCAAGTAATGCTCAGCGCTAAGGAATTCATCCTTGAGCTTCGCCATCTCCTTTTCCGCCGCATCGATCGTCGCCCGCAACTCGTTGCCCATTCGCTGGTCGTAACTGCCGCCCTGGATCTTCGGCCGCCGCTCCAGTTCCTCTGTCAGGCGCCCGCGCAAATCCGCGACGGCGACGCCCATCTTTTCGAGAAGGGGCCGCGCCACTCCATCCATCTGGTCGAGAAGCGAGAGCAGGAAGTGCTCATTCGTGATTTCCTGCTGATTGAACTCCGACGCGACATCTTGCGCCGCCTGCAGAGCTTCCTGCATCTTCTGCGTAAATTTATCCGGCCGCATGAGTTACACCTAATCATCGCGCCTGCTGTCGCAAGCGCTCCTAACTATTCCCCGGCTCCAGGGAAGCGGCGATTTCCAAACCGCCGAAGAACGATCCGGAAATCCTTCTTCTTTAGGGTCAGCCTCGGATCTCTAATTTGTAAAACAGATTGACGCATACCGCGTCGTTTCCTACGATCGCTATGCCCGTAAGTTCCCCAAGGGGCCACCCTCATTCGTCGCAACCAACCTCCAAGCCATTCGTAGCCCACCTCCCATTAAGCCTGAAATAGTTAGGGGCATGACGTTTGAGCTCATAAACCGATTTCCACTATGGACGGCGCGACCCTTCGAGCCGACTGAACTTGCTCTTCGTTAGCATGTTCGCGCTCACTTTATGATAATCGAATCGGTCGTTGCGATCGGCGGAACGATCTTAGCCGCGTATATCTGGGAGAACCATATCCGCGATCGCGTGTCTGTTCGCCGAATCATCAGCCCCGACGATCCCGATAGCGAGATGCTGGTCGACTTGTACCAGAACTTGTTCCCTGACGACGGCACTAATTATTCGCCAGCCGAAATTCTTGAATTTCTCGACGGTTCTCTTGAATTTGAAGAGAATCGCCATGTCCAAGCAAAGAATATCGTTCTGATAGCTAAGTATCGCGGTGACGTTGTCGGGTTTATCCTATGCCACTTCTATAGAGAACGGCGGAAGGCCATCGTTAGCTACTACGGCATCAACCGCGAGATCTTGCAGGCTAGGCGTTCAGCAGGGGCTAGACTGCTTCCGCGTCTGATACGGATCCTCCGGGACAGACGACACCCCTGTGATTTCCTATTGTTCGATTTGCAAGGCGTTGACCCCACGACCCCGAAGAAAGAGGCAGGAGAGCGCAAGGCCCGCCCGGTGCGCTTCAAACAGACGGCGAGGCGTCTCGGACTTACGGCGTACTTGCTCCAGTTTCAATACCTGTGCCCGAAGATATCCCTCAGCGACGGTACTCATGAGTATCCATTCACCCTTATGTGCGTCCCGATTACTGGCCACCTACCGAAACCCGTGCCGCGAGCGTTGGTGTTGGAGTTCTTGCATTTTCTTCACCACGATTGCTACGGTGATCTTTATCCCGTAACGGATGAACGCTTTCAACCTTACCATGATCACTTGCGCCAACGCCTTAAGTACTACGAGGATACATTACCGCCTGAAGTGCACGCGGTTTGAACCGTTTTCACGGAGCCGATCCAGGGTGAGACTTGGGTCTTGCGATTAACTTTCGAGATGGCTTCCACTCTTACAATGAGCGCACGCGCCCCCCTGTCGTCTTGCTGAAGGCCAGTCCTCAGGCTGTCGTGTCGTATGCCCGCACAACGTAACCGGCCGAAACGCGATCATTTCAACGCCGCTGCGTCGCTTCCCTTCCAGCTCCGGCTGGAAGACTTTGAAATCGCGATGCAGGATGTTTACGATCTCTTTCACGACGTTAATACAGGCCTGCTCGAAAAAGGACTGGAGCGCCTCGACGACTTCCTCCGTCCGGCGATCATGTCCGGCTTACTTTCCGATCTGTTGACCGCGAGCCTGTCGAAGCATTCGCGCTCTCTAACCCAAAACAAATACTTCAACGGGCATCCCGATCTTGTAGTGAAGGGAGCATATCCGAATGACTCGATGAAAGCGGGCACGGAAGGCGTTGAGATCAAGACGACTCGGAAGAGTGGCGGCGCGGTCGATACGCACGGAGCCCGCGATCAATGGATGGCGGTCTTTGTTTACAATACGGACAACGCTACCGAACCGGCACGCGAGCGCGCGCCAATGGCGTTCACCGAAATCTATTTGGCACAGGTTTCGATCGCCGATTTTCGCAAGAATGCGCGCGGCGAGCTCGGAACTCGCACCGCCACGCTGCACCGCGAAGGCGTTCTCAAGTTGCGCGAGAACTGGATCTACAAAGCAACGGTTAGTTGATCTTCATTGCTCGCAGCTTCGGAATCGCCGTTCGCGCCGTGTCGAAATATCGCTGGTCCTTCTCGATCCCGATGCTCGCATAGCCGAGTGCTTCCGCCGCAGCGAGCGTGGACCCTGCGCCGGCAAAAGTATCGAGCACCGTGCCCTCGCCGAGCGGCAACACGGCGCGAACAATCTTTCGCACGAATGCCTGCGGCTTGAGACTCGGGTGCGGCGCGAGCGCGCGCTCCTGTTTGCGCGTTGGAGCCGACGCGATCACGTCGCCGAAAGGCTGGTCCTTCGACGGACGGCGAAAACCACCAGTCTTCCAGCGTCGCAGGTTATCCTGCACGCGGCCTTCGATCGGTTTGCGAAAGATCAGCCAAGGCTCCCACATCGAACGCGGCATCACGCTCACATCCGTAAACTCGGTGTGCGCCGCCTTGGGCCGGTCGCCGCCGCGCATCGTCATAGTTAAGCGAATGATCTCGCCGCGCCGCTCGAATCCAGCACGCGTGACCGCGTTCGCGACCACAAAGGACAGGAGCGGATTCGACGCAATCAGAACATGCCCTCCCGGAACGATCACGGGAAGGAGCAGCCGCGCCCAGGCGAAGAAAAACCGCTCCAGCTCGCCGATGTCCTCCCGCGAAAGCACCGTGAAACGCGGCAACGGCGCGCGCTTATTGCCGTCGAACGACGGCGGGATGCGCCAGACGCCGCCGCGGCCCTTGCGCAACTTGTCCTGTTCCTGCTCGCTATACTCAACCAGTCCGTACGGCGGGTCGGTCACGACCGCTTCCACGCTGTTCGTCGGCGCTTTGGCCAGCCAATCGAAACAATCGCCATGAATGAGCGTCGCATTTCCAAACCGAAAAGCCTCGCGCTCCGGAGTTGTAGCGGCGATCTCCAATCGTCGAAACGATTTCCCTTCGACACCGTTCGCGAAGGCCAGCGTCGCCTGCGCTTCCTCCCGCACAACGTAATGACCACGATCGATCTTGGTGAAGAGCTTCGGCGTATTGAGCCGCAGATAAGATCGAACAGAGGAGGCTGCCGTCGGTCCAATCCGCTGACTTACCCCCTCAGCAATCTCCGCCACCGTCGCTCCGCGCGTGCGGTAGGCCAGCGTCTCGATGATCGCGTCCCGCACCGTTCCTGGTTTGCGTTTTGTGTTCGATTTAGTGTCGGAATATTTCAATCCCATAACATAGACGTCTTGACGTCTTTGATGCAACGCAGAAAACGCTATCGTGTCGTTCCTGTGTCTCGTTTAGATAGAGACTTCCATGGCAAGATATTGGTGGCAATGCATCTCGTGCGGCGACAAGCCAGCTTGGTTGAAGGTCTGCCACTCTCGCAGCGTAGCCGCTTTCATCTGGGATGAGCTGGCACCAAGCGGCTGGGATCAGAGTCTCCTGCTCCGCCGGTGCAAGTGCAAGCGTCGCTCGCTTCGCATCACCTACCGATCTCAGCGCGGCGACCCCGACCGGATCAGCGTCAAGCATATCGTGGGGCTCGACCCGGATGGCGATTATCTTCCGATGCTCTGGGAGACCTTTCGGCATTCGAATCCCCGGACGCCTTGGATTGACTTCAAGTACCAGCGGGGCCGCAGCCCTTGGGGTCTCAATAAACGGCTCGTTCTGGAGAAAACCGAACTTGTGCGCCTCCTGCGAGCCTACGAAGACGCGACCAAGAAGTCAGAAGTAAAAGAATGCGGATCGTGAACTGCGAAGCGACATCCTGCGCCGCTTGCAGAGCTTCCTGCATCTTCTGGGTAAATTTATCCGGCCGCATTTCTCATCCTAGTGTTCGCAGCTCAACCGACAACTAGACTTAAGGCCATGCTCGATTCTACTTTGGGCCACTTGCAACAATGGCCTCGGGCCATTTGCTGCGGTAGCGATCCAAGCAAAATTCACCCTTCGCCGCCTTCGATTTCCCGCGTCGCCGAATGCAGAGCGCGACCCGACTAACGAAGATGGCCGGACCCCTTTGTCATTCCGAGCGCAGTCGAAGCCGTAACGCAGCCGACAAAGTCGGCGAGGAGGGGCTTGCCATCTGTCGCAGTTCGGATTCGGAGCGCCAACAGATAAGAGCGAGAGATCCTTCGACTTCGCTCAGGATGACAGGAAAGAGGCTCTCGCAGTTCAGATCCCATCCTCACACGCGAAGGTTCTCAGATCTTCAGACATTGGGCAAAGCGACGTTGACTGATCCAGTATCACTTTCTACGATCGAGGCCCACGGATTCGCCTTCATGAACCTATCGTCCAATCTCGTTAGGCTGGCCAAATATGGCGTGCTGGGGTTCGCATTGCTTCTCGGATTCAGCGGTGAGGTTGTTCGGGCGGACCTTCCTCGCACGCCGGTTCGAGCAGTCCCACGAGTTTTTGGACGCGATATCCCACGATTTGTTTTGCTGGCGCCGATCGTGGTCAACCGAGCTCAACCTGGTATCCCATTCGCCGCCACGATGATGGTGCGAATATTGCCGGGGACATTCGTCCCGGTGACGGAAGATGCCCAGGGGATTTTCTATCAAGCCGTCAACCGCTTTCGGTTTATTCGCGGCAACAGAGAGATCGGCGGCGGAATCTACGTGAGCAAATCCCGGCCGGGGACAATCTGGGTTTATGTTGGCAACGCCCAAATGAACTCCAAATTCGGGGTCCTGAAAGATCGGCTGCCGTTGCCTGCCAGCGCCCTGCGCAGTCTGCATGTCGGCAAACCTGAAGGAAGGTGATCCAAAGATCGTCCTTCGGCTCTTCCGGCTCCCGATTCCCGGTCAAACTCCGTGAAACGACATTGACCGACCCTGGCCGCTTCCCTACCATCGCGGTTCCATGAGTTCCCCCACGCCGCTCGTTGCGCCAGTTTTTCCCGACAATGGCGCAACCAACCCCGCGTCAATTTGGGGCCTTCTCCTTATTTCCAGTCGAAATAGGCGAAAAAGATCGCCTTTAAATACCAACATTCGCCAATTCTCGTTAGGCGCGTGAGTGCCTTCGCCGGACGAAGCTGCGGACAACGCAACCAAACCAAAACCACAAAAGCAAAAATCCCATGAACCAAACGACCACTGCACTGCTGCTTTTTGCGGCAGCACTTGCCATCCCCAGTTGTGAGACGCCTCAACAGCAGTCCGCGCCGCCGTCGAACCCCGCCGGGAAAGCGCACGCGAAGTGGGTGAATTGCGACGAGTCGGAGCCAAAAGTCCCCGGGAAGTATGAGCAGACGGACGTTGGCGCCGTGGTGACTCTGCCCAACGGTCACAAATACATCACCAAAAACGTGGAGGATGCAGTGCAACTCATCTTTCCTAACGGTCAGGTCTTCTCCTCTGAAACAGCCAAGTCCGATGCCAACCCGGCGTTCGTCAATGAAGATGAAACTCTCGTTGCCGCGACGCGCCGCCCCGCGACGCAAACGGGCGATCTGCACATCTACCTGAAAGGGAGCAAGGGCAAATACCGCGAACTGCCCGCCGCGCATCGGCAGGTGACGGATGTCTTAGGGAACGCCTATGATAATGTCGGAGAAGGAGTTTTCGCTTTGCGCGCCATCAGCGGCCGGACGCTGACTCTGTGGGCCACCGAGCGGCGTCGAGACGGCTGTTATCGGTTCGAGTTCAAACTCAAGGTCGCGCCAGACGGGAAAATCGCCCTCGCGAAGTAGCCGGTTCGAGCCAAGGGTTGTCGCGTACGAGCCGATCGACAATGGAACGAGGATGTGCCGGCGGTGCTCTACAATGAGATTTGTGAGCGCCGCCCCGGCTCCATAGTAGTCTTGTGCGGATCGTGAATCGACTCTATGCCGTGGCCGGCTGGGCGATCGTCGCCTTGGGCGGTCTGCATATGCTCACGACCATCCGGCTTTCCGCATCTACGCCTGCTTTCCGGGTTTGGTTTTTCGGTTCGGGGCTGGCGATGGCGTTGGGCGGCGCCTTGAATCTCCTGCATCGCGCGTACGGTCGCTCCGCTCCTGGCCTGCGAATCGTCTGCTGGATCGCGAATATTCTCCTGACGCTTTTGGGCGCTGTCGCCGGCGCGCTTACTGGCGCCAGTATAGCAGAGTACATTGTGATTATGAGCCTGCTCGGCGGGGCCTTCATTCTCTCGCTCAGTCGCTCCTCCCTGAATCCCTCGCATGATTCCGAGCGCATCTGAACCGCTCTGGAGCGTATCAGTTGCGACCAACTGAGGCGCTTTTTCCTGGCGTGGTGCATTGCGAGCCACTCCCTCCCCGCTTATGAGTCTGTCCGATGAGCGCCCAGGAATTGCCATTCGCACGCCGCGCACTCGCGTTGATGCGTCAGGGGCCGTTCCGGGTTTACATCATCGGCTCCGCCATCTCCGACACCGGCACCTGGATGCAGGTGATGGCGCAAGGTTGGGTCCTCAGCTCGCTCACCAACCAGGCGCTCGTGCTCGGGCTGGTGAGTTTTGCGGCCGGCATCCCGACGCTCGCCTTAACGATGATCGGCGGTTCGGCGGCCGACCGTTACGACAAACGCATGATTCTGATCGCCACCCAGGTGGTCCAGATCGTGACGGCCGTGACCCTGGGCCTGCTGGTCTGGACGGGCACGATTCAGATCTGGCACGTCGTTGTGCTCGCCGCGATTCTCGGCGTCTGCATCGCTTTCGAGATGCCGGCGATCAACGCGCTTGTTCCGGAGTTGGTCGAGAAGGAGGATATTCCGGCCGCCATCGCGCTGGATCGTTCTGTCTTCCACGGCTCGCGTTTGGTGGGGCCGTCACTGGCCGGTTTGTTCGTGGCGTGGTGGGGCGCAGCCTCGGCCTTTTTTTGCAACGCGGTCTCGTTTGTCGCCCTGATTATCTCCATGCTGTTGCTCCCACCGCGGGCCAAGGGGACTGCGGAGGAAGAAGAACAGCGGCGCAGCGGATTTATGGAAGGCTTCCGCTACGTGCGCAGCGATCGCACCATCCTGTCGATGATCATGTTGATCGCGCTCACGACCATCTTCGTTTTCCCGGTCATCTCGGTCATGCTCCCGCTTTACGTCCGCAACGTTCTCCTTCTGGGACCCGAGAGCATGGGATGGCTCATGGCCATCTCAGGGAGCGGTTCGGTCCTGGGTTCGCTCGGGCTCCTCAGTGTGGCGCGCGGTCTCCGGCTCAAGTTCATGACCGGCGCCGCGCTTCTCGTCGCCGCCGCGCTCTTTCTCCTTTCGCGTTCAAACGGCTTTTTGCTTACCGCCTGCTGCATGGGCACACTCGCGATCGGGCTCTCCCTAAACTTCGGACTCGCCGGAACGATCGTACAGGAACGTTCGCCTGGTCCGTTGCGCGGCCGCATCTCAGCCATTTTCGGTCTGAGCTTTTTCGGATTGATGCCCCTGGCCGGTCTCATCATCACCGGCCTCGCTGATTTGATCGGAATGAGAATGGCGCTGGCGGTGGCGGCGAGCCTCTTCGCCATCGGCGCCGTGACGGTGTTGACGGCGGCTGGCCGAACGGTCTGTGAATGCCCGGAGACGCCCGTGCCGGAGACGGAACCGGCGCCTGTGCCGGCGCCGGCGACCGTTGTGTAGCTATGCGTTTTTCAAAGCGTGTCATTCGCGAGGTCGCCGCGGCGACCGAGGGACCTCCCAGTCGCAGAGAAACGCACACAAGACCGCTTTCGCGATCCACGAAGCGAGCGCTTACGAACACGCCGGTTTCTTATTTGGGTGACTTGCGAGCGACTGGGAGGTCCCTCGCCGTCTGTGCGGCTCGGGATGACAGCATTCGGAGGCTCACTAAAATCGCCATCACTCGATGATCTCCTTCTCCACCTGCTGGAACTCGGGCCGCCACACCGCCGGCGACGAGATGCTGCGCGAGATAAAAGATCTCGGCTTCGATCGTGTGGAGCTGGGCCACGGCATCCGCATCTCGCTCATGCCGGGGATCCAGAAAATGTTCGATACCGGCGAAGTCCAGTTCACCAGCCTCCACAACTTCTGTCCCCTCCCGGTCGAGATCATGCAGGCGTCGCCCGATTGCTACAAATTTTCCGCGGCCTATTCGAAGGAGCGGGAGCGGGCCATCAAGCAAACCCTCCAGACGATCGATTTCGCCGAGCGCCTCGGCGCTCCTTTCGTCGTTCTGCATTGCGGCGAGATAGAGATGAATCCGATCACCGACGAATTGATCGTGCTCGCGAAGCGCGGCGAAATCTTCTCTCGCGAATATGTGCGCAGGAAACTGAAAGCCGTCCAGACCCGGGAAGCCGCGGCGCCGCCCTACCTGGAGCGCGTCAAGGATTCACTCAAACGCGTGGCCGAGTATGCCGCGAAGAAGAACGTCCGGCTCGGCGTGGAGGGACGCCGCGGCTACGAAGAAATCCCGAGCGAGCGCGAGTTGCCCGCTTTGCTGGACGAACTGAAATCACCGCAGCTCGGTTATTGGCACGATATGGGGCATATCCAGATCAAGGAAAACCTCGGTTTTTTGAACCATGAAGAATGGTTGCGCGCGATGGGGCCGCGCGCCTTTGGCTGTCATATGCAGGATTGCATCTGGCCCGCGCAAGACCATCAGCCGCCGTTCGCCGGCATGGTCGATCTGGAGAAACTTGTTCCGCTCCTTCCGCCGAACTGCTTATTTGTCTGGGAAATGAGCCCGCGCAAAAAGCCCGAGGAAATCCGCCGCTCGGTCGCGGTTTGGAAAGAGCATTTCGGCGAATGAAAAAAACGCTCCTGGCCCTCCTGCAACTCGCCGTCACCGCCGCGGTCCTTTACTGGGTCTTTCACGATCCGGAGAAACGCGCGAAAATGGCGGACGCGCTCCGCATCGCGGATTACCGGTGGGTTGGGGCCGGCATCCTCGCGTATTTGCTGGTCGAGGTCGCAGCCGCCGCTCGCTGGCATGTCCTGCTGAAAGTGCAGGGCATTACGCTGAGCGTTCCACGGCTCTCGGGCCTTTTTATGATCGGCCTCTTCTTCAATCAGTTTCTCCCGGGCGGAACGGGAGGCGATATCGTAAAGTCGTACCTCCTGGTCAAGGAAACTCCGGGCAGGATCACCGGCGCGTTGCTGGCCGTGATGTTCGACCGGATCATTGGGCTGGTCGCGATCATCACCATTACCGGGGTGCTGATTGGGCTGCGATACGATTACCTCGCGCAAACTCCGGAGACGCGCGGTCTTCTTGGGATTCTTCTCGCCGTGCTTGGCAGCGCGGTCGTTGGCTTGCTCAGCACTTTTGTAATCACTGGCTTCAATCTGCTGCACCGGCTGCCGGCGAAGTTCCCCGGCCGGGAACGCCTGATCGAAGTCTCCGCCGCCTACCATCTTTACGCCCGGCATTGGATCACAACCCTCGTCGCCTTCGGTTTCTCGCTGGTCGCGCACCTGGCCACTTTTACCACCTTCTTCTGCGTCGCCTATGCCCTCCATGTTCGCATCCCCGCGGTCGATTTTTTCGCAATCATGCCGGTGGAACGCACCATTTCATCCCTGCCGATCAGTTTCGGCGGAGCCGGTCTGCGCGAAAAAGTCTTTGAAGTAATGTTCCATGATCTTGCTGGCGTGGATCCTTCCATCGCCGCGCTGATCGGCTCCCTGAGTTTCCTTACCATGCTGGCCTGCGCGGCGCCCGGGGGACTCATTTATCTGCTCTACCGGCCGAGCCGCGCGGCCGGCCACGTCAAGCTGAGCGAGATGGAGCGTGAAGTGGCGACCCTCGAGCATGAAATCGTCGAGAAAGAAAAGTAAGTCCCTATCTCGTTCGGAGGGACGTGCTTCCGCCCGTCCAAAATCCTTGCGAGAGCGCCCTCAAGACAAGGAGGTGCGGAAGCGCATCCCTCCCAATCGCCGCCCATTCGTAGCCGTCACCTTCGCGATGACGGTCGACGGCAAGATCACCACGAAGAATTTTACGCCGGTCGATTTCACTTCGCGCGAAGACAAGATGCATCTGCTGCGGCAACGCTCGCTCGGCGATGCCGTCCTGATCGGGCACAGCACGCTGAAGCACGACAACGTCCGTCTCGGGTTGCCGCATCCGGAACTGCGCGAAGCGCGCATGGCCCGCGGCCAATCACCTTATCCCTTGCGCGTGATCGTCTCGAATGAGGGACGAATCGATTCGCGCCTGAAGATTTTTCAATCGGAGATCTCGCCGATCGTCATCTTCTCCACGGTCCGGATGCCGGCGCGTTATCAGAAACTGTTGCGGCAAAAAGCGACGCTGCACTTAAGCGCAGCGCGTTCGGTTGATCTCGCGTGGATGCTGGAACAACTGCGCCGCGAATACCGTGTTCGATCGGTTGCTTGCGAAGGAGGAGCCACCCTTTTTCGCGCGCTGCTTGAGAAAGACCTGGTCGATCAGCTGAATCTCACGATCACCCCCTACCTGTTCGGCGGCGCGGATGCTCCCACGCTCACCGGCCTGAGCAAGGATTTCTTCCCGCGGGGCATTCGATGCTCGCTCACCGACATGCGAACAGTCGGCGAAGAATGCTTCCTTACCTATCGAATCAAACACCGGCGATGAAATAACTGGACAAGATGCTAACCCCAGAACAGCGATCTGCTATTCACGATATTCAGACAGCGGATATCGGCGGATGAATGAACAGCTGCGCGACCGTGCCGTGACAGATCGGATTCGGCGCAAGATCGATGTCCTGACTTCTGCCCTGAAAAACCTGCCGGATTTTCGAGGTGACGTCTTTCGCGGTGCGACAATCCAGGATCCGAAACTTCTGAGAACATATAGCCGCGTGGGTGAGACAGTCAGTGAGCGCGCATTTATTTCCGCGAGTCGCTCTCCGTCAAAAGCATTTAGCGGCAATGTCCGATTTTATATCGCCTCAAAACACGGCAAGGAAATCGACAAATGGTCGGCGTATCCCGAGGAGGAAGAAGTTCTATTCCAGCCGGGCACGCAATTTAAAGTCCTTGAGTATGTCCGCGATGGAAATGATATTGAAATATTCTTGGAGGAATTGTAATGCCCGGCGATCGAGCTAAAGCCAATGCAATGCGAGAACGCGCGCGTACTCGATTGTTGCGCGAGCAGGAAACGATGACGGAACAGCAAAAGAATCAGTTGCCCGAGATTCAAAAGCGGCTCGCGCGCAAGACTCGCTCGTCGCTCCCGGCCCGGGAACGCGCGGAACCACCTGTGCCCGTCTAGGATTCCTCTCGCGGACTTCGTTGTTGAGAGTCGATTTCGGCGAGGTTGCTCATGGATGCACAAAACTAATTCCATCATCATCCACGCGCCGAAAACGGCGATCTTCGAGACGGCGGCCAACCTCGAGTTGTGGCCGAAAATTCTGCCTCACTATCGTTACATCCGCTACCTGGAGCGAGGCCGGGATCGGAATCTCGTCGTGATGGCGGCGGTCCGCTCCGGCATTCCGATCTCCTGGACTTCGGAGCAGGTCATTGATCGGGATAAGATTGAAATTCATTTTCATCACCTTAAAGCCTGGACCAAGGGCATGCGCGTGGTCTGGTCGTTCCAGGAGACTCCGGGCGGCGTCCTGGTCGAGATCATGCACGAGCTGCGATTCAGGAACCGGGCGCTTGCTCCGGTGGTGGAGCCAATCATCGGCAATTTTTTTATCCACCACATCGCTGGCAAGACGCTACGCTGCATGAAGGCATACCTCGAAAGAGATCCAGACAAGATCCCACCTTCAAAATGAAACAGCGCCGCGCGGTCATTACCGGCATCGGTCCGATTACCTGCATTGGAGTCGGCCGCGAAGATTTTTGGCGTGGAATGCGCGCGGAGAAAAGCGGCATCCGGACGATCGCCAGTTTCGACACCGCGGAATTCAACGCGCATTGCGGCGGAGAAATTCAGGATTGGATACCCGAGGATTATTTTCCGCCGCATCGCCTGAAGCGGCTCGATCGCTACGCGCAGTTTGCCGTCGCCTCGGCGAAGATGGCGCTCGCTGACGCTCGTCTTCCGTACTCCCAGGACTCGCCTCAGCATCGGGTTGGAGTCAGTTTCGGGACGGCCCTGGGCGGCGTGGCGAACGCGGAATATCAGCACGCGCATTTTCTGAAAAAAGGAACGCGCGGCGTGAATCAAACCCTCGCGTTGCAAGTCTTCGGCGGATCGGCCCACTCGAACATCGCCATCGAGTTCGGATTTCGCGGCGTGGGCACCACGAACTCAAACAGTTGCGCCAGCGGCACGATCGCGGTCGGCGAAGCGCTTCGTTACATTCGGGACGACTTCGCGGACGTGATCGTGGCCGGGGGGGCCGAAGCGCCGCTCAGTCCCCTCACCTTTGGCGCCTTCGCCATCATCAAAACGATGAGCCAATGGTCCGGCGATCCCGCCCTGGCTTGCCGGCCATTCGATCTCAAGCGCGACGGATTCGTCATGGGAGAAGGCGCTGCGTCGCTCGTAATCGAGGAGCTGGAGCACGCGCAAAAGCGCGGCGCGCGCATTCTGGCGGAAGTGCTCGGTTACAGTCTGAACAACGACGCCTTCCACATGACGTCGCCGTTGCCGAGCGGCGAATCGTGCATTCGCGCGATGCGGGAAGCGCTGGCGGATGCACAGCTCGCACCGGAACAAATTGATTACATTAACGCGCACGCCAGCTCGACGCAGCTCAATGACAGCACCGAAACGATGGCGATCAAACAGGTGTTCGGCGGCCACGCTCCAAGACTGCCGGTGAGCGGGACGAAGGCCTACACGGCGCACCCGCTGGGCGCGACCGGTGCGATGGAAGCGGCGATCTGTGCACTGGCGATCGATGAAGGATGGCTGCCGCCCACCTTGAATCGCAACGATGCCGATCCCGCGTGCGATCTCGACGTTGTGCCAAACCACGGCCGGCCAGCCGACTTGAATTACGTCATGAGCAATTCGTTCGGCTTTGGTGGAATCAACGCCTGCGTGGTGCTCGGGCGGGTGTAAATCATCCGCAACCATTGTCATCCCGAGCTTGTCGAGGGACCTCTAACTCTTGCGAGCATAGGCGAGGACCTCAGGCGCTGGCGCGCCCTCGCGCGAATTAGAGGTCCTTCGACTCCGCTTCGCTCCGCTCAGGATGACAATGGTATTGGGGCGGGCGTAAATCATCCGCAACCATTGTCATCCCGAGCTTGTCGAGGGACCTCTAACTCTTGCGAGCATAGGCGAGGACCTCAGGCGCTGGCGCGCCCTCGCGCAAATTAGAGATCCTTCGACTCCGCTTCGCTCCGCTCAGGATGACAAGGCGGGGAATCGCCGCTCAACAAATCGGGCCGATCTTTCCGCGTCCGCTGTAGTGCCTGCTCTTTTCTCCAGGCCGCAATCGCCGCGTGATTTCCCGACAACAACACCTCGGGAACCCTCCACCCCCGGAATTCCGCCGGCCGGGTATAGTGCGGGCCTTCCAGCAGACCGCCGCTGAAACTGTCGTCCGCGGCCGATTGTTCGTGGCCAAGGACCCCCGGCAGCAGGCGGACAACCGCATCAGTGAAAACAACCGCGGCGATTGCGCCATTGGTCAGGACGTAATCGCCGATCGAAATCTCGGCGTCGACCAGATGTTCGATCACGCGGTGGTCAACTCCTTCGTAATGACCGCAAATGATGATCAGGTGCGGCCGCGCGGAGAATTCGCCAGCCACCGTTTGCGTGAGCTTGCGTCCCTGTGGCGTCATCAGGACGACGGCGCTGTTTTCGCTCCGCAGGGATTCCACCGCGGCGAAAATGGGCTCTGGCTTCATGATCATCCCCTGGCCGCCGCCAAAAGGAGCATCGTCCACGACGTGGTGCCTGTCGGTGGTCCAGTCGCGCAGGTTATGAATGCGCAGCTCCAAAGCGCCGCTTTCCTGCGCCCGTTTCATCATGCTTTCGGAGAGCGGGGCGCGACAGACTTCGGGGAACAACGTCAGGATGTCGATGCGCATCGTGGGAGGTTGAAACGTTGAAGGGTTGAAGCGTTAAAGCGTGCCGCAGCGGACCATTTGTAACGCTTCAACGCTTCATCCCTTTGACGCATTTCGCCCCTCACTCCACGATCTCGAGCGTCGCCCGCTGCCCGTGACGGGCCGCCGAGCTGGCGAGGAGCGCGCGGATCGCCTGGATCGTCTGTCCGTTGCGGCCGATGATTCTGCCGACGTCAGTTTGGCGCAGTTGCAGCCGGAAGATCGTTGTTTTCCCCGACGGGATCTCGGAGAGCATCATTTCATCGGGAAACTCGACAAGCTGGCGAATGATGAACTCGAGAAACTGTTTCACGGTTGCGAGTCTATTCGAACTTTGCGCTTTGTCACGCTGATGGCGCCACGTTGCCGTCATTCCGAGCGTAGCGTAGCGGAGTCGAGGAATCCCGTGCCGTAACTGGCGGTTGCGCTACGGGATCCCTCGACTTCGCTCGGGATGACCGCAACTGTAGGCGTCACTCTCTCCCGTAAGTCGCCTCGAAATTTTCGGTATCTTCGCCGACGGGTCCGACTTCCTTGCCATCGGGACGCAGCAGCCAATACCAATCATACGACCCGCCGCCGATGAAATAGCGATGCTGTTGCACGAGCAGGCAATCCTTGTATTCGCCGGAAGCGACCGCCTTCAGACCGTTGCCGGGGAAAAGGTACCGTTCTTTGCGATTCGTGGTATCCACCACGTGCACAGCGCCCGAGGTGGCCCAGGCGGGAGTAACAAAATAAACCAGCTTCCCATTGGCGGAGAATTGCAGGTTCTCGAAGGCGGCGATGACCGACTCCGGTTTTTCCGACTCGCGACACTTCACCAGCAGAGTCGCCTCTTTTCCGTCGCTGCGAACCTGCCAGAGCTCAGTCGGATCCACTTCATCCGAGCCGGTGGCGATTTTCTTGCCATCCACTTTCCGAACAAAGACGACCCATTGGCCATCTGGAGCGAGGACCGGTCCGGAATCGCGGCCACTCGACGTCAGCGGCGTGGTTTCTCCGGCTTTGCTCGTGAACAGAATGTTCCCATCCTTGACGGAGACACTTTGCGCGGCGGCAGGCAGGACGATCGAAACCCAGAGAGCCCACGCGAAAACTTGCTGTTTCATGGTCGTCTCGCTCTCTCTCTTGGAACGGCGGTCAGACACCACCGTGAGACATCAACTGGGCAACGGCGGAGTATTCGCGGGCGAGTCCTCCGCGGCTTTGGATTCTTCCGCCACCGCAGCTGGCGCGGCGGATTCACTCGCGGCGGCGGTTTCTTCGGCCAAAGTGGTTGGCGCGGGGGTTTCCACATCGACGCTCGGTTCGACCGCAGCGGCAGCGGGCGCGGCGGATCCCGGTGGAGCGGTGGTGGCAGCGTCCGGCGCCGCCCGGTCCGGCTGTTTCTTGTTTTTCTTGATCAGGCTGCGCACGGTGTCCGAGGGCTGCGCCCCCTGGGAGATCCAATGGTCGATCCGATCCAGTTTCAGCGTGCTGTTGTGATCGGCCTTCTTCGGATCGTACGTCCCCAGGATCTCGATGAATTTCCCGTCGCGCGGGCTGCGGCTGTCGGCCACGACGACCTTGTAATAAGGGCGATTCTTCGCGCCTTCTCTGCGTAATCTGATTGAAACTGCCATATCGTTAATTTTTCATCCGCGCCATTTGCGCCATCATCTTTTTCATTTTGCCGGCGCTCTTCATCATCTTTCGCATTTGATTGAAGCGCTGGAGCAAGTCGTTCACTTCGGTAACGCTGCTGCCGCTTCCGCGGGCGATGCGTTGACGCCGCCGCGCATTTAGAATGTCGGGCCGCGTTCTCTCCTCGTGCGTCATGGAAAGCACAATCGCTTCCGTCCGCTTGAGCTGCTTCTCGTCCACGGAGAGGCCCTGCACGTTACTCATCCCCGGGATCATGCCAAGGATATTCTCCAGCGGCCCCATCTTCCGCATCATCTTGAATTGCGCGAGAAAGTCGTTGAAGTCGAACGACGCTGTCTTCAGTTTCCGTTCCAGCCGCGCCGCTTCCTCTTCGTCGACCGCTTCCGCGGCCCTTTCCACCAGGCCAACGATGTCGCCCATCCCGAGGATCCGGCCGGCCAGACGATCGGGCACGAACGCCTCGAACTGATCGAGCTTTTCTCCGACGCCGGCGAACTTGATCGGCCGCTGGGTCACCTCCCGCATCGAAAGCGCCGCGCCGCCGCGCGCGTCGCCATCCAGCTTGGTCAAGACGATACCGGTGATGCCCAGCGCCTCATGGAAATGCGTCGCCACGCTCACCGCCTGCTGGCCGGTGGCCGCGTCCGCCACGAGCAGAACTTCCTGCGGCTTCAATAATTCCTTGAGCGCTTTGATTTCTTCAATCAGGGCGGCATCGATTTCCTGTCGCCCAGCCGTGTCGAAAATCTGCACATTGCCGGTTTGTTGCTCGGCCCACTTCAGGCTCGCGGAGGCGGAGCGCAGAACATTTTTTTCCTGGGGCTCGGGGGTGTAAACCGGCACTTCCACCTGCCGGCCAAGGGTGGCGAGCTGTTCAATCGCAGCCGGGCGCTGCAAATCGCACGCGATGAGTAATGGCGCCCGGCCTTGCTTTTTCAAAAGACGCGCCAGCTTGGCTGACGATGTTGTTTTCCCGGCTCCGTTCAGGCCCACCATCAAAATCCGCGCGGGCTTGTCCAGATTGAGCGGCGCCGCATCGCCGCCGAGCAGCGCCGTCAGTTCATCATGGAAAATCTTTACGATCTGCTGGCCGGGGGTGACGCTGCGCAGCACTTCCTCGCCGAGCGCTTTGTCTTTGATGCGAGCGATGAAGTTCTTCGCCACCTGAAAATCGACATCCGCTTCCAACAACGCCAGCCGCACCTGCCGAAGCGCATCATTGATGTTGGTCTCGCTGATCGAGCCAAGCCCGCGCAGGTCCTTGAAAATGTCCTGCAGCTTGTCGCCGAGTTGCGAAAACATAATAGTGAGAGTTGCCTAACGAACGCCGGAAATCTCTCGGCGGAAATTCTGGATCTGGGGAGCGCACGCGCCTCGCGTGCTGGCGATCGCGCCCTCGCGATCGCGAACTTTTGCTTTTCGAAAACTCGCACCACGCCTGAAAGAAAAAGATTGTTTCGGCGAGGCGCCAAAACCGGCACGCGAGGCGCGTGCGCTCCCCAGAAAGATCATCGCCTTAAGGTTTCCGCGGGGACGAAGCGGGAGCGGCGCCAGCCCCCGTCTCGTCGATCGTAAAGGCCCAATGCGCCTCCACTTTCTTGCCGCCCGATTTGGCGGTCACGAAGACGGTGCAGGTCTTATCGCGCAGCCGCTGCGTTACCTGGTACGCCACGGTCTGCGCCTTTTCGTCGTAGCTCGCCGGCACCAATCCAAGGCCGCTGATGCGCATCTGTACGCTGCCTTTATCGATCGCTCCGAACGACGCGAGGTTCGCCTTGATCAAAGGCAGGGCCGTTTTGACTGTCTCGCCGTTGGCCGGCTGCGTAGCCAGGTCGGTGGAAGCGACTTCCGCCACCGGAGCTGCGCCCCCGCTGGTCGCGCCCGAGAAATTCACCGCCTCGGAAAAAACCTTCGGCTTGTTTGCCTCCATCAGGTAGCGGCCTAACGAATTATTGGGCGCCCCCATGGTGAGGCGCTGGCCATAGACAGTGAAGACTGCTTCGTATCCCTCGTTCTTCGCCACTTCCCGGACCTTGTCGTTAATGTTGCCGTAGGGAACGGCGAAGCAATTCACCTTGATCCCGAGTTTTTCCTCCAGGGTCCGCTTGGACCGGCCAATTTCATTGGCGAGCCATTGGTCGTATTCAGCCGGGTCGAGTTTTTTCTTGGCAATTTTGTCGTACGGCTTGCGCAGATCCCCGTGGGTTTCCGAATGCGCCTGGATATCGACCCCGGCATCGCGCAGCTCGCTCAGGTGTTCCCATGACATCGATTCCCCGCCGGCGAAACGGCCCGCCGGCCGGATGCCTTCCGTGTAAATGAATAGCGTCACCGGATAACCGAATTTCTTCAGGATGGGCCAGGCGACGTCATATTGCGATTTCCAGCCGTCATCGAAGGTCAGAACCGCCGCGCGAGAGGGAATGGCTTTTTCGCCGCGTTTCCACGCCAGAAAGTCCTGCATTCCAATGACCGGGATCTTCTTGTCCTGCAATTCTTTCATCTGCGCTTCGAACGCGGCCGGTGTGATTTCAGTGTCCGGCCGGCGCACCTGATTCACGAAGCGGTGGTAACCGAAAATGACCACCTGCGCGTGTTGGTCGATGGCCGGTTTCGTTTCCACCGGGGTAGCCACTGGCGTGGCGGCTGGCGGCGCTCCGGACGTTCCCGCGGCCGCCGACGATCCCGGCACCGGGCTCTGGGCGGGATTGTTCCCGACTGGTTGAGGCTTCTTACAAGTGGGAAAACTGAGCGCCAGGAGCACCGGGACAATGGCAAATCGAGTGAGCATAAAATCGGGTAAAGGCCTTTAGTTTGGAGTGCGAAAAAAACAAGCGGTTTTTGGCGCAAACGGTAGACAATTAGCGACTGAACGAATTAGCGAATTAGCGAATATGTGGTGAAGAAGGCAGAGCGCCGCACATGATTTCCTCATTCGTTAATTCTCTCAGTCGTTAATTCGCTAAATGAAATAATTTGCATTATGGAGTGCGGATGCCGCGAACGTTCCCCTACGCCCTGATCGCCGCCGCCGGCCTCTTCTTGGCCAGTTGCAGCTCCGGCCCGCCGCGGGTGAAGGACACGACCCGCACGTTCACGACGGTGGTGGTCGACGCGGGTCACGGCGGAAAGGACAATGGCGCGTTCCGGCGATACGGTGGGGCGGAAAAAGTAGCCACCCTCGATGTGGCGACCCGGCTCTCCCGAAAGCTCCGCGAATCGGAATTCCGCACCGTGATGACGCGGTCCGGAGACGTCTTTGTTTCGCTCGATCGCCGCGCCTCCATCGGAAACAACCAGGACAATTCGATTTTTGTCAGCGTTCATTTCAACGATTCGGGCCGTCGTGCCATTCGCGGATTCGAGACCTATTATCATTCGCCCGTGGCGCGCAACCTCGCCTACCGGATTCAACAGAGCCTTCTGACCATGCCCGGCTCGGTGAACCGCGGGGTGAAAACGGCTGGGTTCACGGTTTTGCGAAAATCAGGCTACCCGGCCGTGCTCGTGGAATGTGGATTCCTGAGTAACCGCCGGGAGGGCGCTCGCGCGCGCAGCGCCAGCTATCGGGAGGAGCTGGCGGACAAGATTGCCGAGGCGATCGTGGATATGCGTTACGGATCGGGGGTCTATCGCGCGCCGGCGACGGCGGCGGCCGATCCAGCGGCGACGTCATCCGAGCACGGGCGGTAATTGAAATCGGTTCGGATACGCCGGGGGGCCTATATCCCTCGTGCTCGTGCTCCTGCTCGATCCGTGGATCGGTGCGCAAAGAATCGATTATGAGCACGAGCACGAGCACGAGCACGAGCACGAAAGAATATAAACACATCTACGCATCATGATGCGTCAATTTGTTCCTTGATGAGCATGGGAACTGCGGTTTAGTTCCCCTACATGGCCACGGGAAATCTTCATCCTCTCGAAGCGTTGATGCGGCAGCGCATCGTCGTGCTCGACGGCGCCATGGGCACCATGGTCCAGCAATACAGGCTGACCGAGGCCGATTACCGCGGAACCCGTTTCAAGGATTGGAAAGGGAAAGACCTGAAAGGAAGCATCGAGCTCCTGCTCCTGACGAAGCCAACCGTCATCGACGAAATTCATACGCTCTACCTCCGGGCCGGCGCGGACATCATCGAGACGAACACTTTCAGCGCCACGACCATCGGGTTGCATGATTTCCTTTTTGCCGGCGAACCGGAAAGTGGACGGAAAGATCCTGAGTTCTTTCAACGCGTCGTGGACGATCCGGATTTTCGCGACCTCGTGCGGGAAATAAATTCGGCTGCCGCGGGAGCGGCGCGGCACGCGGCGGACGCTGTCGCGAACGAAACCGGCCAGCGGCGTTTTGTCGCGGGATCGTTGGGGCCGCTTCCGGTGACCGCGTCGCTTTCGCCCGATGTGAACGATCCCAGTTTTCGCGCGGTCACGTTCGATCAGATTCGCCAGGCCTACTCAGACCAGGCCGGCGCGCTCCTGAACGGCGGCGTGGATTTCCTCATGGTGGAAACCATTTTCGATACCCTGAACGCCAAGGCCGCGATCGCAGCGATTACCGAGATCTTCGAGAACTCCGGCAAGTCCGTTCCGCTCATCATCTCCGGCACGGTAACCGATCGGTCCGGGCGGATTCTGAGCGGCCAGACGGTCGAAGCATTCCTGATTTCAATCGCGCATGCGAAGCCGTTGGTCGTGGGATTAAACTGCGCGCTTGGGCCGCGCGAAATGGAACCGTACATCGAGGAGCTGGCGCACGGCGCCTCCCGCTACACCAGCGCTTATCCCAACGCGGGCCTGCCCGATCCGCTTTCACCGACCGGCTTTCCTGAGACGCCGGAAAGTTTGGCGCCGCAACTTCAGAAGTGGGCCCGGAACGGATGGTTGAACATCGTGGGTGGATGTTGCGGGACGACGCCGGATCACATCCGCGCGATCGCGGAGGCAGTTCGTGACTGCGCGCCCCGCGACGTAGAGTCGCGCAATCTGGGGAGCGCACGCGCCTCGCGTGCTGGTTTCGGCGCCCCCGCCGAAATCACTACAGGTGCATCCTATTCAAAACGGCGCCTTCCACATTTCGACCGGCCATGGGGAAAATATGCGGTCACATTTTCGACTCGTGAGCGTCGTCAATTGACTTTGGTTGAAAGAGACATTGTTCTGCAAAGCGCGTTGTACGGGCAGGAGCACGGCCAATACGAATTGTATGTGGCCTGTGTAATGCCCGATCATGTTCATCTGCTCTTCGAACCGCAGGTTAAGAATCAGGACTCTACGGACGCGACGATTTTTTGGTCATGGAGCGAGATTCTCCAGGCGATCAAGTCATCGACAGCTCACCGAATCAACAAGGCGGCCGGAACTACAGGCCCGATTTGGGAAAAGGAATCGTTTGATCGGCTGATCCGATCGGAAGCGGATTTGCAGGAAAAATTTGAGTATATCTGCAGGAACCCCTGGGATTCCGGGATTGCCCAGCAAGCGGAAGATTATCCGTGGCTGTGGACTCCAGACAGGTCTTCGGCGGGGGCGCCGAAGACAGCACGCGAGGCGCGTGCGCTCCCCGGAAGCAGCGATACTGCGGCGACGGGAGCGTTGCAGCTCTCCGGACTCGAGCCGCTCAACATCACGCCGGAGATGGGCTTCGTCGTTGTCGGGGAGCGCACCAACATCACAGGCTCACCCCGTTTTTCGAAATTGATCCTCGCCGGGGATTTTGAGGCAGCTCTCTCGGTCGCGCGCCAACAGGTCAAGGGCGGCGCCAACATCCTCGACGTCAACATGGACGAAGGGATGATCGATTCCGAAGCGTCCATGACGCGTTTTCTCCACCTCATCGGGAGCGAACCGGAGATCTCGCGCGTGCCGATCATGATCGACAGTTCGAAATGGAGCGTGATCGAGGCCGGTTTGAAGTGCGTCCAGGGCAAAGCGGTGGTGAATTCGATCAGCTTGAAGAATGGCGAGGCTGAATTTTTGCGCCAGGCCGCACTCGTCCGGCAATATGGCGCGGCGGTGATCGTGATGGCGTTCGACGAGAGCGGCCAGGCCGATAGCCTGAAGCGGCGAATCGAGGTTTGCGAGCGCGCCTACAAGCTCTTGACCGAGCGCGCCGGCATTCCGCCTAACGACATCATTTTCGATCCCAACGTCCTCACCGTCGCCACCGGACTCGAAGAGCACCGGAACTACGCCGTCGATTTCATTGAAGCGGTCCGGTGGATCAAGTCGCACCTGCCGGGGGCGCGCACGAGCGGCGGCCTCAGTAACATTTCCTTTTCGTTTCGCGGCAATAATGCGGTGCGCGAAGCAATGCACGCGGCGTTCCTCTTCCACGCCATCCAGGCCGGTCTGGACATGGCGATCGTCAACGCCGGTCAGCTGGCGGTTTACGAAGAGATCGAGCCGGAATTGCGGACCCGGGTGGAAGACGTGCTGCTCAACCGGCGCGACGACGCGACCGAACGATTGGTCGATTTCGCGGAGAGCGTCAAAGCAAGCGAGAAGACCCCGATTGAAAAGGAGGCGTGGCGGCACGCGCCGGTCGAAGAGCGTCTGTCGCACGCTCTCGTCAAAGGGATCGTCGATTTCATCGAAGTCGACACCGAGGAGGCGCGTCAAAAGAGCAAACGTCCCCTCGACGTCATCGAAGGTCCGCTCATGGCGGGCATGAGCGTGGTGGGCGATTTGTTCGGAGCGGGGAAGATGTTTTTGCCGCAAGTCGTCAAGAGCGCGCGCGTGATGAAGAAAGCGGTCGCGTATCTGTTGCCGTTCATGGAAGCGGAGAAGGACGCCGACGCGAAGCCGCAGGCCCGCATCGTCATGGCGACGGTGAAGGGGGACGTGCACGACATCGGCAAGAACATCGTCGGCGTCGTCCTCCAGTGTAATAACTACGAGGTGATCGACCTCGGCGTAATGGTTCCGGCGGCGAAGATCCTGGAAACGGCCCGCGAACGCAAAGCCGATGTCATTGGCTTGAGCGGCCTGATCACGCCATCGCTCGACGAGATGGTGCACGTCGCGCAAGAGATGGAGCGGGAAGGTTTCTCGCTCCCGTTGCTCATCGGCGGCGCCACGACAAGCCGCGCGCACACTGCCGTAAAAATCGCGCAGCATTATCGGGCCAGCACCGTGCATGTGCTCGATGCCTCGCGCGCCGTGGGCGTGGTGAGCCATCTTCTGAGCGATGAACTGAAGGGCGAGTTCGATGCCAGGACGCGCGCGGACTACGCGCGGCTGCGGGAAGAGCACGCGTCGAAATCACAAGGGAAGAAGTTGATTACGTTGGACGACGCCCGGGCGAATCGCGCTGCTCTTGATTGGGAATCCTACACTCCGCCGAGGCCGGAGTTTCTTGGAGTGCGCGTGTACGGAACGGACATCGCCAATTCCTCCCCTGTCATTCCGAGCGAAGTCGAGGAATCTCTTACTTTGCCCGGCACGGCACGGCCGGCAGACAGAGTAAGAGATCTTTCGACTCCGCTCCGCTCCGCTCAAGATGACAAGAAGGGTGGAACGCGCGCGATCACGCTCGACACGCTCGTCCCTTACATCGATTGGTCGCCCTTCTTTCACACGTGGGAATTGCGCGGACGCTACCCGGCCATCTTCGACGACCCAACCGTCGGCAAACAGGCCCGGGAACTTTTCGATGACGCCCAGAAACTTCTCGAGCGAATTTGCTCGGAGAAGCTCCTAACCGCGCGCGGTGTCTATGCTTTCTGGCCGGCAAAAGCGGTTGGTGATGACGTGGAAATCTACACGGATGAGATGCGCACCAAACCTCTCGCCACCTTCCATTTCCTGAGGCAACAGATGAAAAAGCCATCCGGCCAATTCAACCATTGCCTGGCGGATTTCATCGCGCCGGGAAGCTCGATCGATTGCCTCGGCGGCTTCGCCGTCACCGCGGGAATCGGCGCGGACGAACTCGCGAAAGTGTTCGCGGCCGACCACGACGACTACAACGCAATCCTAACCAAAGCGCTGGCCGATCGGCTCGCGGAGGCGTTTGCCGAATTTCTTCATCGCGAAGCCCGCATGGCCTGGGGATTCGGGCGGGACGAACGGCTTTCGCGGGAAGAGTTGCTCCGCGAAAACTACCGTGGAATTCGGCCGGCGGCGGGATATCCGGCCTCCCCCGATCACACGGAAAAAAGCACGCTCTTTCGATTGCTCGACGCGGAGAATGCAACGGGGATCGTGTTGACCGAGTCGTTTGCGATGCACCCGGCCGCGAGCGTGAGCGGCCTCTATTTTTCCCATCCCGATTCGAAATACTTTGGCGTGGGCAAGATCGGCGACGACCAGGTCCGCGATTACGCGGCGCGGAAAGGTGTCAGCGTCGAGTTCGTCGAGAAGTGGCTCGCGCCGAACCTGAATTCCTAGGGCTTGTCGGGGTCGGATTCTTTCGAATCGAGGCGTGGATCGCGAATGTGGGCGCCAAAAAGAAGGAGCGCGCCCGCCTCGTCCGCGGAAACGGGGTCGACGACGCTTGCCGCATCCGACTTTGGCCAAACGACGTTCCAGGCTAGCCCGCATTTTTCCAGGCCCCAGATAATGTAACGCGTCAGATCGAACTCCCACCATCTCAATCCATGCGCGGCGCAACGCGGCTTCGCGTGATGGTTGTTATGATAGCCCTCGCCAAACGCGCCGAGTCCAATCCAAAAGTTGTTCTTGCTGTGGTCGGTCGTCTCGAAGTTCCGGTAGCCGAGCGCAGGCATATGGCAGACCGAATTCACCGCCCAGGTGAAATTGTAAACCACGAGCATCGGGACGTAGAGGCACCAGAGCAGCCCGACGCCGCCAAGGGTAAAATACAGGAGGGCAGCCACGCTGAGATGGGGCAGGACATAAAAATAAGGCCGTTCCCAGAGACGGCAGTACCAAATTTTTCGGACATCCGCGGCATACCGAAGCGACTTATCGCGGAAACCGGGCGGCTTGCGCACGAGCCACATCACGTGGGCGTAAGGAAACCCATGGAGCGGACTATGAATATCTTCGTCGGTATCTGATTTCAGGTGGTGATAGCGATGGTCTCCCACCCAGGTAACCGGATCACCCGAAAGCGCGACGGCTGAGCCCGTGGCAAAGATGAATTTCAACCAGCCGGGCATTTCAAACCCTCGATGCGTCAGGTATCGGTGCAGATAGAGAGTCGTGCTGATGCCCGCCCAAAAATAAATGAAGAGCATGATCGGGAGGTAGGTCCATTGGAAGCGCGTCCAGAGCGCCACGACCCCGAGCACTTGCAACCCAACGAGGACCACGAAGAGGAAGAGATTGAGTTTATCGTGCTTAAACATGAGGCGAGATGAAGAGTGTGCGCGCGCGCGCGCGCGCGGAAGAAAATCGACTTCTTAGAGTCTCCCCGAAGGAGCCTCGAGGCAAGGGCTATTTGAAGCGAGAGTCGCGCAGCCGACGGCCAAATATGCGACATTGACAATGCGTTGTTTCAGATAGAAGAAATCCTATGAAATACAAAATGTTCCTCCTCGCCGTCGCCTTGGTCGTAGCTTCCTCCGCAGTGCAAGCCGGCTTAATTACTTGTTGGTATAACGAAAGGGGGGAATTCACTGGCGCGGACACCGCGGAATCTGGAACGAAAGCCGGCGGCCCGGTGCGCAAGTCGGAGTCGGGTGATTATACCTGGGCGTGGACACATGAGGCCCAGGATGGTACGACCTGCCCGCGTAAGATGCCTGTCCCAAGAAGCGACAAAGCCGATTCGGGAGCTGAGTAATCGCATTCAAACGGATTCGTCGCTCCGCGAAGGCGAGACTAAACCATCCGAGAACTTGTCGGTTGCTCAGCGAGGGAAACCGGGGTGATAGGATTTGAACCCTCGTCCTGTGACCACGGCAAAAACGTCCGCAAAGCTTTCAGTGCGAAGCAAGGTCCACGGAATTCCATGGCTTCGTCGCCTTTGATTCACCAGCGTTTTGGGCGCCGGAGGCGATCATCGAGGTTCTCACAGGATCCGACGTAAAAGCGCCCCGTTTTACCGCTTCTCAGAACGTAAGCGTAAACAACTCCGTCGGCCTCGAGCGGTCTTGTAATAGCGCTCTCTTGCCACAGCCTCAGCGCGAGTCGCAAACTCTCAGTGCGAAGGCAAGTCGACGGAGTCCGTGCTTCGTCGCCTTTGATTCACCAGCGTTGTGGCGTCGTAGGCGATCATCGAGGTTCTTACAGGATCCGACGTACAGGCGTCCCGTTTTGCCGCTCCTCAGAACGTAGGCATAAAACAT
>Ga0190265_10000184_pt1 | contig 59761 bp, 43 predicted proteins | sample Popmic124T_FD_133135 | JGI IMG/M metagenome (GOLD analysis project Ga0190265, IMG submission 133135) | Populus adjacent soil microbial communities from riparian zone of Indian Creek, Utah, USA - 124 T | ecosystem: Environmental > Terrestrial > Soil > Riparian zone | place: USA: Utah | collected... | reverse complement strand
GTTTGTCAGTCCCGCGAAGTTCCCCCTGATTCCGGGCTTTGATCTCGCCGGCGAGGTGGAGGCCGTCGGGCCTGAGGTCACCCGCTTCGCTCCGGGCGACACGGTCTTCGGCCAGACCGGCGGCCGGCATGGCGGTGCCTGCGCCGAGCTTGCCCTGGTCCTCGAGTCGGCCCTGGCCGCCAAGCCCGAGACGCTGTCGTTCGAAGAGGCGGCGGCGATCCCCATGGGCGGGCTCACGGCCCTCCAGGCTCTCCGCGACCAGGGCGAGCTTGCTGCCGGCGAGTGGGTCCTGATCAATGGCGCCTCCGGAGGCGTCGGTCACTTCGCGGTCCAGATCGCCAGGATCGTAGGAGCCCGGATTACAGCCGTGGCCAGCGGCCGCAATCAGGAGCTCCTCCGGGACCTGGGGGCCGAACGGACGATCGACTACCAGACGCAGGATTTCCTCGACGACGAGGGGACCTATCGGGTCATCTTCGATGCGGCCGGCAAGAGCTCCTATGATTTCTGCGCACCCTTGCTGGCCGACAAGGGGGTATATGTCACCACGGAGGTCGGCCCGGGGACGTTCTTCTCGGTCGTGACCAGCCGCGCCCGCAACCTCTTCGGCGAGGACCGCCGGGCGCGCATCGTCAATGTCCACCCCCGGGATGCCGACCTGGAGCTTCTCGGTCGCTGGATTCGGGAAGGACGGCTGCGTCCCGTGATCGATCAGATTTTCTTTCTCGGGGAGATCCGCCAAGCCTTCGAGGCGCTCGAATCCGGTCACACCCGCGGCAAGATCGTGGTGCGGATCGCCTGACTTCTGCTCCAAGGCCCGGTACATGCCACGGCATGGAGGGAAGCCTCCGGGGTTCTCTGGCGGCATGACCTGGGATATGCTCCGCCGGAACTTCTTCCGACCCGAGGATCGCACCTGCGTGCTAGAATTCTTTCCGCCCTGTAGAGGGGAGTCGCCATGGCCCTTCGAGATCCAGTACGCCGCAAGCTCACCTACAAGGACTACCTGCTCTTCCCAGAGGACGGGAACCGGCACGAGATCCTCGACGGGGAGCACTACGTGAGTGCGGCCCCGAGCCCGAGGCATCAGCGCATTGTCGTCCAGATGACCTGGTGGATCGAGTCGCACCTCCGCCAACAACGCCTCGGAAGCCTCTATGTAGCTCCCATCGATATCCTGCTGGCCGTGCATGACATCGTCCAGCCGGACCTCCTGTTCATCTCCAACGCGAGCATGAAGATCCTGACGGAGAAGAACGTCCAGGGTCCTCCAGACCTGGTTATCGAGATCCTCTCCGACTCGACACGGAAGCGGGACGAGGGCATCAAGCTGGAACGCTATGATCTTCTCGGTGTCGAGGAGTACTGGGTGGTCGATCCAAAGCGCGAGGCAGCCCGCATCTACCGCCGGTCGGGGGAGCATCTCCAGCAGGCCGCGGAGCTAACGGCAGCGGCCAGGGATCTCCTGACGAGCCCGTTCTTCCCCGGGCTGGAGATCCCTCTGTTCGAGATCTTCCTGTAGCTCCTGCACCCTGGATGAACGTCGCCGAGATCGACTTGGACAAAACCTCCGGGTAAGATGGACAAGTCTAGGAGGTGGCGATGAATTGGAAGATCGGTGAAGCCAAGCAGAGATTCTCTGAGGTCGTCCGGGCCGCTGAGGAGGAGCCTCAAAGGATCTACAACCGGGACCGGCTGGTTGCGGCAGTTGTAGGCCCCGGCGAGATCAAGGAGTTCCTGGCTTGGCGGGAGCGGCGGCGAAAGGGGTCCCTGGCCGACTCGGTCCGCGAGCTGAGCCGGATCTGCGAGGAAGAGGACTACACCCTGGAGGTGCCACGCAGGGAGCAGGAGGGACGGCCCAACCCATTCGCCGAGGACTTCGATGTTCCTCTGTGACACGAACGTCGTCAGCGAGTTTGTCCGTCCTCGCCCGAGCCGGAGGCTTCTGGAGTGGGCCGAGGAGGTTCCGGGGATCCTCATCAGCTCGGTTACCGTCGAGGAGATCTACTATGGCCTCGGTTGGAAGCCCAACCCTCGCATCCTGACAGCCGTAGAAACGTTCATCGCAGAGCGTTGCGAGCTTGTGCCGGTCAGTCCCGAGATCGCCAGAAGGTCAGGTGGGATGCGCGGAGTCTTTCAGCACGCGGCAAGACGCGCTCGTTGCCGGACATGCTGATCGCCGCCACGGCTCAGGTCCATCAGCTTACCCTGGTGACTCGCAACGTCCGCGACTTTGAAGACTGCGCCATCTCCCTGTTCAACCCGATCGACTGAGTGATCCATCCGCGATGGCTTCCGAGGGGCGCCCTCAGCGCAGCGTGACGGTCGGGTTGCGTACGAAGCGGGCCCGGTAGGGCAGGCGGTCGTTGAGGGCAACGAGCACCCGGAAGAGGCGCGGCCTCTGGATCCAGAGCAGCTTCCAGCGCAGGCGCAGGCCCCGGCGGCGCAGCCGGGCGAAGTGGTTGACCGCCTGCAGGGCGAGCTGCGCCCCCTCCCAATCGCGCGCCGAGCAGGCCCGCACGTAGTCGTCGAGCGAGGTGAAGAAGAAGCGCGGCGCGATGGCGTCCGGGACGTAGTAGCGCAACATCCGCGGGTCGTCGGGCAGGATCGCCGCGAGCTTGTCCGCATAGCGCAGGCGGCTGTCGATGAACCGGCGCGAGGTCGACGAGCCGTTCGAATGGATGCGGAAACGCAGGAGCGTGCGGTCCACGAAGACGTGCTCCCAACCGAGCCGGAAGAAACGCACGAACAGGTCGTCGTCCTCGTAGCCGGAGAGCGCCTCGTCGAAGCCGCCCGCCTGCTCGAACGCGGCACGACGCACGACGCTCGCCGAAGGGAGCACCAGGAGATCGGCAGCCACGCAGTCGAAGATCGTGCGCTTGGGGTTTTTCACCCCCTGGGCGTGCAGGAACGCGCGGGTCACGAGGTTGCCGTCGAAGTCCATCTCGTCGAAGTCGCAGTAGACCCAGCCCACGGAGGGGTCGGCGGCGAGCGGGGCGACGAGGTGCTCGAGATGCTGCGGATGCCAATGATCGTCCTGGTCGAGGAAGGCCAGGTACTCTCCCTCCGCCTGGCGCGCCGCGAGGTTGCGCGCCGCCGACTGTCCGGCATTTTCCTGCCGCAGCACGCGGATCGGGAAGGGAGTCCCCTCCGGCATGCCCTCCAGCTCGGCGAGCGAACCGTCGGTGGAGCCGTCGTCCACCACGATCAGCTCGCAAGGGGGCAGCGTCTGCGCGAGCACGCTGCGGACCGCGGCGCGCAGAAAGCGGCGGCCGTTGAAGACCGGCAGGATGGCGGAAACGCGATGCATCAGCCGATCCATCAGGAAGACCCTCGCGGGCTCGCCGGACGCAGGCCGGAGACCGCCGCAGGCCGCAGGCCGGAGACCGGATATTGCTTCGACCTCGTCTCGCTCGCCCCCGCTCCCAGCGGCCAGGCCACGGCGCCGGGCTGCACCTCCGCCACCTTGCGGGCCAGGATCTCGGCCACCGCGTAGGCCGGGACGGTCGGCATGTCGAGATAGTCCTTGCGCCAATCTGGGCTGGGGATGATCGTCGCCGGCCCCGAATCGCAGGCGTCCAGGACCTCGAAGCCGCTCTCGGGACCGAACAGCACGCGGAGCCCTTCAGCCGAGATGCGCCAGAAGTCGTTCGGCTGCGCGTGGGCCGGCCAGGCTCCCGGCACCTGGTGATAGACGAGCCCGCCGGGCTTGAGGACGCGGTTGATCTCGGCGGCCAGCAGCCAGGGCGCCTGGAGGTGCTCCAGGACGGAAGCGGAGAGCACGGCGTCCACCGAGCCCTCGCGCAGGAACTTGCTCAGGCCGTGAGCGTCGCCCACGACGTCCACGTTGAGCCCGGGATGGATATCGAGCCCGATCACGCGGCCGTTCAGCAGGCGGCGGGGCGGCACCTCTTCCGTGCCGGGCGGCGTGCGCGCCCCGATCTGGAGCAGGCGGCCTCCCTTGGCAAGCTCCGCGAAGCGCCGCAGCATCGGCGAGACCCCGTCCTCGTCCTCCCACTCGGGCGACCTCGGCCAGGGCGGCAGCGGACCTTCGGGCAGGGGGAGCGGGAAGCTCCTGGTGCCGCCGTCGGTCTCCAGGGTGAGGGTCACCGGATGGCCGGGAGGGCAGGCGAGGTAGACGGCGAAGCCGCCGTGGCGGACATGCTCGTGGGCGGGATAGTGGGCGAGCAGGTCGGGCCGGTCGGAGAACGTCTCCGTCCGGGCGGACCGGCCCGCCGACTCGATCCGCAGCCCGCGCACCCGATGCTCGTGGGCGTGGACCCAGCCGCGCAGGTAGAGGCCGTGGGGATCGCACCAGAAGGCGTCGAGCCAGTAGGCGGTCCGGATCTCCGGGTGCGTGGACGGCGCGGCGCGGAAACCTGAGCGGAACACCGAAATACTGTGCTCGTCGGGGAGCAGGTCCGTGGAGCCCTCTTCGCCCTGGCACTCGAGGACGATCGGAGGACGGCCGGCGGCCGCGGCGCGGATCTCCTGGAGATCGGCAGCCCCCTCGGAAAGGTCGACGACCCCGAGGAAGAAGGTGGCGCCTGCCGGAGCGTCCAAGGGCGCGAACACCAGGCGCAGCGCCTCCTCCGGAGAGAGGCGCGGATGGACCAGCGTGGCAACGCGCGACGCCCCATCGGCAGCGAAGACGGCGAGTTGCAGCCGCGCCGCCGGCTCCCGTGCGATCACGTCCAGCGGCAGGACGATGGCGGAGAGGCGGGCGCAGCCCGCGACGAAGCGTTCGGCGATCACCAGCCGGCCCGGGAGCGGACGGCGGAAGAGCCGCCCGGCCCGGCGGACCAGGGTCTGCATGCGGGTTTCCTCACGGCTCTCGGAGAGGAGCGCCGGGGCCGGAGGCGCCGGCGCTTCCTTGCGAATCATGGCGAGAGCCATCGGCAGGTGCTTGCGGCTCAGCTCCGTGAGCGACTCCGTCTCCCCATCGCAGAGCCCGGTCGGGCGCTGCTCCTCCAGCATGGCGCTGCCGGCCGCGACGGCCGCCGCGAAACACTCGGCGGCCCGGTCTGGGCGTCGGAGGCCGTTGAGCTCGAGAATGCCCGAGAAGAAGAGCGCGCCTGTCAGGTTGAAGGGCCGCGGCGCCCGGCGCTGGAGCCATGCCGCGATCTCGGCCGGCCTCTCCAGATCGAGCCCGAAGCGCTCCTGGTAGATCCGCGCCAGGACGGCGCGGCTCGCCGCCGCCTCTTGATAAAGGCCGGCGTTGACGCACTCCTTGAAATGCCGCCAGGCGAAGCCGCAGGCGAGGGCGGAACCGGGTGGAGCGGAGGCAGCCCGGGCGCCGAAGTAGTCGCGCAGGATCCGGTCCGGAGCCGCCGGCCGCATCCGTTCGAGCGCCGAGGGAGAGCACGCCGCGAAGGCGCGGAGCGTCTCCGGCGACTCCTCGATGCGGACCTCGGAAAACCCTGCCTGCGCGAGGAGGCGGGAGAGCGCGCCACGGTCGTAGAGCACCAGGTGGAACCCCGGGCTCAGGGCGCGGCCGAGCGCGCCCTCCTCCGTGTCCTTCCGCACGATCTCAAGGTTGGGCGTCGAGAGGACGAGCAGCCCTTCGGGCGAAAGGCGCTCGCGCATGGCCATGAGCAGGGCGTGGGGCTCGGCAAGGTGCTCGAGGATCTCCGAGCACAGCACCAGATCGAAAGGCTCGGGGCCGAGGTCGAGGCCGGCACTGAAGTAGGTGCACCGGACCGGGATGTCCAGGGCCGCGGCGCCCGCCGAGGCGAGCGGCGAGGGGTCGACGCCGAGCACTTCCCAGCCGAACGCGTACCGGCTGAAGTCGAGCGCGAAGCCGAAGCTGCAACCGACGTCGAGACAGCGCCGGACCGATTCGGGAGGCAGGCGCAGGAGCGGCGCCACGATGCAGTCGATCCCGGCCCCCTGCTCGACGTAGTAATCGAGCTGCACGGCCAAGCTGGTCTCGTAGTCGGGGGGCGTGAGGTCCTGCAGAAACGCGGCGCCGCAGACCGGGCAGCGCAGCAGGGTGACACGCGGATGCCCGGGCAGGACATGGTCCGTGGCCAGCACCGCGCTCTTCGGTCCCTCCTCGCCGCAGAGCGGGCAGCACGCCCGGATTTCCTCCTGTAACCACTGGAGACACGCCATGGGAGGGGGGTACTATACACCGCCGGACAAGCTCACGATTGGCAAGGGGATGCCCAACATCAGGCAGGCGCACTTAGCTTGCTCCCGCGCACCAATGATGTTCGTCGCCCTCGCCTCGATACCTCAAGCGGTCGGAATGCCGTACTTGGCAGAGAGGCGACCTGTGCCGACGGCCTGGAACAAAGTCTGCAACACGGTAGAGAGAGTGCCGCGCACCTCTTGCAGAGGAGCCGGCGCGGGGACCGGTTCCTGGACACGGACCCGGGGGCTTTACAATTATGGAAATTCTGTGTAGCATATTGCAGCTTCGCCCCCGAACAGGAGGTGCGATGACAGAGGACTACCATCCCGATCCGCGTCGAGTTAGACGAGGGGATGGTGTGTGCCTTGGAAGATTGGAAAATCGACGCCGCGGCCGCGGCGTCGTCTGGTCATTGGGGAAGGGTGAGTGATGGCACCGGTGGATCTCGCCTCCACTCTGGAGGAAGCACGTCTCGAAGAAGTCGCCGAAAGCGCGGCCGGGCACAACTACGTCTGGCCGATCTGGCGGTATGGCCGGGTCCTATCGCCGGTCGGCGCCGAGAGCCTCGCGGTCGATGACGCGCAGCAGATCGGAGGGCTCTTCGAGCAGGGCCAGCCCGCGGCCGTGCGCTACCTCGGCGAGAGGACCACGGAGCTGAAAAAGATAGCCTCCGGCGCCGGAGGGACCTACCTGCGCGACTGGCCCGAGCACTTGAGGTACGGCTCCGCGCCTTTCCGGGAGTTGGAAAGGACGTGGCACCCGGAGGAGATCTTCCTCACGTATGCCTTCGTGCCGATCGTCCGCCTGCCCCGCTTCGTGGTCGAGATCGGCGGAGGCGCTTGGCAGGTGCGGGAAAGCCTGACGATCTGCGGCTCGCCGGCCAAGAGCAAGGCTTGGTTGACCGCGTCCCTGATCGCGTACCACGGCGAGCCGGCCGACTCGGTGCCGCTGGACAGGAACAACCTCGTCGCCGCACGCAACACCTTCGAGCCGTTCGCACGCGCCGCGTTGACGTCCCTGGTAGGGTATTATCTGAAGGTGCTCAAAGAGGACACCAGGTCTCTTCCGCTGGAGGCGCCGCTCCAGATCCGCGAGCTCGCGCCCATGGCCGAAACGGAGATCGTCAGCCTGGCTTCCGGAGTGGATCTCGGCAGGGCTTTCGACGCACTCGAGAGCAACGGGCTCACGAGGTTCAAGCTGGAGGCCTCGCGGGGTCTGTTTCCGGGCGCCCGGGAGGTCCTCGACTTCCTGGAGTGGACGGAGTCGCCGGAGGGTCCCGGCCGCGGCGAGTGGCAGCCGGGCCGGCCGAAGATCCTGGCGATCTACGCCGAAGAGCCTGCCTGCGGGACCGTGCGGGCTCTGGTGATCCCACGGATCGGCGCGGAGAGCAACCGGACCTGGTACGCGGCCCTGGCCGAGCGGCGCCAGCCGGAGAAGCCGCCTTCCTGCTACCCGCTCAGCGAAGCCACCGGCCGCTTTCTTGCCAAGGAGTACGGGCGTTACTTCTGAGATGGCGCACGGCGGCGTCGATCCCTACGACAAGCTGGCCGAGCTGAAGCCCGAGGAGGTGGACTTCCTCGCCGCCGTCGCCAAGCGGGCGTTCCAGTCCGTCCTCCGGCATCGCAAGCCGATCTACCTCAAGACCGACGAGAGGACGCGCCGGGAGGCGCCGAAGGATACTCTCTACGTCGCCAGCCTGGCCTTCCAGCTCCCGGACCCCGTCCAGCACGGCAAGGAGATGCCCAGAGAGGAGCACCAGCGCTGGAGCTGGAGCCCTAAACCGTACGAGTCCGTGGCATTTCAGGGAGCCCTTCCCACTTGGGAGGATCTGCCCCGGATCACCGAAGATTTCGTCAAGGCTTGCAAGGAACAGGGGCCCGTGCCCCATTTCATCCTGCTCAACGAGCTTGCCCATTCATTTGAGGACAGAGACAAGCTGAAGTCCAGATGGGTCGAATTGGCGAAGAGCTACAAGACCTACATCGTCCCAGGCACCTTCCACTGCACGACCGAATTCTTTGGAGTCGCTCCCATCTACTGCCCGGATTCGCGGAGAAACTCCTACGCCCTCAAGCAAAATGCGGCGACCAAGATGGAAGAACAGATCCGGACTCCGGATGCCCGGGAGCTGTTCGTCTTCGAGACGGACTTCGGCAACATCGTGGTCTGGATCTGCCTGGACATGTACGATCCCGGACTGGTGCTGAAATTCCTAAACGTCACCCACCGCTTCGCGGGAAAGCCGGAGGAACGCGTCAAGCCGAAGCGGGAGATCTCGCTCGTGCTGGTCCCCGCTTACAGCTCGGATCCCGAGGACAACATCAGGAACTGCGTCAGGACGATCAGCCGGTTCTCAAAGACGGCGATGGTCTGCGCGAACGCCTACCTTCCGGCCGGCAACCGCCTGGAAGCGTACGGATTCAGTTGCGGCGAGCCCCTCCCGGTCGTCCTGGAGAGGAGCTATACCGACCCGGGGCTGAGGGGTCTTACCTGCGAGGCGAAGCTCTATGGGATTGACGTCAAGGAGCTCGGCAAGTGCCAGGCGGCCAATTACGAGCAGAACGGGATCTTCAGCAGCGCCTTCTCCGCCATCATCGGTGGTGCCCCCTACACGTTCCGCCATGTGAAAGACTGAGACCGGCACAACTCCCCTCCCCGAAAGCTTTCCCGCCCGCCCGCCACTTTGAAGCAAGGTGAGGGACACCGGTTTCTGGTGTAGCCTATTCCTCGCCGTCTCTATCTCACAGGAGCCCCAGACCCCCATGTCCACCCCTTCGCCCCGGGAACGGATCCCGTCTCGTCTCCGTGCCGTCTTCTCCCGCAAGTGGAGCGCCAAGGATGTCGTGCTGATCGTCCTGGCCCTGCTGCTGGTCTCGGTTTCGGCCTATGCGTTCAAGGCTCCCCTGGCTGCGGCGTTCGCCAAGCTCCAGGCCGGGGACGCGGAGACGGTCTCGGTGTTCGACGTGGTCGTCGACCGGGAGAACCGGCAGTATTTCGACATCGTCTTCGATAAGTCGCTCGGCACGGACAAGGTGGGCACGGTCCTCGATCCGGCTCCGGCCATGATCGAGCCGGGACTCGGCGGAGCGTGGACCTGGCGCGATACCAACGCTCTCCGGTTCCAGCCCAGCGGGGGGCTCCCCATCGCGTCGGAATACACGGTCACCCTCAAGCCCGAGACGTTCCTCCCGGAGGGCATGGTCCTCACCGGAGACGAGGAGATCACCGTCCGGACCGACCAGTTCCTCGTGGAAGGGGTCGAGCTGACCGAGGAGCCGGCGCTCGAAGGCAAGGCACGGGTCCTGTTCCGGGGGCAGATCCGGTTCAACTACGCGGTCGATCCCAAGGTGCTGATCGCCAAGATGCGCCTTCACGATCCCGCGGGCGGCGAGCCTTTGGCCCTGGAGTTGGAGACGGACTGGAACGCTCCGGTTATCTCGTTCCGCACCCCCACGATCCAGAAGGAGCGGGAGGAGCGCAAGCTCCGGCTCGTCATCGCCCAGGACCTCACCCCGGTCGGCGGCAACGTCCCCCTCAAGGAGGAGTTCGTCCACGAGATTCCCCTGGGGTCGAGCACGAAGCTCGCGGTGTGGGGCTTCGAGGTCCAGCCCGGACCCCGCGAATCGACCGTGGTCGTCCGGTTCTCTTCCCCCATCTCGGCCGCGGTGGCCGAGAAGTACCTGAAGATCGAGCCGAACGTCCGCACCCGGCTGTCCGCCAACCGCAACGAGCTGGTGATCACGGGGGACATGAAGCCGGGATCGTCCTACGACCTGACCATCGGCAAGGGGATGCCCGGCACGGACGAGGCCGTCCTGTCCGAGGAATACAAGGCCAAGGTCGCCGTCCCCGACCTGGAGCCGTCCGCGGCCTTCCAGAGCGAGGGGATGTTCCTCTCCGCCAGCGGCAACCGCACGGTCAACGTGGAGAGCGTGAACGTCCCCAAGGTGCGGATGGCCATCGACCGGGTGTACCGGAACAACCTGTTCTTCCTCTTCAACTACGGCGGCTTCTTCGACGAGGACTATGGGTACTTCGGCGAGCTCCCGCACGCGCTCGGCGACCGCCTCCGGGAGGAGACCCTCACCGTGGGAGGGAACCGCAACCAGCGGCGCGTCACCCCGATCACTCTCGACCGCTGGGTGGACCTGAAGGACCCCGGGCTCTATCGCATCTCGGTGGGCAAGCCGGACGACTGGGAGGCCGAGCAGCGCTGGCTCCTCCTGACGGATATGGGCATCGTTGCCAAGCGGAATCAGGGCGAGATCATGGTCTGGGTGGCGTCGGTCCGCGACCTCTCCCCCGTGTCGGACGCGAAGGTCACCCTGGTCTCGGACCAGAACCAGCCCATGGCCGAAGGTCGCACGGACGGCTCGGGCATCTGGCGCGCGAGCGATCTATCGCGTCCAGACAAGCCGGGCCCGGACAAGCGCCGGCCTTATCTGATCACCGTGGAGAAGGGGGATGACTTCACGTTCCTCCTGCTCGACCGGATGTCGATCGACACCACGGGTCTGGACACGGGAGGGGACGAGGTGCCCACGGGCGGGTACACGGCCTTCCTCTATGGGGAGCGCGACCTCTACCGTCCCGGCGAGACGGCCGAGGGCCTGGCCATCGTGCGCGACTCGAACCTCCGGGTGCCTCCGGCCATGCCGGCCCTGCTCCGCCACCGCGATCCGCAGGGCAAGGAGGTGGAGACGGAGCGGCTCCAGGTCGATGCGCGGGGGCTCGCGGAGTGGAAGCTCGACTTGCCCGCCTACTCGCTGACCGGCCATCACACGCTGGAGCTGGAGGTCGCCGAGCAGATCATCGGGACGTACCGGTTCCAGGTGGAGGAGTTCGTCCCGGACCGCATCTCGGTCGAGATTCAGCCGCCCAAGGAGAAGGTCGGCCCGGGTCAGGAGCTGGTCTACAACGTGGCGTCGAGCTACCTGTTCGGCGCTCCGGCGGCCAACCTGCCGGTGGAGACCCGCGTCCGGCTGATGGACTCGACCTTCACGGCCAAGGGGTTCGAGGCGTACTCGTTCCGCAACGACGAGCGGAAGATGATGGCTCGCGAGGTGCTGGAGACCACGGGCAAGCTCAACGAAGAGGGGCGGAGCGAGTTCCGGGTCACCATGCCCGAGAAGTCGCCGGTGCCGTCGTCGCTCGAAGCGGTGCTCACGGCCCGCGTCCAGGAGCAGGGCGGACGCGGGGTCGCTGCGCTCACCCGGCTGCAGGTCCATCCCTATCCTTATTACATAGGGCTGCGGCAGCTCGGCAACGAGGAGGGCTGGCCCGAGCCGAAGAAGCCGGTGGAGCTGGAGTACGTCGCGGTGTCTCCGGAAGGCAAGGCGGTCCCCTCGGGATATCTGCGGGCGGACTTCTTCGAGGACCGCTACAACACGGTGCTTCGGCGCACCTCCGGCGGCGGGTACCGGTACGAGTCGACCCGCGAGGCGGTGCTCCTGGAGAGCAAGCCGATCCCCGCGGGCAAACCCAAGGGGACGTTCCGCTTCACCCCGACCCGCTACGGCAGCTACCGCGTGGTGCTGACCGATCCGGACTCGGAGGCTTCGGCGCAGGTGGAGTTCTATGCCGCGGGATGGGGCATGTCCCCCTGGGCGATCAAGAACCCGGCCCGGCTGGAGCTGGACCTGGACAAGGAGGAGTACGCGCCGGGCGACACCGCGGTGGTGCAGGTGCGGGCGCCGTTCGCGGGCAAGCTCCTGGTCACGGTGGAGCGCGACCGGGTGATGGACACGCAGATCCACGAGCTGACCGGCAACACGGCCACGATCCAGGTGCCGATCCGCGGGGATTACCGGCCGAACGCGTTCATCACGGCCACGCTGGTCCGGCGGGCGCAGGACCTGGAGCCCGGCTCGGCCGGCCGCGCCTTCGGAGCGGTCCCCCTGCCCGTGGACCGGGTGGCGAACAAGCTGACGCCGCAGATCACGCAGCCCAAGGAGATCCGGCCCAACTCGAAGCTGGAGATCGGGGTAAAGACCACTCCGGGCGCGGTGGTCACGGTGGCCGCGGTGGACGAGGGCATCCTCCAGCTCATCGCGCAGAAGACGCCGCAGCCGTTCGATTGGTTCTACCGGCGGCTCGGTCTGTCGGTGACCTCTTATGACACGTTCAGCCTGCTCATGCCCGAGGTCAAGCCGCAGGGGAAGGCCCCCGCAGGCGGCGGCGAGGGCGAGGAGGGCATGGCCCAGTACGTCCGCACCGAGGGCATCCGCCGCGTGGAGCCGGTGGCCTTCTGGTCCGGCCCGCTCACCGCGGACGGCGAGGGCAACGTCAAGGTCAGCTTCCAGGTGCCGGAGCTGCAGAGCGCTCTGCGCGTCATGGTGGTGGCGATCGACGGACCCCGCTTCGGGTCGGCCGAGGGCAAGACCCGGGTGCGCGATCCGCTGGTCCTCCTGCCCACGCTGCCGCGCATTCTCTCGTTCGACGAGACGCTCCAGGTGCCGGTCACGGTGCGCAACGACACTGCGAAACCGGGGCAGATCCAGGTCGGTCTTGCTGCTCAGGGTCCGGTCAGCATCGAGGGCCAGGCCACGCAGTCGGTCGAGATCCCGGTGGGCCGGGAGCGCACGGTCTACTTCACGGTGAAGACCGGGACGACGGAGGGGAACGTCCGGTTCACGGCCACGGCTTCAGGCAACGGGGAGCAGAGCCGGTCCGTCACGAACGTGGGGATCCGGGCCGACCTGCCCGAGGTGTCGGTCGAAGACGCGGGCGGGGTGGCGAAGACATCCATGGACTTGGCTTCTCCAGAGGCGGGACGGTTCCGTCCGGAGACGGTGAGGCGGAAGCTGCGCGTCGGTCCGCTCCCCCTGATCCAGTTCGCGGGCAAGCTGGAGCACCTGCTCCACTATCCCTATGGCTGCCTGGAGCAGACGGTGTCCTCCGCCTTCCCGTTGATCTACCTGGGTGACCTGGCCAAGGCGTTCGAGCCCGAGCTGTTCGACCCGAAGAAGGGGCATGGCGATCCGGCCGACATGGTGCAGGCGGGTCTGCGGCGGATGACGCTGATGCAGCTTTCCGGTGGCGGGTTCTCCCTCTGGCCGGGCGGCACGGAGGTCCACCCCTGGGCGAGCACCTATGCCGCGCACTTCCTGGTGGAGGCTCGGAAGGCAGGCCATCCGGTCGATGAAAACCTTTATCGAGGCGGCGTCGAGTGGGTGGCTGCGACCACGAAAGCCAAGTCGGCCTACGGCTACGACGACCTGCAGAGGACGGTCTACGGCCTCTACGTGCTGGCCCGGGCCGGCCGGCCGGACCTGGGGACGATGGACCACATCCGGACGAAGCACGGCAAGGATCTCCACGCGGAGACCCGCGCCCTGCTCGCCGCGGCGTACGGTTCGGCAGGCAATCCGAGGGCGGTGCAGGAGCTGGTATCGCGCATCGGCCAATTGGAGGAGGTGCAGCGCCAGACCGGCGGTAACTTCAACTCGACGATCCGCAACCGGGCGCTTCTCCTGCTCGCGCTGCTGGATGCCGCGCCGACCGACTCGCGCATCCCCGCCCTGGCCGACCGCCTGGGCCGCGACGCCCGGGAGATCGGCTGGTGGACGACCCAGGAGGAGAGCTTCACCCTGCTCGCCCTCGGGCAGCTCGCCAACCGGCAGGCAAAGTTCCCGTCGTACTCAGGCAGTGTGTTCGTCGGAGGGAAGAAGGTCGGCACGTTCAAGAACCAGACGGCGACCTTCACCATCCGCGGCACGGAGCCGGTGCGCATCCAGATGGACGGCGGCTATCAGCCCGGCGCGGCCTTCTACAGCATCCTGACGCGGGGCATCCCCACGGACGAGGGCTTCAAGGTCGAGAACAACGGCATGGAGATCGAGCGGCGGTTCCTGAACCGGGACGGCAATGCCATCGATCTCAACAACGTGAAGCAGGGAGACCTGATCGTGATCGAGACCCGGCTGCGGAGCGTCTCGGGTCCGCTCAACAACGTGGCTGTGGTGAACCTCCTTCCCTCGGGGCTGGAGGTGGAGAACCCGCGGCTCCAGACGACCGAGCAGCTCCCCTGGGCGACCGGGCAGATCTCCCTGGCCTACCTGGACCTGAGGGACGACCGCATCCTGGTCTTCGCGGACCTGCTGCCGCCGGATTCGTGGCAGACGTATTACACGCTGGTGAGGGCGGTGGCACCGGGCGGGTTCCGGCTGCCGCCGGTTCATGCCGAGGCGATGTACAGCCCGGCGACCCGGGCTACCGGAGAGCGGGGGCGGATGGAGGTGAAGACCCTCACCCCCTAGCCCCCTCTCCCGCCTCCCCGACCCCCTCCCCGGGAGAGGGGGAACCAGAGCGGGCAATCCTATGACCGACGCCCGGAAAGGTCACGAACGTTGAAGGTCGGTATGGAAGGCATGGAAGAAGCACCGAAAACACCAGACTCCCCAGCAAGTCTCCCCCTCTCCCGGGGAGGGGGTCGGGGAGGCGGGAGAGGGGGCCGGGGGGTGAGGGCCCGGCGCGGCACCGCCCTCGCCATAGGTACCCTCCTCGCCCTCTCCCCCTATCTCTGGTTCGTCTTCCTGAACTGGCTCTTCCCCTTCCCCTGGGAGAACCTGGAGCGCCCCGCCGCCGTCATGGTCATGGACCGCACCGGCTCCCCCCTCCGCTTCTTCCTGCCCGCGGACGAGCGGTGGCGGTTCCCGGTGAAGCTTTCGGAGCTTCCGCCGGAGCTGCCCCGGGCTCTGGTAGCTTCGGAGGACCGGTGGTTCTACCGGCATCCGGGGGTCAACCCGGTGGCGATCGTCCGGGCGGCGTGGTCGAATGTCCGGGCGGGGGAGGTGGTTTCGGGGGCGTCCACGATCCCGATGCAGATCGCCCGGATGGCGGAGCCGGGGCCTCGGACGATCTCTTCCAAGGTCCGGGAGAGCTTCCGGGCATTCCAGCTCGAGCGGCGGTTCTCCAAGGACGAGCTGCTGGAGATCTACCTGAACCTCACCCCCTACGGCGGCAACGTCGAGGGGATCGGCACGGCCGCCTGGTTCTACTTCGGCAAGGAGCCGGACCAGCTCTCGCTCGGCGAGATCGCCCTGCTCACCGCCCTCCCCCGCTCCCCGGGACGGTACGACCCGACCCTCCATCCCAAGGCGGCCCAGGATGCCCGCGACCGGGTTCTTGCCCAGCTCACGGACCGCAGCGTCTTCCCCCGGGAGGAGATCGAGAACGCGCGGCAGGTGCCCGTCCCCCGGGCGCGGCGCAAGCCTCCGATCGCCGCGCCCCATTTCTCCGAGCAGGTCAAGGCGATGCTCCCGGGCGAGCCGCGAATCCACACCACGCTCGACCGCCGGCTCCAGACGATCGCCGAAGAGCAGGTGGTCCACCGGATCCGCGAGCTGCGGGACCAGGGGATCGGCAACGCGGCCGTGGTGGTCATCGAGAATGAGACGCGGGCGGTCCGCGCCCTGGTGGGATCAGCCGGGTTCCAGGAGACCTACTTCAAAGGCCAGGTGAACGGCGCCCTCGCCCGCCGATCCCCGGGCTCGACCCTCAAGCCCTTCCTCTATGCCCTGGCTCTCGACCAGGGGCGGGTCCTGCCGGAGTCCTACCTACTAGATATACCCACCGACTTCGCCGGGTACGTGGCCGAGAACTACGACGACCAGTACCGGGGGAGGGTGACGGTCCGCGAGGCACTCATCCAGTCGCTCAACGCCTGCGCGGTCCGGCTGCTGTCCGAGGTGGGGTTGAAGGAGTATCACCGGCTTCTGAAGGACGGGGGGCTGGCGACCTTGGACCGGCCGTACCACCAGTATGGATTGCCGCTGGTCCTCGGGGCGGGGGAGGTGACGCTGCTGGATTTGACGAACCTGTATGCGAGTCTGGCGGGGCGAGGGGTGCATGGGGGGTATCGGGTGGTGGAACCTCACCCCCTGTCCCCCTCTCCCATCTCCCACCCAATCCCCCGCCGGGAGAGGGGGGACGTAGATGGGGCCACCGTGCCTGAACGTGAGGCAGGACTGCCTGAGCCACGTCCCCCCTCTCCCGGGGATGGGCGGCAGGGAGATGGGAGAGGGGGACAGGGGGTGAGGTCTTTGTTCTCCCCCGAAGCCGCCCATCTCGTCACCGAGATCCTCACCGACGTCCGCCGCCCCGACCTCCCCGAGTCGTGGGACCTGGCCGTGGGGGTTCCGGCCGTGGCGTGGAAGACGGGAACCTCCTATGGGCACCGGGATGCCTGGGCGGTCGGGTTCTCGCAGCGGTTCACGATCGGGGTCTGGGTGGGGAACTTCGACGGGCGCCCCCGGAAGGGGATCTCGGGGAGCCAGCACGCGGGACCGCTGCTGTTCGACCTTTTCCGGGGGATCGATCCCGGTGGCGGCAATCCTGCGAGGCCGGCGGACTGGACGAAGAGGATCCATGATCTGGACCAGATCGAGCTGTGCTCCGAGAGCCGCGAGCTGCCGGGGCCGTTCTGTCCGGTCCGGATGAAGGCGACCTACCTGCCCGGCCGGTCCCTCCTGGTCCAGTGCACGTACCACCGGCAGGTGCTGGTGGATGCCGGGACCGGGGACCTGCTCTCGGGCGACTGCATCCGGGAGCGGCCCCACGAGTTCCGGCGGCTCACGGTCTTTCCGGCGGAGCTCGTGGCCTGGTGGCGGGCCCAGGGGAGTCCGGTACCCGAACCACCGCGCGTCTCCTCTGCCTGCCGGGGCATCCCGGCCGGAGACCCGCCCCGGATCGTGTCGCCGGCCGCCGCCACCCCCTACCGTCTGCGGCGGGACACTCCTCCTGAATACCAGCGCATCCCCCTCGTCGCCCACACCAGCGCCGAGGCCTCCCGGCTGTTCTGGTACCAGGACGGCACCCTGGTCGCCTCCACGGCTCCGGGGGAGAACCATTTCCTCCCCAGTCTCCAGGGAGAGCACCGGCTGGTGGTCACCGACGATCTGGGGCGTTCCGACGGGATCACTTATCGGGTAGAGTAATTGCAAGGGAGTTCTCTGTTGGGAGACCGGACTTGCGTCCGGGTTGGAATGCGCTCAGTCGGGGGGCAGGTTTCCACCGGGTGGGGTCCCGTTGCTGTTTGACAGGGCCTTGCCTGGAGGCGTACAGTTCGTTTTCTGTGGGGATAGGCCGATGACGAGCGTCCGCAATGCTGCTCCATTACTCCTGGCGCTGGCCCTTCTGGGCGGCGCTTCCGGTGCACAGGCCCAGGAGCGGCCCCAGGGTGTCGCTGGCCGTGTGCTCGGCGAGACCAGCCCGCTCGGGGCCGCCGGGGTCTACGCCTACCAGCTTGCCGACCTGAGCCTGCGCAAGGTCCTGACCGACGCGCAGGGCAACTTCCTCTTCCAGCAGCTCCCGGCCGGCCTCTACAAGGTCATCGCGCACAAGCCCGGCTTCACGCCGGTCGTGGTCATGGTGACCCGCACCGCGGCCAATACCTACCAGTTCCTCGAGCTCCAGCTCGCGCCACAGCCCAAGGGCGCCAAGGCCAAGGACGACTTCTGGTCGCTCCGCGAGCGCATCCCCGGCGACGTCCTGCGCGACATCGAGCAGGATGAGGCGGACCGGTTCCAGATCGCCAGCAGGACGGGCAGGACGGACATTCCCGCTGACCTTACGCTCGCCCGCTTCCAGACCGACTTCCAGGCCATGACCGGCGTCGACCAGATCTCCGAGGCCGGCGAGGGTCAGATGGCCAGCGGCGGCGTCGGATTCGCGGGTCAGTTCGGCGAGGTCCAGGTGGGGCTGCGCGGACACTTCCGGCAGTTCACCGCCGGCAACGCCACCGATATCACGGCGGGCCGCATGTCCGCCGACGGCGCGGCGAGCACGCTCTCGCTCGACGTCGAGGGCGACGAGAGCCACATCAGCGTCACCTCGCTCTCGAACCGCCTGATCACCCGCGAGCGGGGGATGGATAACCCCATCGCCTTCGACCACTACCAGGTCAACTGGACGCAGGGCGTGGGGGAGAACGGCCGCTCCGACTTCGCCGCCCAGTACACCGAAGAGAACAACTTCCACCGCCAGGGCCCGATCGATCCGCTGAACATCCCGGAGGCCTCGCGCTCGTGGCGGGTCGAGGGCGCATACACCGCCTCGCTCGGCGAGGGCAACACCCTCCAGGCTGGCCTGCGGTACCGCGAGCGCCAGTTCGGGCTCAGCCCCGTGAACCGCCGCGAGGACCTCCCCGGCGAGGCGAGCGTCGACCTGTTCAGCCACGGCGGCGTCCGGGTGCGCCCGGCCTTCCTGGTCGAGTACGGTCTCTACAGCACCCTCTCGGACGGCTCCCTGTCGCTGAGCCCCAAGGGAGGCATCGTCCTCCAGGTCAACAACAACTGGCAGGTCGAGGCCAACGCCAGCCAGCGGGTCTATCAGGACGCGCCGATCGACCGGACGTTCTTCCCCTCGCTCTTCGAGGAGACGGACCTCTGCGAGCAGGGCACCGAGTCCTGCTACCAGCTCCACTTCGTCCGCAAGGGCGGCGACGACAACCTGTTCTCGCTCGGCGCCATCCACAAGACGATCGGCGAGACGCTGCGGGTCTACTTCAGCGACGACTTCTTCGACCGCCTGGAGAGCCTCTACCTGGTGCCGGGCGACCAGATGCCGGAGCTGAAGATGGTCCTGAACCGGCGGCTCTCCCCGCAGGTCCTGACCAGCCTGCAGTCGAGCGTGTCCTTCGGCGGCGGCGGCACCTTCGTGGCCGCGGACCGCAAGCCGTACGAGAACCAGATCCACTACGTGGTGACCTCGCTCGACACGCAGTTCCAGAGCACGGCCACGGGCGTGTTCGTCGCCCTCCACCACCTGTCGCAGGAGCTGGAGCCGCTCTCCGGACCCGACCGCAGCTCCCCGCAGATGGAGTTCGACCGGCTCCGCCTGGAGCTGACCCAGGACCTGAACATCCTCTTCGACCTCGCCGCCCAATGGGCCGTCCAGCTCAACATGGAGGTCAGCCGCGGGCCGGTCTCCAGCGACGAGCTGAGGCGGCGGTTGATGGGCGGGATTGCGGTTAAGTTCTAAGGACTCCAAGCACCTCAGGGACTTCAAGGACCCGAAAGGGTCCTTTTTGCGTCCTTGGTGTTTTTGGCCGTCCTTGTCGTCCTTTCCTTATGGCCCCAAGCCATTGAATCCATTAAAATGAATTCCGTCCGGACCATTGGACGGAAACGCCAAAACCCTCGTGAAAACGAGAGGTTACAGGCGGTTCAAAGATCCGTTTGAGTGGCATGGATAGTGCTATTCCGGGGTGGGACCGGGGTGTCTTCCCGCAATGATTCGTACTCGCGCTCTTCGACTGATCTTCGCCCTGACGCTGGCGCTGTTGGCCGTGTCGCTGGGTGGCGTGAGCGTGCTCCGCAAGGTGCAGTCGTTCCAGCCCCTCGGGTTCCAGGTGGACCGGACCGGCCAGTCCAGCGGGGTCGTGAGTGTCGCCTCCGTGGACGACCCCAGGACCGGGCTGCGGCCGGGCGACCAGGTCCTGCTGGCCAACGGCGCCGAGGTCGGCGGCCCGGCCACCCTCGGCCAGCTCCTGCGCAACGAGGAGCGGACCGAGCTGCTCGTCTTCCGCGGCGGCCTGCCCGTGCAGGTGGTCTATGACCGGCCGGCCCTCGACGTCGACGTCCCGTACCTGATCCTGGCCCTGATCGGCGTCGTCTACCTGCTGATCGGCCTCTATACCCTGCTGCGCCAGGCAGGGGTATCTGGCGGGGGGGGGCTCCTGTTCTTCCTTTGGTGCCTGACGTCCGCGGGCCTGTACCTGCTGTCGCCGGTCCCTCCGCTCGACTTCGCCTACGTGCTGGTCCACCTGGGGGACGCGTTCTCCCGCATCCTGCTGCCCGCGCTGACGATCCACCTCTTCCTGGTCTTCCCGTCGCCCCTGGGCAGCCCGAAGGTCCGGCGCCTGATCCCGTTCCTCTACCTGCCTGCCGCGGCGTTGCTCGCGCTTCAGCTCGACCTGGCGCTGACCGGCGGCCAGTGGATCTTCGGCACTCTCACCGACGCTCGCATCCGGATGCTCGACCGGGTGGAGACGGCCCACCTCGCGCTTTTTGCGGCCGCGTCGGTCGCGCTCCTGGTCTGGCGCTTGGTCCGGCGGCACGAGTGGGAGCAGCAGCGGCAGATGCAGTGGATCGCCTTCGGCCTGGCCGGCGGCTACCTCCCCTACCTGTTGCTCCAGGCGGCCCCGTTCCTCGCCGGGTTCCAGGGACCGGAGGTGCTGCGGGCCGTCGCGGTGCTCCCCCTGGCGCTGGTGCCGCTGACCTTTGCGTACGCCATCCTGCGCTACAAGCTGTGGGACATCGAGGTCATCGTCCGCGACACGATCTCGATGACCATGACGCTGCTCCTCGGCATCATCGGCTTCTCGCTGGTGAACCTCGCGATCAACCGCGGGATCTCGCAGGAGCTGTCGCTGGCGCGCAACCTCCTCTCCTTCGCCGCGGGGCTCGGTATTGCAGGCCTGCTAGTGCCGACGCGGGCGGGGCTCTCGGCCGTGCTCGAGCGGTTGCAGTACCGGGGGACGTTCGGCAAGCGCCGCGCCCTTTCCGAGCTCGGCCGCGAGCTGCTCCACGAGCGCGACCTCGGCCGCCTCTGCGCCGCGCTCCTGCGGCAGATCGAGGAGGGGGTCGAGCTGGAGCAGACCAACCTCTATCTCGCGCAGGGCTCCTCGCTGGCCCCCTGGCTGGGAATCGCCCGCTGGCAGCCGGGCCTGCCGGAGCGGCTCCCCTTCGACGCCCTCGGCGAGGACTTCTGGAACAAGGACGTCCTCGGCCTCTCCGGGCTGGGGCTCCCCCTGGAGGAGCTCTCTCCCGCACAGGAGCTGTTCATCGGCGGCTACCGCTACGCCTTCCCGCTCACCGTGCGGGGACGGGGCGTGGGCATCGTCCTCGCCGGCTTCCGGCACGACCAGACGCCGCTCAACAGCGACGACACCGAGCTGATCCGCCACCTGCTCAACCAGGCGGCGCTCGCGATCGAGAACGCCCAGCTCCTCGGCCAGCTCCACCTCCAGCTCGAAGAGGTGCAGAGCCTCCAGCGCTACAGCGCCGGGATCTTCGAGTCCTCGCCCGCGGGCATCGCGGTGCTCGATGCGGACGGACGGCTGGTCTCGGCCAACGCCGCCTTCTCGCAGATCGCCGGCAAGGATCGGAAGGAGCTGGTCGGCCGCGAGCTGTCCGAGGTGCTGCCGGTCTCGCCCCTGCCCGAGACGGGACAGGGACCGGTCGAGATAAGCTGGTGCGATCCGTCCGGACAGGAGCGCTATCTGCAGGTCAGCCTGGCGGTATTCAGCGGGAGTGACACGGATGAGGCCCGGAAGAACGGCCAGCCGCTGCGCGTTCTGGTGGTTCACGACGTCTCCGAGCGCGTGGCCATGGAGAACGCGCTCAAGGAGCAGGACCGGCTGGCCGCGCTCGGCATGCTCGCCGCCGGGGTCGCGCACGAGGTCAACACGCCCATCACCGGGATCTCCAGCTACGCCCAGATGCTCCTCTCGGACACTCCCGAGGGGCACCCCCACCACGAGATCCTCAAGAAGGTGGAGCGGCAGACGTTCCGCGCCGCGCGGATCGTCAACAACCTCCTCGAGTTCGCCCGCAACCGGCAGAAGGAGCGGCGGGCGATCGCCATCGCTCCGCTGCTGGCCGAGTGCTTGGACCTCCTCGGGGAGCGGCTGGAGAAGCGGCAGATCGAGATGGTCTGGGAGCTGCCCGGCCCGGAGGATGGCGACGTCCTGGTCATGGGCTGCGACGGAGAGCTGCAACAGGTGTTCACGAACCTGATCGTCAACGCGTTCGACGCCATGTCCCCCACGCCCGGAGCGGGCGGCAATTCGGGCGGGCGTCTCACCATCCGCCTGGAGGCGGACGGCGACAAGGCGCGGGTGCACGTCTGCGACACCGGGCCGGGCATCCCGCCCGAGAAGCTCGACGCGATCTTCCAGCCGTTCTACTCCACCAAGCTCAACCGCGGCGGGACCGGGCTCGGTCTCTCGATCAGCTCCGAGATCGTGCGCCGGCACGGCGGCAAGCTCGAAGCGGTGAACCGGCCCGGCCATCCGGTTGGCCATCCGGGTGAAAAAGCTGGTGCCTGCTTCATCGTCGAGCTGCCCCGGCTCCAGTCCCTCCCCGCCTCCACCAATCCATGAACGTCCTCATCATCGACGACGAGGAGGTCCTCCAGGACGTCCTGACCGTGCTCCTCAGGAAAGAGGGCCACGTCACCCACTCCGCCTTCACGGGCGAAGAGGGGCTGGACATGCTGGACCGCGAGGAGATCGACCTCGTCCTCCTCGACATGATGCTGCCCGGCATGCACGGCATGCAGGTGCTCAAGGAGATCCGCCGCCGCCACGCTGACGTGGTCGTGGTCGTGATCACCGCCTTCTCCTCGATCGAGAGCGCCATCGACGCCATGCGCGAGGGAGCGTTCCATTACATCCCCAAGCCGTTCAAGAACGAGGAGGTCCTGCTCACCATCCGCAAGGGCCTGGAGCAGCGGCGCCTCGCGACCGAGAACCGCTCCCTGCGCGAGCAGCTCCGGCAGCGCTTCGGCTTCGACAACATCATCGGCAAGAGCAAGCCGATGCAGCAGGTCTACGAGCTGATCCAGCTCGCAGCGCCATCGAAAAGCAACATCCTGGTGCTCGGCGAGAGCGGCACGGGCAAGGAGCTGGTAGCCAAGGCAATCCACCACCACTCGCGCCGCGCCCATGGACCGTTCGTCACCGTCAACTCGGGATCGATGCCGGCCGACCTCCTGGAGAGCAACCTCTTCGGCCACCTGCGGGGCTCCTTCACCGGCGCCGTGGCCAACAAGAAGGGGCTCTTCGAGATGGCCAACGCCGGCTCGATCTTCTTCGACGAGATCGGCAACATCCCGATCGACACCCAGTCGAAGCTCCTGCGGGTCATCCAGGAGAAGGAGTTCATGCGCCTGGGCAGCGTCGAGACCATCCGGGTGGACGTGCGGATCATCGCCGCGACCAACGCCGACCTGGAGTCCGCGGTGCAGCAGGGGCTGTTCCGCGAGGATTTGTTCTACCGCCTGAACGTGATCACGGTGACCCTGCCGCCGCTGCGCAAGCGCACGGAGGACGTGCCGATGCTCGCCCAGCACTTCCTCGCCCACTACGCGCGGGAGAACGAGAAGGCGATCCGCGACATCTCCCCCCAGACCATGGAGGCGCTGCTCGACTATCATTGGCCGGGCAACGTCCGCGAGCTGGAGAACGTGATCGAGCGGGCGGTGGTGCTGTCCACCGGCGAGACGCTGGGGATCGACCTGCTGCCGTCGTCGGTGCGCCACCCCGAGTCGATGGGGCTGCCGCCGCCGGTGCTGCCCGCCAACGGCGTCGCGTTCAAGGAGGCGGTCAGCGAGTACGAGCGCCAGATCATCATCAAGGCGCTGCAGGCCTCGCACGGGGTCCAGAAGCGGGCGGCCGAGCTGCTGCAGGTCAAGCCCACGACGCTCCATGAGATGATGAAGAGGCTCAACATCTCCTCGGAGAGCGTAGTCTCCTCTTGAGCAAGGGTTTTGTGATGTGATTTCGCCCGCATATTGTGGGTCGGGTCCGGCTGTTCGCCAGCCGTCCCGGAAAGAGGGCTAACGAGTCATGTTTCGCAAGTCTTCCGTTCCAGCCATCGTGCTGGTGCTGTTGCTTCCGCTTGGCATCCGAGCACAGGCGCAGGCTCCGTCCCCGGCCAGGCCCGCGGGGCTGATCGCTCCGCTCTCCGCCGGGGAGGCGCTCGACCTTCCAGCAGTCGACGAGCGGGTCCCCAGTCCGAGCGCGTTCCTGGGCTACTCCCTCGGCGCCCGGTTCACCCATTGGGACAGCATCGTCCGCTACCTGGAGCAGGTGGCCGCGGCCTCGCCGCGCGTGAAGATGTGGGAGTACGGCCGCACCTACGAAGGCCGGCCGCTGATGCTCGTGGCCATCAGCAGCGCCGCCAACATCCAGCGCCTGGAAGAGATCCGTCAGGACCAGCAGCGCCTGGCCGACACGACCAACCTGCCAGACCTCGAGCGCGACCGGATCGTCGCCCGCACCCCCCTGGTGGTCTGGCTGGCCTACGGCGTCCACGGCAACGAGTCCTCCTCGGCCGAGGCGGCCATGGGCGTGGCCTACCTCCTCGCCGCGGCCCAGGGCGGTACCGGCGATACGGCCCGCATGCTGGAGAACATGGTCGTCCTGATCGATCCGCTCTCCAACCCCGACGGCCGGGAACGGTACGTGAGCGGCTACGAGCAGCGCCGCGGCGCCGAGCCCAACCCGAACCGGTCCGCAGCCGAGCACTGGGAGCCCTGGCCCGGCGGGCGCCAGAACCATTACCTGATCGACCTCAACCGCGACTGGGCCTGGGCCTCGCAGCAGGAGACCCGGAGCCGCATCGCCGCCTATCGCTCCTGGGAGCCGCAGGTCTACGTCGACTTCCACGAGATGGGCAGCGAGTCGAGCTACTTCTTCCCCCCCGCGGCCGAGCCGATCCATCCGCAGATCGACCGCCGCGTGGTCTCCTGGCTGGAGACCTTCGGCCGCGGCAACGCCGAAGTCTTCGACAAGCTCGGCTGGGTCTACTTCAAGGGGGAGAGCTACGACCTCTTCTACCCCGGTTACGGCGACTCCTACCCGAGCCTGCGCGGGGCCGTGGGCATGACCTACGAGATGGCGGGCGGCGGCCGGGGCGGTCTCACGCTGGCCCTGCCGGACGGCACGATGCTCACGCTCGCCGACCGCGTGGCCCGGCACCTGACCACCTCGCTCGCCACCCTGCGCACGGCCGCGGCCAACGGCCGCCGCCTGCTGGAGGACTACGTGGCCAACCGGGTCAAGGCCGCCTCCGAGCCGCGCGCCTACCTCTGGTCCGGCGAGCAGGCGGAGGCGCGGGCCCTGGCCGACCTGCTCGTGCTGCACGGGATCCGGGTGCACCAGACCACCCAGGTGGCCGACATCGGGGCGCAGAGCCTGACCGACGACACCGAGATGGGCGGAGAGCAGCTCAAGCGCTTCCCCGCCGGCACCTATGTCGTCTCGACCACGCAGCCGCTCGGCAACCTGATCGAAGCCCTGATGGAGCGCGAGTCGCCGATGAGCGAGGGCTTCGTCGAGCGCCAGCGCCAGCGCCTCGAACAGAACCTGAGCCAGCAGTTCTACGACATCACGGCCTGGTCGCTCCCCTACGCCTTCAACGTGGACACCTGGGTTGCCCCGGCTCCGCCCCCGGCCCTGCGCTCGCTCCCCGAGGTGACCGGCGGCATCTCCGGCGGTGTTCCGGGGCAGGGCGAGCTCGGCTACTTGGTGCCGCCGCAGGGGGTCGCCACCTACCGCTTCGCCGTGGAGCTCCAGAAGCGGCGCATCGTCCACCGGGTGGCAATGGGCAGCCTCTCGGGTCCGGGCGGGGATCTCCCCGCGGGCACGCTGTTCATCCCCCGCCGGGGCAACCCCGCGGATGTCCGCGACGTCCTGCAGAAGCTCCTCGCGGACAACGGTCTGACGGCCCGGGCCATCAGCTCCACCTTCGAGATGAGGGGCATCCCGCTCGGCTCCAACGATGTGGAGGCGGTGAAGCCGGTGCGAGTGGGTCTGCTGAGCGGCGCGGGTGTCGATCCCACCTCCTTCGGATTCCTCTGGCACCTGCTCGACGAGCAGGTCGGGGTGCCCCACGACCGTCTGGACCTGGCGCAGCTCGCCCAGGCGGATCTCTCGGAGCTCGACGTCCTGGTGCTGCCGAGCGGCGCCTATGAAGAGGCCATCAGCACCAAGGCGCGGGAAGCGGTGGATGCCTGGATCAAGGGCGGTGGCGTGCTGGTGGCGGTCGGGGACTCGATCGAGTGGCTCCAGAAGCACGAGATGACCGGGATCAAGAGCTGGGTGGCGCCGGAGAAGAAGGAAGAAGAGGACGATCCCGAAGGCGGCGAGACCGAGGTCGAGAAGAGTCTCGCGAGCCGGCCGATCTTCACCCCGGGAGCGATCCTCTCCACCCGGATGCAGCCCAATCATCCCCTGACCCTCGGGTTGCGCAAGGCGCCGACGGTCCTCTACGAGGGTACGGTGGTGCTCAAGGCCACGGGCGATCCGCGCAAGGACGTGCTGGTGGCGGAGAGCGATCCCGTGATCGCGGGCTTCGCCTGGCCCGAGGCCGAAGAGCGCCTGTCCGGCTCGCTGCTGGTGGGAATGGAGCCCCGCGGCCGGGGAGGCGTCGTCCTCTTCGCCCAGGACCCCGCCTTCCGCCTCTTCTGGAGGGCCACCACCCCGATCCTCCTCAACACCGTCCTCTACGGCCCGAGCACGGGGGTGGGCGGGCGGTTCTAGATCTGCGCGGGACGAGGAACCCCGTATATCGCAAACAGGTCTTTCTACGTCGCAAACAAACTCTGTACATAGAAAACGGCTGGCTCTATGTTGAAGCCAGCTCTTTTCCTCAACGTACAGAAATCTATTTGCGACATACAACTGCTATCCTCAGCATACAGAGGAACGTCTTCAACACACAATCTCGTTTCTCGACAAAAACCCTCTGCGTGCCGGAGCATTGTCTTTTTACTCAACGCACTCTCCCTTGACGTTGCAGAATTGACTGAATACTCTACGCACAAGATTTCCACATAGAGAAAAACTCCCGTCCTCAACATGCAGACTCTGTGTGTTGAAAACATCCAGTCCTATGTCGCATAAAAACCTGGTTTGCAACGTAGGGAGAAGGACAACGTGTCGCGCCCGTGGAATGGAAGCCGCAACACGAGTCTGCAACGTAGAAGGGTCTTCCAGGAGAGCGAGGGTGGTGCGCTTGGAGCCGTGCTGAAGTACGCGGCTTACGCCACACTTCTCTCCCTCCTCACCTCAATGGCCCCCGCCAGCCCCAGTCCACCGGCCTCGCTCGACGACGTGCTGGACCAGCTTGTCCGCGTCCTCGCCCTGAAGGATTTCCATCCCGGGCTCATCCGCGACTCTCTCGGGATCGACTTCCGGTTGGCGGAGGAGTACCCGAACGGACGCAAGGATTACGAGGCAGCTCTCGCCGGAGGCATCTGCGGGCGGGCCCTGCTCATCTATCACCCGAAGGCAAAGCGGTTCTTCTGCGAAATGCGCAAGGGGCTCGACCTCCTGTATTACGAGGAGGTCCGGAAGCGCTCCGGCGTACTCGGCGAGGCCGAGATCTGGGATGTCTCTCCCGGCGCAGGGGGACATCTCATCACCATCTTCCGGCACAAGCTCCCGAAGGGCTGGGTCTACTTCACCACGGACGGGTCCGCCAACTACCGCATCCGGGAGGTCTGGGTCCGGCACCGTGATGACATCTGAGCGATAAGAAAGACTCGCCCTCCCGGGCTCGGGCCGAACCCGGCCGGGAGGGCAAGCCTTCTCAATTCCTCAGAGTTTGATGGCGATCGCGATGATCACGATGCCGATCACCGCCCAGCATGGCGCATCGTGGCCGTTGATGGCACAGCGCCCCCGGCCTCCCAAGGAGACGATGGCTCCCGGAGCGCTGTCCTGCGCCTGTTTGACCGGCCTGTCGGGACCCAGCCGGGGGATCAGCTCGGCCGCCACCCTCTGGAGTTTCGGGCTCGCCTGATCGAGCTCGGTCTTGGCCAGCTCGACCTTCCGCGCGAAGAGGGTATCGGTCTTCTGGCGCGACCGGGTTTCGGCGAGCAGCTTCTCCACGAAATCCCCCTCGAGCTTCTCCACCATGGTCCGAGCCCGGGCGGCATGCTTCTTGAGGTCGCGCGGAGTGGCGATCCGTCCGGCGGCGATGTCACCCCTGGCGCGCAGGTAGAGCACCGGAAGGAGCTGATCCACCGTATCCATGGTGCGTTGCTTGGGCTGGGTGTGGGGCTTGCCCACCCACTCGCGAAGGGCGGCGAGGTTCTCCCGCGTCTCCGCATCCGTCTCGGCAACCCTGGCCATGAGCTGGCCGATGTCGGCGAGCTTCCCGGAGGGCTCCAGATAGCTCAGGAAGCTGGCCACGTGCTGCTGGGTGGGGGTGTTTGCGCTTGTCTCCATGATTCTCTCCTTTTATGTCATGCCTCGTTGGGCGGCTCCCGGCAGGGGCAAACCGGAGGCCAACCCACAAGTCATTGAAACTAAAGGGAAGGCTGCAAAATGACCGTTCCGGATCCGGGACTGGGCTCCGGGAGGAGGCGTGAAGGCGTACCGGATTCGGGACTAGAATCCAGCCGGAGGAAAGAAATGAATTTGAGCGAGCTCCTGGGCCCGATCGACATCTACCTGCTCGATCAGGTGATGAAAGGCCGGTTCGAGCCGGGCACGAGCCTCCTGGATGCGGGCTGTGGCGGAGGCCGGAACCTGGTCTACTTCCTTCGCAACGGATACCAGGTCTTCGGCGTGGATGAGAGCCCGCAGGCCGTGAGCCAGGTCCGCCGCCTTGCCGCACAGTTCTCTCCGGACCTTCCTCCATCGAACTTCCAGGTTTCCGATCTGGCGGAGATCCCCTTCCCGGATGAGACCTTCGACGCGGTCGTCTGCAGCGCGGTGCTCCACTTCGCCCATGACGAGACACACTTCGACCGGATGCTGGACGGGATGTGGCGCGCTCTCAAGCCGGGAGGGCTCTTCTTCGCCCGGCTGGCCTCGACGATCGGGATCGAGGCTCTCGTCACGCCCATTCAGGGGCGGCGATACCACCTTCCGGATGGGACGGAGCGCTTCCTCGTGGATGAAACGATGCTCGCGCGGGCAACCGGCCGGCTGGGCGCGAGCTGGGCCGAGCCGCTGAAGACCACTCTCGTCCAAAACCAGAGATCGATGTCCACCTGGGTCCTGCGGAAGGAAACGCGAACGGCCAGGCAGTGAGCCTGACCGTCCGCGCGAAACGAAGCTTCGGTCTATTGGTAGGTGATGGTGAGCCGCGGACGGTTCGCCGTCGTGGCGGTCTCGCCCGGGTAGAAGCCGATGTAGTCGAAGCCCAGGTCGTCATTGTCCCCGAGCGTGCAGTAGACACGGAGCTGCGTGGTTCCGGTCTTGTTGATCGCGCTCAAGCCGGCAGCGCTCAGGTTGCCCGTCGAGGCCGAGCCGTTGCTGGCCGGGCTCGACAGGGTGACCACGGCGTTGGCCGTCGCCGCCGCCTGCCAATCCGCGAAGGCGAAAGCCGTCGAGCCTCCGAAGCCGCCGGTCACGATGTCCGCGACGCAGGGGCCGTGGGTGCTGAACGGGTTGGTTCCGGAAATCGTGCCGCGCACCAGGCGCAGGCTCGCCGACTGGATCGTGGCGCCGTCCGGAATCGACGACGTGTCGAACGAAACGATGTTCTTGTACTGCTCGTCAACGTCGGTGTCGCCGACGCGGATCGCGGTGGTGAGGTTGTCGGTCGAGTTGCCGCCACCGCCCACGTTCGTGTTCTCTCCCGACTCCCAGATGCGGCCGTCCTGGGCAGCGATCGAGTTGAACTGCACGGTCACCGGGGTTGTACCGGTCACGTTCAGCGTGATCTGGTCCGAGTCCGGGGCGCCGCCGCTGTCCGTCACCGAGGCGGTGATCGTGTGGGTCCCCACCGAGAGCGTCGAGGTGCTGAAGGAAGCGCCGCTGCCGATGCTGCCGTTGATGCTCGAGGTCCAGGTCAAGCTGCCGGAGATGGTGCCGTCCTCGGGATCGGTAGCCGTGCCGCTGAACGTCACCGAGACGCCTTGCGCCACCGAGCTGCCGTGGGCCGGAGCGGTGATGGTCACCGTCGGCGGGGTGTTTCCCGGGCCGCCGCCGACCGTCAGGCCGGCCGCGTAGACGTCGATCGAGTCGGCGGCGCCGCCGCCTTCGTTGCGGTTGTCGGTAAAGATGGTGATGAGCTGGTTGGCGACGATGTCTAGGCCGTTGTAGTCGCCCCACTCGAAGCTGTCGTCGATCTGCGGCGAAAGCACGGTCGTCAGGCGGACGGGCGTCGTCCAGTTGTCGCCGCCGTCGGAGGAGACGGAGTAGAAGATGTCGACGCCGACCCGCGTCGCGCTGCGCCGGGTGTCGTAGAACATCACATAGATCTTTCCATCCGGCCCGACTCCGAGCCAGGGATGAAAGCGGTCGACGGTGTTGGCGTCGGCCGTCTCGTGCGGCGTGCGGATGGTCCAGGAGGCGCCGCCGTTGCGGGAGTAGGCGACCTGGATGCGCCCGTGGTTGTTGGCGGTCGTCCCTGACTCCGGGGCCGTGGTGTCCGTCCAGGCGACGTAGATCGAGTTCGCGAAGGCGCCGTTCGAAAGGTCCGCATCGGCGGACGCGTAGATGAAGGCGCGGCGGGTCTCCATCGCGGGAATCGCGAAGTCGTAGCCGTCCTGCGTGTTGGCCACAGTCACCGCCGCGGCGAAGCTCGTGCCGCCGTTGGTCGACTTGCGCGACAGGATGGTCTTGCCGTTGGTCGCCGGCCAGAAGTAATACACATTGCCGCTCTTGTCGGTGGTCAGATCACAACCGATGCCCGATTGCGTCGAGCCGCTCGACATCGTCAGAGGAGCGCTCCAGGTATGGGCGAAGTCCGTTGAGCGGGAGAACTTGAGAGTGTTGTTGTCGTGCCAGCACTGATAGATGTTGTCGCGGAACGCGGATGTCGCGAACTTGTCGACATGGATGTACTGCTTGTCGCTGGTGTTTGCCGAAGTGACTTCACGCCGGCCGTCGCCGGGAGTGATCGTCGCCAGGTCGTTCCAGGTGGCACCGCCGTCGGACGAGCGGTACACCCAGACGTTGCACACCGCGCCGCAACCGCCGAGGGTCGAGGTGTAGGCGAATTGGCCGTTCGAGGACCAGTCGACCGTGGGGTCGCAGCAGGTGTTGCCCTGCGGCAGCGCGGCGGACTGCGTCCAGGTCGAGCCACCGTTCGTCGAGTACCACATGATCTGGCCCGCGCCGGGGCCGTTCGAACCGGCGACCACCTTGTTGACGTCGGTCGGATGGATCTTGATTGCCGACTCCGCGGCGCCGGTCGGCGAGGTGATGCGCACGTCGGAGGTCAGAGCCTCGGCCGTCCGCTGCTTGAACTCCTCGGGAGTGATCCCCTTCTCCTGGATCACCACGAAACGGCCGTTCCTGACCACCGCGCTGCGATAGAGCTTGCCCGTAACCAGGTAGCCGCCATACTTGATCTTGAAGACCTGCAGGGCGCTGCGCGGGTACTGCGGGACGCCGGTTCTCGGCATTTCGGGAAGAGCCTTGCGCAGCTCGATGCGGAAGAACACCGGGATGGGGTCCCTCAGCTCGCGCTCGTTGTCGGCGAGCACGGCGAGATCCTCCTTGGTGACCTGGTAGTTGCGGTCGTCCCAGGGGCCGAGCTGCGTCATGGACGGGTAGTCGACCCGCGGATCCACTCCCTTGCCCGGATCGATCGGCTGCGCCGTCACGCTGAACGCGGCGGCCATGAACAGCCCCGCTACCAGCAGCGTCCGCCAAAGGCGGATGTCTCCGTTGCCTCTCATTTTGTCTTCTCCCAGAAAACAGGTCGCAGCTTCCTTGCTGCGAACCGGAAATTACCGAGCAGCTCCGAGCCGCCGGCGCAACATGCCGCTGAGCGGGTCTAACAGATCTGGTGCTCACCGGGGGTGGCAGAGAGACAAAGTTCTGGAACACGAAACTGGCACCTCCTGTGCAAATGGCTTGGGCGAAGAGGAAGCGAGGGGAGGGAAGGAGGATTTCCATGAAGTTTTCGGTCCTTGTCGGTCTGCTCGTGGTGGGAACGCTCGCGGGTTGCGCATCGGCTGGTCCCCCTGTTGCCAGAGAAGAGATGCTCGAAGCGGAAACGGCTCTTCGGAATGCCGAAGCAGCCGGCGCGGACGAGCGTGCCCCCGAGCTCTTCGAAGAGGCACGCATCTCGCTGGATGCCGCGCGGCGGGCCAGCGGCGAGGAGGCGCGCCAGCGCCTGCTCGAAGCGCGGGACTATGCCGCCGCCGCCGAGGCCATGGCCCGGGCGGAACGCCTCCGGCGCGAGGCCGCCCGCGTCCGCCGCGAAGCGGACGAGATCGAGCAGAGGGCCGACGAGATCCGGGAAGAGGCGGGAAGACCCCCATCCCTGAGATATCCCTGAGGTACCCGCAATGAGCATCACCAGGCTTTTCACCTTTACCAGGACCATTAGCAGGACCATCATCGCCATGCTGGCTCTGGCGCTCGTCGCCTGCTCGGCCGGACCGCCGCCCGCGCAGATCGCGGAGGCGAGAATCGCCATTCAGGAAGCGGAGCGCGCCCGGGCCAACGAGCTCGCCACGAGGGAGTACGACGAAGCCGTCCGCCACCTGAGCGTCGCCGAAAGCACCTGGGACGAGCGGCATGACGCGGCAACGGCCGCTCACTGGGCACGAAGGGCGGAGGCTTCGGCGCGCGAGGCGCAATATCAGGCAGAGGCGAAGACCGCCGAGGAGCAGATCCGCCGGGAGACCGAGCGGCGCAACCGCGCCGAGATCGCCGTGCGCGATGCCGAGATCTCGCGCCTGCACTCGGAGGCGCGCACCGAGGCCGAGCAGAGGGCGGCCGAGGCAGAGGCGCAGGCCAGGGAGGAACGGGAGCGGAGGGAGATGGCCGCCGAGCGGGCGCGGACCGAGGCCGAGCTGCGCCGGGAGGCCGAGGAGAGGGCCCGCGACGCCGAGCAGACCCAAAGAGAAACCGAGGCGCAGGTGGCCGAGGAGCGGATCCGCCGCGAAGAGGAGCAGCGCCGGACCGAGGAGGCCCTCCGGGCCGAAGAAGCCCGCCGCGACGAGGAAACGCGCCGGGCTGAAGAGGCTGCCCGAGCCGCGGAAGCTGCCCGGACCGCGGAGATCGAGCGCCTCCGGGAGGAGCAGGAGCGGACCCGGGAAGAGCTGCGGGCCACCCTCTCCCGACTGGGCGAGGTGCGCCAGGAAGCTCGGGGCCTGGTCCTGACCCTCCCCGGCAGCGTCTACTTCGAAGTCAACAAGTCGGTCGTCCAGCCGGCCATGCGCTCCAGGCTGGTCGAGATCACCCGCGCCCTCTCCAGGGCAGGGGACGACGCCTCCATCCTGATCGAAGGCCACACCGACGCCGACGGCTCCAACGAGTACAACCTGGAGCTCTCCCGCCTGCGGGCCGAAGCGGTGCGCTCGGTCCTCGTGTCCGGCGGCGTTTCGCCGGCCCGCGTCGAGACCCAGGGCTACGGCGAAACGAGGCCGATCGCCCCGAACAGCTCCGCCACCGGCAAGGCCCAGAACCGCCGGGTCGAGATCGTCCTGCAGGGCTCAGCCGCCGCGCCCGCTCGTTGAGCGGCGGCTGAGCCGTTTCAGTGCCGATCGCGGAAGATGCGAACGGCCGAGATGATCAGGATCAATCCGAGGCCGACCTTCAGCGCCCCGGCAGACACATAAGGGACGAGAACGCCTCCTAGGAAGGCTCCCACGATCGATCCCGCTCCCATGGGCAGGATGAGTGCGCCAAGATCTCCCCGCTCCTCGAACGCGCCACCTCTCACATATCGGACAAGACCCGACAGAACTGTGGGCAGGCTCACGAGAACGCTCGCCGTACCCGCGATTTTTATATCCGCACCGAAAATGAAGACGAGGGTGGGGATGATGAGCTCGCCGCCAGCGACACCGAGGAGACTGCTGACCAGTCCGATCCCCACGCCGGCGACCGCGGCCAGGGGCAGCCGCAAAGCGAGCCCCCAGGGTACGCCGCCCGAATGCCAGGGGACGACCCCCTCGGCGATCAGGAGCATGCCGATCCCCACGAGGAGGAAGAGCACCCAGCGGTGGAGCTGCGCAACGGAGATCCGGCTCGCGTATGAGGCGCCGAACCAGGCGCCGAAGATCGAGCCCGCAATGAGCCCTCCGATGACGGGCAGGAGCGGCCGGAGAGCATTTGGATCAGGGCTCACCCAGAGACGGACGGTCAGAGCAGCGACGAGCGTCAGGAGGCTCACCGCGAGATTCAAGGCGATGGCCCGGCGGATCGGGTACCCGAAAACCGCTTTCAGGACCGGCAGCCGGAACTCGGCGCCGCCCAGTCCGATGAGCCCGCCGAGCATGCCGATGGGAGCGCCGTAGAAAAAAGCGGCAGCCTGAGGTTTCCGGGACACGGGGACAATTCTACAGCGGGCGTCCCCGATCCGGAGGGGAAGCGCCCTTTCAGGAACGGGACGCCGCCGTCGGCCGGGGAATCCTCTATCATCTCTCCTCTATGAGACAGGGGGATAGCATGCAGGGAATTCCGGAACCCAATGAAGCCGCGCTGTACTACTTCAAGTACATCGGCCGGGTCCAGAGCGACGACGTCGTTAGCGTGCTCGAGACCCAACTGAACGAGATCAGCGCGTTCCTGAAGGGCATCAGCGAGGAAAAGTCTCTTCACCGCTACGCGCCGGACAAGTGGAGCATCCGCCAGGTGCTCAATCACGTCACCGACACCGAGCGGGTGTTCCTGTTCCGCGCCCTCTGGTTTGCCCGCGGGTTCGACAGCCCGCTGCCGAGCTTCGACGAGAAGGTCAGCTCCAGCGCGGCCCGGGCCGACGAGGTCTCCTGGGACCGCCACGTCGAGGAGTTCCGGGCAGCCCGCCTGGCGACCCTGACCTTCTTCCGCAACCTGCCGGCCGAAGCCTGGATGCGGAGCGGGATCGCCAGCGACAATCCCTTTACCGTGAGAGCCCTGGCCTATGTCGCGGCCGGACACGCCTTGCATCACATGGCGATCGTCCAGGAACGCTATCTGTAACCTCTCCAGCCGGGCAACGGACCACAAGAGGCGCGCACGGGTGCAATTCGGCGCCTCCATGCTCCACTTGGTGTGTTGAGCCGGCCTTTGGATATCCCCGGCTGTTCAAGGAGGGCAGGGCGTGAGCCTCGTCGAGAAACTGATCGAGGACCCTATCGAATTCGGCAAGAAGAACCCGATGCACCCGAATACGCCGCCGATCGGTCCCGGCGGCTGGTCCAAGGAGAAGCGCACCCAGCGGGACAAGTTCTTTCAGGTCCGCGGCGAAGACAGGATCGTCTGGTTCGCGTTCACGAAAAGCTTCCATGGCCCGGGCGGCTATTCCTTCGACTTTTCCGAGTACCCCAAGCCGGGTTACGAGCCGGTCTACTGGCTTCCCTGGGGCATGAATCAGATCTACCGCACCGCACTGCGGCCGAGCCGCAAGTTCGAGGACGAGGACTGGAAGACGGAGTATGGCGTCCGGATGTTCCGCGACACGGTGGAGAAGTTCTCCGATACCAGCGAGCGGGACACCGTCTTCAACCACCGGATGAAGGTCCTCGAGGATCTGGGAAACCTCCGGCCGAAGATCTTCTTCACGGCGGCGGTGAACGGCTGCAGCGTCTTCATCGAGGGGACCGAAGAAGAGCCCATCGTCTACCATGCCAATGCCTCGGACCACCTCGCGGGTTTCGACGAGGTGGATTCCGCCGAGCTGTTCACCGTGCTGCGCTGGGAGAAGATCCAGCACATGGAGAAACGGTACCGGGAGTTCAGCGAGAGCCACGCGAAGGGGCCGCGGAATCCCAACCTCCAGCCCGCGAAGCCGTCCGGCGGGGTGAACATGGGCCATTACCTGTCTCCGGTCCAGGACCCGCGGTTTCACAAGTGGTTCTCCAAAGAGGTGAACGAGATCGCGAATAAGTACGTCGAGGACGTGAATCGCGCAAAATTCATCTGGAGCTCCTACAAGGAGTTCAAGCTTGAGGAGGGGGTCGGAACGGTCTATGGGGTCGAGAAGAACGGGAAGTGGAAATTCTATTATCAGAAGCTTGTCTTCATAACGGTCATGCGGGATGACGGCGTGTTCAAGAGCGACTGGAAAAAAGTCTCTCACTGGCATACGGTCGAATGTGAGAATTTCTGGCCGGACGGGACAGGCCGCTTCAATCTGAGCTGATGCCTTCTCCGGCGCGTCCCGGATCTGGGACGCGCCGCCCCTCTTCCGAAGCTCTCGGTCCCGAATCTGGGACTGCCGCTTTCTGCCCTGACTTGTGTTTTCAACGACTTGCGACCTGGTTTCCGGTTTGCTCCTTGCGGGACGCACGACCCGAAAGGAGAAACCATGGAGAACAAGACGCAGAAGAGAACGTTACGGTCCCTGGGGCTGTGCCTGCTGTGGCTCCTGATCCTGGGAGCCCCGGCCAAGGCCATCACCTGGCCTCTCACCAGCGACTGGTACGGCCTGGATTTCAAAAGGGCCAACGGAGGCCTGGGCACCGGCGCCGGACTCTTCGTCTTCGATCAGATTTACAACGTGCCCGGCTGCCCGAATGGCCGCCAGTACTTCTATACCGCGCACAACGACGACGGCTGGGTCCAGAACAGCGCCGTGGCGCGGCTGTGCAACCCCCAGGACCAACCGGGAGGCTTTACCCGCTATACGTTGAAGATGATGGACGGCCCCACCTGTACGCTCGACGTCTACGGCGCGGCATCCGGACCGCAGGGAGGCCCTGCCGGGTACAGGATCGAGTGGTTCAACTGCAGCAACGGCAATGTCCAGTCGGGAGCGTACCTGGGAGGCGCAGCTCTGCGTGCCTCGAATTCCCGCACCGCTTCTCAACCGGGTCTCGAATGCCTGAGCGGCGCTCCCGGTCTGGGGATCGCGGCCTGCACGCCTTCGGCCACAGGTTTGCAGCTCGCCCGCTGCGTGCGGGACTGTGCGCAGCGGCGATTCCTGGGCACGGGTGTGCTGGGATCGGCTCCCACCAACTGCCGTTCGCACAAGTGGAGCAATGCCGTGCCCGGCGTCGTCAATCCCGCTCTCTGTGTCACGAATGTCAAGGACCAGGACCGCGATCATCTGATCGATCAGATCGAGGAGGACCTGGCCCACCGGCACGCGCCGCTCGAAATGCTGACCGAGCCCGAGGACTCCGAGAACTTCCCTTCGAGCGTGGAGTGGTACCTCCGTTTCGCCAGCATGGTTTATTTCCATGCCTCTGCTCACCCAACCGTTCATCCCGTGCAATCTACAGTGCGCAACGACAACTCCGCCTTTGGCATCGCCAATCAATCCCATCCCAGCTCTGCCTCGGATACGGGTCCGCTCTCCTATTCGAATCGACCTACCTCGGGAGGGAGATTCCATGTCACCGGCTGCACCTCGAGTACCTGCAAGAAGGGCGTTCTCGCTTCCAATCCCTGGGAGGTGAGGACGGACTGGAAGATTTACGCCAACGCTTATCCCGGAAGCGACGCCTACGGTACCGGCATCCTGATCCAATACTGGGTGTTCTACCCCTACAACGACACGAACAGCGGGGTCGCCGATCACGAGGGGGACTGGGAGCACATGGTCGGCAAGGTGCGGGTGGATACGTCGGTCCCTCCCGGCGGCTACAACGGAGGTCAGCAGTACGTGGCTCAAGGCGGATACTTCAAGCAGCATGAGGACCCGTATCAATGGAGGTTTGCCCAGAATCTTCAATGGGAACCTCCGACCGGTCCCTATCTTCATCCCAAGGTCTGGGTCTCCGAAGGTTCTCACGCTTCCTTTCCGGACCAGCAGAGCTGCCAGGGCGGCGGCTGGGGAGGCACCGACAACTGCCATACCACCAGCAACAACACCCGCTGGTACACCTGGCTGGGAGGGACCGGTGGGGATTGCGGATACAAAGGGGATTGCCAGGGTGCTGGAGTCTTTCTCATGAGCACCGATACCGCCAATCCCACCGCTCTCAGCCCGCAGCACTGGGCAGCCTTCAGCGGACACTGGGGAGGCCAGAGCGGCTCCTTCGTGGGCAACCCTACCGGTCCCGCGTACAAGTCAACCTACAACTCGTACAAGGCCGCCATCTACCCGCTCCTGCCGATCTGGTATCCAGGGTTTTGAAGAAAAAAATCCAAGCGGTTGATCTTCGGACCCGGCGCTCCCCGTGGGAACGCCGGGCACATCGCTTGCTATACTGCCCGCCCATGAGCCCAGCCCGCGCGATTTTCTATGGCGGCCTCACGGTCGGTGTGTTGGATGGATTGTACGCAGTCGTTCTCTGGTATCTGAGAGGAGTCGGACCCAGCCGGGTGTTCCAGGGGGTCGCGGCCGGACTGCTCGGGCGGGCCTCGTTCGAAGGGGGGACCCCGACGGCGCTGCTCGGATTGGCGCTCCACTTCTTCATCGCGTTCTGCGTCGCGGCCGTGTACTACCTCGCCAGCAAGCGGATCGGCGTCCTGACAAGGAAGGCGGTGATCTGCGGGCTCGTCTACGGGGTTCTGGTGTATCTCTTCATGACCTTCGTGGTCGTGCCCCTCTCCGCGGCCCGGGGCGGGATGCCGACGCTGCCGATGTTCATTCTCAACGCGGTCTTTCACGCGTTCTTGGTCGGATTGCCCGCCGCGCTGTTCGCCCGGGCGGCAGCGGGTTACGGGGCATCCAGCTCGGCGAGCAACCGTTTCGGCGCGACCACGCGATAGGCCGCGGTCACCAGGTCGGCGATCTGGTCCCAGTCCACAGGTACGTCCAGATACACGCCTAGCCAGCCGCGGTGACCCACGTAGGGCGGCACGAAGAATTGATCAGGATTCGAGGTGACGAGCACCTCCTGCGCTCCGTCCGGCGCGGCGCACCAGAAGGCCAGCCGGTCATCGTGGTGGTGGTTCGCGTAGTTTACGAACATCTTCTTGCCGCGGATGAACCACGTGGGCTCGCCGTGGCTCAGGCGCTCGGTCGTCTCGGGAAGAGCGAGGCAAAGCTTCCGCAAAGTCTCCAGAGGATCTTTCTTGGCCATTCGGGGATTCTGACACAGGAGAGGGGCGGACCACTCAGGGTCCACCCCCTGGGAAAGGATCACGCAATCTCGCGGGCGATACGGCCGAGCAGGCTCGCGGGCACGGAGATGTCGACGGTGCCGTCTTCGCCTTCGACGCGGATCTCGAGCGACCGGCCGTCCTTGACGATGCGGACGGTCTCGTGGTCATTCTGGACTTCGACAAGCACGGTGTCGGGCGCATCTTCCACGGCGCGGAGAACCTCGGCCGCGACCGGCCCCCACTCTCCGAGGTCGGTGCGGATCTCCTCCCAGACGTCGTCTTCCATCACCATGGGCATCAAGCTCATCCCGGCGTGGACCAGGAGCGCGGGCACCGGCACGTAGATGCGCGAGCCCTCGGGACCCGGCTCATGGACCTTCACTGTCACCATCCCGGTCCGGACCACGCTCGCGGCGAGGAGCACTCCGGAGCCCATCACGATCAAGCCGAGCGCCAATGCTCCAATCAACAGGACTTTCGCTGCGGTTCTCATGGCTTTTTCCTCGGTCTCAGCGCGCCGGGCTGTCGGAGCTGTCATCGATCCAGATGCGGACGGTCTCGCCGTCGCCCGTAACGGTCACGATCTCGCCCCCGCCGTGGCGGGCCAGGGCCTTGAGCGCGGCGCCCAGGTTGAGCTGCTCACCCGGGGACGAGAGCAGGGCGTCCACCACCGCTCCGGGGATCTTCATCTCGACCTGCTCATCGCGGCCCGCGCCCCGCTCATGCGCCCGCACGATCAGGTTGCCGCCCTTCTTGGCGACGCGGACCTTGGAGTCGGCCTCGTCCACCGAGATGAAGGTCGCCTCAGGGTGCTTCCGGAGCTCGGCCCAGATCTCCCGCAGCTCGGATACGGTGACCTCCTCGTCGTCGAAGCGGAGCCTGCCGTTGCCCCGGGTGTCGCCGGGCATGACGTTGCCCATCTTCTCGACCACGGAGATGGGGAGGTTGATGGACACGCGGCCGTCCTGGGCATCGAGGACGCGGATGTGGATCCAGAGTTTGTCGGTATTGGCGGCAGTATTGGCGGAATAGGCGCGCCCGGCATCCAGGGCTCCCAGGCCCAGGACCAGCAAGGCGATCGGCAGAACTTTCCTGATCATTGTTGTCTCCTCCTTCCCTCTACACGACGAGAGGGAGGGGAAAAAGGTTTCACGGTGGGGTAAGCTGCCCGCCTCGATGCTCCGGCGGCTCGCTCTTTCGCTCCTCTTCCTGGTCGCCGCCTGTGCGCCGCGGTACGAGCCCCGCTCCCTGCCGGACGAGCCTCCGGCGACTCCGGTCGTCTTCGTGCCCGGGGTGACCGGCGTGGTCCTCCGGGACCCGGCCAAGGGCGAGGTGGTCTGGGGGCTGGGGCGGAACCTGCTGCGCCCCCACGACGACGGCCAAGGCCTTGCCCTGCCCGTGGTCCTGGAGCCCGTGGCACCGATCGAGCGCATCACCCTCTTCGGCATCCGCAAGCCGGTCTACGGTCCGATCCGGACGCTCCTCACCCGGGCCGGATACGAGGAGGGGGACCTGAAGGCGCCCGAACCCGGAGACACTCTCTTCTTCTTCGCCTACGACTGGCGCCGGGACCTGACGGAGAGCGCCGGCCTCCTGCGCCGGCAACTGGAGGAGCTGCGCCGCGTCCAGGGACGGGAGCATCTGGAGGTGGACCTGGTCTGCCAGTCGAGCGGCGCCCACCTGTGCCGCTGGCTGACGAAGTACGGAGGCGTTCCTCTGGAGGAGGCGGAGGCGGGCCGGGGTGCGCTCCCCCCGACTCTGTCCGTGCGCCGGCTCGTCCTCGTGGGGGCCTCGAACGGAGGGAGCCTCCGCATCCTCCGGGAGCTCGACCGCGGCCGGAGATACGTCCCGCTCGTGGGCCGCTTCATGAGCCCCGAGGTGCTGTTCACCTATCCCTCTCTCTTCCAGGACCTCCCCATCTACCGGCGGGACCTGTTCCTGGACGAGGAGGGACGGCCGATGGACGTCAATCTCTTCGATGCGCAGAGCTGGCGCCGGTACGGCTGGTCCGTCTACGGACAGGAGCAGGAGGAATATCTCCGCGAAACCCTTTCCGAAGCCAGGCGCTTCCAGGAGCTTCTGCGGGCGAATGTTCCAGGTTTCGGAGAGACCCGGATGTACGCCGTGGGCAGCACGGACCAGCCGACGCCGGACCGCGCCGTCCTGGTGCGGGATGGAAAGGAGTGGCGGACGTACTTCACCGGGGATGCCTTCCTGAGTCGGCGCCCCGTGCTTGAAGCGCTCGCCACGGCCAAAGGGGATGAGCACGCGGCGTTGGAGAGTCAGGACTGGCTTTCACCCCAGGAGACAGCCGCCCTGGCCCTGTCGCCCCGGCGCGTCAAGGGAGGTCACTTCGAGGCGCTGTTGACGATCGAAACGCAACGCTTCCTCCTGGAAGCGCTCGGGAGAGTCGATGAGCGTTAGACGGTGCGCCTTCCTCACCACGGCAAACCTGGCGGGCTACGTCACCGACGACGTCCTCGCCGAGGCTCCCCTGGCCGATCTCGGCTGGAGCGTAAGCCACGTGCCGTGGCAACAATCGGAAGATTGGGGGCGGTACGAGGCCGTGGTCATCCGCTCGACCTGGGATTATCACAAGCATCCCGAGGAGTTTCTCCAGGTTCTCGAAACCATCGACCGTACCGGCGCCCGCCTCGCCAATCCGCTGGAGCTGGTCCGCTGGAACACCCGCAAGACCTATCTTCGCGACCTCGATCAACGCGGGCTTCCGGTCGTGCCCACGGTCTGGGAACGGCACCCCGATGCCGGACTTTTCGACGAGTTGGGGACGGACGAGATCGTGATCAAACCGGTGATCAGCGCCAGCGCCTTCCACACCTACCGTCTGCGGCGGGACCAGGACCGGAGCGCCGAGATGGAGGCAGCCTTCGCCGGACGGGGGATCATGGCTCAACCCTTTCTGCGAAGCATCGTCGAGGAGGGTGAATACTCCCTTTTCTATTTCGGGGGCGAGCTCAGCCACGCCGTCCTGAAGTCGCCCAAGGAGGAGGACTTCCGGGTGCAGGAGGAGCATGGCGGACTCATCCTGAGGACCGATCCGCCGCAGCCTCTCGTCGAGCTTGGGCACCGGATCGTGGAGTCCCTTCCCCTCTCTCCTCTCTACGCGCGGGTCGACTTCGCCCGCCTGGATTCAGGAGCCTATGCCCTCATGGAGCTGGAGCTGATCGAGCCGTCTCTCTACTTTCGAACAGACCCCGAGTCACCCCGGAGGTTCGCGCGGGCTCTCGACTGCTGGATGGCGTGAGATCACGGTGTGCCGCTCATCTCGGCCAGGATCTGGAGATAACGGTCGGGAGCGGCCAGTCCGAACTCCCGGCGCCACTGCCCCCGGTCGACGTTTCCGAGGAGAACGGCCGCGGTATGATCGTCTTTCCCGTACGGGCCCCGGATCGCTTCGAGCAAAACTTCGACGTTCTTCTTCTCGCCCGTTACCAGCGTCCATCCCGGCTTCGCACCGAACTGCGCACCCCAGGCCTTCATACGCTCCGGCGTGTCCGTCGCCGGATCGGTGGAGACTGAGATGAGTGACACCTCCTTTCCAAGCCTTTCGCCCAGAGCGTCCTGGAGTGCCGAGAACGCCCTTCCCATCAGGGGGCAGAAGGCCGAGCAAGTGGTGAAGACGAAGTTCACAACGACCGTCTTCCCCTGGATCAGGTCGCGGTAGAAATGGATCTTCCTTCCGTCCTGGTCGACGACCTCGACGTCCGGCATCGAGGCCACGGCGGGGGATGCCGCGATCCTGACGATTCGGGCAACGGAGGGCACGCCGTCCTGATTAATCAGGAAAAGCATGTAGTGGCCCGGAGGGCCGAGCTCCGGCCGCGCCGGGGCGTTGACGGCCAGGCCACCCTCGGTTTTCGAGAACTGCAGGCGATCGAACCTCTGGCCCTGATCGAACGCGTGCGTGACGGAGCCGAGCCGGACCCAGGTCACCGCCTTGATCGTTGCCGCATCCTCGGTCCCGATCTTGAAGATCTCGCCATAAGTCACGCTCTCGGGAGCCGCGGTCATCACGGGCCTTGCTCCCTTGAACAGGTAGGGCGGCGAATAGATCTGCGCGTCGAAATGGTCCTCATCGCACTTGGGTAAGCAACCCGTGCCCGGAGGCATTCCGCCACCGGCGGACAGGACTCGCCCGTCGGGCAGCAGCAGAGCCGTCGAGTGATAGATCCGCCGGACGGACATCGCGGCCATGGTGGTCCAGGTCCCGGCCGCCGGGTTCCAGAGCTCCGCATCCAGCACGGAGCCGTCCGCGTTGTTGAAGCCCCGGGCGCTGCTGCCGCCTGTCGCGAGGACCGTACCGTCGGCGAGCAGCGTCGCGTTGAACTGGCGCCGCTTGTTTTTCATGGGACCCGTCTTCTTCCACTCCGCGGGGCTCGCGTTCAGATCGATGAGCTCGGCCGTCTCGGTCGGAGGGTCGCCCCCTCCAACGATCAGGACCTTCCCGGGCTCGTACATGACGGCTGAGCCGTAGTCCCGATAGCCCCACGCGCTGACCGGGCCCGTGCTCCACTTGCCGGTGCCCGCGGTGTCCAGGAACAGGGTTTGAGTCTCCGGACCCGCATAGAGAACCCTGCCGTCGGGCGCCAGCAGCAGCCAGGGATACAACGGCAGCACCTGCCCGTCCGCATCCGTCAGATCGCGCCACCCTCCGGTCGTCTTCCAGACCTGGGGAAGGTTGTTCAGCGCCGGCTGCTGGCCACCGCTGACCGAGCCGCCGACCACGACCACCTCCCCATTGCTCAGCGCGCAGGCGGTTGGGTACCAGCGGCCCGCGTTCATGTCCTGACCCTTGGTCCATTTCAAGGTCTTGAAGTCGAAGAAGGTGGACGTCTTTTCTCCGAAACCATCTTTGTAGTGGTGTCCCCCGGCGACCAGGAGAGTCCCGTCGGGCAGGAAGGTATGCCCGCTGCAGAACACGCTGGCATATTCGTTGAGGAACTTCTCGAATTTTCCGGTCGCCGGGTCCCACAGGTAGGACTCGGTGGTCAGCACGTCATCCTTGCGCTCCCAGGTCAGGACCTTGCCGTTGGGCAGCAGGTGGGAATGGATGGCCACGACAGGCCAGGAGAGGACCTCCGACCACCTTCCCACTTTCGCAGGATCGTCTTCCGCCGCGGCCATCCCGGAGAACAGGGCGAGGCCGAGGCACGTCCAGATAGTGATTTTCATCGAGCTTCTCCTTGGTGGACACAGATCGTTCTACCAAGGGTAGTGACGCGAGAGTCTCCGGGATTTCAGAGGATTTCAGGTCGAGCCTACTCGGTCACGATCCAGTCGCTGAGCGGTTCGATCCCTTGCTCACCGAGCCTGACGATGTAGCAACCTTTCGAGGTGAGGCGCTGGCCGGGGCCGAGGCTCAGGCGGGGAAAGACCCCAGGGTTGAGCTCGACCTCGGCCTCGCGCTCGACGCTCTCCACGAAGAAGTCCCGGGAGAAGCTGCCGGCCATGTGATCGAGCGCGTGCTCGGCGAGGGAGAGCGCGTAGAAGGTGTTGAGCTGAAGGCGCTCGTGCGTCCTCTCGATCCCCCGGGATCGCAGCCAGGCGCGGACCCGGTAGACGTGCGGTCCCTCGCGGCCGGGCAACGTGTAGGGATAGGTGAAGCTGAGCTTTTCGCGCAGGGGATTCCTCGGATCGGGTTCCACCAGGCTTGAAGAAAGATAGATCCGCCGGAAGCCTGCCAGGGCTGTCGGAGGCAGTGCCGCGAAATCCTTTTCGTCGAGCCAGAGGACGAGATCGTCTCCGGCGAGCCCTCGTGGGATCGGGTCCCCCGCCTTCAAGCGCAAATCAACGACGCTCCGTTCCTTTCGAAATGCCTCGGCCAGAGCGCGCCCCTCTTCCGTGTCGCGGTAGACCTGGACGACCCGGGTGGAAGGCTCCAGGTACCTGGCAAGGGCAGAGGCCTCTCCGGCGAGTCCACTGGAGAAATAGATCGTGTAGAGGCCGGACGGTCCAGGGAGGAGCGTGCTCGGGAAGAGGCAGGGGACCTCCTCCCGCTCGCAGAACTCGTGGATGGCCCGCCAGTCTCCCGCGCCGGAGAGCAGCGCGAAGACGGGTTGCTCCCGGGCATGGGATTCGAGCTGACCGCGCCAGCTCTCCGACGATCCCTGAAGGTCCCACAGGTGGAGGACCCACTTCCGGAATCCTTTCGCGAGGTCGTCCTTGTACCAGGGGGAGCCGCCCGCGTGGCGCAGGAGGCCCTCGGTGTCGGCATTCTTGCGCTGGAAAAAGGCTTCCATCACGGCGAGCAGGGCCCGGCGCTCGGCGGGATCGACGTTCGGAGTGAACACGGTTGCGAAGTGGATCGTCTCCGCGTCCACTCCTGGAGAGGGAGCGGCCGAGAGGGTGCGCAGGTAGGCGGTCAGATGCCCGATGTCTTCGTCGCTCAGGGGGTAGCGCGGCATCAAGGGATCGAGATTCCGGTCGGCGGGGTCGATGCCCTCCCGCAGGACGCGGGCGAGGCTCGCTTCCGTATAGGCGGGCCGCGGACGCGGATCGCGGACCCTCGCCAAATAGATTTTCGATTGCACCTCCTGGTACAGCTCGCGGAAGAGGTCCGTCCGCTCCAGGTGTCCGAGCTGGAAGAGGAACGGGCCGGTGACCGGAGGAACGAAGACGCCTCCCTCGCTCGCTCCAAAGCCGCTGCGGCGATGGCAGTTGGCGCAGCCGAGCGCACCCTCCTGATAGATCCGTCTGCCCCGATCAAGATCGGACAGCTTGTGAAGCTCGGAGACCAGGTCCTCCTCACCAACCCGCCCGGTGAGCCGCACCCAGGGTCCCTGCGCTGCGCGGAGAAACGTCGAGGGCTCGTGCTGCATCTTGTCGCTGCGGTAGACCCCGAACGCTTTCTGAACGTCGACGACGTCCTCCAGCCGTCCGGTGAGGAACTTCCATTGCGGCCCGGCCCGAAAACGTTGGGCATACGCCCGGAGGCGCTCGGGTGTGTCGTGCTCCGGATCGATCGAGATCGAAACCATCCGAATGCCGGGAAGACGGTCCTGCGCTCCGGCGAGCGTCGCGCTGAGCATCGGGCAGACGGCCGGGCAGGTTGTGAAGATGAACTGCAGGAGGACCGGCCCCTCGCCGAGCGCCTCGGAGAGCAGCAGGCGGCGGCCGTCCATGTCGGTCAGGGATACATCCGGCGGAGCGTAGTCTCCGACCGAGCGGACATAGCGTTCCGGCGCAAGCCCCAGCACACAGAGCGCAGCGAGAAAGACAGCAAACCTCTTCACAAGCCCTCAGTGGATCGAGAAGACCGCCACGTCGTGGTGCATCGGATCGAACTGGTAGAACCGCAACCGCCGGGAAGGATCGAAATTGAATTGGACCTCGACCCGGTGCCGGCCGGGTCCGGCCTCCTGTGCGGGCGGCACGCAGACGTACGGGTTGGCCGGGCCGCCCACCGGCATCGACCAGTGGACGCGGCCGAACGTGAACCAGCAGCCCGACCCCGCGAACTTGACGGAGGATTTGAACTGGTTTTCCCAGCCGCGGTTGCCGCCGAAGTCCGCGATGGTGTACGAGTGCACGAAGTGGTCGCCGTTGATGATGGTGACCTTGAGTGTCTGCGGACGCTGCTCCCACTTGTCCCAGCGGCCCCACGCTCCGTCCGTGAGCCAGCCGTAGAGCGTGTTGTTGACATAGAGGATCGTGATGTCCGAGTCCGGATCGGGCTCGACTCCCTCCGGCAGCTCGTCGCGGTCCAGCCAGTCGGAGTAGGCACGCATGGCCCGCGTCCGCGCGATCTCCGCCGCCTCCTTCAAATCATTGCGATCGGCCGCGGCCCGGGCGGCGAGCAGAGCGCGCCACATCCGCTTCTCGGGCGCCAGCTCGCCAATCTGCGCGATGGCATACTGCGCCGCCTTCTCGCATGGCGCCGGCTGACCGTCCGCGCCGAAGCGCGCCTCCCCCGGCTGGCAGCGGACGGAGGTGCAATCGGCATCACCAGTTTGGCAGAACACCGCCTGCTCCAACTGCGGCAGCGTCAGTCCCTGGTACTGCCCCGGGCAGGCGGGAGGCGGCGTGGCCCCGTAATTGATCTTTTTGTGGGCGTTCTCCATCACCTGGACACGCGGCGGGTGCATCCGCCAGCCCCAGGTATAGACGAGGTTGTAGTACTTCCCGGGCGTCATCTTGATCTTGAAGACGGTGCGCGTCCCCTCGTCCATGTTGAAGAAGGACTGATCCATTCCCACGTGGGGCGCCGGCATCATGCCCGGCTTGGCGAGGCTCGGATTGTCGAAGTACATCACGAACGGCGAGAAGTCGTCCCGGCCGCGGTTCAGCACGTCGACGGTGTAGGTGATCGTCCAGGGGACGTCCTGGACCAGGCTCACGTCGAGGAAACCGGTGTCCGCCTCGATGCGCTGGCCGAACCACACCTGGTGGACATCCACGTTGCCGCCGACGACCGTGCCGCTCGCGTCCCGGATCGGCTGCACAATCTTTACTTTCTCCGGGCCGGTGTAGTGCAGGAGAGGGAGGCCGCTGTAGGCGCGGTTCGCGACCGGCCGCCCCTCCAGGATGTCGAGGCCCCGCTGGATCGCGGACTGGACGGCCTCCCGCGAACCTTGGGCGGCGATGCGGCCGAAGACGTCGCGCAGGTCGTCCTCGGGCGACATCGGATCGATCTGTGAGACGACCGGGTCGCCGTCGTGCAGGTTGTACGGGTTGTCCGGCGTCGACGGCAGGGTGTTCGGCATCGGGGCGCCGGTGCCGTCGAACATGTCCGTATAGATCGTGGGGAGGAAGTTGGTCCCCGGAAAGGTCTTGTAGTCGAACGGATTGCTGGGCGGATAGATGCCTTCGCCCGTGATCGCCTGCGTGAAGCAATCGCCCGGGCAGTTGCTCGTCGTCTGCTGCGTCGGCTTGGGCCGCGGCTGTGGATAGGGATGGCAGACGCCTTCGAGGCCAGGATAGCCCGGCGACTCCGCGTAGGGGCAGGGCAGGTAATTCCACGCGGGGGTCTGCGAACAGGCCGGCAAGGCTGCGGCGAGAGCGAGCGCGAGGGCAAATCCCAGTTTTCTGTTCATCTCCGCTCCTCTCAGATCGTGATCGGACCCGGGCCACGGCGCCGGGGCGGACCGGCCAGCCGCTCGCGAGGCTGGATCCAGTCGAGCCGTTTCGCGATCCATTCCGGGTTCGCCTGCGCCGGTACCGATCCCCACAACCCGACCGCAACATTCCCGTAGCGGGCGAGCCCCATGGAGCAGTCCTCGCCTGGTCCCGCCGCATGATGATGAGGCGACACAAACAGAAGCGACCGCAACAGCTCCATGTCCGCCGGAGCGCCGGTCAGCAGAAGCCATCCTGGTCCCACCCCCACTTGCTTCGCGAAAGCCTTGAGCGCCCGCGGCGTGTCGCGCTCGGGGTCGACGGTCAGCGAATAGAAAAAGACGTCCCGGCCGAGTCGGTCGCCCAGAAACGGCTGCACCCGGGCGAGCCTCTCCGCCGAGCGGTAGACCGGCTCGGTCGCGATCGACAGGCAGTGGATCAGAACGGTTTTGCCCGCCAGCAGGTCGTCCTGGAACAGCGCCCGCCGGCCGTCATGGGCATGGACCACCACGTTGGGGAAGTAGCCGCCGGGGCGAGTGCAGCTCTCTCCGAAAGCCAGCCCCGAGAGTGCTCCCACGATCAGCTCTCTGCGGTCGTTCATTCCCCACCTCCGTTTCCCGATCCCGAGCCGCTATCCTGGTTCGTCGGGCTGCCCGGCCGCTCCTCGACGTGCGGCGGACCTCCCGGCAGTTCCCGCGGCGTGTCGAAACCCTTTCCGGGCTCCACGATGTCCCAGCGGATCATCATCGCGTGGTCCTCGTGGACCACGTTGTGGCAGTGCATGACGTACTTGCCGAGGAAGTCCGGCCAGCGCATGTACACCTTGACCTCGTCGCCGGGCAGCAGGGTGGCGATGTCCCTCCTCTTGCCGCCGAAGAACGACCGGATGGGCTTGCGCCTCTCCGGCGGCAGTTGGAAGTACTCGACGAGGGTCATCTCGCGGTCGTCGACGTCCGTGATCTGGCTGGGCTTGTACGGCTTGCCGTTGACCTCGAGGAGCAGGAACTCCACGAAGTGGCTGTGGATCGGGTGCGACCAGTTGCGGCCGCCGTTGCGCAGGGTCCAGATCTCGGCGCTGTCCTGATCGATGCCGGCGTCGATCCGGTTGGGGTCCATGACCTTGCCGTTGATCGTCCACAGGCCGCCCTCGTAATCGAACGTCCAGGTCCGGTGCCGCTTCACCTCGCCGAGATCGACCGTGGGCCAGGGCCGGAAGGAGTCGGGGATGCGGCTCCGGTCCGGTCTCTTGGCCTCCACCACGTCGAAGCGCATCAGGTAGCTCTGCGGGTCGCCGAAGTCCATCCGGGCTCCCGAAGGCCCGGCGCCGTTGGTCTGGACGAGCAGGTTGTGCAGGTAGAGGTGCTGGTTCGGCTGATAGGAGGAGAAGTCGATGATGATGTCGACCCGTTGCCCCACGCTCAGGAAGATGCTCTGCGCCACGACCGGCTGCGGCAGGATGTTGCCGTCGCCGGTGATGATGACGAACGGCGGGTGCTCGGTGCCGTCGACCTTCTGGCTGGAGCGCAGGAACAGCTCGTAGAAGCGGGAGGGCCCGCCGTTCAGGATGCGGAAGCGGTACTTGCGGCGCTCGACGGTGAAGCGCGGCGTGATCCGCCGGTTGACCGTCATGCGGTCGCCCAGCATGCCGTCCGTGTTCCAGGCGTCGAAGACGACCTGCGCGGTGCCGTCGATCTCCTTGAACTTGATGTCCTGGAGGAGCAGGGGGATGTCGTACTCGGGGAAGCTCGGGAGCCTCCAGCCCGTGGTCTCGTCGCCGGTGTCGTCCTCGTCGAAGAGGAAGTAGAAGCCGGCCAAGCCGGCATAGACGTTGGACGCCGTGAAGTCCAGGCGGTGGTCGTGGTACCAGAGGGTCGAGAGCTTTTCGAGCGGGTTGTGTCCGGCGGGGAAGTTGCCGTAGTGGTGATCCCAGAACTCGCCGGGATCGATCCAGTCGACCGGGTTGCCGTCGCTCTCCGAGGCCGTGTGCGCGTTGTGCAGGTGGCTCGTGGTCGAGGGGAGGGCCCAGGAAACCTTTCCATACCCGATCGTCGGCAGATCGTTGATGCGGCGGACGAGGACGGGCTCGCCATAGCGCGCCTGATAGGTGGGGCCGGGCGTGCTCGGCTGGAAGCTGCCCGCCTGGAATCCCCACGACCAGCTCCCGGCCGCGTACGGAGGCTCCGGGTGGTATTGCCATTGGAGCTCGGTCTCGTGGATCTCGTAGAGCTTCTTCGGCGGGAATTCCTCGTAGCGTTGATGGGCGCTCGGGTCGGGCGGCGGAGTGAGGCTCACGACCGGCTGCATGACCGGCGGCACGAACAGCTCGGCCACGAAGGGTTTCGCCGGGGGGCTCGGGGGCTGGTCGTCCAGCTCCCGGGGACGGTCGTCAGGCGGGCAGAGGAACTTGAGCAGCTCCGTCTGCTGCGCGGTAGCCCGCCCGGGTGGAAGGAGGCCCGCGCCGCCTGCCACGAGCCCGAGCTTGAGAAGGTCTCTCCGGGTCGCCATCCGCCCTCCTCCGCTCTCGCGGAAGTGGTCTCATCCGTTGGTCATCACGATTGAAGGACAGAGGGATTGTAGGCGCCTCGGGTCTGCTTCGCAATCGAGCCGGCCTAGCCCGCCGCCTCTTCCGCTTTCCGCAGCACCCGGAGGAAGTTCTCGCCCAGGATCAGCTTGACCCCGGCCTTGTCCACGCCCCGCTTCAGCAGAGAGGCGGTGAGGTCGGGAAAGCGGGAGACATCCTCGAAGCCGGAGACGACGTCGGGGATGCCGTCGAAGTCGGTGCCGATCCCGACGTGCTCTTCGCCGGCCAGGCCGATCAGGTGGATGAGGTGGTCCACGTAGACGGAGAGGGGAACCTCGGGCAGCGGGCGTTCGGCGAGCAGACGGGCGCGGGGCTCCCAGTGGGTCTTCGGGTCGGCCAGGTAGGCCTCCTCGCCAGACTGGAGCTCCTCGCGGATCTCCTTCCCCCGCTTCCGGTCCGCCCGGCTCGCCTCGGGGGAGAGGAAGGCCGGGTAGGCGTTGGCCATCACCAAACCGTCCTTGCGGGCGATCTCCCGGACCTGGACGTCGGGCAGGTTGCGCGGGTGGTCGCAGAGGGCGCGGGCGGAGCTGTGGCTCGCCACGACCGGGATGCGGGAGACCTCCAGGACGTGGAGGACGGCATCGTCCGAGACGTGGGAGACATCGGGCACGATGCCGCGCCGGGTCATCTCCCAGACGATCCCCTCTCCCTCGGAGGAGAGTCCCCCGTGTTTTGCCTCGTCCGTGGAGGCGTCGCACCACTCGTGGGTGGCCATGTGGGTCAGGGTGACGTAGCGGACCCCCATCTTGACGCAGGCGTCGAGAGTCCCCGGGATCGTCAGGGGGCGGCCGTTCTCCAAGCCGAAGAGCACCCCGACCACGCCGCGGTGCCAGGCCCGCCGCACGTCCTCGGCGCTGACGACCACCTCCATCCCCTCGACAGCTTCGATGTGCTCGACCGAGATCCGGTGAAGCTCCTGGGCGTCCTTCCATCCCCGCTCGGCATCGAGGGAAGCCGGAACGTAGAGGGCGAAGACGAGCGCGCCCACCCCGCCTTCCCGGAGGCGCGGGAGGTCGACATGGCGGTCGGATTGGCGCTCCCCCAGGTTCACGGGGGACTCCCAGAGGCGGGTGGGAACGTCGGTGTGGCCGTCGAGGACGAGGCAGTCGTGGTGGAATGCCATGGAGCCTTTCGGTCAGGTTGAGGATCCGGGGACCGTGAATGCCCGCCAGGAGAGTCCGTCGATGTTGCCGAAGTGCGGATCAGAAGAGATGAGGTCTGCGTTCAACTCCAACGCATGCGCCGCGATCCAGATATCGTTGGTCGGGATCGGCCTCCCCTTCTTCCGCAGCCCGGCAGAAATGCGTCCAAAGAAATCAGCCGTATCCCAAGTGATCGGCAGCAGGCGGACATTGGGGTCTTCGAGGAAGTCCGCGAGCGCACGGGCGTTCTCCTCATAACGGGTACCGTTCCGAAAGCCGAACAACAGCTCTCCGGCGACTACGGCCGAGAGAAGGACCTCTTCCGACTGTCTTACGAGCTCGGCGACAGTCTCGTGGCTACGCCGAAAAGCGGAGTAGGCGTTCGTGTCGAGAAGGATTCTCACTGCCAGAAAGACTCGTCGACGTGCTCAAAGACCTCGACGGCCTTGAGGACTTCAGCTTCCTGCTCGGCAGTCCAGGTGCCCATGAAGCGGTCCAGGGCATGTCCGACCCTTTTGACCTCGGACTCCCCAAGGGATCCCGGAAGCTCTTCCTGAGGGACGGGTACGAGCCTCACCTTGCGACCACCTGCACTTGCGATAACGACCTCCTCCCCGGCGGCGGCTTCCTCGATCAGCCGACCGAGATGTCCTTCGGCTTCCTTGAGACTGACCTTGATCACGAAGACCCTCAGCTTCCTGCTGCCTTAGCGGCGCAGCCTAGTTAGAGTACCCCAGACACTCCCGGAATGCCGCCCCCCGCCCCCCGTGTTGTAGCCCTTGCCGGAGAACGCCCTTGTCAGGAGAGCCGCTCATCGAGTAGGCTTCCGCGTTCTTGGAGACGCAAATCCACCCGGTACACAAGCCCGGGAGAAAAGGATCTACCGTGAAGAAAGACATCCATCCCACCCTGCACATGGTCACCGTGGTGTGCGCCTGCGGCAACACCTTCCAGACCCGCTCGACCCAGGACGAGGTGCGCCTGGAGATCTGCGCCGAGTGCCACCCGTTCTTCTCGGGCAAGCAGAAGCTGATCGACACCGCCGGACGCGTCGAGCGCTTCAAGCGGCGGTACGCCAAGAGCGCGTGAGCGGGACCGCCCCGAGGGCGGACATCCTCAGATGAAACCCCCGGCAGAAACAGAGCTGCTGATCGGCGGCCAGGCCTTGATCGAGGGAGTGCTCATGCGCTCCCCCGGTGCCTTTGGCATCGCCGTTCGCCGTCCGGACGGCAGCCTCGCTCTCCAGAGGGGCAAGGTGTCGTCCATTGCCAAACGCTGGCCGGCGCTCAAGCTGCCCATCCTGCGCGGCGTGGCCGTGCTCTTCCAGTCGCTCTTCCTCGGCATCCAGGCGCTGAACTTCTCCGCCCTGGAGGCCGCGACCGAGGTGCCGGAAAACACGCCGGAGAGCCAGGGCAAGAAGCCGGACTCTTCTTCCGCCTCCAAATGGGCCGTGGCCGGCTCCATGGTCATGGGCCTGGGGCTGGGAGTGGTCATCTTTCTGCTCGTCCCCCTCTGGCTCACGGAGCTCGCCCAGAAGTACGTCTTCGGCGACATGCCGAGCCTGGCGTTCAACCTGTTCGACGGGCTGCTGCGCGGGATCTTCTTCCTGGTCTATATCCTGGCCATCTCGCGGATGGACGACATCCACCGGGTCTTTCAGTACCACGGCGCCGAGCACAAAGTAGTGTTCGCGTGGGAGTCGGGCCGGGGGCTGACGGTGGAGAACGCCCGCGTCCAGAGCCGGTTGCATCCGCGCTGCGGCACGAGCTTCCTGCTGTTCGTGCTGCTGGTCTCGATCGTGCTGTTCGCGCTGATCCCGAAGACCGCGCCGTTCCTGGTCAAGTTCGGCGGCCGGCTCGTGCTGGTCCCCCTGATCGCCGGGATTTCCTACGAGGTGCTGCGGCTGACCGCCAAGCGGAGCAGCTCGCCGGTCTTCCGCGTCCTGGTCGCTCCCGGGCTCGCGCTCCAGAGGATCACCACCCAGGAGCCCACGGACGACATGCTGGAGGTGGCGATCGTCGCCCTGCAGGAGGCCTTGCGTGAGGACGGCCTCATGCCTGAGGCTATTGCTACGGCGGAGGAGGCTCCGGCCCTGGCCTGAGCCCTGAACCTGAGTCAACCATGTTCGAAAAACTGTCCCAGATCGAGAAGACCCACGAAGAGCTGACCCAGCGGCTCACCGATCCGTCGGTGATGTCCGACCGGAAGGCGTACACCGACACGAACAAGGCGCTCGCGGAGATCTCCCGCACGGTCGAGCTGTTCCGGGAGTACAAGCGGTTGCAGCAGCAGAGCCGGGAGACCGAGGAGATGCTCGGCAGCCTGTCGAAGGACGACGAGCTGTACGAGATGGCCCGCGAGGAGCGCGAGCAGCTCCTGCAGCGGGTCCACAAGCTGGAGGAGGATCTGCGCCGCGAGCTCACGCCCAAGGACCCCAACGACGAGCGCAACGTGGTGCTCGAGATCCGGGCCGGTACGGGCGGCGACGAGGCCACGCTCTTCGCGGCCGAGCTGTTCCGCATGTACACCCGCTACGCCGAGCAGCAGGGCTGGCGGATGGAGGTCATCGACCTCTCCGAGTCCGAGGTCCGCGGCATCAAGGAGGTCTCGGCCATCGTCGAGGGGCGCGGCGCCTACAGCCGCCTCAAGTACGAGGGCGGGACCCACCGCGTGCAGCGGGTGCCCGCGACCGAGTCCGCCGGCCGCATCCACACCTCGGCCGTGACCGTGGCGGTGCTGCCCGAGGCCGAGGACGTGGAGGTCGAGGTCGACGAGAAGGACCTCCGCATCGACCGCTTCTGCGCCTCCGGCCCCGGCGGCCAAGGGGTGAACACGACGTACTCGGCGGTGCGCCTGACCCACATCCCCACCGGCCTCGTGGTGAGCTGCCAGGACGAGCGCAGCCAGATCAAGAACAAGGCCAAGGCGCTGCGCGTGCTCAAGGCCCGCCTGCTGGAGATCGAGCAGGAGAAGGCCGACAGCGCCATGGTCGAGGAGCGGCGCAAGATGGTGGGCAGCGGCGACCGCTCCGAGAAGATCCGCACCTACAACTTCCCGCAGAGCCGGGTGACCGACCACCGCATCGGCCTCTCGCTCCACCAGCTCCCCGCCGTCCTGGAGGGGAGCCTCGACCCACTGATCGAGCCCCTGATGGCCCACTTCCAGGCGCAGAAGATGGACGAGTCGTCCCGGGTGAATTAGTTGATCCCATCCCCTCTCTCCCCAGCCCTCTCCCCCGCCTGCGCGGGGAAGAGGGAGACCTGATCCCTCCCCGGGTTACAATCCTCCTCCACAAAGGAGGGCATCCTCATGAAAAAGACCGCCGCTGCCGCGCTGGGCTTGTCGGGCCTTCTGCTCGCCGGGTGCTTCGACATCGAGCAGACCCTGACGCTGGAGAAGGACATGTCCGGCAAGGCCGGGTACTCGATGAAGCTGGACATGGAGCCCATGGTCGGCTTCATGGCCCGCATGAAGCGGAGCATGGAAGGCAAGGAGGGAGATCCCACTCCCGAAGAAATCGCGGCGGCGAAGCAGGAAATGCTCGCCTCCCGGAAGTCTCAGACCAAGGACATGCCGGTCGACAAGAAGGAGATCGCGAAGCAGCTTCCCAAGGGGGTCACCCTGCTCGACAGCTCCGTCAAGGAGGAGGGGCTGGGCATGGCCATGAGCTTCCTGTTCGGCTTCGACAATGTCTCCAAGCTGAAGGAGATCAACCTCAAGAAGCCCGAGACGGAGACGAAGGAGGCGCAGGAGATGGGCCCCGGACCCGGCGCCGAGGGACCCAACCCGGCGGAATCTCCCTTCAAAGGTCTTCAGGTAGTGGATGAGGGCGATACCTTCCTGGTGATCAGCCCGGCGGAGAACCCGGTCGCCGAGCAGTCGGAGCAGGCCTCCCAGATGGAGCTCTCCCCCGAGGAGAAGAAGCAGGTCCAGGAGATGCTCGGCAACCTGCGCGTCGCCTTCAAGATCACCACCCCCTTCCAGATCGTCGAGCACAACGCCCACCGCAAGGAGGGCAACACCCTGGTCTGGGAGTACAACCTGGACAACATGGAGAAGATGACGCCCGAGCAGCTCGCCCAGGGCGTGCGGGTGCGGTACAAGAAGTAGGCACTACCCCAGCGGCTCGGGGAGGGAGAGGCCGTAGCCCTGGACGTAGTTCACGCCGATATCCCTGAGGATGTCGAGAGTGGCGCGGTTCTCCACGGACTCGGCGATGGTGCGGAGGCCCATGACCTGGCCGATCTGGTGGATGGACTCGACCAGCGCCCTCTGCACCGGGCTGCCCACCATGTCGCGCACGAAGGCGCCGTCGATCTTCAGGAAGTCCACCGGCAGGTTCTTGAGGTAGGCGAAGGAGGAGAGGCCGCTGCCGAAGTCGTCGAGCACGAAGCGGCAGCCGTACTTCTTGAGGGTCTCGATGAAGCGCATGGCCTGGGTCAGGTTGCCCACCGCCGCCGTCTCGGTGATCTCGAAGCAGATCCGGGTCGGCTCGACGCCGGTCAGCTCGATCTCTTCCAGCACGTACTCCAGGAAGTACTCGTCGCCGATCGACTGGCCCGAGAGGTTGATGGCGAAGCAGGTCTCGTCGCCGTGCGACAGGGTGCGGCAGGCCAGGGAGACGAAGGCGGCGTGGACGACCCAGCGATCTATCGAGGCGATCAGGTGATAGCGCTCGGCCGCGGGGATGAAGGCGCCGGGCGTGGCGATGCGGCCCTCCTCGTCGAGCATGCGGATGAAGATCTCGCAGAGCGGGGGCTCGTCTCCCCGCAGGCCGTTCAGCGGGTGAATGCTCTGCTGGTAGAGGAAGAAGCGGTGCTCGGCAAAAGCCTTGTGGATGCGATGGATCCACTGCATCTCGCCGTAGCGCTCGGCCACGGCGCTGTCGTCCGGCTGGTACTCGTGCATCCGGTTCCTGCCGCTCTCCTTGGCCACGTAGCAGGCGGCGTCGGCGGCGGAGAGCACCTGCGCCATGTCCAGGCTCTCGCCGGTGATCGGGACGAGCCCGATGCTGACCCCGATCTCGAAGATCCTCTCCTGCCAGGCGAAGCGGAAGCGCTTGACCTCGGTGCGCAGGGCGTCGCCCACGGTGCGGGCGTCGTCGAGCGAGGTGTCCTCCAGGAGCACGCCGAACTCGTCGCCGCCCAGGCGGGCCAGGGTGTCGGTCTTGCGCAGGCGGGAGCGGAGCAGGGCCGTGACCTGCTTGAGCATCTCGTCGCCGGCCAGGTGGCCGCAGGTGTCGTTGACCACCTTGAACTCGTCGAGGTCGAGATAGAAGAGGGCGTGCAGGCGGTCCTCGTCACAAGCGGTGGCCAGGCAGTGCTGGAGCCGCTTCTCGAACTCGCGCCGGTTGATCAGCCCGGTGAGGGGATCGTGGCGGGCGAGGTAGATCATCTCCCGCTCCATCCCGCGGAGCTGGGTGACGTCCTTAAAGACCAGGACGCAGCCGGCGATCCGGCCCAGGGCGTCGCGGATGGGCGCCGCCGAGTCGCGGATTGCCACGTCGCGGGTATCGCCAGCATTGTGGCCATCGCGGCCATCGCGGCCATCGCAGGCATCGCCCCGGGTGAGGAGCGAGTAGCCGGGCAGCTCGACGACGACGCCTTCCCGCAGGCAGCGCTCTACCGGGTTCGGCAGCGCCTTGCCGGTCGTCTCGTCGAGGACGTTGAAGATCTGGCCCACGGGCTTGCCGCAGGCCTCCTCGGCAGTCCAGCCGGTCAGCCGCTCGGCCACGGGGTTCAGGTAGTCGACGATGCCCTTGGCGTCGGTGCGGATGACGCCGTCGCCGATCGAGGCCAGCGTGATCTGGGCGAGCTCCTTCTCCTGGGCCAGGGCCTCGACCATGGCGCGCAGCCGCTCCTCGCTCTCCTTGGCCACCTGCTGGGCATGCTCCAGACGGGCGTTGGTCTCGCGCAGGCTCTCCTCGGCCTGCCTGCGCTCGGTGACGTCCACCGCGGTCACCATGGCGGCGGTCCCGATGTCGTCGAGCTCGATCACGGCGGAGGTGGCGTCGACCCAGCGCTCCCGTCCGTCCTTCGTCAGGATCTTGAACTCATACCGGTTGGGCAGGGGCTCGCCCCGGAGGCGGCCCTGGACCCGCTCGCGGATCAGGGGCTGGTGGTCGGGATGGGCCACGTACCACGGGGGTAGCGCCAGCAGCTCCTCGGCGGTGTAGCCGGTCAGCTCTTCCGTGGCCGGGTTTACGTAGAGCACCCGGTCGGAGTAGACGACGATCGCGGTCGAGGTGGTTTCGGCCAGGGCGCGGAACCACTGGTCGCTATCCCGTGGCGATTGCGGTGATGTTTCGGCCGGGGGGCGGAAAGGATAGATCATCCGTCCAGAGTTCGAGCAGAGCAGAATCGGATTTCGAGGATAGCGTTGCTGCGGCGCTCGCGCAAGTGAGGGTCCACAGAGCACGATAAATCGCGCACCTGCCGGCATCGTGAGGGCTGTAGAGGGACGATTCTTCAGTCCCGGAGCGCCGGGGCCAGCAGTGCTTCGAGGGCAGGGTCGGAGCCGCGCTCGCGCTCGGCCAGGGCCATCAGCTCCTTGAGCCCGCCGCGGAAGTTCCAGGCGCGGAAGCCCGCCTGCTGCATCTTCTCGGCCAAGTGGGCGCTCTTGAGCCCCACCTCGCACACCAGGACATAGTCCCGGTCGCGTCCGAAGGAGGGCCAGGCCCCCAGGGCGTGATGGAAGTCGAGGTGGATGGCCCCCGGGTAGTGCCAGGCCTGGTACGCCGGCTTGGAGCGCAGGTCGAGGACGGCGGCGCCTTCGGGAACGCGGTCGGTCTCCAGGCCGCTGGGGCTGAGGACGGAATCGTCCAGGCTCCGCAGCTCGAAGACGGTGCGCGCCTCGACCACCTCCTCCAGCCTGCCGGGTGTCATGGCGGCTTCTCCCCTCAGGACCTCGGCGAGCGAGGCCCGCGTGGCCGGCTTCTTCGGGACCAGGTCGCAGTACTCCCCCACCGCCGCCGACAGGTCGAAGACCCCCATCTTCCGCGCCACGGCGAGGATCTCGTCCTTGTTGAAGCCCACGAGCGGGCGCAGGACCGGCATGGCCGGTGACACCGCGTGGTTGATGACCGCCAGATTCTGGAGGGTCTGGGACGAGACCTGTCCCATGGCCTCTCCGGTGATGAGCCCCAGGCTGCGGGTCTTGCGGGCGGCCAGCTCGCCGGCCCGCACCATCATCCGCTTGAGGACGATCTGCCAGTTCCGGGGATGGTTCCGGGCCTGGAGCTCCTCGATCAGAGGCTGGAAGTCCACCTCGAACAGACGCGGCCGGTAGCCATAGCTCCAATGTTCTGCCACGACCTTCATGACCTTGAGCACGCCGAGACGGTGGGCGGCGCCGCCCAGGTTGCAGAAGAGGTAGTCGAGCTGGACTCCCCGCTTGAGCATCAGCCAGCTCGCCACGGCCGAGTCGAAGCCGCCGGAGACGAGGGACAGGGCCCTGCCCTCGACGCCCACGGGCAGGCCGCCGTGCCCCCGTAGCTTGTCATGGAAGAAGTGGGCCCATCCGGGATCACCGGGCTCCAGCTCGACGTGGGCCGTGACCTCCGGCTCGCGGAGGTTGACCCGGGCATCCGGAGCATGCCGGAGCAGCTCGGAGCCGAGGGCGACCGCGACCGCATTGGAGTCGAACGGCATCCGCTCGCGGCCTCCCCGGCGGCTGGCGCGGACCGCGAAGCTCCGGCCGCGGATCCCCTCGCCGAAGATCTCGACTCCGGCGCGGGAGATGTCCTCCAGCGTCTCCCAGGGGCGGCGCTCGACCAGGGAGACGGACTGGATGCCGAAGACCCGGGGCAGCACCTCCAGGGCGGCGGTGCTCGGGGTTTCCAGGTAGTACCGGCTCCAAGTGGTCTCCAGCTTGTGGGGGATGCCATGCGAGGAGAGGGCGTCGCGGATGTTCTGCGCGAGCCGGCGCTGGAAGCGGAGCCGGGTGTTCCGCGCCTTGGTATAGAAGTCGCCGGCAAGCCGGAGAATGAGGAGGTGGTCGGACATCGGGGGGATTGTAACCTCACCCCCTGTCCCCCTCTCCCATCTCCCTTTCCCCCAACCCCGGGAGAGGGGGACAGGGGGCATAGGCGCTAACTTAGAACAGCTTGCAGCTCTTTCCCTGGGAGCGCCGACATCCTTGCCGGCCTCTTTCCCTTCCAAAGGGTAGGGCTGCAGGATGCCGGCGCTCGGGACGTTCTGCCCCTG
>Ga0190265_10000183_pt1 | contig 59954 bp, 50 predicted proteins | sample Popmic124T_FD_133135 | JGI IMG/M metagenome (GOLD analysis project Ga0190265, IMG submission 133135) | Populus adjacent soil microbial communities from riparian zone of Indian Creek, Utah, USA - 124 T | ecosystem: Environmental > Terrestrial > Soil > Riparian zone | place: USA: Utah | collected... | reverse complement strand
CGAGCTCTGGGGCAGGCGCTCGATGACGATCTTCTCCATCATCTTCATCTTGCTCTGCGCCTGGCGCGCCTTGGTGGCCTTGGCGCGGAAGCGGTCCACGAACTCCTTGTGGCGGGCGATCTCGGCCTCCCGCTTCTCGATCTCCGCCTCCTTGCGGTCCCGGTTCCCCACCTTGGCCTCCATGAAGGCCGTGTAGTTGCCGGGGTAGAGCATGATCGTCTCGTAGTCGACGTCCACGATGTGGGTGCAGATGTTGTCGAGGAAGCGGTGGTCGTGGGAGATCACCACTGCCGTGCCCTTGTAATCCACCAGGAACTTCTCCATCCAGCGGATGGAGAGGATGTCCAGGTGGTTCGTGGGCTCGTCGAGGAGCAGGGCGTCGGGGTCGGCGGCCAGCACCTGGGCCAGGAGCACGCGCAGCTTGAAGCCGCCGGACAGGGTCGAGAGCGGGTTGCGGTGGATCTCGGTGGGGATGCCGAGGCCCTCCAGGATCTCTCCCGCCCGCGCCTCCAGGGTGTAGCCGTCGTGGCGCAGGATGAGGTCCTCGACGTCGGCATAGCGCTCGGCGTCGAACTCCTTGTCGGCGTTCTCGAGGAGGCGCTCCTTCTCCATCATCGCCTCCCAGACCTCGTGGTTGCCCATCATGGCGACCTCGAGGATGGGCATGTGCTCGTAGCGGAAGTGGTCCTGCTTGAGCACGCCCAGCTTGAGGCGCTTGGGCATGTTGATCGTGCCCTCGCTGGGGAGCTCCTCGCCGGTCAGCATGCGCAGGAACGTGGATTTGCCCGAGCCGTTGGCCCCCACGAGGCCATACTTGTTGCCCGGGTTGAACTGCAGCGAGACCCCCTCGAAGAGGACCTGCTGCCCAAAGGATTTGCCAAGGTCGGTTACCGCGATCATAGAGCCGGGAATGATAGCAGCCCGCGGTCAGGCAGGGAAAAGGGGCTCGCCCTGGTGAGACTCTTGCACCTTGATTCAATGAAAGGGTGCGCGAGAAACCCGGAGCCCGGACGGGCTCTTCAACGACAACTCTTCATCGACAAGGAGCGCAGATGAAACGACTCGGGATTCTCACCTTGCTTGCTCTCTCCCTCCTGGCTGCCGTCCCGGCTCAGGCCTCAGACCCGGCGGACATCGAGGCCACTCCGGCAGTCGCCGCTCCCCTGGTCCTCACCATCGAGGACGAGGCCGCCGACCTGGCCTCGCTCGGCGCCGGCGAGGTGATCTACGCCTCCTCGTTCTGCATGTACTGCCCGGCCTACCCCGAGGACTGCCTGGACCCTAGAGCATCGTCCGGGCAGGCCTGCAGCGATCCCGGGATGAACTGCTCCTGCCAGTTCTGCGGCGGCGAGTTCGGATGCTTCTTCAACTGACAATCCTCGCGGCCGCCGCTCTCCTGGGAGCGGCGGCCGCTCCGAGCCCGGAAACGCTGCGTCTGCAGTTCACCCCGGAAGTCCACAACCTCGAAATCGTCTCCAGGCCCCTGCGCGCCGACCCGCCGAAAGACGTGCTCGTCTGTCCGAGCCTGGCGGGAGAGAAGCGCTACGGCGCCATCCCCTTCCGCGCGCTCGGCGGAAAGGCGACTCAAAAGGGCAGCTCGCTGATCTTCGCCGCCGCCTGGGGCGAGAGCGGTCCGCCGAAGATGCTGATCGATCTCGATCACGACGGGGAGCTGGGCTGCGGCGAGACGCTCCCGCTCCTCACGGATGCCCGGAGGCCCGGCCGAGCCTTCCGGACCGTCTCCCTGGCACGTCCCGGACAGGTCCGCCCTCAGCGCTACCGGATCAGCGTGCCCCTCCGCCTGGAGGGCTCCGCCGGCAGGGACGGCTACACGGCCGAGCTGGTCGACGTCCCCGTTGCCCGGTGGACCTCCCCCGAGGGTAAGAGCACCCTCTGGATCCTCTTCGACGGCAACGTCAACGGCGTGTACGACCGGCAGTTCGGCGATGCGCTGCTCGTCGACACCAGCGGGGAGCGCAAGCTGAGCGCGGACCCGTCCGGGGAGAGCTTTCTCTCCTACCACCTGCCCATGGCGCTCCCCTGGGGGACGTACGAGCTCGCCGAGCTCGACCCGCAGGGAAGCTTCGCCGTCCTGCGCCGGCTCCCGGAAGGAGCGGCCGCGAAGCTCGCGGCCCTCGGGGTCGGCGACCGGGTCGAGGCTCTCCCCTGCAACGATCTCTCCGGCCGGCCCGCAACCTTCGGCGGGGCCACGGGCCGGTACCAGCTCGTCTTCTTCTGGCTCTCGCTCTGCGGCTCGTGCGCCCAGGATGCGGAAGCCATCGCCCCCGTGCTGGCGGCGCTCGGTCCGGAGCGCCTGACCCCGGTCGGAGTCAGCCTGGACGAGGACCCGGAAGGCGCCCGCCGTTTCGTCGAAGAGCACCGCCTGGCCGGCTCACAGTGCTTCGCCGGCACCACGCTCTGGGACAACGCCGCCGCCCGCCGGCTCGGCGTTTCGTCCCCCTCGACCTTCCTGCTGCTGGACCCGGAGGGCAGGATCCGGTTCCGGGGCACTGGCTTCCAGCGCCTGCGGCCCGTCCTGGAGGAGATCTTCCCCGAGCTGCGGGGAACGCCGCGGGGAACGGCCCGGCAGCGGTAGCAGCCGCGGAGCCGCGCTATAATTGCGCGGTAAACGTCCTTCAGGAGGAAGCTCCAGCATGCGCCGACTGACGTCTCCGCAGCCGTTCCGTCTCGGTCTGTTCCTGGCTCTGGCGGCCCTCGCCCTCGCCACCCCGTCCCGCGCGGCCCTGAACCGCTGGAGCTCCGGCGGCCCGTTCGCGGGAGGTCCGGTCACGGCGCTGGCGTTCGATCCGGCCAACTCCGCGATCGTGTATGCCGGCACGTACAGCGGCGTCTTCCGCAGCGAGGATCACGGCGCGACCTGGACCGCCGCGAGCCTGGGGCTGGCCTCGGGCGTGGTCTTCGATCTCGCGGCCGACCCGGCCTCTCCGGGGACCCTTTACGTCGCCACCGGCGAAGGGGTCCAGAAGAGCCTGGATCATGGCCGCACCTGGGGCGTCCCCAGCCTCACCGCGGGACCGAGAGCGTTGGCCCTGGACCCGTCCCACCCCCAGACCCTGTACTCCGCGGTCCTGAAGACGATCCACAAGAGCATCAACGGCGGCGCCACCTGGACCGCCGGACAGACCCTGCCGGGGGACGTCATCTTTCTGGAGGTCGACCCGGCGGTGCCGGCCATCGTCTACGCCGGCACGCCCGACGACGGGCTGTTCCGGAGCGTCGACAGCGGCACGACCTGGAGCCCGGTCGGGCAGCTCGACGCGAGCTTCCTCTTCACGCTGGCGATCGACCCTGGCAACTCCCAGGTCCTCTACGCCGGCACCACGAACGGTGTGTTCAAGAGCACGGACCGGGGCACGAGCTGGTTCCGCCATGGCCAGGGGCTGGCCGGACAGTTCGTCCAGGCGATCGAGGTCGATCCCGCGTCGCCCTCGACCCTGCTCGCCCTGGGCAGCGGAGTGTTCCGCAGCACTGACGCCGGAGGGTCCTGGAGGCCGCTCGACCCCCGTTTCATCAACTCGGCGGTCGTGGCGTTCGACCCCGGCTCCTCCTCGACCTATTTCGTCGGCAGCTCCGACGGCGTCTACAAGAGCGCCGACCAGGGGATCTCCTTCCACCACTCCAGCCAGGGGATCACGGCCAGCGTCGTCACCCACCTGGCCGTGGACCCGCACCGGCCGGGCTCGCTGCTCGCGACCGTGGCCAGCGCGACCGGCAGCCTGTACAGGAGCGCCGACGCGGGCGCGAGCTGGTCGCACCTCCCGGGCGCACCCGCCAACATCCACGACCTCGATTTCGACCCGAAGAAGCCTTCGGTCGTCTACGCCGCCACCGGCACCGGGATCTACCGCAGCCAGGACGGCGGGGCGAACTGGGTCCGGATCAACTTCACCGAGGCGGCCTTCCAACTGGCCATCGATCCCCGGGGCGCCTCCACGATGTATCTGTCGAGCTTCAACGGAGGGATCCGGAAGAGCCTGGACGGAGGCAACACCTGGACCCCGTCCGGGCCGGACCCGGAGCTCACGCCGAACACCCTGCTGGTGGTCCCCAGTGATCCGGACACGGTCTACGCCGCCAGCTTCAGCAACGGCGCCTTCAGGAGCACCGACGGGGGGGAGACCTGGACGGACATCACCGGCGGCCTGCCTACGCCCGAGCTCAATACGCTGGCCGTCGATCCCCGCGACGCGAACGTCGTCTACGCCGGGGTGCTCAACGACCGCATCTACAAGAGCACCAACGGCGGCGCGACCTGGTTTTCCAGCGGCACCGGCCTCACCTTCCCGAACGTGGACGGGATCGCCGTGGACCCTTCCGACTCGTCGCGCGTCTATGCCTCGAACTCGTTGCGGGGCATCTTCCGCAGCACGAACGGCGGCGCGTCCTGGACCCGCTTCGACGAAGGGGTATTCCAGGACCTCCTGGTGCTCGACATCGTGATCGACCCGGTGAACCCGTTCCTCCTGTACGCGGTCAGCTATGGCGGCGGCGTCCTCGCCCGGGCCGATCTCCCGACCGGCCCCGGCTCGCTGCGTCTGAACGGGGGGCGCTTCCTCGTGGCCATGAGCTGGGCTACGGGGAGCGGGCTCGTCGGCCGGGGGCAGACCCAGGCCCTCACCGGCGATACGGGCTACGCCTGGTTCTTCCAGTCCTCGAACGTGGAGGTGCTGCTCAAGGTGCTCGACGGCTGCGGCATCACCGGCCACTTCTGGGTCTTCGCCGCCGGACTGACCGACGTGAGGACGGACATCACCGTGGCCGACACCCGGACCGGGGTGCTCAAGATCTACCACAACCCCCCGGGCCAGCCGTTCCAGCCGATCCAGGACACCAGCGCCCTGGCCTGCTCCGGAGCGGCCAGCATGACGGCGGAAGGGACGGCGCAGGTAGCGGCCGCCGGGCCCGTCCTGCTGCGCAACGGCCGCTTCCGGGTGACCGCCGAGTTCGCCACGGCCCCGGGCACTCCCCTCCAACCCGCCGAGGGCGCGGCACTGACGGATGACGCGGCCTACCTCTGGTTCTTCGACCAGAGCAACGTCGAGGTCTTCCTCAAAGTGGTCGACGGCTGCCTCGCAAACGGCCGCTTCTGGGTCTTCGCCGCCGGCCTGACGGACGTGGAGGTGCGGATCACGGTCGAGGACACGAAGACCGGAGAGCAGAAGGTCTACATCAACGAGCGCGGCACGCCGTTCCGGCCGGTTCAGGACACGTCGACGTTCGAAGGGTGCAGCTAGCGAGGGCGAGCCACAAGCCCCTGAGGGCGAGCCACAAGCCCCCGAGGGCGAGAGGCAAGTCCCTGAGGGCGAGAGGCTCATTTCCGGTCCCCGGCGGCATCATCTCAGGGCTCCGCCAGAGGGGAGGGGCTACATCCACCTCATCCCGTCAATCCTGCCGTGACAGAGGGCCAGGGAGCGTCCTGGACCGCATCTTGCAGCCCAGACGTTGCGAAATGCAGTCCGTCCGGACCCGTAACATCCCCCTGGCGCCCGCTCCACGCCGGCGCTCCCGTCTGAAGTGGGCCATCGCCGCGCTGGTCCTTTTGGCCATTGGCGCGTTCGTCATCCGGCCGTTCTGGCAGCTCACGAGCCAGTTCGACGACCTGACGTTCCGGCAACCGTCCCGGCTGTATGCCAAGGCGACCCGGATCTCACCGGGCCGGAGCTATCCCGTGAGCCTCCTGATCTCGGACCTCCGGGCCGAGGGGTACCGGGAGGACACCGAGACCAACCCGCTCCCCGCCGGCCGCTACCGCAAGGTCGGACGCGGCCTCGCGGTCCACCTGCGGAGCTTCCCGCGGCCGGACGGCAGCACGGGCGGCGGCCTGGTCGAGATCACCTACCGCGGCAGCCGCATCTCCACGCTGCGCCAGGACGGCGAGAAGGCCGAGGCGGTCATCCTCGAGCCCCCGCTCCTGGCGTCGTATTACGGCCCCGAGCAGCATGAGCGCCGGCCGGTCCAGGTCGATCGGGTCTCCCAGGACCTCGTCAACGCCGTGGTCGCAGCCGAGGACGACAACTTCTTCGACCACACGGGCGTCTCGTTCTCGGGCATCGCCCGGGCGGTCTGGGTCAACTTCCGGGGGGGCGAGATCCGCCAGGGCGGCAGCACCCTGACGCAGCAGCTCGTCAAGAACCTCTACCTGACCCACGACCGCACCTGGGGCCGCAAGGCGCAGGAGCTGGTCCTCGCCGTGCTCCTGGAGCTGCGCTACGACAAGGACGAGATCCTGGAGGCCTATCTCAACGAGATCTACCTCGGCGGGAGCGGCGGAGTCTCGCTGATGGGCATGGGCGCCGCGTCCCGCGCCTACTTCGGCAAGGACACGAACCAGCTCGACCTCGCCGAGGCCGCCACGCTGGCCGGCGCGATCCGCGCCCCGGCCTCCTACTCGCCGCTGGCGCACCCGGAGAAGGCCAGGGAGCGCCGCGACTGGGTGCTCCAGCGCATGCTCAAGCTCCGGCTCGCCGAGCCCGAGCGCGTGGAGCGGGCCCTCGCCTCCCCTCTGGAGGTGGCGCCCGAGCCGGTGGTCCGCCGCCGCGTCCCCTACTTCGCCGACGCCACCGCCCAAGAGGCCCAGCGCCGGTTCGGCATCGAGGACCTCGCGGACGGTGGCTACGTCCTCTTCTCCACCCTGGACTGGCGCAACCAGCAGGCTGCCCAGGGGGCCGTGGAAGAGGGGCTCAAGGCCGTGGAGAAGGGGTACCAGAAGGGGCACAAGGGCAAGGGACCGCTCCAGGCCGCGCTGGTGTCGCTCGATCCGGAGAGCGGGGGCATCCTGGCCTACATCGGCGGCCGCAGCTACTCCGGCAGCCAGTTCGACCGCGCCGGCCAGGCCCTGCGCCAGGCGGGCAGCGCCTTCAAGCCCATCGTCTACGCCGCGGCCTTCGAGGCGAAGAAGGTCACCCCCGCCTCGTTCCTGGAGGACGAGCCGCTGACCGTGCGGCTCGCCAACATGACCTGGAGCCCGAAGAACGACGACGGCAGCTTCCACGGCTGGGTCACGGTCCGCAGCGCGCTGGAGAAGAGCTACAACCCGGCCACGGCGCGGCTCGCCATGGAGGTCGGGATACCCCGGGTCGTCGAGCTGGCGCACGACATGGGCATCAACTCGGAGATGCAGCCGTTCCCCTCCGTGGCCCTGGGCGCGGCCGAGGTCACGCCGGTCGAGCTGGCCTCGGTCTACGCCACCCTCGCGGCCGGCGGCGTCCGCCCCCCCGCGCACGGGCTCGCCGCCGTGCTCGACCGCTACGGCAAGCCGGTCGAGGGGGCCTCGCTCCCGGAGCCGGAGCAGGTGCTGTCGCCGCAGTCGGCCTACATGGTGACCTCGCTCCTCCAGGGGGTCTTCGAGCGCGGCACGGCCCGCGGCGCCGCCTCCGGCCTGCGCGGCGACCTCGCCGGCAAGACCGGCACCACGAACAAGCGCCGCGACAGTTGGTTCGGCGGCTACTCGCCGGAGCGGGCCACGGTGGTCTGGGTGGGGTACGACGACAACTCCTCCACCCGGCTGTCCGGGGCGCGGGCCGCCCTGCCCATCTGGGTCCGCTTCACGGCCAAGGTGGCCCCGCGGAGCGGCTACTCCACCTTCCCGCAGCCGCCGGGCGTGACCACGGCGCTGATCGATGCCAGCACCGGGCTGCTGGCCACCGAGTTCTGCCCCCTGCCCATGACCGAGGTCTTCCGCGACGGCGAGGTTCCGACCGAGATCTGCAACCGCCATAGCAGCTACTGGGAGACCGAGGTCGCAGAGGCCCTGGAAGAGGCCGAGGACGAGATGGCCGAGGCCTACGAGGGCGGTGCCGAGGAAGAGGCCGCCGGAGTGGCGCGGGGAGAGAGCTCGGCGAAGAAGCGCCACCCCTTCCGCCGCTGGCTCAAGAAGGTCTTCGGCGCCGACGCCGACAAGGAGAAGAAAGAAGAAGCGAACCGGCCGCCCCTCTGAGCCATGCCCCTCTGAGCCATGCCCCTCTGAGCTATGATGGTGGGCTCCGGCCACCCCGGCCCGCCGGCATAACGAGCCGTGCGGCGCTGTTTCGGGTTCGGTAGCCTGATCCTGATGTCCAAGTCCATCGTCGTCCAGCGGGCGCGCACGCACAACCTCAAGGGGATCGACTGCCGGGTTCCGCACCGCGCAGTCACCGTGGTGACCGGCCCGTCCGGCGCCGGCAAGTCCTCCCTCGCCTTCGACACCATCTTCGCCGAGGGGCAGCGGCGGTTCGTCGAGTCCATGTCCACCTACGCCCGGCAGTTCCTCGACCAGATGGAACGGCCGCCCGTGGACGCGATCGACAACATCCTCCCGGCGGTGGCCCTGGAGGCCAAGAACGCCGTGCGCAACGCCCGCTCCACCGTGGGCACCATCACCGAGGCCATGGACGTCCTGCGCCTCCTCTACACCCACCTGGGAGTGGTCGGGTGCCCGAACGGACACGGCCCGGTGCGCTCCTACTCTCCTGAAGAGGCCGCGCGGGAGCTCGCTGAGGGTGCCGCGGGCGACCCGTTCACGCTGGTGGTGCGCATCCCCCGGCCCAAGAAGGGGAGAGACCAGGGGGCGGACCAGGCGCTCGCGGAGCTGATCCGCCAGGGCTTCCAGCGCCGCCTGGGGGAGGGGGAAGAGGTCGTCCGCATGGAGCCCGGCGAGCGTTGGCCCGTCCGCCTCGACCCTCTGCCGCTCGTGCTCGGCCGCTTCCCGGCCCGCCTCGATGCGATGGCGCGCATCCTCGACACCGTCGAGCAGGGCTTCAAGATGGCCAACGGCAACGGCGGCAAGGTGGAGGCGCGGGGGCCGGCCGCGGTCCGCCTCTACAGCAGGGAGCTCTCCTGCGCGGTCTGCGGCGAGGTGGTGCGGCGGCCCACGCCGGCCCTGTTCTCCTTCAACTCCCCGCTCGGCGCCTGCCCCACCTGCCAGGGCTTTGGAAGAGTCATCGGCATTGACCGGGCGCGCGTGATCCCCGATCCGAAACGGACCCTCTCCGAGCGCCCCATCGCACCCTGGAACACCCCGGCCTACGAGGAGCAGTACGATGACCTTCTCAAGGCTGCGCGCAAGCGCGGCATCCCGCTCGACCGCGCCTGGGGCGACCTGAGCGAGGAGGACCGGGAGTGGGTCTGGAGCGGCCAGGGGAAGTACTGCAACCTGGAGGAGTTCTTCGAGTGGCTGGAGGCGCGGACCTACAAGGTCCACGTGCGCGTGCTCCTCGCCCGCTACCGCTCGTACAACCAGTGCCCGGACTGCGGCGGCACCCGGCTGCGCCCCGAGGCCGTGGCCGTGATCCTGGAGGGCAAGACCCTTCCGGACCTCACGGCCATGAGCATCGAGCAGCTCCGCGCCTGGCTGCGGGAGCGGCGCTGGACGCCGCGCCAGAAGGAGCTCGCCGGCCATCTGCTCGACGAGCTGGCCGAGCGCATCGAGGTCCTCCACCGGGTGGGGCTCGACTACCTGACCCTCGACCGCCAGGCGCGCACCCTCTCGGGCGGCGAGACCCAGCGCATCCACCTCGCCGCGGCCCTCGGCTCCGGCCTGACCAGCACCCTCTACGTTCTGGACGAGCCGACCATCGGCCTCCATCCCCAGGACAGCGAGCGGCTGCTCGACCTGCTGCGGGACCTCGCCCGGCGGGGCAACACCGTCCTCGTGGTGGAGCACGACCGCACTCTGATCAGGGGGGCCGACCACGTGATCGACCTGGGGCCGGCGGCGGGCGAGCGCGGCGGCCAGGTCGTGGCCGAGGGGCCGATCGAGACGATCCTCGCGTGCGAGGAGTCCCTGACCGGGCGCTACCTGCGGGAGCGGCCCCTGACCGCGGCACGGCGGCACGTGGCCCGCTTCCGCCGCGAGCAGGGGTGGGAGACCCTGGCCCAGGAGATCTCGAACCTGCCGCGGGTGTCGGTCCGCGGCGCCCGCGCCCACAACCTCAAGGGGGTCGACGTCGATCTCCCCCTGGGCGCCATGGTCGCGGTGACCGGCGTCTCGGGCTCGGGCAAGTCGACCCTGATCGAGAACGTGCTCTACGGCACCTACCAGCGGGCGCGCGGGGTCGTGGACGTGGACCCCGGCGAGTGCGACGCCCTGCTCGGCCTCGAAGGGCTGGAGGACGTGACCCTGGTGGACCAGCGCCCCCTGGGGCGCTCCAGCCGCTCGAACCCGATCACCTACATCAAGGCCTACGACGAGATCCGCAAGATCTTCGCCGGCACCTCCGACGCCCGGGTGCGGCGCATCACTCCCGCGCACTTCTCCTTCAACGTGGAGCGCGGGCGCTGCCCGGCCTGCGAGGGGACCGGAGTCACCGAGGTCGACATGCAGTTCATGGCGCCGGTGACCGTGCCCTGCGAAACCTGCCAGGGCCACCGCTTCCGCCCCGAGGTGCTGGCCGTGCGCTACCGCGGGCTCAACATCTCCGAGGCCCTGGAGCTGACGGTCGAAACCGCGCTTGGGTTCTTCGCGGACCAGAAGCGGCTCTGCCGCCGCCTGCGGCTCCTCAACGAGGTCGGCCTGGGCTACCTGCGCCTCGGGCAGTCGACCTCGACGCTCTCCGGGGGCGAAGCGCAGCGGCTCAAGCTCGCCAGCTTCCTCGACCGCCCGGTCTCCCCGAACAAGCGCGAAGGCAAGCGGCTCTTCCTCTTCGACGAGCCCACCACGGGGCTCCACCTGGCCGACATCGACCTCCTCTACCACACGCTCCGGCGGCTGGTGCAGCGGGGCGACGGAGTCGTGGTGGTCGAGCACAGCCCGGACCTCATCGCCCGCGCCGACTGGATCGTGGACATGGGTCCCGGCGGCGGCGTCCATGGCGGCGAGGTCCTCTACTCCGGCCCCCTGGAGCCGTTCCTGGATCAGGTCGAGAGCCCCACGGCCGAGGAGCTGCGCCGCCATCTCAAATGGCCTCGGGAGACCGGGGAGCGCCTGCGGCGGAAGGCGTGAATTTTCTGCCGGCGGCCCTTGTTGTCGGGTTGCAGCGGCAGGATCTGATGACTAGGATGAGCGTTCAATGACGGAATCGATCGGCGCAGGCGCGGTGCAGGGAGCCTCTGCGGAAGGAGCTGGCCGTCCCCGTCTCTACTGGCTGGGGACGATCGCCGGCATCTTCCTCGGTCTCGTCTTCCTGGTCGCGGTCTATGCCAAGGCGCTCGATCCCGGGGCCTTTGCCGAGCAGATCCGGATCGAGGGGCTGGACATCCTTCTCTCCGCGCAGGCCGTGGCGCTGATCGCGCTGGCCCTGGAAGCGGGGATCGGCCTGGCCCTGCTCCTGGGCATCCGCCGTCTCTGGGTGCTCGTCCCGGCCGCGCTGCTCGTGACCTTTTTCCTCTTCTTGACCGGCCGAGCCTGGTGGATGAGCGCGCATGGCCTGCGCGAGGCCGAGTCCTGCGGCTGCTTCGGCAACCTGGTCCAGCGTACGCCTGCCCAGGCCTTCTGGCAGGACCTGCTCCTGCTTGTCCCCGCCCTGCTCCTGTCCTTCACGGGCCGGGATCGTACCGCCCGCTTCCCCACTGGCCGCGCCGCCCTCGTGGCCGCGGCCACGGTCGCCGTGGCCCTGTTCGCCTGGAAGGCGCCGGAGCTCCCCCTGGATGACCTGGCCACGCGCCTGAGCCCCGGCGTCGAGGTCGAGGAGATCTGCGCTGGAGCAGGAGAGGACGCCGTCTGCCTGGACACGGTCGCCCCCGGGCTCAAGCAAGGCAAGCACCTGGTCGTCCTGGCCGACCTGGAGGACGAAGCCCTGGGCAAGACGGTGAAGGGGCTCAACCGGATCGCGGACCAGGGAGAAGGTGTGTGGGTGCTGAGCGCCTCGCCCTCCGAGCAGCACCAGGCGTTCTTCTGGCGCTTCGGGCCGACCTTCAAGGTCCTCGAGACGCCGGAGCCGCTGCTGCGCCCCCTCTACCGCCGCCTCCCGCGGTCGTTCCGGGTCGAGGACGGGCGGGTGATTGAAACCTATGCGGGGCTGCCCCCGACGAGCTGACTTCCGACATTCTGAGAGGTTTTCGAGATGAAGCAGAGAATCTTCCCTGGAGCCCTTCTGGCGCTTGCCGCTCTCGCGGTCCCGGTCCTCGCGCAGACGCAGCCGGCCGTCGACAGCGTGCTCAAGGACTTCAAGAGGACCGGCGACCATCTCCTGCTGGTCAACGGCAAGCCGGTCCCGGCCTACGAGATCTACAGGAACGACGCCCTGCCGGCCTACCTCATCATCTCGCCGGCGTTCCCGTCGGCAGTGCTGCTCACCGCGGGCACCATGACGGTGGAGACCGTGGTCCCCGGCAAGGTCGTCCGGCAGCAGGACGGCACGGTCGGCCTGGCCGCGGACGCGGACACGAAGCCGCAGGGGCAGTTCAAGCTCGAAGGGACCAGGGTGGTCTTCACCGCCGACGGACGCAAGGGGAGCCTCGGACCCAACCCGCCGCTGCTGGGCAGCCGCAAGGCCCCCGCGCTGAAGAACCACAGTCCCGAATACATCGTGACCGCGCGCAACTACAAGCCGAACGGCCAGGCCATCGCGGCCCTGAAGAAGTCGGCGAAGCCGGTCCAGGTGAAGGTCTTCTTCGGCTCCTGGTGCCCGCACTGCAAGCAGCACCTGCCCTACCTGCTGCGGGTCGAGGACGAGCTCAAGGGCTCCAAGATCCAGTTCGAGTACTACGGCCTGCCGGAACGCTTCGGCAATGAGCCCGAAGCCCGGAAGTACGGGGTCGACGGCGTTCCCCTGGGGATCGTCTTCGTCGACGGCAAGGAGGTCGGCCGGATCCGGACCAACGACTGGGGGTCTCCCGAGACCCGGCTGAGCACCCTTCTCAGCGGCAGGGCGGCGGCGGGCCGGTAGACGGACAGGCTGCGGAATTGAGAAGGCCGGGCGCCCGCCCGGCCTTCGTTCAGTGGACCTTCTCGCCGCCCTCGCCGCCGTTAACCGTGCCCCGCAGCAGCCCGAGCACCTGCGCTTCCAGCTTCCTCAGACCGTTGCTGGCACCCTCGTCGGGCGAGTCCTCGACGGCTCCTTCCAGCGTCTCCCCCAGCTTTCCCGCGACGAAGGTGTCGATCACCACCGGGTGGATGTAGTACTTGCGGCAGATGGCCGGCCGGTTGCCGAGCTCCTCGGCCACCTGTTTGACCGTGGCCACCACCGCCTTGTTCGCCTCCTTCTCCGACTCGCACATCCCGACCTCGAGCAGGGCGGAGAGGGCGAGCACGGTTCCGCCCCAGGTGCGGAAGTCCTTGGCCGTGAAGTCCTCGCCGGTCGTCTCCTTGAGCCAGGCGTTGACGTCCTCGGAGGTGATCTTCTGGCGCTCGCCGTTCTCGTCCAGGTACTGGAACAGGGTCTGGCCGGGCAGGTCGCGGCACTGTTTGACGATGCGCGCCACGCGCCGGTCCTGAATTTCGACCGAATGGTCCTTGCCGCTCTTGCCGCGGAACTCGAAGCGCAGCTTGGAGCCCTCGATGTCCACATGGCCGTCGCGCAGCGTCGTGAGGCCGAACGAGCCGTTCTGGCGGGCGTACTCCCGGTTGCCGACCCGGATGAGGGTGGTCTCCAGGAGCCGCACGACCGTGGCGACCACCTTCTCGCGCGGCAGGCTGCGGAGCGAGAGGTCCTTCTCCGCCCGCTCCCGAATCTTCGGCAGGGCCTCGCCGAAGGCGATCATCCGGCCGAACTTGGTCTCGTCGCGGACGTTCCTCCACTCCGCGTGGTACCGGTACTGCTTGCGGCCGCGGGCGTCCCGGCCGGTCGCCTGGAGGTGGCCGTTCGCGGTGGGGCAGATCCAGATGTCGATCCAGGCCGGCGGGATGGCCAGCTTCCGGATCCGCTCCAGCGTCCTGGCGTCGCGCACCGTGCTCCCCTTGGCATCGAGATAGGTGAACCCCTTTCCCCGCTTGCGCCGACGGATGCCCGGCATGTCGTCCGAGACATAGCGGAGGCCGGCGGCCTTGGCGCTGTCCTCCGGGTCGACGTAGACCGCGATGGTGAGGCCGCTTTCGAGCTGTTCGGATTCGAGGGCTTCTTCGAGGGCTGCTACTTGCATTGAGTCACTCTTTGCCTTTGACGGACATCCCTGATGTAAAAAGTACAGTCGGGCGGGCTCCTTCCCACGCTTCGGCTTCCCCTCCCGGCCCGGTCCCGTGCCGCCAGCCTTTTGCATCCCTCGTGCCCGATCGTTCAGACCCCCGGCCGGAGTGGCACGCCCCCTGCACAAAGAGGCGAGGCACGATATCTTTTCGAATAGAGTCCCAGAGCGGAGAACGAGCCATGAACGCGATCGAGAACGAGCCCCGGTCCGCAAAGCGCGCCGAGGGCAGCGACCTTGCCGGGGCCCTCCAGCCCGGTGTCCTCGTCCTGCGGCCGGGGGGAGCAATCGGCTCCGCTGACGACCGGGCGCTGGAGCTGCTGGGCTGCGCGGACCGCGGAGACCAGGAGCGCGCCTGGGGCGAGGTCCGTCCCCGGTTGGAGGCTCAGGGCCTGTGGAGCGGCGGCGAGCGCCAGGCCACCCTGGAGCTTGTGGGGGATCCGGACGGGGCCGCCCGCCAGCGGCGTTTCGACCTGCGGGGAGAGGGCACCGTCCTCCTGATCCGGGATGCCGGGGCCGTCGAGGCCCTGGAGTCCGACCTCCGCCTGAGCGCGCTGATGCAATCCCTGACGCAGGTCACGCCCGCGGTCGCCCACGACCTGCGGGCGCCAATCAATGCTATGGTGTTCAACGTCGAGATCCTCAAGGAGACGATCGCCTCGGGCAAGGGGGCCGAGCCGGGCGGGCGCGAGCGCCAGCTCCGCTACGTCAACGTGCTCAAGGAGGAGCTCAGCCGGCTCCACCGGGAGATGGAGATCTTTATTGCCCACATCTCGCCCCGAGGCGATCGCACCGAGATACTCGACCTGCGCGAGCTGGTCGAGGAGCTGGCCGTGCTACTGACCGGGCCGGCCCGCAAGCAGCAGGTCCAGGTTCGGCCTCAGCTCCCGGATGCGCCGGTTTCCGTCGAGGTCAACCGTTACCTCCTCCGCCAGGCCCTGCTGCACCTGACTCTGGCGTCGCTCGCCGGAGTTCCCAAGGAGGGGTCGCTCGAGATTCGCCTCGAGCGCAGGGGGGACCGGGCCTGGCTGCGGCTCGCGGGGAACCCTCCCGGCCCGGAGCCGGCCCCCGGCTTCGCCGTCCGCTTTTCCCCGGCCGGGGCCGTCGCCCAGCTCCACGTGGCACGCGAGATCCTGGCTACCCAGGGGGGCAAGGTCCGGCCCGCTGAGGAGCCGCAGGCCTATGAGGTAGAATTGACTGTCGCAGGAAACAAGGGATAACGAGATGCCACATGCTCTAGCGGTCGATGACGATCCGAACTTCCTCTCCGCGCTCGCCGAGCTGATCGAGGGCCAGGGGTTCACCACGAACACGGCCTGCACGCTGCGCGACGCGAGGGCACAGGTGAGCCACCGGACGCCGGACGTGGCGCTGGTCGACCTCTACCTGCCGGACGGCAGCGGCATCGAGCTGCTGAAGGACCTCGAGATCGGCTCCTCCACCGAGGTGGTGCTGATGACCGGGCATGCGGACGTGGAGAGCGCCGTGCAGGCGCTGCGCCTCGGCGCCAGCGACTACCTGACCAAGCCGCTGGACATCGGCCGCCTGAAGAGCATCCTCGCGAACGTGGCGAGCGTGCAGCCCGCCCCGACGGCGGCCACGCCCCAGGAGCAGACCCAGGAGAGCGACCGGCTGGGCCTGCTGCTTGGCGCCTCGCAGTCCATGCAGGCGGTCTACGAGATGCTCATCCGGGTCGCGCCGACCGACGCCTCGGTCTTCCTGATCGGCGAGAGCGGCACCGGCAAGGACTTGGCCGCCCAGACGCTGCACCTCCTGTCCAAGCGCTCCAAGGCCCCGTTCATGCCGCTCAACTGCGGCGCCATCTCCCCGACTCTCATCGAGAGCGAGCTGTTCGGCCACGAGCGGGGGAGCTTCACCGGCGCGGCGCGCAGGCACAAGGGCTACTTCGAGCGCGCCCACATGGGCACTCTGTTCCTGGACGAGATCACGGAAATGCCGATCGAGCTGCAGGTCAAGCTCCTGCGCGTGCTCGAGACCGGCGCGCTCAACCGGATCGGCGGCGACCAGCCGGTGGAAGTGGACGTGCGCGTCATCGCCGCCACCAACCGCGATCCGCACAAGGCGGTCTCGGACGGCAAGCTCCGCGAGGACCTGCTCTACCGCCTGCAGGTCTTCCCGGTCCACATGCCGCCGCTGCGCGAGCGCAACGACGACATCCAACTCCTTGCCGATCACTTCCTCGGCCAGCTCAACGAGCGGCAGGGGGCGTCGAAGCGGTTCACCGAGGATTCGATGGAGCGGCTGCACACCCACTCCTGGCCGGGCAACGTGCGCGAGCTCAAGAACGTGGTGCACCGCGCCTTCATCATGGCCGACCAGGAGATCACGCCGCGCAGCCTGCCGCGCGAGGTCGGCGGCGACTCCGGGTTCCAGCGGAGCCTCCACTTCCAGGTGGGATCCTCGATCGAGGAGGTCGAGAAGCGGCTCATCATGGCGACACTGGAAGCCTACGGAGGAAACAAGAGGAAGACGGCCGACGTCCTGGGGGTCAGCCTGAAGACCCTCTACAACCGTCTGAACACCTACCGTCTGGGCGATTAGGCCCACTTTCCCCCAGGAAAGATGGATAGCTCGAAAGAGTTCCCTCTTGAGGGGCTCAAAGGGAGCATGTATACTCCCCCGTCGTCCGACGACCCGGTAGTGGCCTGAAAGGAGGGCTGTGGCACAAATTCTGCTTTAGAGCAGCTCTGGCATGTGCGAGAGAGTCTGAGCCACAGACCACCAAACAACGGACAAGAACAGGTCCAACCGAGGAGGAGGATGAACATGAGCAAAACGACACTTCGAGTCGCGCTTGTCTGCTGCACCCTGGCGATTCTGCTGGCTCTGGGCGCCTGCAGCTCGACCAGCACCCCTGGAACTCAGATCGACGATGCTGCCATTACTGCCGCCGTGAAGGCGCGACTGGCCGCTGACGGGGACATCAACCCGTTCAACATCGACGTGGACACCAACGAGGGCGTGGTGACCCTCCAGGGACGGGTGGACAAGGAAGAGGCACGTACGAAGGCTGAGGAACATGCCCGCGAGACGGACGGTGTCAGGCGGGTCATCAACCTGGTCAAGGTGGGCGACCGGTCGTAAAGGCCGCCCTGGTAGTCTTAAATCCAGTTGCATTTCAAAGGGAGAAACACAAACATGAAGAAGCTGTTCGTACACCTGTCGATCCTGTGCCTGCTGGCGATCCTGCTCGTTCCGATGGTGGGCTGCAAGGGTGACGACACCGCGGGTGAAGAGACCCCGATGACCGACACCACCACCACGGACACCACGGAGCCCATGGACACCGGCATGACCGATCCCATGGACACCGGCATGACCACCGACATGACCATGGAGCCCATGGGCACCGACATGTCGACCCCGCCGGCCCAGTAAGCTCAGACTCTTCGGCCTGTCGAGATATAGAGGGCGCCCGCCTCGGCGGGCGTCCTTATTCTTTTGTGGCGGGTGTAAAAGCTTCCTCAGGAGGCGGGGGTCGTCACCTCGCGCAGGAACGCCCCCGCCGCCGCCCGGAACTCGTCGGTCCACTCGTGGCCGCCCTCGAAGATGACGGCGCGCACGTCGACCCGCTTGGCGCGGAGGAGCTCGACGTCGTGCTCCATCTTGGCGGCGTCGTACCACTCCTCGCTGCTGCCGCGCCCCAGGAGCACCGGCGGGAAGCCGGAGAGATCGCGCCGCTCGAGCTCCGGCGGCACGTCGCCGCCCAGCACGATCAGCCCCTGGCAGGAGTAGCCGGAGCCGGCCGCGGCGCGGTAGGCCATGGCGGCTCCCTGAGAAAACCCGAGGTAGACCAGGCGCTCCGATACCGGCAGGTCCTGCTTGATCTTCGCGACGACGCTGGCCACGTAGCGGACGTTGTCCAGGATCGCCTGCTCGCGGTCGAGCCGTGTCATCCAGCAGGCGATCACGTCACCGGTGCGGTTGTAGAAGGGGTGGAGCGCCTGGACCGCACAGAGCACGGAGCGGGAGGCGCCGGGAATCCGGCGCAGCTCCTCCAGATGCTTTTCGGCCGTCTCTCCGTAGCCATGGAACCCCACCAGGAGAGGAGCCCCCTCGACCGACGGCGGGGTCTCCAGAAGATAGCGGCCATGAACCAGCGCCGCGATCTGGTGTGCCGTCATGCGCGCTTCCTCTCCGTCCGCCGGTGCAGAGGAGACGAAAGCTCGTGCACCCGGCTCTCCAGCAGGCTCGCCAGCCCGGGGCTCTGCAGGTTCTCCTCGACCAGCCGTACCAGAGCGCTACCCACGACCACGCCGTCGGCCACCTCCCCCACCGCCTCAATCTGGGCCGGCGAGGAGAGGCCGAACCCAACGGCCAGGGGCTGGTCGAGGCGCTTGCGGAGGCGCTTGATGTCCCGGACCAGGTCGGAGGGAAGGACGGCGCGCTCCCCGGTCACTCCGGTGCGGGACACGTAGTACACGAAGCCGGACGAGACCCGGCCCACCCGGCTCACCCGATCGCGGGTGCTCGTGGGCGCCAGCAGGAAGATGGAATCCACCCCCTGCTCCCTCAGTGCCGGCACCAGTTCCCGCTCCCCCTCCTCGGGCGGCAGGTCGACGCAGAGCACGCCGTCCACGCCGGACGAGGCGGCCTGCTCGGCGAAGCGCTCGATCCCCCGGGCGTGGACCGGGTTGAAGTAGGTGAAGAGCACGATGGGCACGCCCAGGCGATCGCGGTGCCGGGCCACCAGCTCCAGGATGTTCGACATCTTGGTGCCGGAGGCCAGCGCCCGCACGGCGGCCCGCTGGTTGATCGGGCCGTCGGCGATCGGATCGCTGAACGGGACCCCCAGCTCGATGATGTCAGCCCCTCCGGCGGACAGGGCGTCCAGGAACGTGGCCGTGGCCTGAAGGTCCGGGTCGCCTGCCATCAGGAAGGGGATGAAGGCCGCCCTCCCCTCCTCGGCACACTTGGCGAACACGTCGTCGATCGCACTCATCGCATCCCTCCGACCTGCGCCGTCCCGGCGCTCTCCGCGTGCTCCTGATCCCAGGCGATGACGGACTCCACGTCCTTGTCCCCCCTGCCCGAGAGGTTGACCAGGATGATCCGGCGTTGCGTCAGGCGCGGCGCCCGCTTGATCACCTCCGCGACGGCGTGGGCGCTCTCCAGGGCGGGGAGGATCCCCTCGGTGCGCGCCAGGAGGTGGAAGGCCGCGATCGCCTCCTCATCCGAGGCCGAGGTGTACTCGACCCGGCCCGAGTCGCGGAGCCAGACGTGCTCGGGCCCGACCGCCGGGTAGTCGAGTCCGGCGGAGATGGAGTGGGTCTCGGAGATCTGCCCCTCCTTGTCCTGGAGGACCAGGGTCCGGGTGCCGTGCAGGACGCCCAGCCCGCCGCCATGGAAGCGGGCCGCGTGCTCGCCCAGCCGCGCTCCCCGGCCGCCCGCCTCGACCCCGATCAGGCGCACCTTGGCGTCGCCCAGGAACGCGGTGAAGAGGCCGATCGAGTTGCTGCCGCCGCCGACGCAGGCCACGGCGAGGTCGGGCGACTCGGTGCCGGCGACCTTCTTGAGCTGGATCCGGGCCTCGTCGCCGATGATGCGGTGGAAGTCGCGCACCATGCGCGGGTACGGGTCCGGTCCGAGGACGGAGCCGAGCACGTAATGGGTGGTGCGGACGTGGGTGACCCAGTCGCGCAACGCCTCGTTGATGGCGTCCTTGAGCGTGCGGCTGCCGGAGTCCACCGGCACGACCTCGGCACCGAGGAGGCGCATGCGGTCGACGTTCAGGCGCTGGCGCCGCATGTCCTCGCTGCCCATGTAGACCGTGCAGGAGAGACCGAGGAAGGCCGCGGCCGTTGCCGTGGCCACGCCGTGCTGGCCGGCGCCGGTCTCGGCGATGACCCGCTCCTTCTCCATGTTGCGGGCGAGCAGGCACTGCCCCACGGCGTTGTTGATCTTGTGCGCGCCGGTGTGGAGCAGGTCCTCCCGCTTGAGGAAGATCTGCGCTCCGCCAAGGTCATGGCTCAGCCGCTCCGCGAAGTAGAGCGGCGTGGGCCGGCCCACGTAGTCGCGCAGCACGTCCTCGAGCTGGCGCCGGAACAGCCGCTGCTTGCTGGCCCGGTCGTAGGCCTGGGTCAGCTCGGCCAGAGGCGCCATGAGCGTCTCGGGCACGAACCGGCCGCCGTAGGGGCCGAAGTAACCCTCCGCGTCAGGGAGGGGTTTGGCTCTGCGCATTCCGTACCTCCTCGAACAGCCGCCTCAGCAGCTTCGGATCCTTGATGCCGGGGGCCGACTCGACCCGCGAACAGACGTCCACCGCGTAGGGGCGGCTGGCCTCGATCGCCTGCCGCACGTTGTCGGGCCCGAGCCCGCCCGCGACGAAGACACGCCTCTCTCCGGCAATCCCGGCCACGGCCTGGAAATTCCACGCCATGCCGGTGCCGCCGTAGAGGGAGCCGTGGGGAGTGTCGAAAAGCCAGGCCCAGGCGTCCGCCCATCCGTCGAGCCCCTCCGTGCCGCGGAAGGTCTTGATGGACCTTCCGGCGAAAGAGGCGGCCTCTTCGGAGGTCTCGTCGCCGCTGAGCTGGAGCAGGTCGAGCCCGACGCGGGAGCCGATCTCCTCGATCTCGTGGGCCGGCCGGTTCACGAACACGCCCACCAGCCGCACCCCGGAGCCGGCCTCCCGCGCAGCGGAAGCGATCTCCCGCGCCCGGTCCACGTCCACGTACCGCGGGCTGCGCGGATAGAAGTTTAACCCGAGGAAGTCGGCGCCCACCTCGACCGCCAGCCGGGCGTTGGCCGGGTCGGTGACGCCACAGATTTTCACGAGCGTCCTCATGCGCGCCCTGTCAGCTCCCGCAGCTTGGCGCCGGGGTCGGGAGCGAGCAGCAGCGACTCGCCGATCAGGAAGGCGTGGAAGCCGCTGTCGCGCAGCATCAGCAGGTCGAGGGCATCGCGGATGCCGCTCTCGGCCACGCGGACCGCCCCGGGCGGCAGGCTCGGCACCAGGGAGATGGAGTGATCGAGGTCGACCTCGAACGTACGGAGGTTGCGGTTGTTGACCCCGACCATCTCCCAGGGCTCGCCGACGAGCTTGGCCACGTCGGCGGCATCGTGGGTCTCGATCAGGGGGACGAGCCCGAGTCCGCGGGCCAGGCGCGCGTACCAGGCCAGCTCCTCGGAGCCGTGCAGGGCGGCGATCAGAAGGACTGCGTCGGCCCCGGCCTCCTTTGCCCAGAGGAGCTGCACCGGATCTACGACGAAGTCTTTCGCAATCGCAGGCAGGCCCGAAGCCTCCTTGCAGAGGGTCAGGAGGTCGTAGCCGCCGTGGAAGAAGTCGGGCTCCACTACCACCGAAAGCGCCGCGGCGCCGTTTTCGGCATAGATCCGCGCCTGGGCCACGGGATCGACCCTGCCGTGGAGCGAGCCGAGCCGTGGGGAACCCATCTTGACCTCCGCGATGACAGCAGGAGCCCGGGAGACGGCGGCCAGAAACGCGTTGTCCGCGGGACTGAGAGGGTCGCCTTCGGCCAGCTCCTGCTCCGTGGCGGTCACCCTCTGGCGGCGGCGCTCGGCGATCCGCACCAGGATGTCGGGCGGAGAGCTCATCCCAGGAACCCCTTGAGCTCGTCCAGCTTCCTGGCGGCGGCGCCCGAGGCGAGGGCTCCGCGGGCGGACTCGTATCCCTCCTCCAGGCTGGAAGCCAGGCCGGCCACGTAGATAGCGGCCCCGGCGTTGAGGGCGGTCACGTCCGCCAGCGGCCCTTCCTCGCCTCCGAAGACCCGGTGCAGGAGCGCCGCGTTCTCCTCGGGCATGCCGCCGGCCAGGTCCTCCACCCGGACGCGGCGGAGGCCGAAGCGCTCCGGCTCCAGGGTGTAGGTCCGGACCTCCCCGTCCTGCACCTCGCTGACCGTGGTGGAACCGGTGGTGGTGATCTCGTCCAGGCCGTCGCCGTGAACCACCAGGGCGTGCTCGGCCCCGAGATCGCAGAGCACCTGGCCGATCGGCTCGACCAGGGCCTGGGAGTAGACGCCCATGACCTGGCGGCGGGCGCCAGCCGGGTTCGTGAGCGGGCCGAGGACGTTGAAGATCGTCCGCATGCCCAGCTCGCGGCGCACGGGCATGACCTCGCGCATCGCCGGATGGAGGAGCGGCGCGAACAGGAAGGTGATGCCGACCGTGTCGAGCGCCTGCCCGGCGGTGGCCGGATCGATCTCGATCCTGACCCCCAGGGCGGCCAGCACGTCCGCGCTCCCCGACTTGCTGGACACCGAGCGGTTGCCGTGCTTCGCCACCGAGACACCGGCGGCCGCGGCGACCAGGGCCGCGGCGGTCGAGATGTTGAACGTGCCGCGGCCGTCGCCGCCCGTGCCGCAGGTGTCCACGATCCCCTCCGAGGTGTGCGGGATCGCGATGACCCGCCGGCGCATGGCCGCGGCGGCGCCGCTGATCTCGGACACCGCTTCGCCCTTCATGCGCATGGCAACCAGCAGCGCCGCCTTGATGGGCTCGCTCACCTGTCCGTCCATGAGGGCGCCGAACAGCTCCTCGGTCTCCTCGCGGGTCAGGCTCTCGCCCGCCACGAGGCGCCAGAGCACCTCCTTGGGATCTTTCATGACGGCGTGACAACCTCTCTGCAGAGACTCAGGAAGTTGGAGAGCAGCCGCGGCCCGGAGCCGGTCAGCACGGACTCCGGATGGAACTGCACACCCCAGTAGGGAAGCGTCCGGTGGCGGAGCCCCATGAGCGTGCCGTCGTCGGCCCAGGCCAGCGGCTCCAGCTCCTCCGGCAGCGTCCCTTCCTTGACCTCCAGGCTATGGTAGCGCGTGGCCTCGAAGGGGTTCGGCAAACCGGCGAACACCCCCTGGTCGCCGTGGCGGACGGGCGAGGTCTTGCCGTGCATGAGCCGCGGGGCGCGGTCGACCGTGGCGCCGAAGGCCACTCCGAGCGCCTGGTGCCCGAGGCAGACGCCGAGGATCGGAATGTCCGCATGGCGGCGGATCAGGTCGAGACAGACGCCTGCCTCCTCGGGGCGGCCGGGGCCGGGCGAGAGCACGATCCCCTCGGGGTTGCGGGCAAGCATGGCCTCGGCGCTCTCGGCGTCGTTGCGCAGCACCTCGACCTCGACCCTGGAGGTGGTCAGCATCTGCACCAGGTTGTAGGTGAAGGAGTCGTAGTTGTCCACCATGAGGATCACGTGCGTGGTCCCTCCAAAGCCTCGGCCAGGGCGACCGCGGCGAGCAGCGCCGCGGCCTTGTTCTCGGTCTCTTTCTCTTCGGCCGCCGGATCGGAGTCGGCGACGATGCCCGCTCCCGCGGTGACGGATGTCTTCCCCTCCTCCACGACCAGCGTCCGGATCGCGATGCAGGTGTCCACGTCGCCCGAGTAGGAGAGGTAGCCGACGGCACCGGCATAGGGGCCGCGAGCCTCGGGCTCCAGCTCGTCGATGATCTCCATGGCGCGGATCTTGGGCGCGCCGGAGACGGTGCCTGCCGGGAAGCAGGCGAGCAGGGCATCGAGCCCGTCCTTGTGAGGGTCGAGCTCGGCCTCGACGCTGGAGACCATGTGCATGACGTGGCTGTAGCGCTCGATCTCCATGAAGCTCGCCACCCGGACGCTGCCGGGCAGGGCCACGCGCCCGAGGTCGTTCCGCCCCAGGTCCACGAGCATCACGTGCTCGGCCCGCTCCTTGGCGTCGGCGAGGAGGTCCTCGGCCAGCCGCCGGTCCCCCTCCGCGTCCATGCCGCGGGGACGGGTGCCGGCGATGGGCCGGGTCTCCAGGTGCCGCCCCTGCTTCCGCACCAGCATTTCAGGAGAAGCCCCGACGAGCGAGACGTCGGGCGACTCGAACAGGACCATGTAGGGGCTCGGGTTGACCATGCGCACGGCGCGGTACAGAGCCAGGGGATCGACCCGGCGCGGCACGGTCCAGCGGCGGGCCAGGACCACCTGGAAGATGTCGCCCGCGGCGATGTGCTCCTTGGCCGCGAGCACGGCCTTGCGGAAGGCGGGGCCGTCCAGGCTCGGCGTGGCCCTGGCCCGGCCCGGCGACTGCTCGGGCATGGCCACCCCGCCGCCCCCGGCCTCGCTGGTCAGCAGCTTGGAAAGGCGGGCGAGCTGCCGCTCGGCCGCGGCCATGTTCACCTCCCCCTCGATCTCGTTGGCGATCGCCAGCACCCTCTGGTAGGCATGATCGAAGATGACCAGGGTGTCGAACCTCGCCAGGAGGGCGACGGGCAGATCGAAGGAGTCGGCCGGCCGGTTCGGCAGCCGCTCGACCATGCGGATGAGGTCGTAGCCGAAGTAGCCCACGAGCCCGCCGGTGAAGGGGATCGGCCCGGGCTCGGTATGGACGTGGTGGACGACCTCGCGCAGCGCCTCGAGGGGCTCTCCGGGCAGGCGGCGGCGCTTGCCTCCGCGCTCGACCTCCAAGCGGTCGGGATAGAGGCGGTAGACCTCGCGCGGTCCCGCGCCGAGGAAGCTGAAGCGGGAGACCCGCTCGCCGCCGGTCACGCTCTCGAGCAGGAACCGGTGCGGAGACAGTCCGGCCAGCCGGCGGTAGACCCCCAGCGGCGTCAGGGTATCGGCGAGGAACTCCCGGGTGTGCGGCACGGCCCGCCGCGACGTCTCACGCATCTTGTCTCCGATCCGATTGAGCTTCCCTGACAGAGTGCAGCGGCGAGCCCAAACCGTGTCTCCGGAGGAGCTCCTCCGCAATCTCCCCCGGTTCCACCCCGCTCGCCTGCAAGAGCACCAGCAGATGGTAAAGGAGGTCCGAGGCCTCGCTCACCACCGCGTCCCGCCTTCCGGCTACCGCAGCGATCGCGGTCTCGACACCCTCCTCCCCCACCTTCTGGGCGATCCGCTCGATGCCCGACTGGAGCAGGCGCGCCGTGTAGCTCGCCGCCGGATCGGCGCTCCGGCGCTCTTCCAGGATCGAGGCCAGCCAGCCGAGCTCCAGCCGGGCCGGATTGGGCTCGAAGCAGGTCCGCGTGCCGCGGTGGCAGGCGGGACCGGCCGGACGCGCCCGCACGAGCAGGGAGTCGCCGTCGCAATCCACCAGGATCTCTACCACCTGGAGGGTGTTGCCGGAGGTCTCCCCCTTGCGCCAGAGCGACTGGCGCGAGCGGCTCCAGAAGTGGGCCTGCCCGGTGGAGAGTGTCAGCTCGACGGCTTCGCGGTTGGCGAAGGCGAGCATCAGCACCGCGCCGGTGCCGACGTCCTGGACGACCACGGGGAGCAGGCCGCGGTCGTCGTACTTGAGGGACGAAGGATCGATCATGCTGTCTCCCGCATCGGCCTGATCGGAAAGCCGGCCTGGGCGAGGGACCGCTTGACCTGGCCGACCGTGTACGTGCCCTCGTGGAAGATGGAGGCGGCGAGCACCGCGGCGGCGCCGGCAGCGAGCGCTTCCGAAAGGTGCTCCAGGTTGCCGGCGCCTCCCGACGCGATGACCGGAACGCCCACGGACCGCACGACCTCGCCGATCAGCTCCACGTCATACCCTCCCTTGGTACCGTCGCGGTCGATGCTCGTCAGGAGGATCTCCCCCGCGCCGCGCTCGACCCCTTCCCGAATCCAGGTCAAAGCGTCGAGGCCCGTGGGGTGACGCCCGCCCCTGGTGACGACCTCCCCGCGCCGCGCATCCACCGAGAGGACGACGCACTGGCTCCCGAAGCGGCGGGCCAGGATGGAGATCAGCTCCGGCTTCTCCACCGCTGCCGAGTTGATGCCGACCTTGTCCGCCCCGGAGCGCAGGAGACGGTTCGCGTCGTCCTCGGAACGCACCCCTCCGCCGACGGTCAGGGGGATGAAGACCTGCCTCGCCGTGCGCTCCACCCAGTCGAGCCGGGTGTCCCGGCCCTCGGGAGCAGCGCCGATGTCGAGGAAGACGATCTCGTCCGCTCCCTGCCCGGCGTAGCGCAGGGCCGCCTCGGCCGGGTCGCCCTGGTCGACGAGGTTCTTGAACTGCACCCCTTTTACGACCCGGCCGCCGGAGACGTCCAGGCAGGGGATGACCCGCCTGGCCAGATTCGAGGAGGCGCTCACAAGATACCCTCCCGGCAGACGTCCAGCGCCTCCTCGATCGTGAAGACCCCCTCGTACAGGGCGCGGCCGACGATGGCTCCGGCGATCTCGGGAATCTCCCGGGCCGCGCGCAGGTCGTCGAGGGAGCGCACGCCGCCCGAGAGGAGCGAGGGGATGCCCGAGGCCATGGCGACCCGGCGGGCCAGGTCGAAGTTGGGACCGGAGAGCATGCCGTCGCGCTCCACGTCGGTCACCAGGACCGCCGGGCAGGGGAGGCCGCGCAGGCGGACGCACAGCTCCGGCAGGCGCCAGGAGGTCCCCTCCGTCCAGCCCGCGATGCGCACGTCGCCGTTCTCCACGTCCAGGGCCGGGACGATCCTTCCGGGATGCTCCAGGGCCAGGGCGCGGAAGCCCTCGACGTCCCGGGCCACCATGGAGCCGACCACCACCCGGTCGCAGCCCGCCTCCAAAGCCCAGCGGATCGCGTCCCGGTCCCGGAGCCCGCCGCCCAGTTGCACGAGGCCGCGGCTTGCCATTTGAGCAAGGAGCTCCCGCTGCGGCGGCTCCCCGAAGGTGGCGTCGAGGTCCACGACGTGGATGCGCGTGGCGCCGGCCTGGATGTAGCCGTCCAGGAGGGCGAGGGGATCGTCCCCGTAGACCGTGGCCCGGGCGTCGTCACCCTGGCGGAGCCGGACGGCACGGCCGTGTCTCAGGTCAATCGCGGGCAGCAGCTCCATCAGCCATCTCCAAGTAGTTACTCAGGAGTCGGAGCCCGGCCTCGCCGCTGCGCTCCGGGTGGAACTGGGTGCCCATCACCCGGCCGTTTCCGGCCGCCGCGGGGAAAACGCGGCCATGGGTGCAACGGGCCAGGCAGAGGTCGTCCGGCACGCCCTCGGGCGCGTAGCTGTGGACGAAGTAGACGTACCGGTCGCGCAGCCCCTCCAGCAGCGGATGGTCCGCCACGTCGTGGAGGCGGTTCCAGCCGATGTGGGGCACAGGCACCTCGTCCGGCAGACGGGTGACCCGGCCGGGCAGGAGCCCCAGGCCGTCCACGGTCTTGAACTCCTCGCCGGACTCGAAGAAGAGCTGGAAGCCGACGCAGATCCCGAGCAGCCAGGCTCCACCGTCCAGAGCGTCATGAAGAGCCGCCTCCATCTCCCCGCGGATCGCCTCGCGAGGCGGCGCGAAGGCCCCGACCCCGGGCAGCAACAGGCAGCGGCCCGCGGCCACCCGGCGAGGGTCGAGGGTAGTCTCCACCTTCGTACCAAGGCTCTCCAGAGCCCGCACGAGGTTGCCCAGGTTGCCGACCCCGGCGTCGATGACCGTGGTTGTCCCGGTCATCATACGGAGAGCGTCCCCTTGGTGCTCGGCACCTCGTTCGATCCCGACCGGGCGATCGCGGCCCGCAGGGCCAGTGCCGCGGCTTTGAACGCGGCCTCGGCGGCGTGGTGGCCGTTGCGGGCCGTGAGCACCTCCAGGTGGAGCGTCAGCCGGCCGCGGTCCGCGAAAGCCTGGAAGAAGTCCGCGACGAGAGTGAGAGGGAAGTCCGCCGTCACCCATCCGGCGGCCACCTCGCGGGGAGCGTTCCAGGCGAAGGTGCCCCGTCCCGAGAGGTCCACGACCGCTCTCGCCAGCGCTTCATCGAGAGGAGCGTAGGCATGGGCGAAGCGGACGATCCCGCGCCGGTCCCCCAGCGCCGAAGCCAGAGCCTCGCCCAGGGCGATCCCCACGTCCTCCACCGTGTGATGGAGATCGACCTGCGTATCGCCGCCGGCCCGGAGGTCGAGCCCAAGCCCGCCATGTGTCGCCAGAGCCTCCAGCATGTGGGCGAAGAAGCCGTTGGGGACGTCGATCTTGCGCGGGCCGCCGTCCAGGGAGAGGGCGAGGCGGATTTGGGTTTCTTTGGTGGAGCGTTCGACGTTTGCAGCCCTCACCCCCGGCTCTCCACGAAGTGGCTTCCGGGCTCCCTCTCCCCCGCGCAGGCGGGGGAGAGGGCTGGGGAGAGGGGGGATGGGATCAACCGGCCGGGGGGTGAGGGTCCGCCCCTCACGAATCTCCGCCAGAGCCAGATGCGTCTCCCGCAGCGCCATCCCACTCCCCACCGACACCCGCAGGCAGTTGGCGAGCCCGGGGTAATGCCCCACGTCGCGAATCCGAATCCCCCGAGCAGCCAGCCCGTCCCGCACCTCTCTGGCTTTGTCCGGCGAGGCGCAACGGATGAGGAGGAAGTTGGCCTCCGAGGGAAAGACCTCGAAACCCTCCTCGACCAGCATGCGCGCCCATTGCGCCCGGCGGGCGACGATGATCCTCACCCGGCGCTTCTCCTCTTCCTCCTCGGCCAGGACAGCACGGCCGGCCAGCACCGCGGCGTGGCCGAGGTTGTAGGGCAGCTTCACCTTGAGCAGCTCCGAGACCAGACCGGGCCGGGCCATCAGATAGCCGAGACGCATGCCGGCGAGGGACCAGGCCTTGGAGAAGGTGCGGAAGAGGAGGAGGTGCGGGTACTTGTGGAGCAGCGGACGGTAGTCGAAACGGCAGAACTCGCCGTAGGCGTTGTCCAGGAGGAGCGGCCCCTCCAGGCGCTCCAGCAGGGCGGCCACCCACTCGGGCGGCAGCGCATCCCCCGTGGGGTTGTTCGGCGTGCAGAGGAGGACCGGCCGCCGCGGGTTGCGCTCGACCTCGGCTTCCAGCTCGTCCATGAAGAGAGAGGGACGAGTGAGGTCCGAGCGGAGCAGGAAACGGGGGACGCCTCCGGCCCGCAGGACGAACATGCGATAGAGGCCGAAGGTCGGCTCGACCCCGAGCACCTCGGTGCCGGGACCGGACAGGGCCTCCAGAGCGGTGGACAGCAGCTCGTTCGAGCCGTTGCCCACCAGGATGCCCTCCCAGGGCCAGTTGTGCAGCCGGCCGAGGTCGCGGCGCAGGGCGTCGCCGTGGAAATCCGGATAGCGGGCCCAGTCGGTGGACAGCAGCCCCTCGGTGACCGCGAGCTTGATCCGGCGCGGCAGGTCCCAGGGGACCTCGTTCTGGTCCAGCTTGTGCCGGCAGGGGGTGAGGTCCAGGTGGTAGACCGAGAGCCGGCGCAGCTCGGGACGCACCAGGGACGCGGGATCGATGGGACGGATCATCCCAGCCTCCTTCTCGCCGACGCCGCGTGCGCGGGCAGCCCCTCGGCGTCGGCGAGCGCCGCGGCGGCCGCGGCCCTGCGGGCAGCGGCAGTCTGAGTGAACCGGATCGTGTGGCTCCGCCGCAGGAAGTCCTCCACCCCCAGGGCCGAGGCGAAGCGGGCGCTGCCGCAGGTGGGCAGCACATGGCTCGGGCCGGCGATGTAGTCGCCGAAGACCTCCGGCGTGCAGGCGCCCAGGAAGACCGCTCCCGCCGAGTTGATCCTGTCTGCGATCGTCTCCGACTCCGGACCCACGAGTTGCAGGTGCTCGGGCGCGATCCGCTCGACCAGGTCCACGGCCTCGTCCAGCGAGCCCACCACCAGGGCCGCTCCGAAACGCTCCAGCGAAGCTCGGGCCGTGGCGGCGGTGGAAAGATCCGAGAGCTGACGGTCCACCTCGCGTGCCACGAGCTTGCCCTGCCTGGCGTCGAAGGTGATCAGCACCGCCGCGGCCAGGGGATCGTGCTCGGCCTGCGCCAGGAGGTCCGCGGCGAGGAGGGCGGGATCGGCGTCCGAGTCGGCCACGATCACCACCTCGCTCGGACCGGCGATGCCGTCGATGGCCACGTCCCCGGCCACCAGCTTCTTGGCCGCGGTGACCCAGGCGTTGCCCGGGCCGACGATCTTGTCTACGCGGCGGACCGTCTCCGTGCCATAGGCGAAGGCGGCTACAGCATGAGCGCCGCCCATCCCCCAGACCTCGGAGACTCCGAGGCGCTCCAGAGCGTGGCGGAGCGCGGGATTGCCGCGGTACGAGCCGGGCGGCGTGGCCACGGCAATCTCCCGGACTCCGGCCAGCTTCGCGGGCACAACCGTCATCACCACGGTCGAGGGGTAGGCGGCCCGGCCGCCCGGGATATAGATGCCGACCCGCTTCAGTGGCTGGATGCGCTCCTCCAGCACGGCCCCGTCCTCGTCCTCCAGACGGTAGCCGGTCCGGACCTGCGGCGCGTGGAAGCGCTCGACCGCCGCGATGGCGCGCTCCAGGGCCTCGGCGAACCCGGCCGGGAGAGACGCTTCGTCTACAGCCCCATTCAGGGCCAGATCCGGGACCGACGCCGCCACCGCTCCGTCGAGCTTGCGCGCGAAGCCGAGCAGGGCACGGTCCCCTTTCGAGCGGACTCTTTCCACGATCCGGGATGCCTTGCGCAGGGTCTTCTCGTCCAGGATCCCCTCGCCGCGGCGGACCAGGCGCTCGACGGCGCGCGTCCCGGCCCGGGAATCCGCCTTCACCACCGCCAGAGTGCTCACGACACCACCTCCGCGGCCTCCAGGCGGCCGATCCACTCGTTGAGCAGGGCGCGGTGACGCTGGTACGAGGCCCGGTTCACCACCAGGCAGGCTGCCACTTCGGCAACAACCTCGATCTCCACCAGGCCGTTCTCCTGGAGGGTGCGGCCGGTCTGGACGATGTCCAGCGCCAGCTCCGCCAGGTGAAGCAGCGGCGCCAGCTCGATCGAACCCGAGAGCTTTACGATCTCCGCGCCCCAGGGGCGCTCCGCCACCACCCGCCGCGCCGTGCTCACGTACTTGGTCGCCAGCCGCACCTGCCCCCCCGGCTGAGGCATGGCCTCGGCCGAGCGGCCGATCAGCGACATCCGCGAGCGCCCCTCCCGCAGGCGCACCGGCACCAGCAGGTCGCCGTCAACCTCCCCGAGCACGTCGCTGCCCACGATGCCGAGGTCGGCGACCCCGTGCTCGACGTAGAGAGGGAGGTCCCAATCCTTGAGAGAGAGGACCTCCACCCCTTCGTCGAGGCGCGTGCGCAGGCTGCGGCCGTTCGGGTCCAGGCCGAGGAGCGGGATGCCCGCGGCCCGGAAAGCCGCCAGGGCCGGGTCCAGGTTCCGGCCCTTGGGGAGGGCCAGGCGGATCATGGGACGGCCTCAAGCAGCCGGTCCACGCTCACCGAGAACCCGGCCGCGGCCACCTCGGCGCCCAGGGCGCGGAACATCCGGTCGTAGCGTCCTCCTCCTCCCACGGGCAGGGCCGAGGCGCCGGCGAAGGCGCGGAAGACCAGGCCGTCGTAGTAGGACCGCTCCCCTCCCGAGAGCCGCGGATCGAGGCCTTGGCGGGCGAACTCCGCGAGGTCCACGAAGAGGTCCACCTCCGGGAAAAGACCGGCCATCTCGTCGCGCAGGGCGAGCAGGCCGCGCAGGCGGAGCCCCTCCTCCTCCCCCAGGTCCTCGGGGCGCTCCGGCAGGCCGGTCTCGATCACCGGGAGGAGCTGAGGGCAGACGCGCCTCACCTCGCCACGCTCGCGCCGGGCCAGGGCCGCAGTCAGGATCATGGGATCGGCCGATCCGCAGCCGAGGAGCAGGCGGTCCAGGCAGCCGGCGAGGCCGAGAACGACCTGGACCCGCCGGTCCGCGCCCGCTCCGCTGGCCGCGACCATGTCGAGGAAGAGCCGCAGGACCTCGCGCTCCCCGGGCTCGCCGGGCACGCCCAGCAGCTCGGCGCCGAGCTGGTAGAACTCGCGCTGCCGGCCCGCCCTCTCCTCCTCGTAGCGGATCACGTCGCCGCGGTAGAAAACGCGCAACGGCAGCGGCAGCGAGTGGAGCCGCGGGGCGAGCAGCCGGGCGAGCATGGGCGTGAAATCGGCGCGCAGGGCGAGCTGCTCGCCGTCCCGGTCGATGAAGCGGTAGAGCTCCCCGCGGCTGGCGGGCGTGAGCAGCGACTCGTACGGCTCCAGGTAGTCGAGGATGGGCAGGATCGCCTCGCCGTAGCCGGCCGCGGTGAGCCGGGCGACCAGGCGCTGCTCCAGCTCGCGGCGACGCCGGGCGCTCTCGAAGAGCAGGGCGGCCACGCCGGTGGGGAGCGCGGCGGAAACCTTCATGAGATCTCTCCCAGGCCGGCGACGCGGCGCGCCAGCGCCAGGGGCAGCTCCTTCCCGGTCATCATCCGGAACTGCCCGGCGGCCTGGCCGATGAGCACCTCCCGGCCGTCCACGGTGACCGCCCCGCGGGCCGCCGCCTCGCGCAGGAGCGCCGTGGGCTCCATCCCGTAGACCATGTCGATGACCACCGCGCCCGGACGGAGATGGTCCACCGGGAACGGCAGGGCCTCGCCGTCCGTGCGGCCGATGGAAGTGGCGTTGACCAGGATGTCATAAGCGGACGGGTCGAGATCTGCCAGGGGCAGGTACGGGAGATTGAGGAGAGACGCGGCCTGGAGCCCGCGCTCGGCACCGCGGTTGACGAGCGTTACCACGGCTCCGGCCGTGGACAGCCCGGCCGCGGCCGAGCGGCCGGCACCGCCGGTGCCCACCACGGCCGCGGTCCGCCCCTCGATTGGAATCCCACGCTCCCGGAGCGGCAGGACCACGCCGTCCGGGTCCGTGGCCTCGGCCTCCCAGACCCCCTGGTTCCAGACCAGGGTGTTGGCCGCGCCGATCAGCCCCGCGCGCGGGCTCTCGGCACCGCCCACGGCGAGAGCGGTCTCTTTGTACGGCGCGGTCACCGAGAGGCCGCAGATCGGGAGACCCATCTCCTCCATCGACCCCGACTCCACGACCTCCAGCCAGAAGTCGCCGAACGACTCGGTGTGGAAGGGGAGGTAGAGGGCCGGGATGCCCAGCTCCCGGTAGGCGGCATTGTGGATGCGGGGGGAGAGCGAGTGGGAGACCGGGTTGCCGACGAGGCCGAACAGGGTCGAGACCGGGAGGAGAGCCGGCAGCCCGAAGTCCTCGACGAGCTGCCGGATCGTCGGCTGCCCGGGAGCGCCGGGGACCTCCCCGGCCGCGCCGTAGACGACCGGCGCCCCGAGCCGGGGGGCGACCAGGCGGGTCCAGACGCCGGCCAGGCCGGTGGAAAAGGCGGTGACGTCGCGCCGGTCCAGGCCCGCGAGCAGGAGCAGCGGCGCCAGCTCCTCACCCGGCTGCGTGGCCGCGGGGACCAGCTTGTAGAGGGCGGCGCCGGTGCCGGACATGCGCTGGAAGGTGGCCTGGAGGTTGGCAAGGGGGGTCGCGGGGCCGTGCCAGGAGAGCACCCGGCGCTCGGGCGGCACGGCCTTGAGGACCTCGGGCACCAGGTCGCGGGCCATCTCCAGGTCGATGAGGTCGTAGCGGCGGGCGGCGTCGAGGAGGCGGCGCTTGCGCCGCTCCGCCGAGCCTTCCATGGCGCCTCCTTCGGCCCGGCTGCGTAGTGTGTAGAGGAGGAGCCTGCCGGGCAGGGCCTTGCGCAGGGGCTTGGGGTCGAGGTCGCCGATGAGGTCGGCGCGCACCTCCAGCCAGTCGGCGGCCGCCAGCCCAGCCATGTCCGCCGGAGCCGTGTCCGCCGGAAGGGGCGCTGTCAACGTCGCGATCAGGGTGGCGGTACTCGCCGCCTGGGCTCTCTCCAAAACGAAAACCTCCTTCCGGACCCGGAAGGAGGCGGCGCTGAAGGTGCTGGCTGTCTCGTCCCGGGCCGGTGGTGCCGGGACAGACCCGGCTCAGCTTACGGCGTGATGATGAGCGCGGCGCCAGGTTCCGGCGACGGAAAAGGAACGGCATTGGGTCCTCATGCTCATCGCCGGCGATTAGAGCAGGCGACGGAAGGAGCTGTCAAGCGACAGCCAAGCGTCACGCTTTGGCCGCGCCACGTACTTTTAGCTATGGGAGTGTCAACAACATGCAGTTGCCCGGAATTCAGACCACCCATGCTCACGACCACAAGTGGGAGCGCGGCTACAAGGCCCCGGCGCACGCCCGCGACTTCCTGAAGAAATGCCACCAGACCCGTCCCTGGCTCACCGTCCTGACCGCCCTGTCCGATCACGCCGTCATCCTGGCCCTCGCGGCCGGTGTCTACTGGGCGTACCTGTACCTCCATCCGGCCTTCCTGCTCGTGCTCTACCCCCTTGCCGCGATCGGCATCGTCCGCTCCATGCGGGGGCTGGAGAACCTGGTGCACGAGGGCTCGCATTTCAACTGGTCGCGCTCCGATCACGGTCTCAACGACCTCCTCTGCAACCTGCTGGCGGCCGTGCCGGTCTTCAGCGACGTGGTGCGCTACCGCCCCGGCCACAAGCTCCACCACTTCTCCTTCGGCACGGACGAGGACGCCGACCTCGGGCGCTACCAGGTGCTCGCGATCGAGGAGATCAGCCGCCGCAACCCGATCGCCTTCGCGGCGGGGATCGTCCGCAGGATCGTCGCCTACGTGATCGGGTGGTGGAAGGTGATCCAGACCCGGCCGGCGGTGCTCGGGAAGTCGCTGCTCTGGCACGCGGTCTTCCTGATCCTGCCCGCGGCCCTGGCTCTGGGGCTCGGCACCGCGCTCGCGCTCTGGCTGGCCTTCTGGATCGGCCCGTTCCTGCTGCTCCTGCCCTGGCACCGCTTCGTGGCCGAGGCCGGCAAGCACCAGTACGAGGGGCAGGAGACGGTCTTCGACGCCACGATCAGCAACATCGGGTTCGTTCACCATCTGCTGCTGCACCCGCACAGCGACGGCTACCACCTGCTGCACCACCTTTTCCCCGGGATCCCGCACCACCAGCTCGCGCGGGCGCACCGCGGTCTCGCGCAGTTGGACCCCGGCGGCTACGGCGAGGCCCTGCGCCTGCGCACGCACATCCTGGAGGACCCGGAGCCTGCCCGCCGCCCAAAGCCCGCCGCAACACCTCCTCCGGCTGTCCTGGACCCGGTCGAGGTTGAGGAGGAAGTGCTGGTCGGGTAACCTCCCGGCATGAACGAAGTCCGGATCGACATCGACACGGCGATCCTGGAACGGTTCCCGGATAGCCGGGTGGGCGGGTTCCTGGCGCGGGGGCTCCGCGCCGCCGCCGACCGTGTGAAGCTGGAGCCCGCCGAGACTTTGGCCGCGCCGCTCACGAGTCAGGGGATCACCATCGAGGGAATGAGCGAGGAGCCGCGCCTCCGCGAGTGGCGCAAGGCCTTCCAGCAGATCGGCCTCAAGCCCTCCACCTACAAGGGCAGCGCCGAGCAGCTCGCCCGCCGGCTCCTCAAGGGCTCCTGGATCAGCACGCCCCTCCCGCTGGTCAACCTCTACTCCGCCGTGTCGGTGAAGCACCTGACGCCCATGGGCGCCTACGACGTGGAGCGTCTCCCCTCCCCGTCCGTCACCCTCCGCCTGCCCCGGGAGGGGGACGTCTTCCATCCCCTCGGCGGCCGGCCCGAGGACATGCCTCTGAAGCCGACCGTCGCCGTCTACGCCTCCGGCTCCGAAGTCGTCTGCTGGGCCTTCAACCACCGCGACTCCTCGGCGACCTGCCTGCTGCCCGAGACGGACCTCGGCCTCTTCATGGCCGAGGCGGTCGCAGGCGTCCAGTACGGTTCCCTCGAAGCCGCGCTCGCGGAGCTGGCCCGGGATCTCCGGGAGGCCGGGACGGACCTGGGGGATGTCAGCTACACGGACGCGTCCGTACCCGCAACGAGCCTCCAGATCCGGTAGCGAGAGGGGGAGAAGCCCGGGCACGTTGGGGAACGCCTCCCCAACGAAGCCGGGGCCGTCCGACACGTTGGGGAACTCCTCCCCAACATGAATCCGGCCCGCATGGACTCGCGGCGGCGCACAGACACGTTGGGGAACGGTTCCCCATCGTCGCGGCGACGATCGGGTACGCTGGGGAGCCTCTCCCCAACGAGAACGAGGGCCGTACCGGGCCGCTGCACCGCTCGGGCTCGCTGGGGAACGTCTCCCCAGAGCCTGCCCGTGTGAGAACTTGAGGCTGGTCGGGCCGGGAAGTCATTCCGCGGCCCCCGACTCGATCGCCCGCTTGACCGCCCGGATGTCCCCGTCGAGCGTGCGGTCCCCGAGCATGGGCGGTGCAAGCTCGCGGACGCGCAGGTAGAACCGCCGCGTGCCCTCGCCGAGATGGGCAGCGATCTTCTCTCTGCGCTCCGGACGGGTGCGGTCGGCGAAAGCGTCCGACTCGCGCTCCGCCGCCTCCCAGTCTCCATCCTTGCCGGCGGGACGGCTCTTCCGTGGGTCGATCTCCATCCCCGCGCGCCAATCGACGGCCTGGGCCGCCACGATCAGCTCGATGGCCAGCGTGGACTGGGTGTTGCGCAGGACCGTCCGGAGCTTGCGGGCGGCAATGGTCGCCATGGAGTTGTGATCCTCGGAGTTGGCCGAGGTGGGGATGGAGTCCACCGAGGCCGGGTGGGAGAGGACCTTGTTCTCCGAGACCAGCGAGGCGGCCGCGTACTGGATCAGCATCAGGCCCGAGTTCACACCACGGCGGGGGATCAGGTTCGCGGGAAGGTTCCGGTTCTGGGTCGCGTCCAGGAGCATCTGGGTGCGCCGCTCGGAGATGTTCGCCAGCTCGGCCAGGCCGATGGCGAGGAAGTCCGCGGCGAAGCCCACGGGCTCGCCGTGGAAGTTGCCGGCCGAGTAGCCGGCCCGCTGGTCGCCCCGGTAGCCCTCCGGCCAGTTCTCCCGGAACTCGTGGTCGAACGGCGGCTCCGGGGCACCCGGAAAAAAGAGCGGGTTGTCCGTGGCCGCGTTGACCTCGATCTCCGCGATGCGGCGGGCGTAGGCGATGGCGTCCCGGGCCGCGCCATGCACGGTCGGAGCGCAGCGCAGGGAGTAGACGTCCTGCACCGCGCCTGCCCGCTCGACCAGGCGGCTCCCGCGCAGCAGCTCCCGGATGCGGGCGGCGCTGGCGATCTGGCCGGCCTGGCCGCGGGCTTCGTGCACCCGGGCGTCCAGGGCGCGGACGCTGCCGCAGACCGCCTCCAGACTGAGGGCAACCGCGGCGTCCGCCACGTCCGCGGCCCGCTCGGCATCGTGCACCGCCAGGGCGAGGAGCGCCGTGGACACGGTCGTGCCGTTGATCAGCGCCAGGCTCTCCTTGACGCCCAGCGTCAGGAGAGGCTCGCCCAGATCCTCGGCAAGGCTCCGCCCCTCGCGCAGGTCCCGATGGATCGAGCCGCGCAGGTCCTCGGGCTCGCGCACGACGTAGTACCTCCCCTCTCCGATCAGCACGGAGAAGAGGTGGGACAGCGGGCAGAGGTCGCCGCTCGATCCCACGGAGCCGCGGAGCGGCACCAGCGGCACGATGCCCCGGTTGAGCAGGGACTCGAGCGCTCGCACCAGCTCCGGCCGGACCCCCGAGTGCCCCTTGAGGAAGGCGTTCAGGCGGATCGCGATGATGGCCCGCACCACCTCCGCCTCGAAGTAATTGACCATGTCGTCCGGGTCGGCGTTCTCCCCCACTCCCACCGAGTGGCTGAGGAGGAGGTTGCGCTGGAGCTCCTCCAGGTGGTCGGGCGCCACCGGGATGTTCTTGAACTCGCCGAAGCCGGTGGTGACGCCGTACTCCAGGACCGGCCGCGCGGCCTCCCCCCGCTCCATGGCCGCGAAGTCCTCCCGGTAGCGCTGGGCGATCCCCTCGATCAGCTCGCGGCTGGCGCGGATGCGGTCCATGGCCTCTTCCGAGACCTCCACACGGACGCGGGGATCGCGCGCCAGGCGGGCGACGGCGGCCAGGGTGAGGGACGAGCCGTCGAGGACGACAGGGTCCGGATCGCTCACCGAGCGATCTCCTCCCTCAGCAACATCTCACGGACCGTGGCCACCAGCTCGCCGCGCGGGACCTCGCGCTGGCCCGGACGCTCCTCCAGCCACTCCTCGCGCCGGGCCAGGGTCTCGGCCTTGCGCCGCCCCACCTCCATGTCCTTGAGCGTGACGATGCCGCGCTCCTTCTCGGTGGAGCCGTAGAGCACGGCGATGGGGATGCCCCAGTGGTCCGCGTACTTGAGCTGCTTGCCCGGCCCCTTGGCCGTGCCCAGGTAGAGCTCGGCCGGGATGCCCGCGCGCCGCAGCTCGTAGACCATCCCCAGGCACTCGCCCTCGAGCGCCGGGTCCATGCGGGCCACCAGCACCTGGGAGGTGGACTTCTTCAAGGGGAGACGGCCCAGATCGATCAGGGCGGCGAGCAGCCGGTCCACGCCGATCGAGGCGCCCACCGCCGGGACGCGCTCGCCGAGGAAGCGCATGACCAGGTCGTCGTACCGGCCGCCGCCGAAGACCGACCCGAACTTGGACGGCTTGCCCTCGCCGTCCAGCAGGATCGCCTCGAAGACTGGTCCCGTGTAGTAGGCCAGGCCGCGGGCTATGGAGACGTCGAGGGATACCTGGTCGTCGCCGTAGCCGAGGGAGTACAGGTGCTCGGAGATTCGCTCCACCTTGGCCAGCTCGGCTTCCGACCCTTCCACGGACGCGAACGTCTCCCGGAGCTGGGCGAGCACCCGGCGGCGGTCGTCGGCGGGGATGGCGAGGAAGCGCTCGATCTTGTCCACCTGTTCGTTCTGGAGGCCGAGGCCACGGATGGGATCTCCCGAAGAGTCCACGTAGCCCTCGGTCAGCTCCAGCCGGACCTTCTGCATGCCGATCTTGTCCAGCTTGTCGAGGACGCGGAAGACGTCCGCCCCCTGCTCCGCCGGGATGCCGGCGAAGGCGAGGAGCAGGTTGAGGATCGCGCGGCTGGAGAAGCGCACCCGGTAGCCGCCCACGTTCAGGGCGGTCAGGGTGTCGCACATGCCGGCGAGGATCTCGGTGTCGGCGATCTCGGATTCCACGCCCACGGAGTCGAGGTCGAACTGGGTGAACTCCCGGTAGCGCCCCGGGCCGGGCTTGTCGGCGCGCCAGACCGGCGAGACCTGGTAGCGGCGGAACGGCCGCGGCAGGTCCTTGTACTGGGAGATCACGCGGGCCAGCGGGACCGTCAGGTCGAAGCGCAGGCCGAGCGCCTCCTCCTCCGGGTTGCTCACCGTGAAGATCGACTGCGACGCCTCCTGTCCGGCCGCGGAGCCGCGGAGGACGTCCAGGTACTCGACGGCCGGGGTGGACAGGGGCACGAACCCGTACAGCTCGTACACGCCGCGGATGGTATCGATCATCCACTGGCGGGCCAGCATCTGCTCGGGCAGGAGGTCGCGCAGGCCGCGGGAAAGGCGCGGTTCGACGGTATCGGACATATGGAGGTTTCCTTCTGAACGGGGAGTGGTACCGGCGATGGGATTTGAACCCATGACCTCCTGATCCACAGTCAGGCGCTCTACCCCTGAGCTACACCGGCCCGTACGGGGGGCAAATCTTAAGCGGTCAGGGTCGGGTTGTCAAAAATTCAGCGTGCCACCAGCAGGCTCGAAGCGAACCGCCGGCCCGAGTCCTGCCAGACCCGGGTCACCTTGAAGCCGGTCTCCGCGGCCAAGGCCTCCACCTGCTCGACGGTGAACTTGTGGGAATTCTCGGTGTGGATGGTCTCCCCCTCCTCGAAGGGGATTTCGAGGTCCAGGGAGCGGATCGGCACGGTCTGGGCGCGGCGGCTCTCCAGGTGCATCTCGACCCGGCTCTTGCCGGCATTCCACCGCGCCAGGTGCCGGAACTGCCGGAGGTCGAAGCCGCCGGCCAGCTCCCGGTTGATCCGCGCCAGGACGTTCAGGTTGAACGCCGCCGTCACCCCCAATGGGTCGTCGTAGGCGGGGATCAGGATACTCTCCGGCTTCTTCAGGTCAGTCCCCAGGAGCAGGGCGTCCCCGGGGCGGAGCACGTCGCGCACCTCGCGCAGGAGCCCGACGCGATCCTCCGGACCCAGGTTGCCCACGGTGGAGCCGAGGAAGAGCACCAGGGTATTGCGGGCATGGCCGGCGCGCAGCGGCTCCTGGTCGCGGATGGACCGCAGCCCCTCCGCGTAGTCGGCGACCAGGGCGGTGACCCGCAGGTTCGGGTAGGTGGAAAGGAGCTGTTCGCTGCCCTGCTCGAGGGCGCTCGCGGAGACGTCGATGGGCATGTAGTCGAGCCGGCCCTGGCGGGCGAGCAGCGCGTCGATGAGCAGGCGGGTCTTGCGGGCGTCGCCGCTGCCCAGCTCCACGAGCCGGACCGGGCCGTTGAGCGACGCCACGATCTCGCCGGCATGGGCGTGGAGGATCTCGGCCTCCGCCCGGGTCAGGTAGTACTCGGGCAGAGCACAGATCGTGGCGAAGAGGAGCGAGCCCAGATCGTCGTAGAAATACCTGGGTTGGAGAACCTTGGGCGAAGAGGTCAGGCCCTGGCGGACGTCCTCGGCAAAGCTGGGGCGATGGCCGGCGTCGAGGCGGCGCAACCGCAGCCGCCCCGCGGGCCAGCGGGAGGGGGTCCCGAGCGGAGGTTCCCCGACTCTGCCCGCAGCGCTGTCAGCAATGGCGTCGATCTTCGATGCCCTCGATGCGATATCCCGTTCCATGTGCCGGTCGAAGCCGGAGGCCATGGTAGCATCCCCCGGCCTGTTTCCAATCAGGAGAACAAAAGGGATCGAGGAGACCATTGCATGGACCGTGAAACGCTGGACATCGACGTTCTCTTCGCCGGCGCCGGACCGGCCAGCCTGGCGGGGGCCTATCACCTCGCCAACCTGATCCGAGAGCACAACGAGACGTCCTCCGCCAAGATCGAGGTCTCGATCGCAGTTCTGGAAAAGGGCCGCGAGATCGGCAGCCACGCGCTCTCCGGCGCCGTGGTGGACCCCCGGGCCTTCCGCGAGCTCTACCCCGAGGACTGGAAGAGCGCGCCCTTCGAGGCCCGCGTGGAGCATGAACAGTTCCTCCTGCTCACGAAGAAGAGCTCCCACGCCCTCCCCGTCCCGCCGCCCATGGACAACGAGGGCAACTACGTGGCTTCCCTGGGCAAGCTGGTGAAGTGGATGGCCGTCAAGGCCGAAGCCGCCGGGGTCGACATCTTCACCGAGTTCCCGGCCGCCTCCGCCCTGATGGGGGAAGGAGCCGAGAGCGGCCGCGTCGTCGGCGTCCGCACCAAGGACCGCGGCATCTCCCATACCGGGGAGAAGAAGGCCAACTTCGAGCCGGGCGTGGACATCCGCAGCCAGGTCGTGGTGCTGGGCGAAGGTCCCCGCGGCACCCTGGTCAAGCAGCTCGACGCCGAGCTCGGCCTGTGGCAGGACCGCAACCCGCAAATCTACGCCCTTGGCATCAAGGAGGTCTGGGACCTCCCCCCGGGCCGCGTGGAGCCGGGCCAGGTCACCCATACCCTGGGCTGGCCCCTGGATGCGAACACGTTCGGCGGCGGCTTCTTCTACGGCATGCAGAACAACCAGCTCATCGTGGGCCTGGTCGTGGGGCTCGACTACAAGAACCCGCTGCTCGATCCGCACCTGGAGTTCCAGCGCCTCAAGACCCACCCGGAGATCGCGAAGATGCTCGAAGGGGGGACCATGGCGTTCTACGGCGCCAAGGCGATCCCCGAGGGGGGCTGGTGGTCCATGCCCCGCCTCTGGGGCAACGGTTTCCTCCTGATCGGCGACTCGGCGGGCCTGCTGAACAGCCAGCGCCTCAAGGGGATCCACCTCGCCATGAAGTCGGGCATGCTCGCGGCCGAGACGATCTTCGAGTCGCTCAAGGCCGGAGGGATCACAGGGGAGCGGCTGTCGAGCTACGAGCAGAAGGTCGAGGAGAGCTGGATCAAGGAAGAGCTCTGGGGGGTGCGCAACTTCCACCAGGCCTTCGACCACGGCCTTTTCGCGGGCATGTTCCAGGCCGGCGTGGGTATGGTCACCCGGGGCCGAGGCTGGGGGGTCGTCAACAAGTTGGAGACCCGCCCCGGCCACGAGCGGATGATCCGGCTCGACACTCCCGAGGGTCAGCGCCTCCGCCCCGGCGATCCCCTGAAGGCCGACGGCAAGCTCATCTTCGACAAGCTGGCCGACGTCTACAACTCCGGCACCACCCACGAGGAGGACCAGCCGGTCCACCTCCTCGTCGCGGACACGGACATCTGCATCTACCAGTGTGCCGTGGAGTACGCGAACCCCTGCCAGCGGTTCTGTCCCGCCGCTGTCTACGAGATGGTGGACGACGCGGCCTCGCCCACGGGCAAGCGCCTGCAGATCAACGCGAGCAACTGCGTCCACTGCAAGACCTGCGACATCATGGACCCGTACGCGGTCATCACGTGGGTGCCCCCGGAAGGGGGCGGCGGGCCTGACTACGGGAAGATGTAGGAGGGGCGCCATGAATGTCGCCCCTACAAGCGAGCCCCAACCCTCTGGGCTTGTTTGTAGGGGCGTGATTCATCGCGCCCTGGATGGGCAGGTCTCTACCCCTACCCCTTCGGGCTGATCACACAGTCCCCGCTTCCGGTCTCCACGCGGATCACCGTCTTGCCGCTCCCCCGCTTGGCGCCGACGACCTTCTTGCCGGAGCGCCGGAGCTGGGCGTCGGCGTAGTCGACCACCAGATCGCCGCTCCCCTGGTCCGACTCGATGTCGAAGGACGCGTTCGGCCCGGCGTGGATCTCGACGTCGCCGCTCCCTGTGTCGGCGCTGATGCGCGTCGCCTGCGCGAGCGAGCTGTGGATGACCACGTCGCCCGAGTTCGTGTCCGCCTCCAGCTCCTCCAGCTCGACCCCCATCACCCGCACGCTGCCGGAGCCCGTGTCGGCGATGACCCGCCCGGCCGACCCTTCGCGCACCGTCACGTCGCCCGAGCCCGTGTCGATGTACAGCCGGCCCGCGGACAGCTTCTCCACCACCACGTCGCCAGAGCCCGTGTCCACCTTGCCGTTGCCCACCAACCGGCGGACGACCACGTCGCCCGAGCCCGTATCGATCGAGGTCTCGCCCCGGGCCGAGCCCAGGACCACGTCGCCCGAGCCCGTATCCAGGTTGAGCTGACCGTCATAGGAGGCGATCTCGATCCGGCCGCTGCCGGTGTCCACGGTGAGCGTCCCCTCGAGCTGGCCGCCGCGCACCGCGCCGACCACGTTGCGGACCACCACGTTGCTGGCGGCCGGCAGCGCGATCTTCAAGTCGGCGTAGAGGATCGGGGCCGACGAGGTCCTGTCGTTGTATATCCGGACCTTCTCCCCACGGTAGGTGGTGGAGGTGTGCCCCTTGCTCTCCAGCCAGCCCAGGAACCAGGAGTCCTCGCTGGACTTCTTCCCCGTGCGCGGGTAGGCGAAGCCGTCGTAGTCGTCCACCGGGTAGGAGAGCGTCCACTCCTCCCGGCCCTGGCGGTCCTCGGCCTTCACCCACTTCATCCCCTGGAGGAGGCCCTGGGTCTCGCGGGCGGAGTCGCCCTGCGCGTGGATGGTCGCGTCCACGACCACCTGGTTGCCCTGCGCGCGGACCAGCTCGATCCGGCCCGCGAGGTTGGCGATCCGCAGCTCGGCGTCCGCTTTCGCCGGGAAAGCCTGGCGCACCGCGCGGGTCTGAGGGCCCTGGGCCGCGAGGGGCGCAAGGGGAAGGCTCACGCCGACCGCGAGGGTCGCGGCCAGCATCGATATCGGCAGGTGTCTCGTCATGGCTTAATCTCCTTCGTCCAACATCCCTACGGGAGGCCCGCGAAAAAGGTTGCAGGCTGAGGGTAGACTGCCGGGCCATGCGCCCCATTCACGCCGCCCTGCTCGCCTGCTGTCTCTGTGGCCCGGCTGCCTTGGCCGAAAAGCTTACCGACGACGCGATGTTCGCCGCCGACTTCTCCGGCCTCCAGCCCGACGACCTCGCCTGGTCCCCGGACGGCCGGTACCTCACCTGGCTCTGGGGAGAGGACGAGGAGAAAGTGCTCTGGAGGCTCGATGCAACCACCGGCAGGAGCGAGGCCCTGCTCCGCCTTGCCAACGAGAAGCTGGAGCTCGACGAGTATCTCTGGTCCCCCCGGGGAGACGCCCTGCTCCTCGTCGCGGGTGGCGATCTCTATCTCCTCCCCCTCGAGGGGAAGCTCCGGCGGCTGACCGAGACCGGGGAAGACGAGAAGCAGCCCGGCTTCTCCCCGGACGGCTCGCGCCTGGCCTTCGTGCGCGGCTTCGACCTCCACGTCCTGGACCTCGGGAACGGCCGGGAGACCGCTCTCACTCGCGACGGCGAGGAGAACGTCTTCCTGAACGGTACCACCGACTGGGTCTACTGGGAGGAGATCTGGGACCGCGAAGCAGCCGGCTACTGGTGGAGCCCGGACGGCAAGCGCATCGCCTACTACCGCTTCGACGAGCGGGAGGTCCCCTCGCATCCCCTCGTCGACGAGATCCCCCAGGCGCCGGCCCTGCGCTGGCAGAAGTACCCCAAGCCGGGGGAGAAGAACCCAAAGGTCCGGGTCGGCGTGATCGGCGTCGAAGGCGGCAAGACGACCTGGATGAGCACCGGGGAAGAGGACGTCTACCTCGCCCGGGTCTCCTGGACCCCGGACGGCGAGGCCGTGGCCATCCAGCGCCTGAACCGGGACCAGACCCGCCTCGACCTCCTCCGCTGCAGCGCGATGGACGGCGCCTGCTCTCCCCTCCTGACCGAGACCCGGCCCACCTGGATCAATCTCGGCTACGACTTCCGCTTCCTGGACGACGGGCGCTTCCTCTGGGGCTCGGAGGGGGACGGCTGGCGGAGGCTCTACCTCCACGACCGCGATGGCCGCCTCGTCCGGCCGGTCACTCCGGAAGGATGGGGGATCGCCTCGATCGAGGGCGTGACCGGGCATGGGATCATCGTCACCGCCTTCCGCACCGAGGGGATGGGTCCCGCGGACCGGCTGGTCTACCGGGCCGGCCTGAGCCGGGAGTCCTGGGAGCCCCTCGCCGCCGAGCCCGGCACCCACGCAGCCGTCGTGGCTTCGACCGGCAGTTGGGCCCATACCCGGCACGATGCCGACACCCCGCCGCGGAGCGAGGTCCGGACCGCGTCAACAACCATCCCCCTGCCCTACACTCCGCCGTCCGGGTACGACCCCGCGGCCCTGCCGAAGTGGGAGTACTTGTTCATCCCGGGGCCCAAGGGCGTCCGGCTGCCGGCACGCCTGCTCAAGCCCGCCGGGTTCGACCCGGGCCGGAGATATCCCGCGATCATGTATCACTACGGCGGCCCTGCCTCTCAGGTCGTGATCAACCGGTGGGACAACCGGCGCCGCGACCTTTGGCACAAGAAGATGGCCGAGCGGGGCTTCGTAGTGCTCCAGGTGGACAACACCTCCTCCTTCTTCTTCGGCAAGACCGGGGAGGACCGCGACCACCGCCGCTTCGGGCCGGCCAACCTGGAGGCCCAGCTTGCCGGAGTGGAGTACCTCAAGAGCCTGGGCTGGGTGGACACCGCGCGGATCGGCCTCTGGGGCTGGTCGGGCGGCGGCTATCACACCCTCTATGCCCTTCTTCAGGCGCCCGGGGTCTGGAAAGCCGGCATCGCCGGCGCCCCGGTGACCGACTGGAACCTCTACGACTCCATCTGGACCGAGCGCTACCTCGACACGCCCCAGGACAACCCGGACGGCTACCGTGAGTCCTCCCCGACCACCCACGCGGAGAAGCTCAAGGACCATCTGCTGATCATCCACGGCTTTGCGGACGACAACGTCCACCCGCAGAACACGGTGGTCTTCATCGACAGGCTGATCGCCGCAGGCATCCCCTTCGAGGATGCCTTCTACCCCGGCCAGACGCACTCTTTCCGGGGGCCGGCCTTGCGGCACTGGTACGCCAGGATGACGGAGTTCTTCGAGAGGACTCTGAGGGCTGACCCTAACCCTCGTACCGCTTCAGAATGACCGCCCCGTTGGTGCCTCCGAAGCCGAAGGAGTTGGTCAGGGCGTATTCGAGGTCGACCTGGCGCGGGCGGTGGGGGACGAAGTCGAGGTCGCAGCCCTCGCCCGGTTCGTCCAGGTTCAGGGTCGGCGGGATGGTCTGGTGGCGCATGGCCAGGGCCAGGATGCCCGCCTCCAGGCCTCCAGCCGCTCCGAGGAGGTGGCCGGTTGCCGACTTGGTCGAGGACATCGCCAGCTTGTAGGCGTGGTCCCCGAACACCTTCTTCACCGCCCGCACCTCGGAGAGGTCCCCGAGAGGGGTCGAGGTGCCGTGGGCGTTGATGTAGCCGATCTGCTCGGGCCGCAGGCCCGCGTCCTTGAGGGCAACCCTCATGACGCGCACGGCGCCGTCGCCCTCGGGGTGCGGCGCCGAGATGTGGTAGGCGTCGGCGCTCATGCCGTAGCCCACCATCTCGGCGTAGATCGGAGCGCCGCGCCGCCGCGCGTGCTCCAGCTCCTCCAGGATCACGATGCCCGAGCCCTCGGCCATGACGAAGCCGTCGCGGTGGGCGTCCCACGGGCGCGAGGCCTTCTCCGGCTCGTCGTTGCGGTGCGACAGGGCGCGCATGGCGCAGAAGCCGGCCATGGACAGAGGCGTGATCACCGCCTCGGCCCCGCCCGCGATCATGGCGTCGGCGTCGTCGTGCTGGATGAAGCGGAAGGCGTCGCCCACCGCGTGCAGGCCGGTGGTGCAGGCCGTGGCCGGCGACGTGTTGGGACCACGAGCGTGGTAGCGGATCGAGACCTGGCCGGCCGCCATGTTGACGATCAGCCCCGGGATGAAGAACGGCGACACCCGGTTCGGCCCCTTCTCCAGCAGCGTGCGGTGCATCGACTCGATCAGCGGCAGGCCGCCGATGCCCGAGCCGATGACCACGCCGACCCGGTCGCCGTTGGAATCATCGATGACCAGCCCCGAGTCCTCCAGCGCGAACTTCGACGCCGCCAGGGCAAAGTGGATGAAGACGTCGCTCTTCTTGACGTCCTTCTTGTCGGTATAGTCGAGCGGATTGAACCCCTTCACCTCGCCCGCGATCCGCGACGGGTACTCCGACGCGTCGAAGTGGGTGATGGGGCCGATGCCGCTCTTCCCTTCCATCAGGGCGCGCCAGTTCTCGGCGGTCCCCACACCCAGAGGGGACACCAGGCCCACCCCGGTGACGACGACGCGGCGACGTGCTGTTGAGCTCAAGATCTTCGCTGATTCGATGAAAAACGGTCGGCGGCTTCGCGAGGAGTCCTAGTTCTGGTCCCCGGTGTTGCTCTCGATGTACGTCACCGCCTCGCGAACGTTGCTGATCTTCTCGGCCTCCTCGTCCGGGATCTCGATCCCGAACTCCTCTTCGAAGGCCATCACGAGCTCCACAATGTCCAGGGAGTCGGCTCCCAGGTCATCGGTGAAGCTGGCTTCCAAGGTGACTTCGTCCTCGTCGACGCCTAGCTGCTCGACGATGATGCTCTTGACCCTCTCGGCTACTGCCATGATCCCCTCCTTGCTCTTGGGCAGCCGCACGGGCCGCACGAAGAGCGGTTCTAACACAAAGGCGTTTCAGATGTACAGGCCGCCCGAGACGTTCAGCACGTGCCCGGTGACGTACCCGGCCTCTTCGCTCGCCAGGTAGAGCACGGCGGCGGAGACGTCGTCCACAGTTCCGAGGCGCTTCAGGGCGATCGACCCGGACAGCTCCTCGCGCGATGCCGCGGGCAGGTTGGCGGTCATGGCGGTCTCGATGTAGCCCGGCGCGACCGCGTTGACGGTGATGCTCCGGCTCCCCAGCTCCCGCGCCAGCGACTTGGTGAGGCCGATCAGCCCGGCCTTGGCCGCGGCATAGTTCGCCTGGCCGGCGTTGCCCATCATCCCCACCACCGAGGTGACGTTGATGATCCGCCCCCAGCGCCGCTTCATCATGCCCCGCAACACCTCCTTGGTCAGGGCATAGGCGCCGGTCAGGTTGGTCCGGAGCACCCGCTCCCAGTCTTCCAGGGACATGCGCGCCAGCAGGTTGTCGGCCGTGATCCCGGCGTTGTTGACCAGGATGTCCACGTTGGCGAAGTCCTCGGGGAGCTGCTTGAGCCGCTCCCCAAAAGTCTCCGGCTGGCTGACGTCCAGGGCGAGAGGCCGGGCGCAGCCGCCGCCCGCGTCGATCCGCGCCGCCAGGTCCTTGAGCTTGTCCTCGCTGCGGGCCGCGAGCACCACCCGGGCACCCTGGTCCGCGAGCCGGCGCGCGACCGCCTCACCGATCCCCTGCGAGGCCCCGGTTACCAGGGCCGTCCTGCCGTCGAGCTTGAACATCAGGATTCCTCCGCCGCGGCCAGGAACTTCTTGAGCTGCTCGGGATCGCTCAGGCTCGCGCAGAGCGTGCCGGTGGCGATCCGGCGGTTGAGCCCGGTGAGCACGTTGCCCGGTCCGATCTCCAGGAACGTACCGACTCCGGCCTCCCGGGCCATCCAGGCCACGGACTCGACCCAGCGCACCGGGCCGTCGATCTGGCGCTCCAGCGCGTCCCGGGCCGCGTCGCCCGTGATCACCGGGGCCGCGTCCACGTTGGCCACCACGGGCACCCGGGGGGCCCGCAGCTCCACCTTCGCGAGCTCGCCGGCCATGCCATCCCGGGCCGGCCGCATCAGCGGCGAGTGGAAGGGGGCGGAGACGGCCAGGAGCGTGGCCTTGCGCGCGCCCCTCTCCTTGGCGAGGGCCACGGCGCGGTCCACCGCTGCCTTGTGGCCGGCGATCACGGTCTGGCCGGGGCTGTTGTAGTTGGCCACGGCGCAGAGCTCGCCCTGGGCGGCCTCTTCGGCGACCGCCGCCACGGCCTGGTCGTCCAGGCCGATGAACGCGGCCATGGCGCCGACCCCGACGGGGACAGCTTCCTGCATGAGCTCGCCCCGGCGACGGACCAGACGGAGGCCATCGGCAAAGTCGAGGGCGTCGGCGGCCACCAGGGCGGAGTACTCGCCCAAGCTGTGACCGGCCATGGCGACCGGCTCGACGAACAGGCCCTGGGAGGCCAGGGAGCGATAGATGGCGATGGACGCGGCGAGCAGGGCGGGCTGGGTGTTCGTGGTCAGGCCGAGCTCTTCCTCGGGACCCTCCCAGCAGAGGCGCGAGAGCGGGAAGCCCAGGACCTCGTCGGCCTCCTCGAAGGTCCGGCGAGCCTCTTCGGAGGCGTCCGCCCAGGCCTTGCCCATCCCGACCTTCTGCGACCCCTGGCCGGGGAAGACGAACGCGACCGTTCTCCCTTCCAGGCTCACCAGCGCACCACCGCGGCGCCCCAGGTCAGGCCGGCGCCGAAGGCCGAGAAGAGGAGGATGTCGCCGGGCTGGATGCGGCCGGCCCGGTTCAGCTCGTCGAGCCCGATCGGGATCGAAGCGGCCGACGTGTTGCCAAAGCGGTCCACGTTCACGTACGTGTGCCCCTCGGGGACCTCCAGGCGCTGGCCCACCGCGTCGATGATCCGCCGGTTGGCCTGGTGGGGGATGAACCAGGTGACGTCCTGGTGCCTGAGCCCGGAGCGGGTCAGCGCCTCGTCGCTGATCTCGGCGATCGAGCGCACGGCGATCTTGAAGGTCTCGCTCCCCTTCATCTTCAGGAAGTTGAGGCCGCCCTCCAGGGTCGCGACGGAGTGCGGCGCGCGGCTGCCGCCGCCGGGCAGCTCGACCAGGCTGGCCAGGGAGCCGTCGCTGCGCAGGGCCGTGCCGAGCAGACCGCGCTCGGTGCCCTCCGGGGCTTCCTCCGACCGGAGCACCACGGCCCCGGCGCCGTCGCCGAACAGCACGCAGGTGTTGCGGTCGGTCCAGTCGACGATCTTGGAGAGCACCTCGCCGCCAACGACCAGGATGGTCTTCGCCCAGCCGGTCTGCAGGAACTGCTCGGCGACCGAGAGGGCGTAGACGAAGCCGGTGCAGCCGGCCGCGAGGTCGAAGGCCGCGGCGCGGTTGGCGCCGATCTGGTCCTGGATGCGGGTCGAGGTGGCGGGGAACGGCTGGTCGGGCGTGACCGTGGCGCAGATGACCACGTCCACCTCGCTGCCGGGGATGCCGGCCATCTCCAGGGCGGCGCGGGAGGCGGGCACGGCGAAGGACGAGAGGCACTCGTCCGGCCGCGCGATGCGGCGCTCGCGGATGCCTGTCCGCGCCAGGATCCACTCGTCGGTCGTGTCGACGATCTTCTCCAGGTCGGCGTTGGTCAGCACCTTCTCGGGGACGGACATGCCGGTCCCCACGATCCTTCCCCGTTTCATCCCGCGGCGGTCTCCTTGGGGCCGCCCGTCTTTTCGGAGAGCAGGCGGGCCTCCTGGCTGTGAAGCTCGGCGATCTTGTCGCGGATCTTCTGGTCGAGCCGCGCCGCGGAGAACTCCACGGCGCGGCGGATCGCATTCTGGATGGCGTGGGCGTTGGACCGCCCGTGGCCGATGAAGCAGCCGCCGTTGACGCCGAGGAGCGGAGCGGCGCCAAACTCGGAGTAGTCGGTCCGCTTGCGGAACGCGTCGAAGGCCGGCTTGGCGAGCAGGTAGCCCATCTTGGTGCGGGAGCTGCGCTCGATCTCCTCGCGCAGCATCTTGCCCACCATCTCGGCCACCGCCTCGGCGCTCTTGAGGATCACGTTGCCCACGAACCCGTCGCAGACGATCACGTCCACCGAGCCGTTGAACACGTCGCGCCCCTCGACGTTGCCCACGAAGTTCAGGCCCGTGTTCTTGAGCACCTTGAACACTTCGCGGGTCATGTCGGTCCCCTTGCCCTCCTCCTCGCCGATCGACATCAGGCCGACGCGGGGGGACGGGGTGCCGATCACCTCCTGGGCATAGAAATGGCCCATGACCGCGAACTCGCGGAGATGGTCGGGCTTGGTGCCCACATTGGCGCCCACGTCGAGGAGGACGGTGCGCCCGCTGACATTGGGGAGCACCGCGGCCAGAGCGGGGCGGTCCACGCCGGCCACGGTGCCGATGACCATCTTGGCCGAGATCATGGCCGCGCCCGTGTTGCCGGCCGTGACCATGGCCTGGGCGCGCCCCTCCTTGACCAGCTCGGCGCAGATGCGGATCGACGAGCGCCGCTTCTTGCGGATCGGCGTGATCGCGGGCTCGTCCATGCCCACCACCTCCTCGGCGTGGACGATCTCGATCCGCTTGGGACGCCGCCCGAGGCTACCCAGCCGGGCAAGCTCAGTCTCGATGCAGGCGCGGTCGCCGACGAGCAGGATCTCGGCGCCGTCCTCGATGGCGGCGGACACGGCCCCCTCCACCGCGGACTGCGGCGCGAAGTCCCCCCCCATGGCATCGACCGCGATCGGCATATGTCGAATCGGAGCTCCAGCCGGACAGGGCGAGATTGTACTCGACCCTGGGATTTCGTACCCGTTCTGAGATACGGAGACGGGAGACCGAAGCGGTCTCCCGGAAGCGGGTCAGCTCTCCTTGACCTCGGTCACCAGGCGCTTGTTGTAGTACCCGCAGTGCCCGCAGGCGCGGTGGGACAGCTTGGCCTCGCCGCAGTTGTCGCAGATCGACGTGGCGGGCCGTTCCAGGGCGTCGTGGCTCCTCCGCTTGTCACGGCGGGCCTTGGAGTGGCGTCGTTTCGGATTCGGCATTTTTGTCAGGCCTCACGGTCTTCGTTGATCTATCCTTCGGAGTCGAACCGGCTCTTGAGAGCCGCGAGCCCCGCCCAGCGCGGGTCCTTCGTCTCCTCGTGGCACGAGCAGGCGCCAGTATCGCCAGTATCGCCGGCATTGCGGTCGGCGCCGCAGACGGGGCACAGCCCCTGGCAGTCCTCCTGGCAGAGCGGCTTCATGGGCACGTTGAGCTGGAGCTGCTCGAGGAGGATGGGATCGGTCTCGAGGACCTCCCCTTCCACGGTCAGGACTCCCAGCTCGTCCTCCTTCAGCTCGCGCTCCCCGCCCCCCGCGTGCGCACGCTCCTGCACGATCATCAGCTCGATCTCGGGCTCGACGTGCTCGACGATCGGCTTGAGACAGCGGTTGCAGATCAGGCTCTGATCGTACGAGAGCCGCGCCCTCAAGTAGTACCCGGGATCGGCGAAGACCACCTGTCCCTTCCACTGCACCGGGCTCAGGGAGAGCAGCTCGGGCCGCTCCAGCGACTCCAGGGGAATGCTCTGCGTCTCGTCCCAGGTGAAAGGCTCATCGCGGACTTGATCCAACCAAATACGCATACACAACCTCCCACCGGGGCAAACGCGAAGGGTAGGGGAAAATTCCCCTTGGGTCAACCCTGGCAGCCGTGGAAGCGGAGGCGGAAGGAGGCCGGCTTCTGGGTGGAGGCGAGCGTGACCTGCCCGCAGCGGGCCACCGGCGTCAGGAGCGTCTCCCAGTCCTTCCAGCGGAGCACCTGCTCGCGCTCGACGATGGGGATCTTCTCCAGGAACGTGCGGACCCGCCTCACCAGCATCAGGGACTCCCGCGGCTCCAGCCAGAGGCCGAGCACCAGGCGGCCGTCCCGGTTGAGGGCCTCGGTCACGTCCGGCGGCGCCAGCTCGGCCAGGCGGGGGGCCAGGGCCTCGGCCCGGCGGAGGCTGCTGCTGTCCATGGCCAGGATCTGCCAGCCCGCGACTTCCGCCCGGGGGAGCCCGCCGACCAGGAGGCCGGTCAGCCCCTCGCCCGGCAGGGAGAAGCGCTTGGAGCCTGGAGGGTGGAAAATGGCCGCGCCCGGCAGCTCGCCGAAAGGCCCGAAACTCTTCCCCTGCCCCTCCGGGGTCGCGAAGAGCGCGAAGGCCGCGGGAGACAGCGGACGGGGCTCCGCGTCCGGCCAGCTCGCCCCGGAAATCGCCAGGAGCACCGGCCTCGGCTCCCCCTGGACCGGGTCCGGGACGTTCGGCACCGGCTCGGACGAGTCGCGCGACAGCTCCAGGTCGCCGTCCCGCCGCCGCAGCAGGTAGTCGCCGTCCGAGAAGCCGGAGGTCTCCCGCTCCAGGCGTACGATCCCCAGGCTCCGCGGATGGAGCAGCGGCTGCGCGGCCGGGCCGAGGACCGGGGTGCCGCCTCCAGCAGTGACAGTCCAGACCCCTTCGCTCCAGGCCACGCGGAGGACGCGCTCGACCACGGCGTCGCCGGTCCCCCGGGTCTCGGTGATCTCCCCGCCCGCGAGCCACGGGTTGTCCGCCACGGTCCCCGCGGCCTTCGCGACCGTGCCGAGGCCCGGATAGATATCCGCCGCCACGAAGAAGCGCTCGCCGTCCAGGTCGGAGCAGACCGCGATCTCCTTCGACGGGGGTACCGCGAAGGGTCCGAACGAGGGGAGCACCGGAGGCGGCACCCCGGCCACCCGCGCCGCCGCCGCCAGCCAGGCCGAGCCGTCGTCCACCACCTCGGACAGCTCGCCCACGTTCTGATGGGGATAGGGGACCCAGAAGCAGGCCTCGTACGCGCCCGACGCCATGAGCCGGGCCGGCAGGCCGGCCGGGTCCGGGACGGCCGGACGCTCGCGCGGCCAGTAGGAGCGCAGGATGTGCCCGGCTACGAGCGCGAGCACGGCGAGCAGGAGGATCAGCTTCCCGATCCTCCTCACGCTGCTCTCCCGTCCAAGCCGTCCAAGCCCAGATCGACCAGAGTGGCCGCCAGCTCGCGCAGGAGGTCGTCGTCCGTCTCCCCCACGCCCAGGTCCACGGCCCCGGCACTCAGCTCGGCCGCGAGGTCGGAAAGGACGTCCCCGGGCGGATAGGGAGCGAGCGGAGGAACAGCGCGGAACGGCACTGGCCACTCCTCAGCCACAGTCCGGACGACCTCCGCATATCCCCGGGAGGACGCCTCCAGGGTGTGGGACACTACGAAGCGGCGGGCGTTCTCGCCCATCTGGCGTCGCAACCCCTCGTCCGCGGCCAACCGCCGGAGATATTCGAGGAGCAGGTCCTCCTCGGTCTCGTCGAGGTCCACCTTGGCGCAGGCGCCGTCCGGGATCTCGGCGAACGCCCCGAGGTTGCTCACGATCACCGGCTTGCCCAGGCCGAGGAGGCGGATCAGGGTGCCCGACGTCTCACCCGAAGTGGGATAGCGGAGGTTCACCGCCACGTCCGCGGCCACCATGTAGCGCAGGAACTCGTCGAGCTCCGTGTGGCCCACGTGGACCACGCCGTCCGGAAGCCGGGGCATCTCGTAGTGAGGCGAGACCTCCCCCACCAGGAGATAGAGGGCGTCCGGCCTCTCCGCCCTCAGGCGGCTGAAGGCGCGCAGACTCACCTCCAGGCGCTTGGCCGGGGTGATGAAGCCGTACGAGGCCAGGACGAAGGCGTCCTGAGGGATGCCCAGGGCCGCCCTGTCGGTCGGCGTTTGGTCCCCCAGGCTCAGGTGGTGAGGCACGAGCGAGACGCGGGCAAGCGGCCGGCTGGCCAGCACCCGCTGCCGGGTGAAGTCGTTGTGGACGATCAAGGCGAGGCTCGAGTCCACGATCCGCTCGAACAGCGGGTAGCTCCAGACGTCGAGGGGGATTCCGGTGTCCACGCTGCGCCGGGCAAGAGCATGGCCGGTCCGGCCGTAGGCGTATCGCATCTCCTCCACGTAGCCGTCCAGGTCACCCCGGGAGAGGGTCATGCCGCGCACCAGGTGGTGGAGCATGGCCTCGTGCAGGACGACCACCCCGGGAAATCGGACCGCCATGCGCCAGGCGCGGGCGTGGTAGTCGACGTTGTTGCCCAGGTGATAGAGGACCGCGTCGAAGCGCCCGCGCATCTCCGGGAAGGCCCGGTCGCCATGGACCGGGAAGCGGGCCCGGATCTCGGGGTCCACCCGGACTCCCTCGTCCACGAACAGCTCCAGGTCGAGATGCTCCGCGAGATGCGGCAGCAGCTCGGCGCTGTAGTCGGCGATCCCCGAGCGCTGGGGTGGGAGGGGGCTGAACCAGGCCAGGCGCATGGCGGGGCGGAAGGTAGCACGGAACCGCGGTCGATCCCATCCCCCCTTGCGACGCGCCGTCTCCGTCTCCCGGCGTGCCTTCCCTCGGTCACGACGCGCCCGACCTCTCTCGCGACGCGCAAAATTTCTCTCGCGACGCGCGTCGCAGAGGAGGTCGGGAGCGTCGCGGCAGCAATGACGTACGTCGCGAGACAGGTCAGGCGCGTCGCGAGATAGATTACGTGCGTCGTTAGACAGGTCAGGTGCGTCGCAAGAGAGGTTAAACGCGTCGTGAGAGAGGTCAAGCGCGTCGTGACGGCGGTCAGACAGGTCGCAGAGGCGGTGACGCGCGTCGCGAGGAAGGTTTTACGCCTCGTTGCGTGGCTTCGGTCTGATGTAGGGGAGGGGCTTGCCCGGGCAAGCCCCTCCCCTACATCAGTGCCCGACGCAGCTCTTCCGTCGTAAGGCCGCGACCGGCCGCCGCGTCGGCTCGCGCTTCCGTGAGCCCGCCGTCGAGGTCGTCATCGTCGGGCTCATCGTCCAGCGGAGCATGATCGAGGGCCCAAGTCACAGGATCGACCGGCGCCTCAAGCTTTGTCATAGGCCATATTCTAAGCTCCGCGGTACGATAGAGGCTATGGCCCGCCGCTCCAAGCTCGACACCGAGATCCAGCGTCTCTACGGGCTCCCGTTCGGAGAGTTCACGGCGGCCCGCAACACGCTGGCCAAGCAGCTCCGCAAGCAGGGGGACAAGGACGACGCCGAGGAGGTCGCCTCCCTGCCCAAGCCCACGGTCTCGGCCTGGGCGGTGAACCACCTCTTCACCACCGACTCCGAGCGCATGGAGGAGTTGCTCGCCTCGGGCGAGAACGCCCGCAAGGCCCTGCGGTCGATCCTCTCCGGCGGCGACCCCGGCGCCCTCCGCGAAGCCATCCAGGAGGCCCGCGACCTCGCCAACGAGCTGCGCGACCGGGCGGTCGCGGCCGTTGCCGAAGAGACCCGCCGGCCCGGTCCGGCCATCGTCGAGCGCATCGCCACCAACCTCCAGTCCCTGGCCTTCAGCCCCGCGGCCGAGCCGGTCCTCCAGCGCGGCTGGATGGACGTGGACCTCCCGCCCCCTGGCTTCGAGGTCCTGGCCGGCCTCCAGCTCGCCGGGCTTCCGAAGCGCGCCGCGAAGCCGGCCCCCCATCCCGAGCCACGTCCTGAGCCCGCAAAGAAGCCGGCTGCTGCCAAGCCGGACCGGAAGGCCGACGAGCGCCTCAAGGAGGAGAGGGAGGAGACCCGTCTCCGCGAGCGCAGGGAGAGGGAGGAGGTCCAGGCGCGCGAGCGCCGGGAGAAGGAAGAGGCCCGCGCCCGGGAGCGCAAGGAGAAGGACGAGGCCCGCCAGCGCGAGCGCCTGGCCCGTGCCAAGGCCCAGAAGGAGGAGGCTGCCGGCCGCGCCGACTTTCTCCGCCGCAAGGCCGAACAGGCCGAGCGCGCCGCCGAAGAGGCCCGCCAGCGCTTCGAGGAGGCCGAGCGCCTCGCCGCCGACGCCCGCAAGCGCGCCGACGAGGCCGAGCGCGCCCTGGAGAAAGCCGAAAAGGTGATGGGGACGGCGAAGGGGCGGTAGGCGGCTACAGCAGCCCGACCGGACGCGGGAACGCCTTCGTGCGGTCGAGCTTGTCGGCCGGGTAGCTCACCACCATCACGGTGCGGTCGTCCTCCGGGGGCGCGCCGCCGGTGAAGGCCTCGACGCTGGCGAAGATGGCGTCGGCCACCTCCTGTGCGGACCGGCCCTGGAGCTCGCGGGCCACCCGGAGCATGCGCTCGACACCGTACTCCTCCTCGGCCTCCCCGGCATGCCCCTCCCCGCGCCCCAGGGCCTCACAGATGCCGTCCGTGTAGAAGACCAGCAGGTCGCCCGGCTTCATGATCACGAAGCCGCGCTCGTAGCTCGCCTCGGGGAGCGGCCCGAGCACCGGCCCGCCCTCCTCCATGCTGCGGATCAGGCCGTTGGCGGCCAGGTGGTACGGCGGCGGATGCCCGGCGTTGACGTAGATGAAGACCCCGTTGAGCTCAAGCTCGCCATAGAACATCGATACGAAGCGGCTGGTGAGCGTGCTCTTGTGGATGATGCTGTTCATCCGCTCGACCGTGCGCACGATCTTGAAGTCGCGGGCGAGGCCCATGCGCAGCCCCATGTAGATGTCGCGCACCTGCAGCGCGGCCGGAAGCCCGTGGCCCGACACGTCGGCGATGGCGAGCCCCATGATCTTTTCAGTCAGGGGGATGAAGTCGAAGAAGTCGCCGCCCACCTCCTCCATGGGCTCGGAGCGGCCGGCGATGTCGAACTGGCCGTAGGCCGGAGTGCGCCGCGGGAGGATGGACGCCTGGATCTTGCGCGCCTGGGCAAAGATCCCCTCGATGCGCTCGCGCCGGATCTTCTGGTTGATGCTGTGGCGCAGGATGCCCAGGGAGAAGAGGATGTCGTCGCCGTTGACCCCGGCGGCGACGTCGAAAGCCAGGATGTACTCCTCCTCGCCCACCTCGATGGCCGCGAACTGCTGCACACCCAGGAGCTGCTCCAGCCCCTTGTCGATGCGCGGGTCGTCGGCGTCCATGAACACCGCGCCCTGGTCGAGCACGAGCTGGATGGGGCTGTAGGAGACCGGCACCTTGAGCCCGCTCGGCACCTCCTTGGCGTCGCCGAACACGTGCTGGAGCACGTAGCAGTCCCCGCGCCGCACGTAGGACCGGCCGCCATAGATCCCCAGCTCGTCGCGGAACTTGACGACGATGGTCTCGACCACGGTGTGGACCGTCGCGCCGACGTCGTCGTCGCGCTCCATGGACGCGACCACCTGCTCCACTTTTTTCATCAGGCCGCGGTAGTTCACCGGGCGGGCTTCCATGATCAAGGCGCGGATCTCCTCCTAAGGGTCGAGAAGCATAGCAGGAAGGACTTCAGCGGCTCAGCCGTTGTCGATCAGGGCGCGGATGATCCCGTCCTGCGCGCCGCGGGCGTCGCCGCCCACGCGGTTGAGCAGGATCGAGAACGCGTAAGCCTTGCCCGAGACCGCCTTGGCGTAGCCGGACAGGGCCGAGACGCCCTCCAGGGTGCCGGTCTTGGCGAACACGTTGCCGCGGTAGGGCGGCTCGGCCATGCGCCGCTTCCAGGAGCCCATGTCCTCGCCCGAGTAGGGGAGCGACTGGGCGAACTCGGAGGCGGCCTCGTGGAAGAACATGTGCCGCAGCAATAGAGTCAGATGGCGGGGCGCGAAGCGGTTCCCCCGGCTCATGCCCGAGCCGTCGGCCATCTCGAACGAGCCGCGGGGGATGCCGAGGCTCGTGGCGAACTCGCTGATGGCCTTCACCCCGTCCCCCCAGCTCCCCTCTCCACAGCGCAGCGCGCCCAGGTGCTTGGCCAGGCTCTCGGCATAGAAGTTCTGGCTCCGCTTGTTGGTCACCCGGACCGCCGACAGCAGGTCGCTGCGATGGACCGCGACGCGCTCCCAGACCAGGCTCGGCAGCCGGTCCACGGGGCGCAGCCGGCCCTCGACCCGGATCCCCTCCTCGGCGAGCGCCGTCACCAGCCCCTGGCCGAAGTAGTTGACCGGGTCGGGCACGGTCACCCAGGCCTCCACCGGGCCGGAGGCCGAGCGGATGCTCCCCTTGACGAAGAGCTCGTCGCCGGAGCGGTGGATGACCACGTTCTGGCCGCCCTTGCCGATGGTGCGGGCCGTGTTGCGGAGTTGAAGAACCGGCACGTCCGGCACCAGCTCGACCTGGGCCGCCTGGCCGGCGCGCGCCGGCCAGACCCGCACCAGGATGCAGTTGTCGCTGAAGGAGAGCGCCTCGACCGGCGCCTCGTACCAGCGGGTGAGCTGGTCCCGCGGCCAGTCGGGATGCACCAGTTGCGGATCGAAGAGGCCGTGATCCAGGTAGACGTCGCCCACGACCCGCTCCACTCCCTTTTCACGCAGGGCGCGCGCCCACTCGCGGAAGGCCGCGAACGAGTCGCCCCCGTAGTCGCGGCCCGAGATCTGGGGGTCGCCGCTCCCGACCACGCCGAGGGACCCGCGCAGCACCCCGTCCTTGACCGGGCCGTTCATCATGAAGCGGGTCTCGAAGGCGTAGCCCGGCCCGAGCGCGTCGAGGATCGCCGCGGTAGTGAAGAGCTTGGTGTTCGAGGCGATCACCCGCAGCTCGTCCTGGTTGTAGCCGTAGACCGACTCGCCCGTGTCGAGGTCCACGACGTGGACCCCGAGCGCCGCGGTGACCCGCAGGGCCTGGGCAACCTGGACCTGCAGGGCGTTGTGCAGCGCGGTGGTGGACGCGGTCTCGACCTCGGAAGAGGCCGGACCCAGGACCAGGGCGAGGACGATGAGCGTCAGGACGGCGAGCTTGCTACGGGCCAAAGGCGTCTCCAACGGCTAGCGGTGAACGTGGTCGATGACCCTATCCATTGGGGCCAGTGTAGCAAACCGTTGCGAGATCCGTGCCCCCGCTCCTACAGCAGCATCCCCGCGATCGTGGCGGTCTGGAAGGTGGCCAGCGAGCCCGCGATCATGGCCTTGAGCCCGAGCCGCGCGAGGTCCCCCTTGCGCTCCGGCGCCATGGCCCCGATGCCGCCGATCTGGATCGCGATCGAGGAGAAGTTCGCGAACCCGCACAGGGCGTAGGTGGCGATGATCTTCGAGCGCTCCGAGAGCATGCCGGCGGTGACCATCTCCTGGAGCTTGGCATAGCCCACGAACTCGTTGATCACGGTCTTGATGCCGAGCAGCGTGCCGACCTCGTCCGCCTCCGCCCAGGGCACCCCCATCACCCAGGCCAGGGGGCGGAACACGAAGCCGAAGATCGACTCCAGGGTCATGATGTAGCCGAACCATCCGGCGATCGTGCTGATGATGCCGTTGAGCAGGGCGATCACGGCGATGAAGGCGATCAGCATACCCGCCACGTTCAAGGCCAGCTTGAGCCCCTCGGTCGCCCCCTCGGCCGCGGCGTCGATGACGTTGGTCCACGGCCGCGAGACCTCCAGGGTCACCACGCCGGCCGTGTTGCTGGCCTCGCGCTCGGGGAACATCAGCTTGGCCATGAGCAGGCTGGCGGGGGCCGACATCACGCTCGACGCGATCAGGTGGCCGGCGCTCACGCCCATGCCCACGTAGGCCGCGAGCACGCCGCCGGCGATGTTGGCGAAGCCTCCGGCCATGACCGCCATCAGCTCGGACTGGGTGAGGCTGGGCACGTAGGGGCGGATCAGCAGCGGCGCCTCGGTCTGGCCGACGAAAACGTTCACCGCCGAGGCCAGCGACTCGGCGCCGGAGGTGCCCATCACCTTCATCATGATCTTGGCGAAGATCTTGACGATCCATTGCAGCACGCCCAGGTAGTAGAAGATCGTGATCAGGCTG
>Ga0190265_10000182_pt1 | contig 60148 bp, 9 predicted proteins | sample Popmic124T_FD_133135 | JGI IMG/M metagenome (GOLD analysis project Ga0190265, IMG submission 133135) | Populus adjacent soil microbial communities from riparian zone of Indian Creek, Utah, USA - 124 T | ecosystem: Environmental > Terrestrial > Soil > Riparian zone | place: USA: Utah | collected... | reverse complement strand
GAGGAGGATGGACGTATCCGGGGGTCGTTGGAGTATGCCACGGAGCTGTTCGATGCAGCGACGATCGAACGTGTCCTCCGGCATTTGAGGACTCTTCTCGCGGGAGCCGTGGCGCTGCCGGAAACCCTTCTGTCCGCCCTGCCTCTCCTGGATCTGGCGGAACGGCGCCAGCTCTTGGAGGAGTGGAACGCCACACGGGTGGTGTTCCCGCGAGGTGTCCTGATCCACGAGCTGTTCGAGGCGCAGGCCGCGACGGCTCCCAAGCGGCCGGCCATCACTTTCGATGGCGAGACCTTGACGTACCGCGAGCTGGATGAGCGGGCGAACCGGCTGGCCCATCACCTGCGCCGGCTCGGGGTTGGCCCGGAGGTGCTGGTAGGGCTCTGCGTGGAGCGGTCTGCCAACATGATCGTGGGTCTGCTGGGGATTCTGAAAGCCGGTGGCGCCTACGTACCGCTCGATCCCACCCATCCCGCGGAACGGCTGGCCCGGGTCTTGGAAGACGCGGACGTCGCGGTGCTGGTGACGGAGGATCGCTTTGCCCTGGCTACGCCGACCCGGATCGTCTCGCTCGACCGTCACAGGGACGAGATCGTGGCCGAGCGCCCCACGGCGCCTGAGCGGTGGACGGACGAGGAAGGCCTCGCCTACGTCATCTATACCTCGGGCTCGACGGGCCGTCCCAAGGGTGTGCAGCTCCCGCACCGCCCCGTCGTCAATTTCCTGCGGGCCATGGCGGTGCGGCCGGGCTTCGGGCCCGAGGACGCCGTTCCGGCCCTAACCACTCTCTCTTTCGACATTGCCGGGCTGGAGATCTACCTGCCGCTCATGATGGGCGGCAGGATCGAGATGATCTCCCGTGAGGAGGCGTCCGACGGTCGGCGCCTGGCGGAGCGAATCGCGTCGTCGCGCGTGACCGTGATGCAGGGCACGCCCGCCACCTGGCGGCTGCTGGTCGACTCGGGCTGGAACGGCCTCGCCGGCCTCAAGGGGTTGTGCGGCGGCGAGGCTCTGCCGCGCGGCTTGGCGGACGCGCTGCTGGTCCGGGGTGTGGAGCTGTGGAATGTCTACGGTCCCACGGAGACCGCGATCTGGTCAGCCGCCGGCAAGGTCGTCCTGGGCGAGGAGGGGCCGGTGTCACTGGGCCAGCCTATCGATAACACCCGTCTCTATATCGTCGACCAGGGTTTCCGGCCTGTGCCCGTGGGTGTTCCAGGTGAGCTGTGGATCGCCGGCGACGGCGTGGCCCGCGGCTACCTTCGCCGGGCCGACTTGACCGCCGACAGGTTCATTGCCGACCCGTTCTCGGATGAGCCCGGGGCGCGCCTCTACCGGACGGGCGACCTGGTGCGCTACCGGGGGCCGGGCGAGATCGAGTTTCTGGGCCGCATCGACTATCAAGTCAAGATTCGAGGCTTCCGCATCGAGCCGGGCGAGATCGAAGCAGTCCTGGAGCAGCATCCGAAGGTGCGGGAGGCGGTGGTCAGGGCCGTCGGTGAGCCTCACGTCTGGCAGCGGCTCGTGGCCTATGTCCTTCCTGAGGAGGACCGGCAGGTCACTGCAGAAGTGTTGCAGTCCTTCCTGAGCCGCGTCCTTCCCGCCTACATGATGCCCTCCGCGTTCATGCTGATGGACGCTCTGCCTCGGACTACGAGTGGCAAGGTGGACCGCAAGGCTCTTCCGGCGCCGGAGGAGCTCCGCGGCTATGGAGCCAGGGAGCGCGCCGCCCCGCGGACACCCATGGAGGAGCTGCTCGCAACGTTCTGGTCCGAGGTGATCGGGCGCGACGAGATCGGCGTTGACGAAGACTTCTTCGCTCTGGGGGGCGATTCCCTGCTGGCGATGCGGGTTGTGACCCGGGTGCGGGAGAGGCTCGGAGCAGAGCTCCCCGTGCGCGACATCTTCGAATCTCGCACTGTGGCTAAGCTGGCGGCAGAGGTCGAGGGCAAGCTGCGGGCCGGCCTGAGCGTCGGCGCTCCACCCCTGAAGCGGGCATCGCGGGTCGGCTGGATCCCGATGTCCTTCGCCCAGCAGAGGCTCTGGTTCCTAGACCGACTGGAGCCGGGGAGCACCACCTACAATCTCTTTTCCACGGTCCAAGTCTCGGGCCGGTTGGACCTGGAGGTGCTCCAGCGCTGCCTGTGCGAGATCGTCCGGCGCCATGAGACGCTTCGGACCACCTTCGACGAGGTCGACGGCGAGCCGGTTCAGATCGTCTCGGAGGAGCTGCCTCCAGAGTTCCGGATCGTCGATCTCGGGAGCCTCGACGCTAGAGAGCGGGTTGCGGCAGAGCTGCAGCTCGCCTCCGAAGAGGCGAGGCGTCCTTTCGAGCTGACCCGGGGTCCCCTGCTGCGCGTCGCCGTGCTGCGATCGTCGCCGGACGACCATCTGATCCTGTTCAACATGCATCACGGGATCACCGACGGCTGGTCCTTTGGGGTCATGGTCCGCGAGATCGTGGCGCTGTACGAGGCGTTTGTCGTCGGCATGCCTTCACCGCTCGCCGAGCTCCCATATCAATACGCGGATTTTGCGCTGTGGCAGCGCGAGCGGCTCGGCCACGAGGCGCTCGCCTCCCTGGTTTCGTACTGGCGGGACCGCCTCGCAGGGGCTCCAGCGGTGCTGGACCTCCCCTCCGACCGGCCGCGCGCACCGCAGCGGAGCCGTGTCGCAGGACGCGAGCCGGTGGCCCTACCGCCCCGCGTCGTCGAAGCATTGCGCGCAACCTGCCGCTGTGAGGGGGTGACGCCGTTCATGGCCCTGCTCGCCGCGTTCGAGGCATTGCTCTTCCGGCACACTGAGCAGACCGACTTTTGCGTGGGCTCGCCCGTCGCGAGCCGATTCCCTATCGAGACGGAGCCGATGATCGGCCTTTTCGTCAATACGCTGGTGCTGCGCGCCAGCCTGAACGGAAACCTGGACTACCGCGGGCTGCTCGGGCTTGTGCGTGAGACGGTGCTTGAAGCGCACGCTAACAAAGAGCTCCCCTTCGAAAAGCTGGTGGACGAGCTCCGGCCCGAGCGGAGCTTGGCCCATACCCCATTCTTTCAGGTGTTCTTCGCCCTCCACGCTGACCTGGAGCGCGCCTTTGACATCCCGGGTCTCGAGCTCAGGATCGTGGATCCCGGCTCCGGGATGGCCATGCTCGAGGTGACGCTCTTGCTTGTCGTGAGCGACTCGGGCATTGCGGGCGTGCTCGAGTACGAGCGCGACCTCTTCGACGCGAGCACGATGCAGCGCATGGCCGGACACCTGCTCCGCTTGCTGGAGGCAATGCTGGCCGCCCCGTCAGGGCCGGTCGGCGAGCTGCCTCTCCTAAGCGAAGCCGAGCGGCACGTGCTGCACCTCGGTTGGAACGACACCGCCGTGCAGGTCCCATCTTGCCGACTGGCGCACGAGCTGTTCGAGGCACAGGTGGAGCGGGCGCCGGAAGTCCCGGCGGTCATCGGGAAGTTCGGAGTGATGTCCTATCGTGAGCTCAATGCGCGCGCCAATGGCCTTGCGCACGAGTTGCGCCGGCTGGGAATTGGGGCCGAAGCGCTCGTCGGGATCTGCTGCGGGCGCTCGCCCGATCTCGCCATCGCGCGCTTGGCGGTGCTCAAGGCCGGCGGGGCTTACGTGCCGCTGGATCCCACCTATCCCGCCGAGCGGCTCGCCTGGCTTCTGGAAGACGCCCGAGTCCGGCTGCTCCTGACACAGTCGAAGTGGCTCGGATCCCTGCCAGGCGGTATTCCTGCCCTCTGCCTCGACTGTGACGGGGAGTGGCTTGGAGTTCCCGGAGCCCTCACCAACCCGCGGCGCTCCAGCGCGCCGGAGAGCTTGGCCTACGTGATCTACACCTCGGGCTCCACTGGCCGGCCCAAGGGCGCGATGGTGGACCATCGTGCGCTGGTCAACTACACGCTGGAGCTGGCGCGGCACTTCGAGCTTGGGCCGGGCGATCGCATGTTCCAGTTCGCCTCAGTTGGCTTCGACGTGGTCGAAGAGGAGCTTTTCCCGATCCTTTCCCGCGGCGGCGCGGTGGTCTTCGAGGAGGACCAGGAGCGCCTGCTCTCGTGCGCCGAGCTGTCGCAGATCCTCGAAGCCCGGGGGGTGACCACCATCGAGCTCCCGGCCGCCTATTGGCACGAGTGGGCGGCCGAGATTGCGGCCGGTCGCGTCGCTCTGCCCTCGTCTCTGCGGCTGCTGATCGTCGGCAGCGAAAAGCCGCTGCCCGAACGGGTCCGCGATTGGCTCTCCACCGGCGTACCACTGATCTACATCTTCGGCTTGACCGAGACGACGATCACGTCAACCCTGCACGGGGTGGCTGCCGAGGACCAGCTCGATCTCCCGATCGGTCGGCCGATCGCCAACACGAGAGTCCACCTTCTCGATCTTCGCGGGGAGCTCGTGCCCTCAGGGGTGCGGGGGGAGCTCTTCATCGGCGGCACGGGAGTGGGGCGCGGCTATCTCGACCGCCCTGAACTGACGGCGGAGCGTTTCGTCCCCGACCCCTTCTCATTGGAACCGGGCCAGCGCCTCTATCGCACAGGCGACCTTGCGCGGCTCCGCCCGAACGGCGAGCTCGACTTTCTGGGCCGCATTGACGGCCAGATCAAGATCCGCGGGTTCCGCGTCGAGCTCGGCGAGATCGAGGCCACGCTCGCCCGGCACCCCGCGGTCCGCGAGGCCGTCGTCGTGGCCCGGGGAGAGGCCGGACCGGGCAGGCGGCTGGTCGCCTACGTCATCCCTCGCAAGCCTCTCGACAGGAAGAGGAACCGGGCCCATCCGACTCCCGTGCTCTGGCCGTCGCACGGGGAGTACCCGATCTACGATGATCTCCTCTACGGCGCAATGGCAGAGGACGAGGAGCGGAACCGCCGGTATCGCGAGGCGATCGCCGAGGCTGTCCGGGACAAGGTCGTCCTCGATATCGGAACCGGGGCGGAGCTCGTGCTCTCCAGGCTCTGCGTGGAAGCAGGCGCCCGGAAAGTCTACGCCATCGAGGCGATGGAAGAGTCGTATCGGCACGCCAGGGAGCGCGTCGAGGCGCTAGGGCTCGCGGACCGGATCTCCCTGATCCATGGCTGGTCGACGGAGGTCGAGCTGCCGGAGCGGGTGGACGTCTGTGTCTCCGAGCTGATCGGCTGCATCGGCGGGTCCGAGGGGGCTGCGGCCATCCTCAACGACGCCAAGCGGTTCCTAAAACCGGATGGCCGGATGATTCCCAGCCGCTGCATTACCCGGATCGCCGCCGTCCGTGCGCCCGACAGCTTGGTGGCCGAGCCGCGGCTCACGCCGCTCGGAGCCCGCTATGCGCGCCAGATCTTCGACCTGGTGGGCTGCAGGTTCGACCTGCGGCTGTGCGTCAAGGACTTCCCGCTCTCCCATTTCATCTCGGATGCCGGGATCTTCGAGACGCTCGATTTCCGGGACTTCGCACTTGTAAATGATGCCAACGAGATCCGTCTCGAAATCCGGGAGAGCTCGCGGCTCGACGGATTCCTCCTCTGGATCGAGCTGTTCCCGGGAGATTCCGAGAAGGTCGACTCGCTCCATCATGACTGCGCTTGGCTGCCGATGTATCTGCCGGCCTTCGAAGGCGTGGAGGTCGCGGCAGGCGATGTCGTCACCGCGGTCTGCCGAACTATCCTTTCCGACGACGGGATCCATCCTGATTATGAGATCGCGGGGACCGTGAGCCGCCGAGACGGCTTGGCGGTGCGGTTCAGCCACTGGTCTCTCCACCACCAGCCATCCAAGCGGAGCTCGAAGCTCCACCAGGCGCTGTTTGGCGGCGCCTCCATTCCGGTCCAGGATCCCGCGGCGCACGAGCTGTCCGGGGAGCGTCTCCTTGCATTCCTGGCCGGACAACTTCCCGAGCCGATGCTGCCGTCCGCGTTCGTGCTCCTAGATGCGCTGCCGCAGACGCCTCACGGCAAGATCGATCTGCGGGCTCTGCCCGATCCGGACGATCCGGTCCTGCAATCCCCGCGCGCCGATCAGGCGCCGCGCAACCAGACAGAGGAGGTCCTGGCGGGGGTCTGGGCGGAAGTCCTCGGCAGGCAGGGCGTCAGCATCCACGCCAACTTCTTCGAGCTCGGTGGGGACTCGATCCTCTGCCTCCAAGTCGTCTCGCGCGCTCATCGGCACGGCCTCGACATCAGGCCGCGTCAGATCTTTGAGCATCAGACGATCGCACGGCTCGCGGCCGTCGCCGTGGCCGCTTCCAATCGGGACACCGGTCCAGTCCTGGGAGAAGTTCCTCTGACCCCAGTCCAGCGCTGGTTCTTCGAGCGGGGCCTGGAGGAGCCGTGGCATTGGAACATGTCGGCGGCTCTCGAAGCGAAGCGGCCGCTCGACGCTAGCCTGCTCAGGAAGGCGATTGCCGTCCTGCAGGCGCATCATGACGCTCTCCGCTTCCGCTACGAGCGCAGGGGCTCGGACTGGGTCCAGAGGTCCATACCTCCTGACGGTGAAGTGCCGTTCTGGCAGGTAGACCTCTCCGGGATCCCGGCGGAAGGACGGCCATCCGCTATCGACACTCTGGTGCGGCAGCTCCAGCCGAGCCTCGATCTCGCGCGTGGCCCTCTGCTGCGGGCGGTTCTCGTGGAGTGTGGGGAGGAGCCTGCACAACTCGTCGCGATCGTTCACCACCTGATCGTGGACGGCGTCTCCTGGCGCATCCTGCTCGAGGACCTGCAGACAATCTATAGCTGTCTGGAGGAGGGCGGGGATGGATATCTGGCGCTCCCTGCGAGGACGACCTCGTTCCGGCGTTGGGCCGAGTGTCTTGCCGAGTACGCGGCCTCCGAGGAATTGGCAGCCCAGGCGAATCTTTGGCTCGGCGACGTAGGCAAGCAGGGTGGCCCCTTGCCAGTGGACGGGCTCGGAGACAACACGGAAGCCTCGGCGCGCACGGTCTCGGTAGCGCTCGCGGCAGACGACACGCGGCGTCTCCTACAGGAGGTTCCACGCGCCTACAGGGTTCAGACCTCCGACCTCCTGCTCACCGCGCTGGCCAAGACCCTGGCGCGGTGGTCCGGCACGGGGCTCGTGGCGGTCGATCTCGAAGGGCATGGACGCGAGGAGATCGCCGCCGGGCTGGATCTCTCTCGCACGGTCGGCTGGTTCACCTCGGTCTACCCCGTGGTCGTTGACCTGCGGGACGCGCCCGGTCCGAAGCAGACCCTGCAGGTGATCAAGGAAGAGACGCGCAGAGCTTCCGCACGCGGCCTCAGCCACGGCGTGCTGCGCTACCTGGGCCGAGACCAGGGGCTCGCCGACAGGTTGCGGGATCTGCCTGGCCCCCAGGTGATCTTCAACTATCTAGGTCAGTTCGATCAGGCGTTCGGCACGAGCCCGCTGTTCTCCCCAGTGAGGGAGCCGATGGCGGACATGGTGAGCCCGCGGGGCCTGCGCAGGCATGAGTTGGAGGTCAACTGCGCAGTGAGCGGTGGCAGACTTGAGGTGAGCTGGACCTACAGCGAAAACCTGCACTCCCGCGGAACGGTCGAGGGGCTGGCTTTGCAGCTCCTCGAGGAGTTGAGGTCGTTGATCGATCACTGCCTGACCAGCGGTGAGCGGGGCCTGACGCCGTCTGACTTCCCGTTGACACGGCTCGAGTCTTCGGATCTCGAACGCATCCTAGAGAGCTATCCGGAACTCGAAGACCTATACCCGCTCTCGCCGATGCAGGAGGGCATGCTCTTCCATGTGCTCTCCGAGCCTGACGCGGGCGTGTACTTCGCACAGCTTCATGCCGAGTTGCGGGGCGACGTCGATGCGGCAGCTCTGGAGCAGGCCTGGCAGCAAGTGCTGGGCCGGCACGGTGTATTACGGACTGCATTCGTATGGCAGGGACTCGATCGGCCTCTGCAGGCTGTGCTGGATCGTAGCGCGTTCACGATCGACCAGCGAGATTGGCGGGGTTTCTCGCCGGTGGAGCAGGAGGAGCTGCTGGAGCGCTTGTTGGAGGAGGACCGCGGGCGCGTCCTGGACTTCGCCCAATCGCCGTTGATGCGCTTCTTCCTCCTACGGCTCGGCGATCACCTGGATCGCTTCGTCTGGAGCCATCATCAGATGGTCCTGGATGGCTGGAGCCTACCCGTGGTCTTCGGGGAGGTGCTGGCCCTCCATGATGCCTTCATCCACGGCAAGCGTCTCGTTCTGGAGGAGCCGCGGCCCTATCGGAGCTACATTGAGTGGCTCGATCGACAGGACCTCACCCATGCCGAGGCTTTCTGGCGTCGCACTCTGGCGCTGCCGGTCGCAGCCACGCGCCTCGATCTTGAACATCCTAGCCGGACGGCGGTGGTGTCGACGAGCCATGCTCGTCATCGCATTCGCCTCGCGGTCCGCACCACCGCGGCATTGCGGGACTTTGCCTTGCGTCACCTACTCACGCTGAATACGTTGGTTCAGGGGGCCTGGGCGTTGCTGCTCAGCCGGTATGGAACCGCGGACCAGGTTATGTTCGGCGTGACGGTCTCCGGCCGGCCAGCGGATCTCGAAGGTGTGGAGACGCTGGTCGGGTTGTTCATCAACACTCTGCCCGTCCAGATGGAGACCCCGCCGGGCGAGCCGCTCGTCTCCTGGCTGCAGGGGCTGCAGGCCGGACAGGCCGAGATGCGGCAGTACGAGCACACTCCCCTGGCACGAATCCAGAGCTGGCTCGATTGGCCTGCGGGGACACCTCTGTTCGAAAGTTTCCTGGTGTTCCAGAACTATCCAATGGACGAGCTGCCGCAGGCTCAGGACGCGGGGCTGGAGATCGGCGGGCTCGAGATCGTCGAGCGCGCGCACTATCCGGCTGCCGTCATGGTGTCGCCGGCCGATGAGCTGCTCATAGAGATCGAGTACGACGCCGCTCGCTATGCAGCGTCGGCCATCGATCGCCTCCTGGCACACCTGAAGGCCATTTTGGAAGGTTTTGCCGCCGCGCCGCGACAGCTCCTGGGGGATGTGCCGCTTTTCTCGAAGGAGGAACGCGCCACGCTCCTGGTGGAATGGAACGATACGGGGAGGTCCTTTCCTGGAGATTGCACTGCGCATGAGCTTTTCGCGGCGCAGGCGCAGAGGACGCCGGCGGCTGCCGCGGTGGTCTATGCCCAGGAGCACCTGAGCTATAGCGAGCTCGACTCGCGCGCCAACCGGCTTGCGCGCCGTCTCAAAGCCCTGGGAATCGGCCCCGAATCCCGCGTTGGCATTTGTACCCGCCGCTCGCCCTCCCTGGCGGTTGCCATCCTTGGCGTGCTCAAGGCGGGGAGTGCCTTCATCCCGCTCGATCCCGATTATCCGAAAGAGCGCCTGCACTTCCTCGCGGCTGACGCGGGGATCAAAGTGGCGGTGGTGGAGGACGGCTGCAAGGACGTGCTCTCCTCTCTCCCTGTCCGAATGGTCTTGGTGGATGGGGATGCGCCTGCGCAGGTGGCCGGTGACCTGACGCCTTTCGTGTCCGCCAAGAGTCTCGCCTTTGTGATCTACACCTCCGGATCCACCGGCCGCCCGAAAGGTGTGATGGTCGAGCACCGCTCCCTGGTCAACTATGCCCTGGAGGCTGCGCGCTGCTTCGGCTTGGGCGGTGACGACCGGGTGCTGCAGTTCGCTCCAATGGGTTTCGACGTGATCGTGGAGGAGCTCTTCCCGGTCTGGCTGAGTGGTGGCACCGTGGTCTTCGAGTCGCCAGACCTGCTCGCATCCATCCAGGGCTTCACCGAAGCCCTGAAGCGCAACCGTGTGACGACGGTGGAACTGCCGGCGCCCTTCTGGCACGAGTGGGTCAACGACCTGATGGCCGAGGGAGGAACGCCTCCCGCCTCTCTGCGCCGGGTGCTCGTCGGCTGCGAAAAGCCTTCTGGGGAGTGGCTTGCTGCCTGGGCCGGTACGGGGATTCCGCTCCTGATCGTCTTCGGGCTCACCGAGACGACGATCACGTCAACCGTGCATGCCGCGGTGGTTCCGGGTGAGGAGATCGAACCCGAGCCTCCGATCGGGCGGCCTGTGGCCAACACCCGGCTCTACCTCCTTGATCGGCGAATAGAGCCGGTGCCGATCGGGGTGCCGGGCGAGCTGTTCATTGGTGGGGAAGGCGTTGCGCGCGGCTACCTGAACCGGCCCGACCTGACCGCGGTGCGCTTCATCCCCGATCTGTTCGGGGCCGTGCCGGGCAGCCGGCTGTACCGTACAGGAGACCTCGCGCGGTACCGCGGTGACGGTTGCCTTGAGTTCCTCGGCCGCATGGATGACCAGCTCAAAATCCGCGGCTTCCGGGTGGAGCCCGGCGAGATCGAGTCGGCTCTGAGTGCGCATCCCGCGGTGAAGGATTGTATCGTGATCGCCCGCCGCTCGGCTCGCGGCAGCTCCCTGGCAGCCTATCTGGTATGGGCGAAGCCGGAGAACTCGCCTTCGCTGGAAGTAATCAGAAAGCACCTCGAGGTCCAGCTGCCCGCTCACATGATACCGGCGGTTTTCGTGCCGCTGGAGGCAATTCCGGTCACGGCGAGCGGGAAGATCGACCGCAACGCTTTGCCGGAGCCGGACTTGGCAACCGGAGCGACCACCACGGACCACGTGGAGCCCCGCAACCCGACAGAAAAAGCGCTAGCGGAGATCTGGGCTCAGGTGCTGGGTCTCCAGCGCGTCGGCGTGCGGGACGACTTTTTCCATCTCGGTGGGGACTCCATTCTCAGCATCCAGATCGTGTCGCGAGCCCATCGCGCGGGTCTTCGGCTTAGCCCACGCCAGATCTTCGAGCACCCCACCATCGCGGAACTGGCCGGGATCGCCACCGGGACGCAAATCTTCGAACAGGAGCAGGGACCGGTGGCGGGCCACGCACCTTTGACCGCCATCCAGCGCTGGTTCCTGGAGCAGGATCTTCCGAACCGGAGCCACTGGAACATGTCCGTGCTGCTGGAGCTGCAACGGCCGCTCAATCCTGTGCTGCTCGGCCGCGCGATGGAGCACGTCATCGAGCATCACGATGCGCTGCGGCTGCGCTTGGTGAGCGAGACCGGGGGATGGCGACAGGTCCATGCCGAGCCTAGCGATCCGGTGCCGGTGCTGCGAATTGATTTCCGGAGCCTCCCGGAGAACCTACACGCCGTGGCCTTCGCCGCGGCCGCCGACCGGCTGCAAGCGAGCCTTGATCTTGAGCGAGGACCCGTGCTGCGGCTGGCGCTCTTCGACTTCGGCGATGGGACCCTCTCGCGGTTGTTAGTGGTCCTGCATCATTACCACGTCGACAACGTCTCGCTGCGCATCCTGCTGGAGGATCTCGAAGCAGGCTACGAAATGCTCGGCCGGGGCTTCTCGGCGCAGCTGCCCCCCAAGACTACATCCTTCCAGCGATGGGGTGAGCTGCTGATCCAGCACGTGCAATCGGGGGTCTTGGATGGCGAGATCGGCTACTGGCTCGCTCAGGCTTCCCCCCGGCCGCTGTCGCTGCCGATCGACTTCGCAGACGGTGCGAACCGTGAGAGCTCTTCGGAGATGCTCGAGGTCGATCTGGATCCGGAGGTCACGTCGGCCTTGCTGCGCGAATTACCCAAGGCCTTCAATGCGCGAGTCGACGAGATCCTGCTCGCCGCGCTGGCGCGCGCTCTTCAGCGTTGGACCGCTGACGACCTGGTGCTGCTCGAAATGGAAGGGCACGGGCGCGAGCAGCTGCCCGAGGGGGTGGACCTGACGCGCACCGTAGGCTGGTTCACCTCGCAGTTCCCGGTGCTGCTCGACCTGCAGGACGCCGACACTCCCGTGCGAGCCCTCGCCCGTATCAAGGAGTGCCTCCGGGCGATTCCCAATCGGGGCGTCGGCTACGGCCTGTTGCGTTACTTGAGAGCCGAGGACGCCGCATACCCCCTGTCCTTGGTGCCGCGGCCGCAGGTGATCTTCGAATACATGGGGCAGCTCGATCGGGCGCTGTCCTACATGTCTCCGTTCCGCCTTCTGCCGGATTCTGCCGGCAACGCCAACGATCCGGAAGGCTTGCGGCCGCATCTGCTGAGCGTGGGCGCCGGAGTGCTGGAAGGCAGTCTGCGCACGTTCTGGAACTACAGCTCGAACCTGCACAGGCGGCACACGATCGAACAGGTGGCGCAGTCCTTCAGGAATGAGCTCGAGAGTCTGGTCGCTGCATGCCGCCGAGGTGAGGGAGCCTATGCGCCGTGCGATTTTCCCCTGGTGAAGCTGGATCAAGGAACCGTCGAACGGCTGGCAGGAATCTACGGCGGGATCCAGGATGTGATGCCGCTTTCGCCCTTGCAACAGGGAATGCTCTTCCACTCGATCTACGAACCGGACGCGGGGATGTACGTGGCCCAATTCGGTTTCGAGCTGCAGGGAAATCTCGACGTGGATGCCTTCGACAGAGCGTGGCAGAAGGTCATCGAGCGGCACGCAGCCCTGCGCACCGCGTTCGTCTGGCAGGGTCTCGACGAACCGTTGCAGGTCGTGTGCACCGGATGGACCTTGCCTCTCGAGGAGAGGGACTTGCGCGGTCTCACCGAGAGCGAGCGGCGGGAGAGGCAGAGGGAAGAGCTGAGGCGGGATCGAGCGCGCGGCTTCCGCTTGGACGAGCCGCCTCTCCTTCGGCTCCTGCTGACCCGGACGGCCGCGGACAGGCATGAGCTTTCCCTCACCCTCCATCAGATGATGATCGATGGGTGGAGCCTACCGCTGGTGCTCGGCGAGGTCCTGAGCTGCTATGAGGCGCTGCGCCAAGGTCTCGAGCCTTCGCTGGAACCCCCTCGGCCCTACAGCGACTACATCGCATGGTTGCAGGGCCAGGATCCGATGGATCTCGAATCGTACTGGCGGGCGACCTTGGCAGGGTTCGAGCGCCCCACTTCTCCTCCGGTTTCACATCCTGCAGGGGCAGGGCAGGATGGCGGCCACCGCATGGAAGTTGTGGAGGTTCCCTTCTCCACATCCGAAGCTGTGCGCGCCCTGGCCCGGGCCCATCGTCTCACTCTGAACACCCTGCTTCAGGGTGTCTGGGCGCTGCTGCTGGGCCGCTATAGCGGAGAGCAGGATGTCGTGTTCGGGACCGTGGTGGCAGGCCGCCCGCCCTCTCTGCCCGATGTCGAGTCCATCGTCGGTCTGTTCATCAATACCTTGCCGGTGCGGGCTCATCTCTCCGCAGAGAAGCCGGCGCTGGAGTGGCTGCGGGAACTGCAGACGGAGCAGAACGAGAGAGAGCCCTATCAGTACGCCCCGCTCGTACAGATCCAGAAGTGGAGTGAGCTGCCACCGGGCACGGCCCTGTTCGACACACTCTTCGTATTTGAGAACTACCCGCTGGGGGACCTGCTCCAGTGCACGCCTGGAGGTTTGGCGATCCGCAGCACCCGGATCCTGGAGCAGACGCACTATCTGCTTGACGTGGTCGTCGTGCCCGGCCGGGAGCTCACACTGAGCATCGACTATTCGGATGCGAGCTTCGAAGCGTCAGCCATCCTCCGCATGCTGGGCCAGCTCACGACGGTGCTCCAGGGCTTGGTCGAGAATCCTCTGTGCCCGCTCGGAGACCTTCCCGTGCTCAGCCGCGGCGAGATCCACCAGGTGCTCTGCGAGTGGAACGGCGGTAGACCGTGCCCGGACGGCGGCAAGTGCCTGCATGAAATGTTTGCAAGGCACGCCGCGAGCTCTCCCACGGCCGAGGCCCTCTCCATGGAGCATGAACGGTTGACCTATCGTCAGCTCAACGTCCGTGCCAACCAGCTCGCGCATCATCTGCGCGCGCTCGGGGTCAGCCCCGAGGTCCCGGTCACGGTCTACCTGGAGCGCTCCAACGATCTCGTGATCACTCTCCTAGCCATCCTCAAGGCCGGGGGGGCCTATCTGCCGATCGATCTTGCCTACCCCGCGGAGCGCATCGCGCACATCCTGGAAGACTCGGCTTCCCCGTTGCTGCTCACGAGCTCGGCGTTGCTTCCGTCGTTGCCGGATCGGCTGCCGGAGGTCGTATTGGTGGATCGAGATGCCATGGTGATCGCTGGCGGTAGCGTGGAGGATCCGATTTCGCGGTGCACGCCCGAAAACACGGCCTACGTGATCTATACCTCCGGGACTACCGGCAAACCGAAAGGTGTGGCGGTGCCTCACCGGAACGTGGTCCGTCTCCTGGCGGCCACCGAGCCCTGGTTTGATTTCGGGCCGGAAGACGTGTGGACCCTTTTCCATTCCTGTGCGTTCGATTTCTCGGTCTGGGAGCTTTGGGGTGCGCTGCTGTACGGCGGCAGGCTCGTGGTCGTGCCGTACTGGGTGAGCCGCTCCCCGGAGGCGTTCTATGACCTCCTCAGCCGGGAGAGCGTCACCGTGCTCAATCAGACCCCTTCGGCGTTCCGGCAGCTCATGTGGGTCGATGAGCAGAAGCGACGTCAGCTCACCCTTCGATGGGTCGTCTTCGGCGGGGAGGCTCTCGAGGTGCAGAGCCTGCGGGGCTGGTTCGACCGGCACGGCGATGCCTCGCCGACGCTTGTCAATATGTACGGCATCACGGAGACGACCGTACACGTCACGTACCGGCCGTTGCGCAGGGAGGGCCTGGAGCCGGGCAAGGGGGTGCTCGGGGGGTCCATCCCGGACCTCACGCTGTACCTTCTCGACCGCCATCTGCGCCTGGTCCCGCTGGGGATTCCGGGCGAGATCTGCGTCGGAGGCGCCGGGCTTGCGAGGGGTTATGTCAAGCGGCCCGATCTGACCGCGACGCGGTTCATCCCCGATCCCTTCAGCTCCACACCGGGGTGCCGGCTCTACCGGTCAGGCGACCTAGCCCGCCGCAATGCGGATGGCGATCTCGAATACCTCGGCCGGATCGACCAGCAGGTCAAGATCCGGGGCTTCCGGATCGAGCTGGGTGAGATTGAGGCGGCTCTCGACAGCGACTCGAGGGTGCGCGAGAGCATCGTCGTCGTCCTCGACGGCGGGCCGGATCAGCGCCGTCTGATCGCCTATGTCGTCTGCCGCAAGGCGGGTGAGCCCAGTGTCAGCGAGCTGCGGGAGTCGCTACAGCAGAAGCTCCCCGAGTACATGGTGCCTGCGGCCTTCGTCTTTCTGGATGGCCTGCCACTGACAACCAACGGGAAAGTCGATCGCCGCGCGTTGCCGGCTCCGGAGGACATCGGCAGCCCAGGCCGATCCGGATCTCGCGAAGCGCTGACGGAAGTGGAGCAGGTGCTGGCCCGGATCTGGTCGGAGGTGCTCGGTATCGAGAGCGTGAGCGCCGAAGACAACTTCTTCGAGCTGGGCGGTGATTCGATCCTGAGCATACAGATCGTGACCAGGGCGCAGCAAGCCGGGTTACGCCTGTCGCCCAAGGAAATTTTCGAGCACCCCACGCTGGCCGAGCTGGCGGGAGTCACGGAGGCCGCCGTGCCCACCGTATCGGATCAAGGGCCGGTGGTGGGGCCATTGCCGCTCACCCCCATCCAGCACTGGTTCTTCGCGCAGGATCTCCCCGAGCCGCATCACTGGAATCAGGCGGTCCTGCTGGAGAGCCGCGCGGAGCTGGACCCTGCGCGCCTGAGCGCCGCCGTCACCGAGCTCGTGTGGCATCACGACGCGCTGAGGCTCCGCTTCTCACGAGAGAATGGGCGTTGGCACCAACGCAGTGCCGCCCCCGAGCTGACTCCGCTCTTCACCTGGCTCGATCTCTCGGAGGTAACGCTGGAACGGTTGCCGACCACGATGGAAGCCGCCGCTGATCAGGTCCAGGCGAGTCTCGACCTGACCTCGGGGCCGCTGCTGCGGGTTGCACTTCTCCGTCTCGCCGATCCGGCTGCAGACCGGCTGCTCATTGCCATTCATCACCTTGCGGTCGACGGAGTCTCCTGGCGGATTCTTCTTGAGGATCTGGAGAGCTTGTACGCACAGACCCGGCTACCTGCCAAGACCACCTCGTTCAAACAATGGGCCGAGTGGCTCGCGGAGTATGCGATCTCCGAGGAGCTGCTCGCGGAAGCAGGCTTCTGGAGCTCCATGCTCCAGAAGCCGATGTCAGCGTTGCCGGTCGACTTCCCGGGCGGCAGCAATTGCGAGTCGATGTCCGCAACCGTCTCGGTTGCACTCACGAGCGAGGAGACCCTCGCTCTGCTCCAGGAAGTTCCAAGGCCCTATCGCACGCAGATCAACGATGTTCTGTTGGCAGCCCTGGCTGAGTCGCTGTCGGAATGGACCGGAGGCAGCGAGGTGCTGATCGATGTCGAAGGACATGGCCGGGAGGAGATCTTCGAGAGTTCTGAGCTATCGCGCACGGTCGGCTGGTTCACCACGATCTATCCGGTGCTCTTGGATCTAGACGGCTGCTCCGGACCAGGAGATCGACTCAAGCACGTCAAGGAGCAGTTGCGCCGGATACCGAACCGCGGCATCGGCTACATGGTGTTGCGGTTCCTGGGTGGACTGGAGCTCGGGCCCGCGCGGCCCCAGGTGCTCTTCAACTACCTGGGGCAGCTCGATTCTGTACTCTCGGATTCGCGGTTTGCGCCGGCTGCCGAGTCGAGCGGACAAGTCGTGAGCCTGCGTGGAACGAGGAGCCACCTGCTGGAGATCACCGCGAGTGTGACCGGGGGACAGTTGCAACTGGATTGGACGTTCAGCCATGCGCTGCATCTGGAGGGAACCCTGCGGGCTCTGGCGGAGTCGTGCCTCGTTTCGCTTCGCGCCCTCATCCGCCACTGCCTCTCCCCGGAGGCTGGCGGCTATACGCCCTCGGATTTCCCGGAGATGGGCTTCGATCAGACGGAACTGGATCGGTTGCTTCTCGAGCTCGGCGGCTCGGCAGAGGATGTCGGATGAAAAACAAGGTTTTGATCGAAGATATGTATCCGTTGTCCCCCCTGCAGGAGGGGATGCTGTTTCATAGCCTCTATGCGCCGGAAACGAGTCATTACTTCGAGCAGATGACCTGCACCCTTTTCGGAGACCTGGATCGGGAGGCATTCCAGCGGGCTTGGCAGCGGGTTGTCGAGCGCCATGCAGTTCTGAGGACGTCCTTTGTCTGGCAGTCGCGCGATGAGCCCTTCCAGGTCGTCCACCGCCAAGTCGATCTACCCTGGCATGAAGAGGACTGGCGAGACCTGCCGGGATCCGAGCAGGAAGCCAAGATCCTGGACTTTATGCGGGACGACCGCCAGCGTGATTTTCAGTTGAATCGGCCTCCTCTGGTACGGATAAGACTCATCCGGCTCGCGGATAGCTCCTATCGGTTCATCTGGAGCTACCACCACTTGCTGCTCGATGGCTGGTGCATCTCTCTGCTAGTGAATGAGCTTTTCTCCTTCTACGAGGCCTTCCGAAGAGGAGAGGATCTCCGGCAGCCGAAGCCACGCCCGTACCGGGACTACATCTCATGGCTGCGCAACCAGGATCTCTCCGAGCTCGAGGACTACTGGCGCCGGGAACTGTCCGGGATCACGGCTGCGACGCCGCTCGGGATGGAGCGTCCCGCCGACGGGCATGTCAGAGCTGAAGACGCATACAGAGAGCAGGCGGTGCGGCTCTCTGCGGAGTTGACGGAGGCTCTGCGAGAGCTGGCGCGACGGCATCAGCTCACTTTGAACGTCATTCTGAACGGCGCCTGGTCACTTCTCCTCAGCCGCTACAGTGGGGAGCGCAGCGTCGTCTTCGGTGCGGTCGTCTCCGGCCGCCCCCCGGCTCTCGAGAGAGTTGAAACCATGGTGGGCCTTTTCATCAACTCTCTGCCCATCCGCGTGGATGTGCCCGCAGAGGAGCCCCTTGTCTTCTGGTTGCAGGGTTTGCGTGACCGTCAGCTGCGATTGCAGCAGATCGAATACAGCCCACTTGCCAAGGTGCATGCCTGGAGCAGCATCCCCGCAAGTCAGCCCCTTTTCGAAACGCTTCTGGCCTTTGCCAACTATCCCGTCGATCCCTCTCTCGGAGAGCGCGGGAGTCTGCGGATCGAAGAGGTCGATGTCATCGAGCGAACCAATTATCCACTCGTCTTGATGAGCGAGCCGGGAAGAGAGTGGCCCATCGAAGTCGGTTATGACCGCTGCCGTTTCGAGGACGGCGCGATTACCCGTCTCCTGGGTCATCTGCAGACGATCCTCGGGAGCTTCGCCGCCAGCCCTGAGCTCGGGCTTTCCGAACACTCTTTGTTGAGCCGAGCAGAGCGGCAACAGCTCCTGATGGAATGGATCGACACGTCGTCCGAGGCAGGCGCGCTCTCGATCGTCGAGCGCTTCGAGCGCCAGGTTCTTCGCGCGCCGGATCGTCCCGCGGTCCTCTTCGAGGGCGAGCAGCTTACCTATGACGAGCTCAACAGGCGTGCCAATCGACTGGCCCACCACCTGCGCCGTCTGGGAGCAGGTCCCGACTCCTGTGTGGGGCTGCTGCTGGACCGCTCCGTGGATCTCGCCGTAGGGGTGTTCGGAATTCTGAAATCCGGAGCTGCTTACGTGCCACTGGATCCGGAGATCCCTTCTGAGCGGATTGCGTATCAGCTCGCGGATGCCCGAGTCGCATGGGTCGTGACGCAGACGAGGCAGGCTGCAAGCCTTTCGGGGAGCGAAGGTGTCGTCGTTCTGGAGGATGAGGCGAGGTGGAGCAAGGTCGGAGAAGACCGCAACCCCCTGGCTCTGGCAGACCCGGAAAATCTTGCCTACGTAATCTATACCTCCGGCTCTACGGGCAGTCCGAAGGGCGTGATGATCCCGCGGTCCGCGGTGGCAAACTATGCAGCAGCGCTGCACAGGTTCATTTATCCAGAGGACGATCGCCCGCGGCAGGTTAGCCTGAATGCCCGGATCGCCTTCGATGCGTCCATCAAGCAGCTCCTGCACCTGCTGTGGGGTTGCTCGGTGCACGTGTTGCCGGACCGAGTTCGCTACGATGCGGCAGAGATGGTCGCCTATGTGCGCCGCCATCACCTGGATGTCCTGGATTGCGCACCTTCCCAACTGAGACTTCTCCTGGAAGCGGAGCTGCTGGAGCAGGTCCACGTCCCAGGGGTGATCCTGGTGGGAGGCGAGGCTTTGGACCATAGCTTGTGGCAGACCCTGCGTCGGAGCCGTCGGAGCTCTTCCTTCAATCACTATGGTCCGACAGAGTGCACGGTCAATACGACCATCTGCCGCATCGAGGCCGAACGACCCATCCTGGGACGGCCGCTCGCGAACATGCGCGTCTATCTGCTCGGACCCGACGGGCAGCCCGTTCCCTCCGGCTTGCCCGGAGAGATCTACATTGGAGGGCGTGGCCTGGCGCGCGGCTATGCCGGCCGGCCGGACCTGACCGCCGAGCAGTTCGTACCCGATCCCTTCGGCGAGCGTCCTGGCGAGCGTCTCTACCGGACGGGCGATCTCGCCAGGCTCCTCCTAGAAGGGCAGCTGGAGTTCATCGGCCGCGTCGATCATCAAGTCAAGGTTCGGGGTTTCCGCATCGAGCTGGGCGAGATCGAGACCTCCTTGCGGCAGAGTGGCGTGCTGAAGGAGGTCGTCGTCTTGGCGCGCGAGGATTCTCCCGGCTCTCGGCGCCTGGTGGCCTACATCGTGCCGACGCAGGGATATGTCTCGACTTCGGAGCTCCGGTCCTTTCTGCAGCGCAGGGTTCCCGATTACATGATTCCCGCTGCATTCGTGGTTCTCGAGCGGCTGCCGCTGACGCCGAACGGAAAGGTCGATCGCCGGCGCCTCCCCGCCCCCGAGCAGGCTCGGCCGGATCTCGCTCAGCCGTTTACGGCTCCCGAGACTCGGCTCGAGGAGCTCCTTGCCGGGATTTGGGCGGATGTCCTGCGACTGGATCGCGTGGGTGTCTACGATGATTTCTTCGAACTGGGCGGCGACTCCATCTTGAGCCTGCAGATCGTCTCGCGAGCGCATCGGGCGGGTCTCAAGGTTAGCCCGCGCCAGATCTTCGAGAGCCCTACGGTTGCGGAACTGGCCGCCGTCGTGGCATGGGCGCCTGCCAGCAAGCCTGAGCAGGAGGCCGTGACGGGGCAGGTGCCGCTGACCCCTATCCAGCGCTCTTTCTTCGAGCTTGGAGTTCCTCGGGCAGATCACTGGAACATGCCGCTTCTCCTCGAATTGCGGAGGTGGCTCGATCCGGTGGCGCTCAACAAGGTCTTCGCAGCGCTATTGGTGCATCACGATGCGCTCCGCCTGCGGTTCTGCCGCGAGGGATCAGGCTGGATGCAGACCTGTGCGACCCCCGAGGGGAGCGTGCCATTCACCTTCGTGGATTTCTCGCAAATCGAGCCCGATCGGCAAAAACCGGCTCTCTCGGCACTCGGAGAGTCGCTGCAAGCGAGCCTCTGCCTCGCCACGGGCCCTCTGCTGCGCGTGGCGCTGTGCGACTTCGGCGAGAGTCGTTCGCAGCGCCTTCTGATCGTCATGCACCACTTGGTGATCGACGGAGTGTCGTGGCGGATCCTCCTGGAGGATCTGGCGGCGGGATACGAGCAGGTTCTCCAGGGCGAGCCGTTGAAGCTGCCAAGCAAGACGACCTCGTTCAAGCAGTGGGCCCAAAGACTGGCCGAGCACACTCTTTCCGGAGCATTGGATCACGAGGAAGGTTATTGGCTTGCCGACTCGCGCCGCAACGTCTCTGCGCTGCCGGTGGACCTTGCGGCAGGAGCCAACGACGAGTCCTCGGCGAGGACCGTGACCGTCAAGCTCAGCCGGGAGGAGACGCACGATCTTCTCCAGCGGGTTCCGCCTGCCTACCGTTCTCAGATCAATGATGCCCTGCTGGCCGCTCTGAACCGCGCTCTAGCGCCATGGGCCTCAGGAGGAGGTCTCCTGGTGGATGTCGAGGGACATGGGCGCGAGGACCTGTTCCCGGATCTTGATCTCACCCGCACGGTCGGCTGGTTCACCTCCGTGTTCCCCCTGAGGCTCCAGCCCACCGCGGAGCTCGATCCGGGATCGACGCTCAAGGCGGCCAAGGAGCAGTTGCGCTCTGTACCGGGCCGGGGATTGGGATACGGGCTCCTGCGATATTTGTCGCGTAACGCGGAGCGGACCCGCCGGTTCAGCGAAATGCCGCAGGCGGATATCCTTTTCAATTATCTCGGACAGCTCGATGGTCAAGGCTCGGAAGCGGCCTTCGTGCTCCCAGCCGACGAGCCGATCGGATTCAGTCAGGACCCGCGCGCCCCGCGCAGCCACAAGCTTGAGCTCAACTGCGCCGTTATCGAGGGGCGTTTGCAGGCCACCTTCACCTACAGCGAGAACCTCCACCGCCGGGAGACTATCGAATCGCTGGCCCGGGAGTTCGTCGCGCAGCTTCGAGGCCTGACCGATCACTGCCTCAAGCCTGGCGTCGGCGGCTACACCCCTTCTGAATTCCCTCTGGCGCGTCTCGATCAAGCGCGACTCGATCTCCTCCTCGGAACCGAGCGCACCATTGAAGACGTGTATCCTCTCTCGCCTCTGCAGCAAGGCATCCTCTTCCAAAGTTTGCGCGAGCCCGATCGGGGCATGTATGTCGGCCAGTTCAGCTATGACCTGCATGGCGAAGTCGACGCCGCAGTCCTCCGGCAGGCTTGGCAACAGGTGCTCGATCGGCATGCCGCTCTCCGCACGGCCTTTTCCTGGCAGGAACTGGACGAGCCGCTGCAAATCGTCAGGAAGAGGCTCGAACTGCCCTGGGAAGAGCAGGACTGGTCCGCTTTGGCCAGCGATGCGCTGGACGCCCGATGGGATGCTCTGATGCATTTCGATCGGCAGCGCGGGTTCGTGCTCTCGCGACCGCCACTGATGCGCCTGCTCCTGGTTCGGACCGGCAGCGCAAACTGGCGACTTCTCTGGACCCGCCATCACCTGATTGTCGATGGTTGGAGCATGCCGCTCATCCTGCAAGAGGTGCTCACTCTCTACAAGGGATGCGTAGACGGAAAGCCGGTGCGGCTCGAGCCTGCGCGGCCGTACTCCCGCTACATCCAGTGGCTGCGCAACCGGGATCTGGCGGCGGCCGAGGATTTCTGGCGTGGGCACCTGGGCGCTTTCAGCGAGCCGACGCCCCTGCCGCACGATGGTTCCGTCGAGGAGCGTGGGAGCGAGGATGGGCGCGGGACTCGAACCTTACGGCTCGCCAAAGTCCTCACCGCCTCACTGCGGTCTTTGAGCCGGGAACACCAACTGACTCTCAACACCGTCGTTCAAGGAGCTTGGGCGCTTGTGCTCGGCCGTTGCAGCGCGAAGCCCGTCATCGTCTATGGCGTTGTCGTGTCCGGTCGCCCTCCGGATCTCGAAGGCGTGGAAGGCATGGTGGGGCTTTTCATCAATACACTCCCGCTCTCCGTATCGATCGACAACGAGGAGAAGGTCGTCTCCTGGCTGCAGACCGTTCAACTCCGGCAGGTGGAGATGGGCCGCCATGAGCACTCGCCTCTCCTCCGCGTTCAGGAATGGAGCGCCGTGCCCGCGGGAGTGAGCCTCTTCGAGAGCCTCGTTGTTTTTGAGAACTATCCGACCGAGGACCTTCAGGGAGATTTCGATCCCGGCTTCCGCTTGGCCGGAGTTCGTCAAAGCCTTGAGGAGAGCACGCCCATGGTGCTGACGGTGGAGCCGGAATCGGAAATGGCTCTTCACATCGGCTTCGATGTACGACGCTTCGATCCTGTCGCGATGGAGCGGGTGCTCGGATGGCTGGGCAATTGCCTGCAGGGTTTTGTGGACTCATGGGAGCAGCCGGTGGACAGGGTGTCGCTCCTGTCCACCGCCGAGCAGCACCAACTCCTCGTCGAGGCCCACGGTAGGGGCTTCGCGGCACGAAGGGCCGGTCTCTCGGTCCATCGGTGGTTCGAAGAGCAGGTGCGCCGGAGTCCCTGCGAAGTAGCCCTGGAGTGGCTTGGTGGTTCCCTTACTTATCAGGAGCTGAACGATCGCAGCAACCGCTTGGCTCACTGTTTGAGCTACATGGAGGTGGGGCTCGACGTTCCTGTTGCACTGCTTGCCGAACGTTCGCCGGAGACGCTGGTCGGGATCCTGGCGATCCTCAAAGCGGGCGGCGCTTATCTGCCGCTCGACCCTGCCTTTCCCGACGATCGTCTCGCCTTCATGGCAGAGGATGCGGGTGCGAGAGCGCTGTTGGTGCAGGCACGGTTTGTGGATCGCCTGCCGGCGGTCCAAGTGAGCAGGCTCCTCCTCGACGATGATTCATCGTCAGCCGGTTTTCCCGCCCACGATCTCCCTGTCGAGACACAGGGCGCGAGCCTCGCCTACATCCTCTACACGTCGGGCTCGACCGGACGTCCCAAGGGAGTCATGGTCCCTCACTCCGGGCTGACGAACTACCTGGAGTGGTGCATCGCGAGCTATGGCGCCGACCAGGGTCAAGGAGCACCTCTGTATTCGCCCCTGGGATTCGACCTGACGGTGACCAGCCTGTTCTTGCCCCTATTGGCAGGGAAAACCGTATTCGTGCTCGCGGAGGGCCGCGGAGAGGAACTCATCGGCTCCGCGTTACGCGCGGACGATGACCTGAGCTTCGTCAAGCTGACGCCGGCTCATCTGGAGATTCTCGTCCGCGAGGCGAACGGGAATGCGCTTGCAGCACCCCACTTGCTCATCGTCGGCGGAGAGGCTTTGAGCGCCGAGACCGCTGCCGCCTGGCGTTCCAGGGCTCCCGCAACCAGGTTGATCAATGAATACGGGCCTACCGAGGCGGTGGTCGGCTGTTGTGTATACGAGCTCAACGGATCGGAGCCAGACCGCGGCCAGGTGCCGATCGGGCGTGCGATCTCGAACGTCCAACTCTACGTGGTGGACCCTGGAGGGCGGCTGGTTCCTGCCAGAGTGGCGGGAGAGCTGTGCATCGGAGGAATCAGTTTGGCGCGCGGTTACCTGAACCGGCCGGAGCTGACGGCTGAACGATTCATCCCAAACCGGTTCTCGGCGCAACCCGGGTCCCGGCTCTACCGCACCGGCGACCTCGCGCGCTACGGATCCGATGGCAACCTCGAATTCCTCGGGCGGATCGATCAGCAGATCAAGCTGCGAGGCTTCCGCATCGAACCTGGGGAGATCGAGTCGGTGCTGCGCGAGCATCCGAAGGTGGCCGAGGCCGTGGTTGTCGCACGGGCGGAACAGTCGGAAAGCTCGCGGCTCGTTGCCTATATCGTGCCGGCTCCTTCCTCGCCGGTGACAGATGTCGGCCTGACCGCCATGCGCGAATGGCTGCAGAGCCGCCTGCCTACCTACATGGTGCCAGACGTCATCGTGACGATTGAGTCGCTGCCGCTCACCGTGAATGGGAAGATCGATCTGCGGGCGCTTCCCTCGCCGGAGCGGCTTAGCCAGAGCGACTACGTCGCTCCGCGCAACGCGATCGAAGCGCAGGTCGCGGCCATGTGCGCCGAGATCCTCGGCATCGAAAAGGTGAGCGTGCAGCAGAGCTTCTCCGAGTTGGGAGGCCATTCCCTGCAAACCCTCACCCTGATCGCCAGGATCCGACGCTCGATGGGCGTCGTCCTGCCACTGCCCATCGTGCTGGGTGCCCCGACCGTGGAGGGGATAAGCCGGTCGATCGCGGAGCACCAAGCCGCAAGCCTCGACGCACAGCGCCTGGAGCAGCTGCTGGCGGAAGTGGAGAGCCTCACGGATGGGGAGGCGCAACCGTTGAATCAGGAGTCGGAATGACACAAAGAGGGGGACTCGCATGAAGTTGGCGCCAGCTCTTCTCGAGAGGTGGATGCGCGAATATTACTTCGCGGTGGAGATCGACATCGGGGGCAGCGGAGTCGAGGACTTCTCGCTGGGAGAGCTGCGCAGGCTGCTCACTGGCCTGGAGCAGAACGTGCTGGACAGGTTGGTCTTCCACGACAGTTTGACCCTCGGAGGGGCAGACCTGCGACGGGCGATCAGCGAGCGTTGGGGGGACGGGAGTCCCGAGCGGGTTATGGCTACGCACGGTTCGAGCGAGGCCATTTACCTGATCATGAATGCCTTGCTCCAGGCGGGGGACGAGGTGGTGGTCCTCGATCCCTGCTATCCACAACTCCATTTGATTGCCCAGGGGATCGGTTGCCACGTGAAGAAGTGGCGCCTGCGCTTCGAGGATGAATACGCTCCTGACTTGGACGCTCTTGAGGAACTGCTGGGGTCCGGAACGCGCATGGTCGTGGTGAACTTCCCCCACAACCCCACGGGGACCAGCCTGAGCCCGGAGCAGCACCAGCGCCTCCTCGCAATCGTAGCGCGTACAGGCGCCTATCTGGTCTGGGACAACGCCTTCGGCGAGCTGACCTACGAGCACGATCCCCTCCCGGATCCCATCCTCACCTACGAGCGAGCTATCTCGATGGGAACCCTGTCGAAGGCGTTCGGTCTCCCGGGGCTGCGAGTGGGGTGGTGCCTGGCCGCACCCGTGGTGCTGCAGCAACTGGTCCATCTACGCGACTACGTGACGCTGCATTTATCGCCTCTGATCGAGCTCATCGCCACTCGTGTCATCGAGGAGTGCCCGGTCTTGATCGGGATCCGTCTCGAGCAGGCCCGGAAGAATCTCGAGATCCTGGCCATGTGGATGGCCGCTCATGACGGGCTCATTGAATGGGCTCGCCCCCACGGCGGCGTGTGCACGTTTCCGAGAATCAACGGCTTGGCCGACACCGAGGAGTTCTGTCACCGGATGGCGCAATCCGAGAAGACGCTGCTCGTGCCGGGCAACTGCTTCGAGCATCCGCAGCACGTCCGACTGGGATTCGGAGGACCTCATGACGTCTTTCGGGAGGGTCTCTCCCGGCTGTCTCGTATGTTGCACGCCGTCGCCGAGGGCTCCAGGCCCGCCATGGTGGCCGCAGTACCCCAGAACAGAACGCAACACGCGACCTTGCGAGGTCGAGGAGTAAGGACATGCCCACAGTAGAACTCTCTGCCGCAGAAATCAGTTCGATTCAAGGTTTGCTCCAGGAGATCGCGGAGAACTTCGAGACCGTTGAGGCTCCGGAGTTCTTGCTCTCAGCCGCCGTCTACGCCCACGAGCTGCCGCGGCGCGTGCGTGCGGTGCTCAACGAGTTCAGGCTAAAGGAACCCAAAGAGGGCATCTGCATCATCAGAGGTTATCCAATTGATGATGATGCCATCGGAGATACGCCATCCCATTGGAAGGTGCGGCAGCCACGGTCTCCGGAGTTCAAGGAAGAGGCCTTCCTTGTCCTTCTGGGGTCTCTGCTCGGGGACCTGATCGCCTGGTCGACACAACAGGACGGGCACGTGGTCCATGACATCCTGCCCATTCGCGGGCACGAGGGCGAACAACTTGGCAGCAGCAGCGAACAGCTTCTGTGGTGGCACACCGAAGATGCTTTCCACCCCTGCCGTGGCGACTACCTGGGCATGATGTGCTTGCGGAATCCAACGCAGGTGCCGACGACCTTTGCGTCGCTCGAGAACGTCTCTCTCGATCTACGGCAGCGCGAACTTCTTTTTGAGCCGCACTTCGCCATACGACCCGATGAGTCACATCTCAAGAAGAACAAGGGGAACGGGAGCGGGCTGGACGACCTGTTGAGCAAAGCCTACTCCCAGATGGAGAGCTGGAACTCCGAGCCCGAGAAGATTTCGGTTCTTTACGGAGACCGGGAGTCTCCCTACATACGGATCGACCCCTATTTCATGGACCCGGTCGAAAACAAGGAAGCCCAGCAGGCCCTGGACACGTTGATCCAGGCTCTGGAAGGGGAACTCCGTGACGTGGTGCTGCAGCCCGGCGACGTCGTGATTATTGATAACTTCAAAGGGGTCCATGGAAGAAAGCCGTTCCGCGCCCAATACAACGGCCGTGATCGTTGGCTCAAAAGGATCAACATCGCGCGCGATCTGAGAAGGTCGCGTGAGGCGAGAAGGGCTTCCGAGGAGCGGATTATTTTCTGATGCAGGAGCGTGGGCAACGGCAGAATTCGAGGTAGGGAAATGAGCAATCTCTCAGAACGTATCGCGGCGTTGTCGCCGGAGAAGCTCGCCGCACTGATGCGACGTCTCGAGCAAGAGAACGAGGCTCGCGATGACACGATCCGGTCGGTACGAGACAGAGCCACACCCTGTGCCGTTTCCTTCGGACAGGAGAGGCTCTGGTTTCTGGATCAGCTCTTTCCCGGGAGCGCTTTGTACAACGCCTCGGCGGGGGTACGGATTGCCGGAACCCTTCGTCTGGATCTGCTGTCCGCGACTCTTGCGCACATAGTCGCACGGCATGAGGCGCTGCGCACGGTCTTCGAGGTTGTTGGCGGCCGGCCCGTTCAAGTGATCCTCCCGCACCGGGAGATCTCTCTGCCGGAGATCGACCTCTGCTCTCTGCCCGCGCCATGCCAGGAGGCCGAGTTGGCACGCCTATCGGCTGCCGAGATCGATCGTCCCTTCGACCTCGCGGCGGGCCCGCTCCTGCGCACCACGGCCTTGCGCCTCAATGCGGAGGAGCACGCAGTGATCTTCGTCGCCCATCACATCGTCAGCGACGGCTGGTCGATGGGCGTTCTCGTTGACGAGATCGTCGCGATCTATGCGGCGGTCGTCGACGGGCGAAGGCCGGTGCTTCCTGAGCTTCCGATCCAGTATGCCGATTTCGCCATCTGGCAGCGTGAGCAGCTCGAGGGTGAAGCCTCTGGGGGCCAGATGGAATACTGGCGCCGCCAGCTCCATGGCTGTCGCGACCCGCAGGGTTTACCGACGGATCGGCCGCGCTCCGCGCGCCGAAACGACCGGGGCGGACGGCTGCCGCTCGTCCTCTCGCGCCCTCTCGCTGATGCGGTTAAGAAACTGGCGAGGCGCGAGGGACTTACGCCATTCAACCTGCTCCTGGCGGCGCTGCACCTGCTCCTCAACCGCTATACAGGCTGCGAGGATCTGAACGTCGGCATCCCGGTGGCCGGCCGCAACCGGCCCGAGACTCACGAGCTGATCGGGTTTTTCGTCAATACCATAGTCATCCGGCTCGACCTCTCGGGCGACCCGGAGTACCTGCAGTTGCTTGCGCGGGCCCGGCAGGTCGTCGAAGAGGCCCTCGCGAATCAGGACGTGCCTATCGAACGGATCGTCGAGGACCTCAACCTGCCGAGGGACTTGGGGCCGTCGCAGCTGTTTCGTGTCGCCTTTGCCCTCGACGCTTTCGAGAGCAAGCCCCTGCGATTGCCCGGTGTGCGGATCACGCCCTTCGAAGTGGTCACCCGGACCGCCAAGTTCGATCTCTTCCTCTCGCTGGTCGATCTCGGAAGGGAGATCCAGGGCGAGATTGTCTACAGCACGGACCTTTATGACCCGCCGACAATCGCCCGCTTGGCCGGCCACTTCCGCTGCCTGCTCGAGGGACTGGTGTATCAGCCTCGGCTGCGATTGTCGCAGGCGCCGCTGCTCACTCATGCCGAGCGACAACAGCTCTTGATTGAATGGAACGACGGCACGGATGCAGTTCCAGACACCGTGCTGGGCCTGTTCACTGCAGAGGCCCGGCGCCGCGCTGACGCCATCGCGATGGAGTTCGGAGATGAGCGCCTGACCTACCGCGAGGTAGCTTTCGCGTCCGACCTCGCGTGTCGGCGACTCGTCCGGTGGGGGGTGGGGCCGGAGACTCGTGTGGCGCTCCTCGCCAAGCGTTCCCCCGATCTGATCATCGGCCTTCTCGCAATTCTCAAGACGGGAGGAGCCTACGTTCCACTGGATCCCTCCAGTCCGGGGGAACGGCTGGCATACATGCTGGCCGACTCCGGTGCTTGCTTGCTCGTCGTGCAGCAATCTCTCGCGGACCGGTTCACCGGGGCGGAGTGCCCGCAGGTATTCCTGGAGGATCTGGTCAACCCGGCAGGGGAGGAGGAGCCATCCCTCGAGCCGGCCCCCATCGGTCCCGACAGCCTCGCCTACATCATGTACACCTCCGGTTCAACCGGCAGGCCCAAAGGGGTCGGGGTACCGCACAGGGCGATCGTGCGTCTGGTTAGGAATGCCAACTTCGCGCAGTTGAACCAGGATGAAACCTTTCTCCAACTCGCTCCAGTGTCGTTCGACGCGGCGACCCTGGAGATCTGGGGCTGTCTGCTCAACGGCGGCAGGTTGGCTATCGCTCCTCCGCACCAGCCCTCGCTGAGGGAGCTCGGAGAGCTCCTGCGGTGTCATGGAGTCACCACACTGTGGCTGACGGCCGGGCTCTTCCATGCCATGGTGGACGAGCGAATCGAGGATCTGCGCGGTCTCCGACAATTGCTTGCTGGCGGCGACGTGCTCTCCGTCCCTCACGTCAGAAAGGTGCTGGAGCAGATTTCCGGCTGCCATTTGATCAACGGCTATGGGCCGACCGAAAACACGACCTTCACCGCCTGCCATCGCATCAGCGTGGCGCCACAGGTGGGGAGCTCCGTGCCGCTCGGCCGCGTGATTTCCGGCTCGTACGTGTATGTGCTCGACGCGCGCATGCAGCCGGTTCCGATCGGCGTTCCCGGCCAGCTCTACACCGGCGGTGAGGGGCTCGCCCGCGGATATATGAGCCGGCCGGACCTCACCGCCGACCGATTCGTACCGGACGAGGTCAGCGGGCTCCCCGGGCGGCGTCTCTATCGCACGGGCGATCTAGTCAAGCTGGGCTTCAGCGGCGAGATCGAGTTCCTGGGAAGGGTCGATGACCAGATCAAGATCCGGGGCTTCCGAGTTGAGCCGCGGGAGATCGCGGCGGTCCTCCAAGATCACCCGCGGGTACGAAGGGCGCTTGTCGTGCCGCTGCAGGACAGGCGTGGCGAGAGATCGCTGGCAGCCTACGTGGTACCGGATTCTCAGGAGGCTGCGGCCGCGGAAGAGCTGCGTGGGTTCCTGCGGAAGCTGCTCCCTGAGTTCATGATTCCGGAATCGTTCGTCAACCTCGATGAGCTGCCGCTCACTGCCAACGGCAAAGTTGACCGGACGGCATTGCCGGTGCCGAGCCGGCCGGAGGTCCAGCAAGGCCATGTTGCGCCGCGAGATGCCGTCGAGGACGCCGTGGCCGGCATTTGGTCGCTCCTGCTCGACAAGCGCCCCATCGGCGCCCACGACGACTTCTTCGAGCTCGGCGGTCATTCGCTGCTGGCCACGCAGTTGGTGTCGCGTCTCCGAGACCTGTTCCTGGTCGGCATTCCCCTCGAAGTCGTGTTCACGGAGAGGACAGTCGAAGGGATCTCCCGCCATGTCCAGGAGTCGCTAGCGCATTCCCGCGACAGAGTTCTTCCGGTCCTGCGGAGGCTGCCGCGCGACGGGCGTCTACCGATGTCTTTCGCCCAGCAACGGATGTTCCTGATCGATCAGATGGAGCAGGGGAGCGCCGCCTATAACATCACGGAGGCCGTACGGCTCGAAGGCCGCCTGGATCTCTGTGCGCTCGCTGAGGCGTTCAACGAGCTGGTATGCCGACACGAGACCCTGCGGACCACGTTCGCGATCAAGGGGGGGCGCTCCCTGCAGCAGATCTCCGAAGCCTGCCCTGTGCTCCTCCCCCTCGTGGACCTGTCTCTCCTGCCGGCGAGGCTGCGTGACGCCGAGGTCCGTCGACTTGCCGAAGCGATCGCAGCCATGCGCTTCGATCTCACCTCCGGGCCGCTGCTCCGTGTCCAGCTCCTCCACCTACGCGAGGGAGAACACGTCCTGCTCCTGTCGATCCACCACATCATCAGCGACGGCTGGTCGATGGGAGTGCTGGTCCGTGAAGTGGCTGCCTTGTATGAAGCCCGCTCTCAGAGGCGGGTGCCCGCGCTTCCTGACCTCCCGATCCAGTATGCCGACTACGCCGACTGGCAGCGGCAGGTCCTGCAGGGCTCGACCCTGGAAGCTCTGCTCGGCTACTGGCAGCACCAACTCCAGGGGACTTGCGGGGTTCTTGATCTGGCGACCGACCATCCACGCCCGCCCGCTCCGAGCGCCCGTTCCATCAACTCTTCTCTCGAGCTGTCCTCGCGGACCTCGGAGGTCCTCAAGAGATTCAGCCTGCGGCGCTCGGCCACACTGTTCATGACGCTGCTCGCGGGATTCAAGGCTCTCCTCTTGAGGTACACCGGCCAGACCGATGTTGTGGTGGGCAGCGTCATTGCGAACAGGAACCGGGCGGAGCTGGAAGGGCTCATCGGTCTATTCGTCAACACCCTGGCGTTGCGCACCGACCTCTCGGAGGACTTGCCTTTCCTCGATGTGCTGGAACGGGTACGGCAGACCGCGCTTGGCGCTTACACCTACCAGGAGCTGCCCTTCGAGAGGCTCGTCGAGGAGATGGACCTCGAGCGGGACCCCAGCCGCCATCCTCTCTTCCAGGTGATGTTCGTGCTGCAGAATGCCGTGAGCGGCCGTATCGAGTTGCCCGGCTTGGTCCTGAGCCGCCTTGATTTCGCGGCCGATTCGGCAAAGTTCGATCTGCGGATTGCGTTCGAGGACAGCGGGACTTCCCTGGTCGCGGAGCTCAAGGCGAGGCGCGACCTTTTCGAGGAGACAACAGTCGAGCGGATGCTCGGTCACCTGCTGGTGATGCTGGAAGGTGTGGTGTTGGAGCCGGGGCGGCGTGTTTCGGAGCTGCCATTGCTGAGCGAGCAGGAGCAACGTCATCTGTTGGTGGATTGGAACGGTGGAGGGGAGGAACTCGGACGGGCTTCGTGTCTGCACGAGCTGTTCGAGGCACAGGTGAGGAGGTCGCCGGAGGAGCTGGCCCTGGAGCTCGAGGACGAGCAGGTGATCTATGGGGAGCTGAACCGCCGCGCGAATCGTCTGGCGCATCATCTGCGGGGCCAGGGGATGAGGGCGGGCCGTCTAGTGGGCATATGCCTGGAGCGATCGGTGGACATGGTGGTGGCGGTGCTGGGGGTGTTGAAGTCGGGAGCGGCGTACGTGCCGCTGGATCCGGAGGTGCCGCGGGAGCGGCTGATCTTCCAGGTGACGGATGCAGGGGTCGATCTGGTGGTGACGCGCGAAGGCTATCTGGAGCTCCTGCCGTGGCAACTGGTTCCGGCGCTGTGTGTGGACAGAGACCGGCAGGCGATTGCGATGGCCTTGGAAGAAGATCCCGATCACGACGTGGAAGGAGGGGATCTGGCCTACGTAATCTATACGTCGGGCACGACAGGAGAACCGAAGGGAGCGATGATCTCCCATAGAGCGGTGGTCAACTACGCTCACGCGTTGCGCAGGGCGGTTCATGGCGGGGAGTCGAGGACTCTGCGCGTGAGCCTGAACGCGCGATTGGCGTTCGACGCTTCGGTCAAACAGATTTCGCATCTGCTCTGGGGCCACAGCCTGTGCATCCTGCCGGAGACAGTGCGTCTGGACGCGGAGCGGCTGGTGAGATTCGTGCGGGAGCGGCGGCTCGACGTGCTCGACTGCGCGCCGTCGCAATTGAAGCTCCTGCTGCGGATGGGGCTGCTTGAGGGGGGCTATCCGTCGGTGGTGCTGGTGGGCGGGGAGGCCATTGACGAGGTGACCTGGACAGAGTTGTGCGCCAGTCCCCATGTGAGCTTCTTCAATCACTACGGGCCGACGGAGTGCACAGTCAATACGACGATCTGCCGGGTCGCGGGACTGCGGCCGTCGCTGGGAGGGCCTATCGTCAATGTCCGCGTTTATGTCGTGGATCCGTGGGGTAATCCGGTCCCGCTCGGGGTACCAGGAGAGATCCGGGTGGGTGGGCCGGGTGTGGGGATGGGTTACCTGGGACGGGCGGCGCTGACCGCGGATAGGTTCGTGCCGGATCCGTTCTCACCCGAGCCTGGGGCACGGCTCTATCGCACGGGGGATCTGGCGCGGCATCGTCCGAAGGGAGGCTTGGAGTTTCTCGGCCGGATCGACCACCAAGTCAAGGTCCGAGGTTTCCGCATCGAGCTGGGCGAAATCGAGTCGGTGCTGCTGCGCCAGGACGGAGTGGCGCAGGCCATAGTGGAGTGCCGCGACGACCGCACCGGGGACAAACGCCTGGTCGCTTACTGGCTGGGAAAGGCCACGGAAGGTGAGCTGCGGACCTCGCTCAAGAGCAAGCTGCCGGACTATATGGTGCCGTCGACCTGGATTCGGCTGGAACGGCTGCCGCTGAGCCCGAATGGAAAGGTCGACCGGCGCAAGCTGCCATCTGAACCGCCCGACACCGGTGAGCCGGCGAGAGAGCTGGCACCGCACACGCCGACCGAGGAGCTCATCGCCGGGATCTGGGCGCAGTTGCTCCGGCGCGAGCGGATCGCGGTCGATGACGACTTTTTCGCCCTGGGCGGACACTCCTTACTGGCAACTCAGGTGGTATCGCGGCTGCGGCATGCGTTCGGGATCGACCTGGAGCTACGCTATGTGTTCGAGGCGACCACCCTGGCCGACTTGGCGCGGACGGTGGATGACGCCCTGCGGGCAGGTGCCGGCCTCGACGCTCCGCCGATCCGACCGGTGGCGCGCGATCAGGCCCTGCCCCTGTCCTTCGCCCAGCAACGGCTCTGGTTCGTGCAACAGCTCGATCCCGGTACGGCCGCCTACAACGTCGCGCGGGCCATCCGCCTCAAGGGTGACCTCAAGATCGGTTGTCTGGAAGAGACGCTGTCCGAGGTCATACGCCGCCATGAGGTGCTGCGTACCTCATTTCCAGTCGTGGCAACCGAGCCGGTCCAGCGAATCGCCGCTCCTTTCCGTGTCGTTGTTCCCCTGGTCGATCTGCAGGAGCTGCCGCCGGCCGCTTGCCAGGACGAGGTTCGCAGGCTGGCTGCCGAGGAGGCGATAGCTCCCTTCGATCTGACGAACGGGCCGGTATGGCGCGTGCGCCTGCTCCGCGTGACCCAAGACGAGCACGTTGTGCTGTTCAATTTGCATCACATCGCGAGCGACGGTTGGTCAACCGGCATTTTCCTGGAAGAGGTTGGAGCGCTCTACGCCTCTCATTCTGATGGCACGCCCTTGTCGCTTCCAGAGCTGCCTGTCCAGTATGTCGACTTTGCGGTGTGGCAGCGGGACTGGCTGCGAGGGGAAGTTCTGGCCACGCAGCTCGGCTATTGGCGTCAGCAACTCGAGGGTGCCCCAACCGTGCTTGAGCTACCGACTGACCGTCCGCGACCGGCGGTTTACACCTTCCGCGGAGCGAGCCGCCTGTTGGACCTGGGGAGCTCGCTGATGCCCGGGCTGGCGACCCTAGGTCGCGAGGCGGACGTGACACTGTTCATGATCCTGCTCACCGCGTTCAAGGTGCTGCTCTGCCGGTACAGCGGTCGGGAAGATCTCGTGGTCGGCACGCCCATCGCGAATCGCAATTGGACCGAGATCGAAGACCTCATCGGGTTCTTTGTGAATACTCTGGCACTGCATACCGACCTTTCGGGAGATCCGTCTTTCGTCGAAGCTCTGGAGCGGGTCCGCGAGGTTTCCATTGGTGCCTATACGCATCAGGACCTCCCCTTCGAGAAACTGGTCGAAGAGCTGCAGCTCGAGCGGGATCTCAGCCGTCATCCGCTCGTGCAGGTGGTTTTCGCCCTGCAGGAGGTCGCGGGCAAGGAACTCGTCCTGCCCGGTCTTCGTGTAGACCCGTTCCATTATCAGCATGAGAGCTCGAGGTTTGATCTCACCCTAAATGTCTTTGCGTCCGAGGGTCGCCTCGTCGCCCAGTGCAGCTACAGTCCGGACCTCTTCGACGACTCCACGGTGGAGCGGATGTTGGGTCACCTGCGGGAGTTCATTGAGAGGGCAACCTCGGAGCCAGGGCGCCGGATTTCGGAGGTGCCGCTGCTGGGTGCGGAGGAGTGGTGGCAGACGGTGGTGGGCTGGAACCAGACCACTGCGGATTTCGCTGGCGCGGAGTGCCTTCACGAGATCTTCGAGCAGCAGGTGGAGAGATCGCCCGAGGCCGACGCTCTGGAGCTCGGTGACGAGAGGCTGAGCTATCGCGAGCTGAACCGGCGGGCCAACCGCATCGCGAACTACCTCCGCGGTCTCGGCGCCGGCCCCGGTCGTCTCGTGGGGATCTGTCTCGAGCGGTCGGTGAACATGGTGGTGGCGCTGCTCGGAGCCCTCAAATCCGGTGCGGGATATGTACCGCTGGATCCGGAGGTGCCGCGGGATCGGCTGGTGTTTCAGGTGGCGGATGCGTGCCTGGAGATCCTGGTGACGCGCCAGCGACACCTGGAGATCCTGCCTTGCGAGCACGTGACCACGGTCTGTATGGACCGCGATCGAGAGGCGATTGAATCCGCTGGAGAGGAGAATCCGCGGTGCGGGCTGAGTGGCGGGGATCTGGCATACGTCATCTACACATCCGGAACCGCGGGAGAGCCCAAGGGGGCCATGGTTTCGCACCACGCGGTCTGCAACTACGCAGGAGCACTGCGCCAAGCGGCCTATGACGAAATTTACAAGCCTCTTCGGGTGAGCCTGAACGCGAGGATCGCCTTCGATGCCTCGATCAAGCAGCTTTCCCACCTCCTTTGGGGCCAATGCCTCTGCATCGTGCCAGACGAAGTGCGCCTCGACGCCGAACGGCTGGTGGAGTTCCTGCGGCAGAAGCGGCTGGATGTCTTCGACTGCGCGCCGTCGCAACTGAAGCTGCTGTTGAAATCAGGCCTGACAAGGTCAACTCATCCGTCAATCGTCCTCGTTGGGGGCGAGGCTATCGACGAGGCGACCTGGGCGGAGCTGTGCGCGAGACAAGGAGTCTCCTTCTTCAACCACTACGGTCCCACCGAGTGCACGGTCAACACCACGATCTGCAGGGTGGAAGGAGCGCGGCCGATCCTGGGGCAGCCGATCGCCAATGTGCGTGTGTACGTCGTGGACCGCTGGGGCAACCCGGTGCCGGCAGGCGTGCCTGGAGAGATCCGGGTCGGAGGAGCCGGGATCGCGATGGGCTATCTTGGCCGGGCCGCCCTGACTGCGGAGAGGTTCGTTCCGGATCCGTTCGCCAGCGAGCCCGGCGCTCGGCTCTACCGGACTGGAGATCTTGCGCGTCACCGCATGGATGGGATGCTTGAGTTCCTCGGCCGTACCGACCACCAGGTCAAGGTGCGGGGATTCCGGATCGAGCTGGGCGAGGTCGAAGCGGTACTCATGCGCCAGGAGGGCGTGGAGCAGTCGGTCGTGCTGGCCCGCGAGAATGGTGCCGGCGACAGGAGGCTGGTGGCCTACTGGACGGGTACGGCAACGGAAGAGGAGTTGCGGCGACAGCTCAGGAGCAAGCTTCCGGATTATATGGTCCCCTCCGTCTGGGTGCGTTTGGACTCTCTGCCGCTCAGCCCGAACGGGAAGGTGGATCGCAGGAAGCTGCCGGATCCGGAGCAGGTCCGTCTCGACGATGGACCTCCCCCTCCGCGGACATCGACCGAAGAGCTGATCGCCGGCATCTGGTCCCAACTCCTGAGGAGAGAACCGATTGGAGCCGGCGACGACTTCTTCGAGCTCGGGGGCCACTCTCTGCTGGCGACGCAACTCGCGTCCCGCCTGCGGCAGGTCTTCGGGATCGAGCTGGAGCTGCGCCAGGTGTTCGAGGCTCCGACGCTCGCCGAGATGGCGGAGGCGGTCGATGAGAAGATGAGACAGGGAGCCGGACTGCAGTCGCTCCCGATTCAGCCTTCCTCCAGGGAGCACCCCGTACCGCTCTCCTTCGCTCAGCAACGGCTCTGGTTCGTCCACCAGATGGACCCGCATGGCGCCTCCTACAACATTCCGCGGGCGCTGCGGCTGCGCGGAGACCTGGATCCTGCGGTCCTGCAGGCCACCCTTTCGCAGATCGTCCGGCGCCACGAAGTGCTCCGAACGACCTTCCCCCTGCTGAGCAAGACGCCGGTTCAGGTGGTCTCGCCGCCGGCTCCCGTACCTCTGCCGCTCATCGACCTGCGCTCCCTTCCCTGCGAGCTGCGCGAAGCCGAGGCGCACCGGCTCGCTGCCGAGGAGGTGCTTCGCCCGTTCGATCTGATCCGCGGGCCGTTATTGAGGGCTCGGCTCCTGGTGCTGGACGAGCCAGAGCATGTGGTGCTCTTCACACTCCATCACATCGTCAGCGATGGCTGGTCGACAGGGGTCCTGGTGGACGAGCTCGGGATTCTTTACGACTCCCGCCTCCGTGGCGTCGGATCGCCTCTGCCGGAGCTGAAGGTGCAATACGCCGATTTTTCGCGATGGCAGCGGGACTGGATGCAAGGGGAGGTGCTGCACCGCCATCTATCCTATTGGATTCGGCGTCTCGCCGGGCACCCAGGAGTTCTGAGCCTGCCGACGGACCGTGCTCGACCCGAGGTCGCGAGCTCGCGCGGCGCTCACGTTGGCCTGGAGCTTCCTGCGCCTCTGGTGGCATCGCTGCGGAATCTGAGCCGGCAGCAAGGGGCCACCCTGTTCATGACGATGCTGGCCGCCTTCAAGCTGGTGCTCTCTCATTACAGCGGAGAGAGCGATGTCGTCATCGGGGTCCCGCTCGCCAATCGCGATCGTGCCGACATCGAAGGTTTGATCGGGTTCTTCGTCAACACCATGCCGTTCCGCACCGATCTGGCGGGCTGCACCGACTTCCAAGAGGTCCTGGCGCGGACTCGCGAGACCGCGCTCGGCGCCTTCACGCATCAGGATCTCCCCTTCGAGCGGCTGCTCGAGGAACGGCAGGGCGAGCGTGACCCGAGCCGGCACCCGATCTTCCAGGTTGTCTTCTCTCTCGAGAACCGCCCGCCAGCGCTTGACCTCTCGGGCCTCTCCCTCGAGGCGCTGAATGTCGACAATCCCACGGGCAAATTCGATCTCACCTTCATTCTCGTCGACGATGGTACCGAGATCACCGGGACGATGAAATACAACCCCGACCTGCTCCAGGCGGTGACGGTGGAGCGCTGGACGGGAGCTTTCCGGGAGGTGCTCGAGGCGGTGGCCAGCCATCCCGGTCTCAGGGTGGGCGAGATCCGCCGCAATCTCGCAGCCCGTGACGAGCAGGGCAGGAGAGAACACGAGCTGCGAGCCGAACGCGCGAGCGCCGAGCGGCTGCGCCGAAGGAGGCGCGAAGCCCCGCCGGCAGATGCAACGGGCGGAGGGGCCTTGATATGAACGAGGTCGTCGGGCTTCGGCTCTCCCCACAGCAGGAGTACCTGTGGCTGCTTCAGGAGCGGTCGTCGGCGCAGCCCTATCGTTCGATCTCGGCCAACCGGATCGAGGGTAGGTTGCAGCCTGCCGCGCTCGAAGCGGCGGTAGCCAGGATCGCCGAACGGCACGAGATTCTGCGTACCGTGTTCCGGCAAGCCGAGGCCGAGGGGCAGCCGGTTCAGGTGGTGACCTCCCAGGGAATCGCCTTGGAGGTCGAGGATCTCGCTTCACTGGCACCGGGGGAGCAGCAGGAACGGATGCGCGAACGGTATCTCGCGCTCCGTGAGGAGCCTTTCGATCTCGAGAGGAAACCTCCCGTCCGCATGCTGCTCCTCTCGCTGGACGAGCGGCAGCACGTCCTGCTGGTCAGCCTCTCTTCACTTTGCGGGGATGCCCGGAGCCTGAGCCGGATCGTGACGGAGCTCGGGCAGCTCTACGCCGGTCATGGACTGGCCGAGCTCGATCCCGAGCCGTTTCAATATATCGACTTTTCGGAGTGGCAGCACGAGCTCCTTGAGAGCGCGGCCGAGGATACCGAGATCGGCCGCGCTTTCTGGGGCCGGCGCGAGCTGCCCCTCCTCGAGGGCCTCCCCTTCTCCGGCCCGCGCGCCGGACACCAGGGATTCACACCCCGGCTCGTGTCGGGGAGAGTGGAGCGCCGGAAGATCGAGGCCATCCGCGCTGCCATCGGCGCCGAGGGCACTCCCTTCCCGGTTCTGCTGCTCACTTTGTGGCAGATCCTCTGCCAGCTGTTGGTGAAGCGCCCTGAACTGGTGGTGGGAGCGGCGTTCGACGGCAGGAAGTTCGATGACCTGCAGGGCGGCCTCGGGTTGTACGTGCGCCATCTGCCCGTCCCTTTCCGTGCCGCGCCCGGAACCACCTTGCCGCAGGCCGTCGCCATCGTCAGGGAGAACAGCCTGCAAGCTCACAAGTGGCAGGAGTACTTCAGTTGGAAGCTGGTGAACGTGACTTTCAACGGCGGCGGGCCGCCGTATTTCCCCCTCTGTTTTGAGGCAGAGGAGCAGGAGAGGCGCTTCGCCTGCAACGGCCTCGCGTTCGAGGTCGAACAGCAGGAGAGTTATACCGAGCCGTTTCAGGTGAAGCTCGCCTGCCGATCCGAGGGCGCATGGATCGTCCTGGAGTTCCAGTACGACTCAGAGCTCATGAGCTCCACGGTGCCCCTTCGTCTCCTCGGCATGCTCGAGGCTCTGGTGGACAGTGCTCTCGCCTTTCCGGACGCGCCGATCACAGAGCTTTCGATCCTGGGGAAAGCGGAGCGCCACCAGCTTCTGAACGAGCTCAACGAGGCACGACACGAGCAGCCGGAGAGCCGGTGCGCGCACCAGCTTTTCGAGGCCTGGGTGGAGCGCTCTCCCTCGGCGGTCGCGGTGCGCTGCGGCGGGCAATCGCTCACTTATGCGGAGCTGGAGAGCCGATCCAACCGGCTGGCCAACCGACTGCTGCGGCTCGGTGTTGGGCCCGACGTGGTCGTCGCCGTCGCGCTGGAGCGCTCGATCGACATGGTCGCAGCCCTGCTTGGAGTGCTCAAGGCTGGGGGCGCCTACCTTCCGCTCGACCCGAGCTATCCGCACGGGCGGCTGGCCTTCATGCTGGAGGACTCTGCGGCCCCCGTGCTGGTGACGGTCGAACGCCTGGCCGCAACCCTGCCGGCCCACAATGCAGTTCCCGTGCTTCTCGACCAAGGGGCGCTCGACGAGGAGAGCGACACACGTCCGCCCGGAACGGCCGTGCCGGAGAGCCTAGCCTACGTGATCTACACCTCGGGTTCGACGGGCACGCCAAAAGGGGTCTTGGTGCCGCATGCCAACGTCGTGCGCCTCCTGCGCGAGACCGAGCGCTGGTTCGCCTTCGGGCCGGAGGACGTCTGGACCCTCTTTCATTCCTACGCTTTCGATTTCTCCGTCTGGGAGCTGTGGGGCGCCCTCGCCTATGGCGGCCGGCTGGTCGTCGTGCCGCAACTGGTGAGCCGTTCGCCGGACATGTTTCTCGGCCTGCTCGCCGCGGAGAGAGTCACGTTCCTCAATCAGACTCCGTCGGCCTTCCGCAATCTGGTCTGGGCCGCGCAACGGGGCGAGGAGGGACGTCCCGCGCTCGCGCTGCGCATGGTGGTTTTTGGTGGCGAAGCGCTGGACCTGGGGAGCCTGGAACCCTGGTTCGACCGCTACGGCGACCGGCGGCCGCGCTTGGTCAACATGTATGGCATCACCGAGACCACGGTGCATGTCACCTATCGGCCTCTTGCCAGCGGTGATCTCGCTCATCGTTCATCAAGCGTCATAGGAGGCCCCATCCCCGATCTCACGCTGCACCTCCTGGACCAGACGCTCCAGCTCGTCCCGATCGGAGTACCGGGGGAGATCTTCGTCGGCGGAGCCGGCCTCGCGCGCGGCTATCTGGACCGGCCCGACCTGTCCGCCGAGCGTTTCCTTCCGGATCCGTTCAGCCAAGCTCCCGGGGCGCGCCTCTACCGCAGCGGCGATCTGGCGCGGCGCCTGCCCGACGGCGATCTCGAGTACCTGGGCAGGATCGATCATCAGGTGAAGATCCGCGGCTTCCGGATCGAGCTGGGCGAGATCGAGTCGGCCTTGGAGGAGCATCCCGGAGTCAGGAAGGCGGTCGTCCTGGCGGACGGCGAGCCGGGGCGGGATCCGCGGCTGATCGCCTATGTCGTCGTGGCGGATCCGGTCCCGACACCGGGGGATCTTCTGCAGCTCCTCCGCGACAAGCTCCCGGCCTACATGGTCCCGGCGGCGGTGATTCCTCTCGCATCGCTGCCGTTGACCTCCAATGGCAAGGTGGATTGGCGTGCGCTGCCAACGCCGGAGTCTCTGCGCACAGGCGGCGGGCTTGGCGAGACCATGAGCATCACGGCGGAGCTGCTGGCCGGGATCTGGTCCGAAGTGCTCGGGGTCGACCAAGTGGGAGCGCGAGACAATTTCTTCCACCTCGGAGGGCACTCGCTGCTGGCGACGCAGGTCGCCTCGCGGCTGCGCGAGGTGTTCCGGGTGGAGTTGCCGCTGCGCACTCTCTTCCAACGGCCGGTCCTCGAGGATCTTGCCCGCGAGCTGGAGGCGGAGCTGAGCACGAGCGAGGCCCCCTCGGCTCCGCCGATCACGCGCGTCAGCCGCGACGAGGATCTGCCGTTGTCGTTCGCGCAGCAGCGGCTCTGGTTCCTCGACCAGCTCGATCCGGGCAGCTCCGCCTACAACATTCCAGTGTCGGTAGCGATCGAGGGCGCTTTGGATGTCGCGGCGCTGCGGCATGTTCTGGCGGAAATCGCAAGGCGGCACGAAACCTTGCGGACGACGTTCGCGGCCCGGAGAGGGGAGCCCGTTCAGGTGGTCGGCCCGGCGAGCGCGGAGTGGCTGCCGGAGGTGGATCTCAGCGCTCTCGGTGAGGCCGGGCGGGATGAGGCCTACCGGTTGGCGGCGGAGCGGGCGCGCCGCCCGTTCGATCTGGCGCGGGGGCCTCTCGCACGACTGCAGGTGGTACGTCTGGGGGAGGGGGAGCATGTGCTCATGGGCGCGATGCACCACATCATCAGCGACGGCTGGTCGATCGGCGTGCTGATGGAGGAGCTCCGCGCCCTGTACGAAGCCTTCCGGAACGATCAGGTTTCGCCGTTGCCGGAGCTGCCGGTGCAGTATGCGGATTACGCCCATTGGCAGAGAAGGTGGCTGCGAGGCGAGGTGCTGGAGGGGGAGCTCGGCTACTGGCGCGAGCGCCTCGCCGGAGCCCCTGCCGTGCTCGAGCTGCCGACCGACCGGCCACGCTCGCCGCAGACGGCCTCGCGGTCTGGCCGCCGCGATCTAGACCTGTCGGAGCCGATGTCGAACGAGATCCGGGCGCTGGCCCGGCGCTGCGGCGCCACGCCGTTCATGCTGGTGCTGGCTGCCTTCCAGCTCCTGCTCGCGCGGTACAGCGGCCAGGACGACATCAGCGTGGGCACGCCCGTCGCGGGGCGCAATCGCATTGAGACCGAGAGGATGATCGGGTTCTTCGTTAACACGCTCGTGCTGCGCTCGCGGCTGTCCTGGAACGCGGGTTTCATCGAGCTGCTCGACCAGGTTCGCGAGGCAACCCTGGACGCGCAAGCCCACCAGGACTTCCCCTTCGAGAAGCTGGTGGAGGAGCTGCAGCCCGAGCGCAATCTGGGGAGCACTCCTCTGTTCCAGGTCCTGTTCGTCTTCCAGAACACGCCGCGCAGCTCGCTCGAGTTGGAGACGCTCAGGCTTCGCCGTTTCGGCGCACTGGAAACATCCGCCAAGTTCGACCTGACGCTCTCGATGTCGGGCCGCAACAGTGCTCTCAACGGCACGTTCGAGTACAGCACGGGCCTGTTCGATGATGCCGCCATCGACCGCATGGCCGCTCATTTCCGGACCTTGTTCGATCGCGTGCTGGAGGACCCTGCGAGAAGCCTGTCCTCGCTCGAGATGCTCACCGAGGGCGAGCGCCTGGAGCTTCTGCAGCTCTCCCGGGGGCGGCGGGTCGAGAGAGCGGATCCCGTCTCTCTGGAGGAGCTCCTCGCCGCCCAGGCAAGACGCTATCCGGAGAGGCAGGCGGTCGTCGACGGGCGGGAACAGATCAGCTACGGGGAGCTCGACCGGCGCGTGGCCCGGCTGGCCCGGCACCTGTCCGGTCTGGGGTTGTCAGCCGAGGACCTGGTGGCGATCTCCCTGGAGCGATCGATCGAGACCATCACCGCCCTGCTCGCGGTGCTCAAAGCCGGCGGAGCTTATGTGCCCATCGAGCCGACCGCTCCTCTCGAGCGGTTGAAGAGAATCCTCGATTCGGCTAGGCCGCGCGTTCTCATCACCGACAGCGACCCGGTGGAGGCGTCCGGGACCCGGAGGGTGCCGTTCGTGATCCGCCTCGATGGCGACCGGCTCGAGACCCCCTCGGCCGAGGTGCCGGCCGGAGCCCCGGATCCTGAACGGCTTGCCTATGTAATGTACACCTCCGGCTCCACGGGCGAGCCCAAGGGAGTCATGGTCACGCGGCGATGTCTTGCCCGTTACGCGGAGACAGCCCGCGATCAGTTTTCGATCGTGCCGGAAGACCGCATCCTGCAGTTCTCCACGCTGTCCTCGGACATCAGCGTGGAGGAGATCTTCCCCTGCCTGATCACCGGCGCGACTCTCGTGCTGCGCTCGGAGGACATGTCCACGTCGGCGTCGCTGCTGTTGGAAGGCTGCCGCCAGGCAGGAATCACCGTCCTCGACCTTCCCACAGCCTTCTGGCACGAACTGGTGATTCGAATGGGCTCGGAGGGGCTCGCTCTGCCCCCCTCGATACGGCTGGTGATCATCGGCGGCGAGAGGGCGCTCGGAGAACGGGTGGCAAGCTGGCAACGCAATGTGGAAGGAGCCGTTCGGCTGATCAACAGCTACGGTCCGACCGAGACCACGGTAGTAGCCACCCTTCACGAGTTCCTGCCCGGAGGGCCCGAGGACCCGCCGATCGGCCGCGCCATCCCTGATGTCGAGGCGCTGGTGCTGGATTCGGCGATGCGCCTCGCGCCCAACAATGTGCCCGGGGAGCTCTACATCGGAGGGGCTGGCGTCGCGCGGGGTTACTTCGGTGCGTCCGCCCTCACCGCGGAGCGGTTTGTTCCAAATCCGTTTTCCGACGAGCCGGGAGCTCGCCTGTATCGCACGGGAGATCTCGTCCGTCGGCGACCCGACGGGACGCTGGAATTCGTTGGCCGCAAGGACAGTCAGATCAAGCTCCAGGGTTACCGGGTCGAGTTGGAGGAGATCGAGGCGGTGCTCATCGCTCATCCCGCCATCACGGCGGCGGCGGTGACGCTTGCGCAGCGGGCGGATGGAGAGCGCCGCCTGGTGGCCTACATCGTCTCCGGGGAACCGCTGACGACCCGGGACCTGAGGGCCTTCCTTCAACCGAGCCTGCCCGCCTACATGCTCCCTTCGAGCTTCGTCAGGATTGCGTCCCTGCCGATGACCGTCACCGGCAAGATCGATCGCCGTGCCCTGCCGGCGGAGCCGGAGAAGGAGACTGACCTGCCGGTCTCGATGAGTCTCGCGGGCGAGCTACTCGGCGAGATCTGGGCCGAGGTGCTCGGTCGAGATCGAATCGGTCCGCACGACAACTTCTTCCATCTCGGGGGCCATTCCCTTTTGGCCACTCAAGTCGTTTCGCGGGTGCGCGAGGCGTTCGGAGTCGAGGTGCCGCTACGGACCATCTTCGTTCAGCCCGTCCTGGAGGATCTGACTCGCGAGGTCGAGAGGCTGCAGCGGGAGGATCGGGCCTTGGCGGTGCCGTTGACGCGCGTCCGCCGCGACCAGGACCTGCCATTGTCGTTCGCGCAGCAACGTCTCTGGTTCCTCCACCAGCTCGAGCCGGGCAGCCCCGCCTATAACATCCCGGTGTCGGTGCGGCTTCAGGGTGACCTTGATACCGAGGCGCTGCGAAAGGCGTTGGAAGAAATTGCCACACGGCATGAGGTGTTGCGGACGATATTTGTGGTGAGCCGGGGAGAGCCGGTTCAGGTGGTAATGCCCGTGAGCGAGAAGTCGCTGACGGTGGTGGACCTCAGCGGTCTTGCCGAGGTCGAGCGAGAAGGGGCGGCGCGCCGGCTCGTAGCGGAGGAGGCGCGCCGCCCCTTCGACCTCGCTTGTGGACCCCTGACGCGGCTGTACCTGCTGCGCCTGGGCGAGAGTGACCACGTGCTGACTGGGGGGATGCACCACAGCATCAGCGACGGCTGGTCGATCGGAGTGCTGCTGCAGGAGCTACGGGCGCTCTACGATGCGTATTGCAGAGGCCAGGCTTCTCCGCTGCCGGAGCTGCCGGTGCAGTACGCGGACTATGCGCACTGGCAGAGGAGCTGGCTGCAGGGCGAGGTGCTGGCGCGCGAGATCGGCTATTGGCGTGAGCAGCTCAGCGGAGCTCCGGCCGTGCTTGAGCTGCCCACCGATCGGTCCTATTCGCAACGGAAGACCTCGCGGTCAGGCCATAGCCTTCTGGATCTGTCCGAGTCTTTGTCGGATGCAGTGCGGGCGCTGGCCCGGCGCCGTGGCGCGACGCCGTTCATGGTGCTGCTTGCGAGTTTTCAGATGTTGTTGTCCCGCTACAGCGGCCAACAGGACATCAGCGTCGGAACGCCCATTGCCGGCCGTACCCGGATGGAGATCGAGCGGCTGATCGGATTCTTCGTCAACACGCTGGTGCTGCGGTCACGCCTGTCCTGGTCCCTGAGCTTTCTTGATCTGCTCGATCAGGTGCGGGAGACGGCGCTGGAAGCACAGACTCACCAGGAGCTGCCGTTCGAGAAGCTGGTCGAGGAGCTGCAGCCGGAGCGCAACCTCGAACACCCACCCCTGTTCCAGGTGCTGTTCGTGTTCCAGAACACGCCGTCAGAGTCGATGGAGCTAGAGCACCTGCGTCTCCATCGTTTCGGAACGCTGGAAACCGCAGCCCAGTTCGATCTCAGCCTGGCAGTGTCGGGCCGCAGCCAGACTGCTCTCCAAGGCGCCTTTGAGTACAACGCCGATCTGTTCGATGCGGCGACGATCGGCCGACTAGCCACTCACTTCCATACCCTGCTGCAGGACATCGTGAGCGCACCGGAAAGATGCCTCTCCTCCTTGGACATGTTCACAGAAAGAGAGTGCCAGGAGCTGCTGGATCTGTCGCAGGGCAGGCGCGTCGAGAGGATGGGCGGCTCGATGGTCGAACTCTTTGCAGTCTCGGTGAATCGCCATCCGGACAAGCCGGCAGTCCTCTTCGGAGAGTCCGTGATCACCTATGGCGAGCTCGACTGGCGTGCGAATCGTCTGGCTCGGCAACTGGTAACCCTGGGCGTGTCGGCCGATGAGCTGGTCGCCATCGTTCTCGAGCGTTCGACCGCGGCGATCGTAGCTCTCCTTGCGACCCTCAAGGCCGGAGGGGCCTACGTTCCCATCGATCCGGCCGTTCCCCCGGAGCGGTTCAAGGCGCTTCTCAGCTCAGCCCGGCCTCGCGTCCTACTCACTGATAACGACTTGTTGGAAGCGTCGGCGGCAGGAATGGTGCCTTTCCTGATCCGCCTGGAAAGGTCTCCGCAGCTCCTCGAGAGTGGGGCGGACGCGGAGCCGCCCGGGTCTTTGCACCCTGAGCAGCTCGCCTATGTGATGTACACCTCCGGCTCCACCGGCGGACCGAAAGGCGTCATGGTTCCCCATCGGTGCCTCGCCGGATATGCGGAGACCGCCTGCGAGGTGTACTCAATTGAGCCTGGGGATCGCATCCTGCAATTCTCTTCCCTGTCCTCCGACATCAGCGTCGAAGAGATCTTCTCCTGCTTGGCGATGGGCGCGACGCTGGTGCTGCGTTCGGAAGAGATGTCGACATCGGTGCCGCGGCTGCTGGAGTCCTGCAGGCGGAACGGGGTGACAATCCTCATCCTGCCCACTGCCTTCTGGCACGAATTGGTGGTCCGCCTAGACGCGGAAGGGCTTGATCTGCCGCCTTCATTGCGGGCCGTGATCATCGGCGGCGAAAGAGCGCTCGGAGAACGGCTCGCGACCTGGCATCGTCGAGTGAATGGGTCCGCGGTGCGGCTGATCAATGGCTATGGTCCGACCGAGACCACTGTCGTGGCAACTAGCCGCGAGCTCCTGCCGTATGAAACAGGAGATCCGCCGATCGGCCGTGCCATTCCCGGTGCAGAGGCGCTGGTACTGGATTCGGCGATGCGCCTCGTGCCGCACGGAGTATCCGGCGAGCTCCATGTCGGAGGGACCGGAGTTTCCCGCGGCTACCTGCGTGAGCCCGCCCTCACTGCAGAGCGGTTCGTTCCCGACCCGTTTTCCATGACGCCGGGAGGCCGTCTGTATCGCACCGGCGATCTTGTCCGCCGCCGTCCGGGAGGAGACCTGGAGTTCATCGGCCGCATGGACGCCCAGATCAAGGTGCAAGGCTACCGAGTCGAGCTGGAAGAGATCGAGGCAGCCCTTGCCGCGCATCCGGGCATCGCGGCGGCGGTGGTGGCGATGGCGGAGGCGGGTGGCACGCGCCGGCTGGTGGCCTACATCGTCTGCCAGCAACCGCCGGCGGCGAAGGAGCTGAGGGTATTTCTCCAGGCGAGGCTGCCAGCCCACATGATCCCCTCCACCTTTGTCAGCATGACATCGCTGCCGCTGACTGTCACCGGCAAGGTAAACCGCCGGGCCCTGCCATCGCCGGAATCGCGGCAGGAGGATGGCGAAGCCAGGGAGGCCATGGGCGTCACGGCGGAGCTGCTGTCCGAGATCTGGGCTGAGGTGCTCGGCCGCGAGCGGATTGGCCAGCACGACAACTTTTTCCATCTCGGGGGCCATTCCTTGCTGGCGACTCAGGTCGTATCAAGGGTGCGTGAGGCGTTCAGGGTGGAGATGCCACTGCGGACAATCTTCGTTCAGCCAGTGTTGGAGGATCTGGCCCGCGAGATCGAGGGGCTGCAGCGGGAGGGGCGTGGCCTGACAGCACCGCCGCTCGTGCGATTGCCGCGTGGCGGGCCGCTGCCGCTGTCCTTTGCTCAACAGCGCCTCTGGTTCCTCGATCAGCTCGAGCCGGACAGCCCTGCCTACAACATTCCGATCGCGAGGCTTCTCGAGGGCACCCTTGACGTGCAAGCCCTCGCATGGGCCCTCGCGCAGATCGTACGTCGTCACGAGGCGCTGCGCACCCGATTCCAATCGGTTGGAGGAGAGCCGGAGCAGGTCATCCAGCCTGCGAAGGAGCTGGATCTTCCCGTCGTGGATCTGAGCGGTCTGCCCGACGGGCCACGGCGCGCCGAGGCGCGGTGGCTAGTGCAGGCGGAGGCGCTGCGGCCGTTCGATCTGATAGGCGGCTACTTGCTGCGCAGCGGTCTCTTGTGTTTGGGACCTTCGGAGCACGTGGCGGTGTTGACGATGCACCACATCGTCAGCGACGGCTGGTCGATCAACATCCTGGTGCGGGAGTTGACCGCGCTCTATACCGCATTCTCGATGAAGAACCCGTTACCGCTCCCGGAGCTGCCGATCCAGTACGCCGATTATGCAGCCTGGCAGAGGAGTTGGCTGCAGGGAGAGGTTCTGGAGCAGGAACTGGCTCACTGGCGCAATCGGCTGGCAGGATCGCCGCCCATGCTGGAGCTGCCGATGGACCGGCCGCGCCCGGCTCTGCGGAGCCTCCGGGGCGCAAGCCAGCCGCTCATTCTGTCTCCGATGCTGACGCGGGAGCTCAACCTTCTTGCACGCAGAGAAGGGGCGACCCTCTTCATGGTGTTGCTCGCCGCATTCCAGGCGCTCCTCGCGCGCTTCAGCGGGCAGCTCGATCTGAACATCGGATCTCCGGTCGCGGGCCGGAGCCGGATCGAGGTCGAAGGCGTCATCGGATTCTTTGTGAACACGCTGGTGCTGCGGGCCGATCTCTCGGAGGCCCCGAGCTTCTCGGAGTTGCTCCGCCGTGCCCGTGAAGAAGCTCTGTCGGCTCACATGCACCAGGAGGTGCCGTTCGAGAGGTTGGTCGAGGAGCTGCGCCCTCAGCGCAGCCTCTCGCACACACCGCTGTTCCAGGTCATGCTCGTCCTCCAGAATACGCCTCGCGAAGCGCCCAGCCTTGGCAACGGAGCCCTGCGTCTGAGCGGGGTGCCGGGCCCGCCTGCGACGGCGAAGTTCGATCTGACCCTCGGGCTCACAGAGCGGGAAGGCAGGATCGAAGGGGTGCTCACCTACGATGCCGACCTGTTCGATGCTCCCACCGCGGTCCGCTTGTTGTCGCATTTCGAGGCCCTGCTCGCCCGGTCGCTGGCCGAGCCTCATATGCCGGTCCTGCAGGGGCTCCTGCTCCACGGCCTCGAGCGGCACCAGCTCCTCGTCGAATGGAACGACACCCGGGCGGCTCCGAGAGGCCCGCTGCTCCTCCATGATTTCTTCGAAGCCCAGGTCGAGCAGATACCTGATGCAGTGGCGGTCTCCCAGGACGGCGCAACGCTGAGCTACCGCGATCTCGACCGGAGGGCCAACCATGTGGCCTTCCGTCTGCGCCGGCTCGGCGTCGCGCCCGATGTGGTCGTCGGGGTGTATCTCGGCCGTTCCTTCGAGCTGATCGAGGCCGTGCTGGGGATTCTGAAGGCGGGAGGGGCCTGGCTTCCGCTCGACCCCGAGCTGCCTTCCGGGCGGATCGCGCTGATGCTGGAAGACGCGCAGGTCCGCATCGTGGCTACTTGCGGGCGGTTGCGCGATGAGCTGCCTCCCTCAGCGGAGACGGTGATCTGCCTGGATGGTGGGGAGGCAGCCTGGACGGGCGCGAAGGAACAGCCGTGCGACTACGGGTCCGATCCGGCGTCGCTAGCTTATGTCCTCTTCACTTCAGGATCGACCGGCCGACCTAAAGGGGTGATGGTCTCCCATGCGGCCATCGTCAACCACATGCAGTGGATGCAATCGGTCTACCCGATGCTTCCGGAGGATTGCGCTCTCCAGAAGACGCCGATCGGGTTCGATGCCTCCGTGGGAGAGCTGTTCGCTCCCCTGCTGGTCGGCGCTCGCCTCGCGATTGCACTACCCGGGGAACATCGGGATCCCGCAGCTCTTCTCGGGCGCCTGCGGACCGAGGGCGTGACGGTCCTCCATCTCGTGCCTTCTCTCCTCCAGGCGCTCCTCGAACAGCCTGGTTTTGGGGAAGGCCTGATGCTGCGGCGGATCCAGTGTGGAGGTGAGCCGCTGGCGCCGTCCGTGAGGCAGCGAGTGCAGGCACGGGTTCCCGCCGACGTGGTCGACATGTACGGTCCGACCGAGGCCGCGATTCACACGAGCTCGAAGATCTTTCTCAGAGGCGGCGGGAGCGGCGTGGTATCGATCGGGCATCCGATCGAAAACGCACGGGTGACGATCGTCGGCCGCGGTTTTTCCCCTGTCCCCATCGGAGCGCCGGGAGAGCTTCTGGTCGGAGGTCCCCTTCTAGCCCGTGGCTATGTCGGCCGTCCGGACCTGACGGCCGAGCGCTTCGTGCCGGATCCATTCGGGAGCGAGCCGGGAGAGCGGCTGTATCGGACGGGGGATCTGGTGCGCTGGCTCGCGAATGGAGAGCTGGAGTTCCTGGGCCGCATCGATCATCAGGTCAAGGTCAGAGGCTTCCGTATCGAGCTGGGGGAGGTGGAGTCGGTGCTGGCGATCCATCCCGAGGTGCGGGAGGCTGTGGTCGTGGTCCGGCAGGACCGTTCGGCGGACAAGCGCCTGATCGCTTACGTGACGACGACCGAAGCGGCTCCGGCGGCGGCAGTCTTGCGGGCGTTCCTGCGCGAGCGGTTGCCGGATTACATGGTCCCGTCCCGGTTCGTCCATCTGGATGACCTGCCGCGGACTCCCGGAGGCAAGGTGGACCGAAAGGCCCTTCCGGCGCCGGACGCGGAGACGGGCGGCCCGGCAGAAGGACACGTCGAGCCGCGTACGCCGGTCGAGGAGCTGGTGGTCGGGATCTGGGCGGACCTGCTGCATGTCAAGCAGGTCGGCATCGACGACGACTTCTTCGAGCTCGGCGGCCATTCACTGCTGGCCACGCAGGTGGTCTCACGTCTGCGGGACACCTTTGCGGTCGAGCTTCCGCTGCGCCGCCTGTTCGAGGCTCCGACGGTGGGCAGGCTTGCGCGGGAGGTCGAAAAGCTGCGGCGGGGGGCGCCAGGACTCCCTGTACCGCCGCTGGTACGGGTGCCGCGCGACGGGCGGCTGCCGCTGTCCTTTGCGCAGCAGCGCCTCTGGTTCCTCGATCAGCTCGCGCCGGGCAGCCCCGCCTACAACATCCCGGCGGCATTCCCATTGCGTGGGGAGCTCACGCTTCCCGCCTTGGCGCGCAGCTTCACCGAGGTTGTCCGTCGTCACGAAGTGTTGCGCACAGTGTTCCGTGTGGCTGACGGTGAGCCGCTCCAGGTGATCCTGCCACCGCCGCTCTTCGAGCTGCCTGAAATCGATCTTTCAGGGCTGCCGGAGCTGTATCGCGCATCTCAGGTGCGCGCCCTGGCGGCCGACGAGGCGATGCGGCCGTACAATCTCGCGCGGGGACCGCTTCTGCGCGCTGCGGTGCTGAGACTGGACAGGGCTGGGCAGTTTCTACTCCTGGCCACGCTGCACCATATCGTCAGCGATGGCTGGTCCATGGACATCCTGCTGCGCGAGGTCTCCGCGTTGTACACAGCATTCGCCCTCGGCCAGCCGTCGCCGCTCTTGGATCTGCCCATCCAGTACGCGGACTATGCGTCCTGGCAGAGGCAGTGGCTTCAGGGCGAGGTGCTTGAGCGCGAGCTCCGCTACTGGCAGAAGCAGCTCGCCGGAGCGCCGCCGGTCCTGGAGCTGCCGGGAGACCGGCCACGTCCGTTCCGCCAGACCTTCCGCGGTGCCGTGAGATCGCTGGAGCTGTCGGAGACCGCAAGCGACAGGGTCCGGGCGCTCGGCCGCAGCGGTGGCGTCACCCCGTTCATGGTGCTCCTCGCGGCGTTCCAGGTCCTGCTCTCGCGCTACTCAAGGGAGGATGACATCAGCGTCGGCAGTCCCATCGCGGGACGCACCCGTACCGAAATCGAGCCCCTGATCGGACTTTTTGTCAATACGCTCGTGCTGCGTACCCGGGTGATCGCCGATCTCGGGTTCCGCCGGCTTCTAGATCAGGTTCGGGAGGTCTCCTTGCAGGCGTACGCCCATCAGGAGCTGCCGTTCGAGAAGCTGGTGGAGGAGCTTCAGCCCGAGCGGAGCCTTAGCCGGCCCCCCCTGGTCCAGGTTCTGTTCCTGTTCCAGGATCTGCGTCGCGAGGATGCCGCGCAGGCTGTTCCCTCAGGTCGGGACGGAGCCGCGCGCGAGGGGGTGCGGGAGCATCGCACAACCGCGGCAAAATTCGACCTCACGCTCGCGCTGGCTGCGGCCACGGCCGCGTTTACCGGCTCCATCGAGTACAACTCCGATCTCTTCGATCCCGCGACAATCGACCGGATGACGGAGCACTTCCAGAGGATCGTCGAAGTGGCCGTGTCCGATCTCGAGCGGCCGGTCGGCGATCTGGAATGGATGAGCGAAGGCGAGCGCTTCCAGCTCCTGACCGCATGGAACGTCACGGAAGCCAGCGTGCCGGGTGGGCTCGTCCACGAGCTCGTCTCCGAACAGGCCCGGCGCGCACCCAAGGCTGTGGCTGTGGAGCACATGGGCGAGCGACTGACGTACCAGGAGCTCGAAGAGCGTGCTGGCCGCCTGGCGCTCCGGCTGCGGCAGGAGGGCGTGGGGCAGGATGCCCTGGTGGGCGCGTTCCTCGACCGCTCGCCGCGCATGTTGGTGGGGCTCCTCGGCATCCTCAAGGCGGGCGGGGCCTACGTCCCTCTGGATCCGGCCTACCCGCGCGAGCGCCTCTCGGCGGTTCTCGACGAGGCGAAAGTCGCCGTGCTTTTGACCGAGGAGCGCCTGCTGCCGGATCTTCCCGCGAGCGGTGCAGTGGTCGTCTCCCTGGAGGAGGCGACGGAGGGCCTCGCGTCGCGGGTCGCCGGAGCTGGCCTCCCGGATCTCACGCCGGAAAACCTGGCGTATGTGATCTTCACATCCGGCTCGACGGGTCGCCCCAAGGGCGTACAGATCGCACACGGCGCGTTGATGAATTTCCTGGAGTCGATGCGCCGGAGCCCGGGTCTGACGCGGGAAGACGTCCTGCTCGCCGTCACGACTCTCTCGTTCGACATCGCCGGCCTGGAACTGTGGCTGCCGATGCTCGCGGGAGCGCGAATCGTGCTGGCGGACCGAGCCACCGTTCAGGACGCGTCGCGCCTGGTCGATCTGCTGACATCCTGCGGTGCGACTGTCATGCAGGCGACGCCGGCGACCTGGCGCATGCTGATCGAGGCCGGATGGCGAGGGGATCCTGGCCTGCGGGCGCTGTGCGGCGGCGAGGCGCTGACCTCCGACCTGGCCAGCGGGATGATCGCTCGCGTCCTGGAGCTGTGGAACCTGTACGGTCCGACCGAGGCCACGATCTGGTCTACCGCCAGGAGGGTCGAGGTGGGCGAGGATCCTGTCCGGTTTGGGGGACCCATCGCCAATACAGAGATCTACGTGCTCGACCGGCAGCTCTCTCCGGTGCCGGTCGGAGTCCCCGGCGAGCTCTACATCGCTGGCGAAGGGCTGTCCCGCGGCTATCTCGGCCGGCCGGATCTCACGGCGGCAAGCTTCATCCCGGACCCCTTCGGTGCCAGGCCGGGAGGCCGGCTCTACCAGACAGGCGACCTCGTGCGGTACCGGCCGGACGGGAGCCTGCTCTTCCTTGGGCGCTCCGACTACCAGGTCAAGGTACGCGGCTTCCGCATCGAGTTGGGCGAGATCGAGGCCGCTCTCGGGCACCACCCGGCGGTGCTCGAGGCCGCCGCGCTGGTCCAGGAGCCCTCTCCCGGAGACCGCCGGCTCGCCGCCTGCTTCGTGGCCTCCGATCCTGCGCCGAGCGCCGCGGAGCTGCGCAGCTTCCTGCAGCGGAAGCTTCCCGAATACATGGTCCCATCCCTGTTGCTGCGCCTCGAGAGGCTGCCGCGCATGCCCAACGGCAAGCTCGACCGCCGCTCCCTGGCCGCTCTCGAGCCTGCGCAGGCAGCGGGCAAGGTGGCGCCGCGCAACTCGGTCGAGCTCCTTCTGTCGCAGATGTGGGAGGAGCTCCTGGACATCCCGGCCCCCGGGGTGACGGAGAGCTTTTTCACGCTCGGAGGACATTCTCTGCTCGCAACGCGCTTGATCAGCCGCATCGAGAGCACGTTCGGCCTCAGGCTGCCGGTGGCGACGCTCTTCGAGCACGGAACCATCGAGCAGCTCGCCGCCATCCTGCGGCAGGAGAGTCCGGCGGCGGGCTCGCCGCTCGTGGCGCTGCGGCAGACGGGCTCGCGGCCGCCCCTTTTCTGGGTCCATCCGGCGGGAGGCAACGTCGTCTGCTACTTGAGCATGGCCCGGTACCTCGGCCCCGATCAGCCGTTCCTCGCCTTCCAGTCCCGCGGCCTGGTCTCGGAGGGGGAGCCGGAGCAGGATCTGCGCAGCATCGCGGCCGACTACGCCGGCGAGCTGCGCTCGCGGCAGCCCACGGGGCCCTATCTCCTGGCCGGCTGGTCGATGGGAGGGCTTGTGGCTTTCGAGATGGCCCGCCAGCTCCGGCACGGCGGAGAGAGCGTTCCGCTCCTCGTCGCGGTGGACAGCTACCTTCCGGCCCGGGAGGAGCGGCACGCCCGCAGCGACGAGGCTCACCTGCTCCTCGGCTTCGCGAGGGAGCTGGACCTCCCCGGGCATCACCTTGACGCTCTGCGCGGCGAGCTGCGGAGGGCGCAAGACCTGCCGCCCCTGCTGCATCTTCTCCGCTTGGCGCGGGAGGCCGGTGCGCTTCCAGCGGACCTCGGCGACCGCGAGATCGAGCGGCTTTTCCGGATCTACCGCGCCAACATCAAAGCCATGCAGCGCTACGAGCCGGGTGCATACCCGGGGCGTGTGCTGCTCGTCCATGCGCGTGAGCGCTCGGTCCTCGATCCGGCGGAGGCGTGGCGGGAGCACGTCGGAGAAGGTCTCGAGGTCCATGAGCTTGCGGGCGACCATTTCACCCTGCTGCGTGAGCCGAACGTGCAGGCGCTGGCCGATCTCGTGCGGGCGGCGGTCGATCAACTTCCGGGAGGCAAGGCAGGATGAAACTGATCTACCTGGTCATGCGCTATTCGAAAGGCTTCCTGGTGCTCGCCATCCTCGTCGGCGCGCTGAGCGGCCTCGCCAATGCCGGTCTCATCGCGGCCATCAACGAGGCGCTGGCAAGGCATGAGGAAGGCGGCGGACGCGCCGGGTGGTTCTTCGCGCTCTGTCTCGGGGCGCCGCTTGCGAGCTTCGCTTCCGGCTTCCTCCTCATCCGGGTCTCGCAACGCACCGTCTACGATCTGCGCATCAGCCTGAGTCGCCGGATCGTTTCGGCGCCGCTGCGCCTGCTCGAGCAGATCGGGCCTCACCGCCTCCTCGCGGCGCTCACCCAGGACGTGGCCACAGTCTCCCAAGGGCTGACCGAGATCCCGTTGCTGGCGGTCAGCCTCACGGTCGTCCTCGGCTGTCTGGGGTACATGGCCTACCTGTCCCTCAGCCTGTTCCTCGTGCTCCTCGGCCTTCTCGTGGTGGGTCTCCTCAGCTACAGGCTCCCTTCGCTGGCGGCGGCACGCCGGCTCCGGCAGGCCCGGGACAAGGTGGATTCTCTGTACGGCTTCTTCCGCTCCCTGACCGACGGGATCAAGGAGCTGAAGCTGCACAGCCGGCGGCGGCAGGCGTTTCTCGAAACCCTGGACTCGACCGGAGAGGAGATGCGGGAGCTGAGCGTCACGTCGCTGACGATCTACAAGGCGGTTGCGACCTGGGGGGCGATGCTGGTGTTCCTGGTCGTCGGGCTCTTCCTCTTCGCCGCTCCCCGGTTCTGGGAGGTGTCCCGCGAGACGGTGACCGGATTCGTGCTGGTCCTGCTCTACATGTCGAGCCCGCTCCAGGGGCTCATGGCCTCGCTGCCGCAGTTGAGCCGCGCCAACGTCTCCCTGGCCAAGATCGAGGAGCTCGGACTCTCGCTCGCCGAAGCCGCTACGCCGGAGGCCCCGGCCATGGCTCCTGCCCCCGGGGTGCTCGAGCTGGCGGGGGTCACGCACACTTACTATCACGAGCGGGAACGCAGCAACTTCACCCTGGGTCCGATCGATCTCGCCGTGCACCCTGGCGAAATCCTGTTCCTGGTCGGGGGCAACGGCAGCGGCAAGACCACGCTGGCCAAAGTGCTGGCGGGGCTCTATGCGCCGGAAGGCGGCGAGGTCCGCCTTGGCGGCAAGACGATCTCGGAGGAGAACCGGCAGCAGCTCCGCGACCTGTTCTCAGCCGTCTTTTCGGACTTCCATCTCTTTCCGAAGCTCTTCGGCCTGGACGGCCCGGACCTCGACGAGAGGGCGCGGGCCTATCTCGCCCGGCTCGAGCTCGATCACAAGGTGCAGATCGAGAGCGGGGTCGTCTCGACGACCGATCTCTCCCAGGGCCAGCGCAAGCGCTTGGCGCTGCTGACGGCCTTTCTCGAAGACCGGTCCTTCTACCTGTTCGATGAATGGGCCGCGGACCAGGATCCCTACTTCAAGGAGATCTTCTATCACCAGTTGCTGCCGGAGCTGCAGCGGCGAGGAAAGACGGTCGTCGTGATCAGCCATGACGATCGCTACTACGACGTCGGAGATCGAGTCATCAAGCTGGATTCCGGAAAACTGGTCGGGGACTTCAGCAGGGGCATGCTGATCGGCCTCGGATCGAGTGGACGGGAGCGCCAGGAAGGCGTCCTCTGAGGATTCATGCGGATGGCACCTTTTCGCAGGAGGATTTTTCATGAACGAGAGTAATGTGCAGGCCGCGAAGCTTCCGAGGATTCCGGCCTCCGCCCCCTCCCACGGCGCGGCTCACCACGATGAAAGCCGCCTCACGCGCCCGGAGCTCTCCGGCGAGGCCGTCCGGTTGCGCGACGGCTTCGGCCTACCGATCCGGCTGCTGCCGCAGCCGCGGGAAGGCACTCGTGCCGTCCTGCGCGATTACACCCTGAGCCTCAACCGGCTGATCTCGGGACTGGTGTGCGATGCGCAGGTCTGGGCGCTCGTGGAGAGGTGCCTGCCCCCGACCTGCGCCGCGGATTTCGAGGGCCTCTTCAAGGTCCGCTTCGACCCTCTCTGGGAGCGCGGTGAGCTGGAAGCGCTGCATAGCCAGGGGGCCACTCTGCTGCGACAGGAATGGGGCCGCCGCGCCGCCGAGTCGCGGCGCTGGTCCGGGGCGTCCGCGATCTTTCGGAACGATCACGACCTCGCCGGCGTCTGGGAGGGCCTTCCCGTCGGAGACTTCGACATCAGCGGCCGGGGCAAGGACTACACCACGGGAATGGAGTACTTCCAGGCCGCCCGCGCGTTCGGTATCGAATGCCTGCTGGATCTGCTGGAGCAGTCTCAAGACCCGCAGGGGGTCTATCTCGACGTGCTGGGCGGCGACGGGTACATCCTGAGAATCCTCGAGGCGAGCCGGAAGATGCGCGAAAGACGCCTGGTCGTGCTCTGGGTCAAGGGGGACCCCTTCGCCGGCGGCGCCGACTCGCCCGAGGTGCAGGCCCTCGCCGAAGAGATTCAGGCCAAGGTGGAAGGCCTGCTCGCCCTGGTCCTCTCGGCGCCGGCCGCGGACGGGAACGGGCTGCGGCAGGCGAGGCTCCTGGGGACCGGGCCGGCCGGGTTGCTCGTCGGAGAGCCCGTCGCGTTGCGGGAAAGCGATCTGCTCGACCTGTCCACGAAGCCGTTCCTGGCCTGGATCGAGGGGGAGCACGAGCTCCGGGATCTCGCCTCTCTCCTCAGGCTGATCCACGACCACGCCGAGCGCGCGGTCGATGGGCACCGGCCGCTGATCGTCACCAATGACATCTCGCCGCACATGTTCTACTCGGCGGGGCTCTGGGGGCTCCCGACCCGGGAAGACGCGCGCCGGCTGTCGCGCACCTTCAACGAGGGCTCCCTCCATGGAGTCCTGTACGCCTACGGCACACACCACGTGACCGAGATCGAGCCGTCGCTTCGCGAAGCATTCCGGATCCTGCGCCCCGGCGGCAGGATCGTGGTCCACGACTTCCTCGACGAGGGGCAGGTCGGGAAGTGGTTCCACGAGATCGTGGACAAACACAGCCGTACGGGCCACGACTTCGCTCACCTGGGGCCGATCGAGATCGCGGTTTACCTGTTCCTGGCCGGCTTCCGCGATGTCGACCTGTACGAGATGGAGGACCCGTTCATCTTCTCCGTCCCCGACAGCAGCTCGACCAACGCGAGAGATGTCGCCTGCACTTATCTCCTGGGCATGTACGGGATGACCCAGAGCTTCGGCGGCGAGCGCGAACGGTTCGAGCAGATCGTGGCCCAGATCCTGACCTATCCCGAGATCAACAACGTGCCGCTGTTCGCCCCGGACCTCGTGTACATTCCCCGGCGGGCAGCAGTGGCGACCGCCACCCGTCCCGGCGGAGAGACGGCAGACCGGGTCTCCGCCGAGGACGCGAGCCTGATCGCGCTCCTCGACAAGCTGCTCTCGGCCGACCCCCAGGAACTGCTCGACCGCCAGGCCGTCGCACCCGAGGTCGCCGCCAGATGGTTCGGAGAAGACGGCCGGCGCTGGGGTCTTTCCAGGGAGGCGCAGAGGAGCTGGTTCGAGTGGTCGGGAAGGCCGCGAGGTCGATCGCAAGAAGATGCCCAAGACAGCAGGAGGAGCTCATGATCGACGTCGGCAACGCAGCCACCAATCATCCCACCACCCCTGAGCCCGGGGTCGAGAGCCCCCAAGGTCCTGTCCGCATCGGCCTCCTGGAGCCGGGACAGCGCCTTCCTCTGCTCGTGCAGCCGGCCCATGCGGACGTGGACGCGGTGCGCTGGGCGGAGAGCCGCCGGGACTGGATCTCCGAGCGCCTGAGGGAGCACGGCGGGCTGCTCTTCCGAGGGTTTCCCATCGGCGGGGTCGGAGAGTTTGAGAGCCTTATCAAGGCGATCTCGGGAGAGCTCCTCGAATACAAGGAGAGATCCTCGCCGCGCCACTCCGTGGCCGGCCGGATCTACACCTCCACGGACTATCCGCCGAGCCAGCCGATCTTTCTTCACAACGAGAACTCCTACCAGCACACCTGGCCTCGCCGGATCTTCTTCTACTGCGCCGTGCCTGCCGAGAAGGGAGGCGAGACGCCCATCGCCGACACGCGCAGGGTCTACGAGCGGGTCGACCCAGAGGTGCGGGAACGGTTCGCCCGCAAGGGGTGGATGTACGTCCGCAACTTCGGTGACGGCTTCGGCCTGACTTGGCAGACAGTGTTCCAGACGGAGGACAGAGCCCTCGTGGAGGAGCACTGCCGCCACAACGGGATCGAATTCGAGTGGAAGAAGGGCGGTGGCCTCCGCACCCGCGCCCGGCGCAACGCGATCGCGAGGCACCCCGAGACCGGCGAGATGATCTGGTTCAATCATGCCACCTTCTTCCATGTCAGCACCCTGCCGGAGCTGATCCAGGAAGCTTTGCTGATGCAGTTCGAAGCCGACGACCTGCCGGCCAACAGCTACTACGGGGACGGCAGTCCGATCGAGCCGGAGGTCCTCGACCACCTGCGCGCCTGTTACGACGCGGAGACGGTCCGCTTCGCCTGGGAAAAGGACGACCTCCTGCTGCTCGACAACATGATGGTCGCGCACGGGCGCGACCCCTACGCCGGGGACCGCAAGATCCTGGTGGCCATGTCCCACCCGACGGGATGGGATGACATCGATGCCGGGGCGGCCTAGATGGACGGGAGACCTGCGATGAGCGGCCCGTTCCGGCGCGTGATCGGGATCGCCGGCGGCATGGGCCCTCATGCGCACGTCGAATTCGAGCGGCGGCTGCTCGCGGCCGTCCCGCACCCGAGCTCGGATCAAGAGTACCCCGAGTGGATCGTGTCCTCGGTGCCGCAGACTCCGGACCGCACCGCTGCCCTGCTCGACGGCGGAGCCTCCCCCGTGCCGTGGCTGATGCGCAGCCTGGAACGGCTCGCTTCCTGCGCCGACTTCGCGGTCATCACCTGCTTGACCGCCCATGCCTTCCTGGACGAGATCCGCGCCCACGCCCGCCTGCCCATCCTCGACATCGTCGAGGTCACTCTGATCGAAGCCGAGCGGCGCTTCGGCCCCGGCGCCCGGATCGGCGTGCTCGCCACCACGGGCGCTCTGCGCGGCGGCGTATACCGGCGCACGGCGGACCGCGTCTCACCGCGGCTCGAGCTCGTCTCCCTCCTCGACCTCCCCGGCGGCGACGAGCTCCAGGAAGAGCTCGTCATGCGACCCATCTACGGACCGCTCCGTGAGGGCCGCCGCTGCTCCGGCGGGATCAAGTCAGGCAGTGAGCGCGACCCGGAGACGGGGGCGCCCCATAGCGAGAAGCTCGGGGACGCCGTGCGCCGCCTTGCCGCCGTCGGCGCGCTCTGCGTGGTCACCGGATGCACGGAGATCCCTCTTGCCCTGGGCCGCGAGCCTCTCGACGGTACCCCTCTCCTCGACCCGCTCGACCTCGCCGCCATCACCGCCGTGCGCATCGCCCGCGGCGAGCTTCCCCTGGTCTCCTAGCGTTGAGGGCCTCAGCCCGCAGGAAATCCCGCCCGCCGGTGTT
>Ga0190265_10000181_pt1 | contig 60295 bp, 67 predicted proteins | sample Popmic124T_FD_133135 | JGI IMG/M metagenome (GOLD analysis project Ga0190265, IMG submission 133135) | Populus adjacent soil microbial communities from riparian zone of Indian Creek, Utah, USA - 124 T | ecosystem: Environmental > Terrestrial > Soil > Riparian zone | place: USA: Utah | collected... | reverse complement strand
TGCAACGGCCAGTTCATGCCGATCAACCAGAACCAGGCCCTGTTCTCGCTGCTCGGCACGACCTATGGCGGCAACGGCCAGACCACCTTCGCCCTGCCCGATCTGCGCGGGCGCGCCTCGATGCATGTCGGCCCGGGCCAGAACCAGGGCGTGTCCGCCGGCACGGAGACCGTTACCCTGACCCAGTCGCAGATGCCCGCGCACGTTCACTTTCCGATGGCCAAGAATGCCCAGGGGACCGGCGGCGCGCCCTCGACCAGCGTGGTGCTGGCGCAGGCGGTCGCGGTCCAGTCGGATCAGAGCACGGTGCCGGTCAGCATGTACAGCATCAACGCGCCGACCGATCTGGTGCTCAACCCCGCCGCCATCAGCAACGCCGGCGGCAGCCAGCCGCACGAGAACCGGCAGCCCTATCTGACGCTCAATTTCTGCATCGCGCTGCAGGGGGTCTTCCCCTCGCGCAACTAGATCGGTCGCATTGAGGTTGAAGCGCCCGGTTCCATTTGAACGATACCGACGCTAGGCCGAGGCCAGCTCGGTCCGGAAATCGACGGCGCGGCATCGCGTCGACAAATCGGCATTGTGCGGGCCGGTGAGGCCCGGGCCGGCGGCGCGCCACTCGGCGATCTCGACCTCCTCGAACGCGTCCGGAGTCAGCCTCGTCACTTCGAGCCAGACCAACGCCTCGCCATAGAAGCGCTCGCAGCGCTGCGCCGGGCGGATCAGCCGGCCGCCGAGCCTGAGCGGCCGGCCGCCGGGCCGCGCGCTTCGGCAGTCGGACTTGATCGGGTTCAGCGCGTGCGGCGTCCACGGCCCTTCGAGCGCCGGCGCGTGCCAGGCGCCGAGCTCGTCCCAGTCCGACCCGCCCGGCGTCGGCACGGCGGCGAACAGCCAGAGCAGCCCGTCATGCTCGAACAGGGTTGAATCGAGCAGGACGTGATCCTCGAGCAGCTTTCGCTCCGGCTCCCATCGATCCGGGAAACGAACGGCGCGATAGATTTCGACGCCGCTTTGGGTGCCGCTCTCGGGCATCAGATAGATCTCGCCGCGATGGGCGAAGACATAGGGGTAGGACAGGTGCCAGGGCCGCTCCAGCACCGTCCTGAACGGGCCCGGCGCGCCGCCGCGCGCGAGTTCGGCGCAGACGATGACGCCTTTCCCTGAGGCGTAGGGATAGGCCTCGGCGAACAGGACATGGCGGCCGTCATGCTCGATCACGAACGGGTCGGCGTGGAAGATTTCGGGATCGGCCGGCAGCGGCGTGTAGTCGGCGAGATCGAAACTTCCGGGATTCACTGGACGCTCGTCCCATTTGAGCGCGATCGTCCAGTGGCGCCGGGCCGGGCCGCGCCGGAGCGGCGCCAGCGCCCGCCCGGCGAGCCGGCGCGCGGCGCGCGCGATTTGGAGGGGCCGGCTGAAGGCCGCCGTCGACCGCTGGGGCCGGTCGCGGAGCGGAGCGCCGGCGCCGGCGAGCGCGCGCAGGATGAGCGCCTCGACCCGGGCGAAGATCGTTGCGAGCCGGTCGCCGTCGCCGATCGCCGCGTAGGAGGAAGCGAGGATGTTGTCGCCCTCGACGATGTCGAGCAGTGGACATTCGCCGCGCTGAAGCCGGGCGATCAGCGCTCTGCTGTCGGGCGATCCGTCATAGAGCGGGCGCAGCGTCCGCTCGGGCCGGGCGGCGCCGGTTTCGGAAAGGTCGACGATGAGGTCGAACGGCGGCGCCGCGACGACGTCATGGCTTGCCGCGAGCCGGCGCTCCAGCCGGTCGTGCCAGGCCCGGCGCCGCCGCGGCAGCAGCAGCAGGACCCGCCGGCGCTCAGCCATCGCGCATCCTGAGGTCGGCGACGCAACGGCCGGCGGTGTTGCCGTCCCAAAATTCGGGACGGCGCGGCCGGGCATCGCCGCGCGCCAGCGCGTCGGCGAGCAGGCCGGGCAGCGTCTCGGCCGTGGCCAGCACGTTGCTGCCCTCTTCGATGGTGATCGGCCGCTCGGTATTCTCGCGCAGCGTGAAGCAGGGGATGCCGAGATAGGTGGTCTCCTCCTGCAGGCCGCCCGAATCGGTGATCACCGCGCCGGCGCCGAGCACCAGGCTCATGAAGGAGATATAGGGGGCGGGCGCGATCAGCCGGACGCCGGCCGCGGCGAGGCTCCGGTCGAGGCCGGCCGCCGCCAGCCGCTCGGCGGTGCGCGGATGGACCGGGAAGACGATCGGCAGCCTCGCCTGGACCCGTTCGAGCGCCGCGGCGAGGCGGGCGAGCTGCGCCGGCTCGTCGACGTTGGACGGGCGGTGCAGGGTGACGACGGCATAGCCGCCGCGCTCCAGCCCGAGCTCGCCCGGCAGGTCCGCCGCCTCGATCGCCGGGCGGCTCATCTCGAAGCTGTCGAGCATGATGTTGCCGACCCGGCTGATCCGCGCCGCCGGGATGCCCTCGGCGATCAGGTTGCGGTCGGCGTCGGGCGAGGGCGTCCACAGCACGTCGCAGAGCACGTCGGTGGCGAGCCGGTTGAGCTCCTCGGGCATGCGCCGGTCGCGCGAGCGCAGGCCGGCCTCGAGGTGGACGGTGGGGATGCCGAGCTTGGTGCCGACCAGCGCGCAGGCGATTGTCGAGTTGACGTCGCCGACGACGACCAGCCAGTCCGGCCGGTGCGCCTCCGCGACCGCGCCATAGGCGACCATCACCCGCCCGGTCTGCTCGGCGTGGCTGCCCGAGCCGATGCCGAGGTGGAAATCGGGCCCGGGCAGGCCGAGGTCGGTGAGGAAGGCGTCCGACATGTTGGCGTCGTAATGCTGGCCGGTATGGACCAGCGCCGGCGCGTAGTCGCCGCTCGCCCTGAGCGCGTGCCAGAGCGGCGCCACCTTCATGAAATTGGGCCGCGCGGCGGCGATCAGATGGACATTACGAACGGGCAAGGTGGTTCCTCCAGATGCGGCTGTCGACAAGAAAGGGGCGCGGGTCAACTCCGTCGAGGGGCCGCCTTGTCGTCTGTGTCGCCGGAAACTAGAGCAGGGAACGATGGCCGCACATCGTCTCCACGCAGTACCGGTCGAACGGGTCTGGGGCCGGCGCGACCTGCCGCCCGGCTTTCCCGCCGCGCCGGGCGACGCGCCGACCGGCGAAATCTGGTTCGAGGCGCCGGCCGAGGCTGCCCTGCTGGTCAAATATCTGTTCACCTCGGAGCGGCTTTCGATCCAGGTCCACCCCGATGACGAAGCGGCCCGGGCGCGGGGCCTGCCTCGCGGCAAGGACGAGGCCTGGTTCGTGCTCGACGCCGAGCCCGGCGCGGTGATCGGCCTGGGCCTCACCCACCACGTCTCGGGCGAGGCGTTGCGCGCTGCGGCGCTCGACGGCAGCATCGAGACTTTGCTCGACTGGCGGCCGGTGGCGAACGGCGACATCTTCTATTCGCCCGCCGGCACCATCCACGCCATCGGCGGGGGCATCGCCCTGATCGAAGTCCAGCAGAATCTCGACCTCACCTACCGGCTCTACGATTACGGCCGCCCCCGCGAGCTTCACCTCGAAGAGGCGCTCGCCGTGGCGACGCGCGGCCCCTGGTCGCCGCCGCCTGCAGCGGCGAGCGAGCCCGGTCGCCGGAGCCTCGCCGCGGGGCGCGCCTTCTCGCTCGAGCGCTGGACCGCGGGGGGCGAGGCCGGCGACGGGGCGGTGGTGGTGCCGATCTCGTCGGGCGGCGCGATCGACGGCGAGGCGCTCGTTGCCGGCTCGGTCTGGTCGGTGGCAGGGGCGGCCAGGATCGCCGGCCCGGGCCTCGACTTGCTGGTCGCCACGCCCGCCTAGAGCTTGGTGCGCAGGCTCCACAGCTCGGGGAAGGCGCGCTTGGCGAGGGTGGACTGGAGATAGGGCACGCCGGGGGTGCCGCCGGTGCCGCGCTTGAGGCCGATGATCCGCTCGACCGTCACGACATGCTTGTGGCGCCATGCCGCCATCGCGTCGTCTATGTCGATCAGCTTCTCGGCGAACTGGTAGAAGCGCCACCAGGCCGTGGTGTCGCGATAGACCCGGGCCCAGGCGTCTTCGACCGCCTCGCTCGGCCGATAGGCCTGGCTCCAGTCGCGGTCGAGCGCGTCGGCGGGCAACGGCACGCCGGCGCGGGCGAGCGCGGCATTGGCCTCGTCCCAAAGGCTCGGCCCGTTGAGCGCTTCGCGGAGCGCGCGATGCTGCGGCGATCCCTCCTCCTGGAAGCGGAGATGGCCGCCGTCCTTCAAGCCGAGCAGATATTCGAACTCGCGGAACTGCGCGGACTGGAAGCCGCTCGACGTGCCGAGCACGCCGCGGAAGGTCATGTAGTCGGTCGGCGTCAGCGTCGTCAGCACGTCCCAGGAGAGGGTCATCACCGCCTGGATCCGCGACACGCGCGAGAGGTTCTTGTGGACCTCGAGCAGCTTGTCTCCGCGGACCAGCGCGAGCGCGAGCTTGAGCTCGTGCACGATCTGCTTGAGCCACAATTCCTTGGTCTGGTGGATGATGATGAAGAGGAGCTCGTCATGATGGTCCGAGATCGGATGCTGGGCCGAGAGAAGCGGCTCCAGCGTCAGATAATGGCCGTAGGTCATGTCTTCGGGTTTGGTCATGGCGCGCGTCTATCACGCGCAACCGGTGCCGCAAATGAGCGTTTCGCCCCGTGAACGATCTGTAAAGGTGGGGATGAAAAGGTGCGGCCATGACGCGTGGCTTCGAATCGCCGGTTCCCTGGTTCCTCTCCATCCTGCTGCTCGCCGGGTGCGACGGCGGCGGCGGCCGGCCCGCCCCCCAGCCCAACCAGCCGCCCACGATCACTTCGCCGGCGACCGCCAATGTCCCGGAGAATGGCACCGGCACAATCTATACGGCGACGGCGACCGACCCGGACGGCAATCCTGTCACCTTCTCGATCTCGGGCGGCGCCGACCAGCCCCTCTTCACGATTACCGCGGGCGGCGCGCTGTCGTTCGCCCGCACGCCCGATTTCGAGGTGCCGGTCGACGCTGGCCAGGACAATGTCTACCAGGTCCAGATCTCGGCGAGCGACGGCACCGCCAGCACCGTCCTCAACCTCGCCGTCACCGTCACCAATGTCGGCCCGGACGCGTTCGCCGTCCGCCGCGTCGGCGCCGGTTTCAGCGAGCCGCTCTACGTGACCGCCGTCCCCGACGGCTCGGGCCGGGTGTTCGTTGTCGAAAAGGCGGGTCGCATCCGAATCCTCAACCCCGCGACCGGCGCGGTCGCGGCGACGCCGTTCCTCGACCTGACCGGGCAGATCTCCACCGTCGGCGAGCGTGGCCTGCTCGGGCTGGCGCCGGCGCCCGATTTCGCCGCGACCGGCACCTTTTACGTCTTCCTCACCAACCCGGCGGGGACGATCGAGGTCCGTCGCTACCGGACCGCGGGCGTCAATCGCGACGTCGCCGACCCCGCCTCCGGCGACGTCATCATCTCGATCCTCCATCCCGGCGCCTCCAACCACAATGGCGGCTGGCTCGAATTCGGGCCCGACGGGATGCTGTACATGGCGACCGGGGACGGCGGCGGAGCCGGCGACCCCAACAACAACGCCCAGAATTTGAACGCGCTGCTCGGCAAGATACTGCGGATCGATCCGCGCGCCGACGCCTTCCCGACCGATCCGCTGCGCGACTATGCCATTCCCGCCTCCAACCCGTTCGCGCAGACCGGCGGCGCGCCGGAAATCTGGGCCTATGGGCTTCGGAACCCGTTCCGCAACAGCTTCGATCCGCTCACCCAGAATCTGTGGATCGGCGACGTCGGGCAGAACACACGCGAGGAAATCGATCTGATGCGGCCCACCGACGGCGGTGCCAATTTCGGCTGGCGGGTGCTCGAGGGCACCCTCCCCTTCGCCGGTTCGCCGACGCCCGCCATGGTGCCTCCCGTCGCCGAATATTCCCACGGCGGCGGTCCGCGCGAAGGCCATTCGGTGACCGGCGGCCATGTCTATCGCGGACCGGTCGAAGCGCTGCGCGGCCAATATATATTCGGCGACTTCGTCAGCGCCAATCTCTGGTCGATCCCGATCGCGTCGGTGAGCCCGGGATCGACGCTGGCGAGCAGCTCCTTCATCCTGCGCCGCGCCGATTTCACGCCCAATGCCGGCGCGATCAACGATGTCGTCAGCTTCGGTGTCGATCAGTCGGGCAATCTCTACATCGTCGATTTCGACGGCGAAATTTTCCGGATCGAGGTGGCGTAACCGCGGCTAACCACGTTCGCGAGTTCGCTGCGTCATCTGACGAAAGTCAGGACCCATGAACACGGATTGCGCGAGTTAGCACCCGTCATGTTCATGGAACCCGGATCAAGCCCGGGATGACGCGGCGAGCTTACAACCTCTCCGCGGTCGAGACGACGTCGGTCGCCCGCAGCGCCGCCAGGATCCGCATCAGATGCTGGACGTCGTGCACCTCGATATCGAGGTGGAAGGTGTGGAACGAGCCGTCGCGCGAGGTCTGGTCCATCGAAACGATGTTGGCGCCGTGGCTGCCGAGGATGCCGGCGACGACCGCGAGCGACCCCGGCTCGTTCTTGATGACGATGGCGAGGCGGGCGGCGCCGCCGTCGGTCTGGTCGCCCCAGGCGAGATCGACCCAGTCGGCGTCGACGCCGTCGGCGAGGCTCTCGCAGCCGATGACATGGACCTCGATCCCCTCGCCCTCGCGCCTCAGGCCGACGATGCGGTCGCCGGGGATCGGGTGGCAGCATTCGGCGAGCTGAAAGGCGACGCCGGGCGTCAGCCCCTTGATCGAGATGGCGGTGCGCTGCGGCGGCGGCTTGACGCCGTCCTTGATCGCCGAGCCCGGCATCAGCGCTTCCATCACCGAGACGTCGTCGACCCGCTTTAGCGCGATCGCCTCCATCAGGGCCTCGTCATTGGGCAAATGGAGGCGGCGGAGCGCCTCGGCGATCGCTTCCCACCCTAAAGGCGTCGGCAGCCGCTGGACGATCTCGTCGAAGATCTTGCGGCCCAGCGCGACCGTCTCCTCGCGTTCCTTCGATTTGACCCAGCGGCGGATCTTCGCGCGCGCCTTGCCGGTGACGACGTAGGAGAGCCACGAGGGCTGCGGATGCTGCGCCTTGGAGACCAGAATCTCGACCTGGTCGCCATTGCTGAGCGGCGTCCTGAGCGGCATCACCCGCCCGTTGATCTTCGAGCCGACGGTCTGATCGCCAAGATCGGTGTGGACCGCATAAGCGAAGTCGACCGGCGTCGCCCCCTTGGGCAGCTGGATCAGCTCGCCCTTGGGCGTGAAGGCGAAGATCCGATCCTGGTACATCGCCATGCGGGTATGTTCGAGCAGCTCCTCGGCGCTGCCGGCATGGTCGAGGATCTCGACCAGGTCGTTGATCCAGGGGTGGTCCGAGGTCGCGGCGACCGCGCCCTCCTTATAGGCCCAGTGGGCGGCGAGGCCGTGCTCGGCCTGGGCGTGCATGTCCCGGGTTCGGATCTGGATCTCGATCCGCATCTGCTCGTCATGGATGATGGTGGTGTGGATCGAACGGTAGCCGTTGCGCTTGGGGGTCGAGACGAAGTCCTTGAACCGTCCCGGCACGACCGGCCAGCGCTGGTGGATCAGCCCGAGCGTCCGATAGGCTTCCTCGACCGAGCCGACCACCGCGCGGAATGCCATCACGTCGGAGAGCTGCTCGAAGCTGACATGCTGCTCGGCCATCTTGCGCCAGATCGAATAAGGATGCTTTTCGCGGCCGTGCACCTCGGCCTCGATGCCGTTCGCCTCGAGATGGGCCTTGATGCCGCGGCCGATGCGCTGGATGAGGTCGCCGCCGCCCCCCCGATTGAGCCGCTCCAGCCGCTTGGTGATCGATTCGTAGGCGTCGGGCTCGAGCTCGCGGAAGGCGAGCGTCTGCATTTCGGTCATGAACTCGTACATGCCGATCCGCTCCGCGAGCGGGGCGTAGATGTCCATCGTCTCGCGGGCGATGCGGCGGCGCTTGTCCGGGTCCTTCAGATGGTGGAGCGTGCGCATGTTGTGGAGCCGGTCGGCGAGCTTCACCAGGAGGACGCGGATGTCGTCCGACATCGCGAGCAGGAACTTGCGCAGGTTCTCGGCGGCGCGCTGGCTCTCGCTCTGCGCTTCGATCTTGGACAGCTTGGTGACGCCGTCGACCAGCCGGGCGACGTTCTTGCCGAACAATTTCCTGATCTCGGCCGGCGTGGCCAGCGTGTCCTCGATCGTGTCGTGGAGGATGGCGGTGACGATGGTCTCGTCGTCGAGGCGAAGGTCGGTGAGGATGCCGGCCACCTCGATCGGGTGGCTGTAATAGGGGTCGCCCGAGGCGCGGGTCTGCGAGCCGTGCGCCTTCATCGAGAAAACGTAGGCGCGGTTGATCAGCGCCTCGTCGGCGTCCGGGTCATAGCCCTTGACCTTCTCGACCAGTTCATATTGCCGCAGCACCGCACCGAAATGGGGTGCGGCGCCGTGCGGGGCAACAAAAATGCGCGTCAGCGGGCTCGGCGGTTGCAGTTTTCCAGCTCTTCCGCCGTGAAGGCGCGGCCCGCGACGCTGAAGCCGCGCAGCGCGCCGACCGCCCGGACGAGGGCCGAGCAGACCAGGGCGGGCCGGGTCGCGGTGCGGCTCGACGTGCAGCCGGCCTCGGTGCAGCGCCAGACATTGTCGCGGGCGACGAAGCGCTGCTGGGCGGACGGGGCGACGGGCTGCGCCTGGAAATGGCCCTGAGCGAGTGCCGGCGCGGCGAGGAAGGCAAGCGGAATCACCGCAAAACGAAGCATCGAGGAGCCTCTTAATTGGTTTTGACGAGCAACCTATAAGACGGTTAGTAGCGATTCGCAACTGGATAACGAGGCGTATGACATTCGCCCGATTTGGCGTAGTCTGGCGGCCATGATCCGACCCGATCATCGCAAGGCGATTTTGGGAGAGTGCGCCCTGCCCGGAGCGCTCGAGGCGGTCGGCGAGCGCTGGTCCTTCCTGATCCTGCGCGGCGCGTTCAACGGGCTAGCCCATTTCGAGGAGTTCCAGGCGACGCTCGGGATCGCGCGCAACATCCTGTCGAATCGGCTTGGACGGCTCGTCGCCCATGAGATATTGCGACGCGAGCCCGACCAGGCCGACCGCCGCAAGGTCGCCTACCGGCTGACCGACAAGGGCAGGGCGCTGCTGCCGGCGCTGATCGCGCTCAGGCAATGGGGCGAAAGATGGGTCTCGGGCGTGCCCAGCAACCCGGTGCTGGTCGACCGGCAATGCCGGCGGCCGGTCGCTGCCGTCGACGTTCGCGCGGCCGACGGGCGGTCACTCTCGCTCAGCGAGCTCGAATGGATAGATCGGACGGAATTGCCCGGAACGAGCGAGGGTTGAGGGCGGCAGCCCGCAAAGGCGGCCGCCCGATTCGGCTCACGGACTGCTGGGTCCGTCCTCCCCGCTGGTGCCCGAGATCGCCACCGCAGCGATCAGCACCACCAAGACCACGCCGAGGATGATTCCGGTCGAGCCGTCATCATCATCGTCATCGTCCTGGAAATAGCTGGCCATGCCTGTGGACGCCGCCGCCGGAGCGATGCTGAACGATTGCGCGTTCAGGCTTGCCGGTGCCAGCGCCATGCCGGCCGCAGCCAGCATCATTGTCAATCCCTTGGCCTTCACGTTCGCCTCCCTTCAGGCTTGTTCCGCACTCGAAGAGACTCGCCCTAACACAGGCGAACCGCAGCGCCAAGCAGACTCGAACAAGACGGCAAAAGACCGTCGGCCCCCGGCCGCGGCCGCGAACGGTCAGCCCTCGTAGTCGCCGCCCGCATTGTTGTTGCGCTGCGGCGCGGCCGCGGTGAGGCGCAGCGCCTCGGCCGAGGCGCTGATCGAGCCGACCTCGTCGGCGACATCGTCCTCGTCGACCTGGACGCGCTGCAGGCTGCCGATCAGCGATTCCTGCAGCTCCTTCGGCTTGACCGTCTGTTCGGCGACCTCGCGCAGGGCGACGACCGGATTCTTGTCGCGGTCGCGGTCGATGGTGAGCTCGGCGCCCCCCGAAATCTGCCGCGCGCGCTGGGCGGAGAGCAGCACCAGATCGAAACGGTTCGGGACTTTGTCGACGCAATCTTCGACGGTTACGCGCGCCATGCGGCAGCTCCACTCAAATTCAGGGCTTCGGGAAAGTCCGCGGACCTAGTCAGCCGGGCGCGAATTGTCAATGATTCGGCGGACTTTCGCTCACACCCGCATCGGCATCAGCACGTAGAGCGCCGGCGCCTTGTCATTCTCCCTGAGCAGGGTCGGCGCCGCGGCGTCGGCGAGGTGGACCTCCATCACATCACCTTCGATCTGCCCCAATATGTCGAGCAGGTAGCGCGCGTTGAAGCCGATCTCGACGCTTTCGGCGGCGTAATCGGCGGACAGCTCCTCCGCCGCGGTGCCGTTTTCGGGCGAGGTCACGGACAAGGTCACGCGGTCGCGGTCGAGCGACAGCTTGACCGCCCGGGTCCGCTCGCTGGCGATGGTCGAGACGCGGTCGACGCCCTCTTCGAAGCTGCGCGGATCGAGCTTCAGCAGCTTGTCGTTCGCGGTCGGGATGACCCGGCTATAATCGGGGAAGGTGCCGTCGATCAGCTTCGAGGTCAGCACCGCATTGCCGAGGCCGAAGCGGATTTTCGATTCGCTGAGGCTCGCCTGCACCGTGCCCTCGACCTCGTCGAGCAGCTTGCGCAGCTCCGCCACGCATTTGCGCGGGATGATCACGCCGGGCATGCCCTGCGCTCCTTCCGGCCGCGGCACGGTGACTCGCGCCAGGCGGTGGCCGTCGGTTGCCGCCGCCTTCAGCACCGGCTGCGCCTCGTCGGAGACGTGCAGGTAGATGCCGTTCAGATAATAACGCGTTTCCTCGGTGGAGATCGCGAATCGGGTCTTGTCGATGATCTGGCGCAACGTCGCCGCCGGCAGCTCGAAGCTGGTCGGCAGCTCGCCTTCGGCGATCACCGGGAAATCGTCGCGCGGCAGCGTCGCCAGGGTGAAGCGGGCGCGGCCCGCATTGACCTGCATCCGCCCCTCGGCGGCGATCAGCTCGACCTGGCTGCCCTCGGGCATCTTGCGGACGATGTCGAACAGGGTGTGGGCCGGGACCGTCGTCGCGCCCGGCTCGCTGACGTCGGCCTCGACGGTCTCGTTGATCTGGAGATCGAGGTCGGTCGCCATCAGCCGAAGGCCGCCTTCCTCCTCGGCTTCGATGAGCACGTTCGACAGGATCGGGATGGTGTTCCTGCGCTCCACCACGGAATGGACGTGCCCGAGGCCCTTGAGGAGCGTGGCCCGTTCGATCGTCGCCTTCATCGATAACCCCTGCTTACCCGCAATTTTCACGTTGGATGGAGGGTTATAGCGAGCGCCGCGAAGGCCGCCAGTGGGTAGTGCCAAGAAAAAGGGCCGGAGCGTCGCCGCCCCGGCCCAATTCTCGCTGCTGCGGGTCAGAAGCGAAGACCGAAGCCGGCGACGACCTGGTGGCGATCGAAGCCCTGCTCGTAATTCGAATAGCGATATTCGGTCTTCAGATAGGTGTTCTCGCCGATGCCGAACTGGGCGCCGGCGCCGGCGCGGACGCCGTCGAGATTGGCGCCGATCGAGAAATCGGGGTCGGTCGCGGCGGTGCCGTCCTCATAGTCGAGGCCGATGCGGGCATTGGTATAGCCCGCTTTGGCGTAGAGCAGGGTGTTGCCACCAACCACCGCGCCGACGCGGCCGCCGACATAGAGGTCGCGGCCGAACGTCCCGCACAGCTCGTCGCCGGCGACGGTGGCGTCGGCGACGCACTCGTCGACCGTCGAATCGCTGGCTTCGGCCTCGACGCCGAAGATCGCGTTGCCGGCCTGGAAGTCATAGCCGGCGCCGACGCCGTAAAGGACGCCGTCCGCCGCGTCGCCGGCGACGTCGGCACGGTCGTAGCCGACGATGCCCTCGACCCGGAAACCGGCATGGGGCGAGCTGTCCTGAGCGAAAGCGGGGGTGGCGATCGTGCCGGCCAACAGGGCGGCGAAAACAAGGTAACGCATATTCAACTCCATTCTCAACTGGGTCCCAACGGAAACGGCGGGCCCAGCGCCGGCCTGTGAAAAAGGTTGCATGAACCGCGCCTAAACGGGATTTGTCGTGGTCGGTGCAGCGCCAGTCGGGCAAGGCCGGGGGAATGATACGCAAACCTTGTCTCCTGCTGTTCTCCCTCATGCTGGCGGCGCCGGTCGCGGCGCAGCGGCAATCGCTCGGGATTTTCGGCACCTGGGGCGCGTTTCGCGGCGAGGGACGCTGCTATGCGATCACCCAGCCCTTCGAAGCGCCCGCGCCGGAAGGCTGGCGGCCCTTCGCCTCGATCGGGCATTGGGCGGGGCGGCGGGGCGGTGGTCAGCTTCATGTTCGGCTTAGCCGAGGGAAGCGCGGCGGCTCGGCGGTGCTGTTGAGGATCGACGGGCGCTCGTTCCAGCTCGCCGGCGGCGGCCGCGACGCCTGGGCGCCCGACCCGCGCGCCGACCAGGAGATCCAGGCGGCGATGCGCACCGGCATCGACCTGGTCGTCGAAACCAGGACGACGCGCGGCCTGCTGGTCCGCGACCGCTACCGGCTGCGCGGCGCCGCCACCGCGATGGACGCCGCCGCCATCGCCTGCGCCCCCCGGCGCTAGCAAATCGGGGCGCCAGGCCCTACATCGCCCGGCCATGACAGCCGCGATGTCCATCCCCGGCCTGATCGATCCGGTCCCGGTGCCGCGCCCCCAGGCGGCGGCCGACGGCGGCCGTGTCAACCTGATCGGCCTGGCCAAAGCCGACATCCGCGCGGCGCTGGCCGCGGCGGGTCTCGACGAGAGCCAGGCGAAGCTGCGCGCCAAGCAGCTCTGGCACCAGATCTACAATCGCGGCGCCACCGATTTCGACGCGATGAGCGACATCGCCAGGCCGCAGCGCGCCTGGCTCGCCGAACGGTTCGAGATCGCCCGGCCCGAAATCGTGCTCGAGCAGGTGTCGACCGATGGCACCCGCAAATGGCTGCTCCGGACCCGCGACGGCCACGATTACGAGATGGTGTTCATCCCCGACGCCGACCGCGGCACGCTCTGCGTCTCGAGCCAGGTCGGCTGCACCCTCAATTGCCGCTTCTGTCACACCGGCACGATGCGCCTGGTCCGCAACCTCGACGCCGGCGAGATCGTCGGCCAGGTCATGCTCGCCCGGGACGCGCTCGGCGAATGGCCTTCCCAGCCCGAGGGGCGGATGCTCAGCAACATCGTGATGATGGGGATGGGCGAGCCGCTCTACAATTTCGACAATGTCCGCGACGCGCTCCGCATCGTGATGGACGGCGACGGGCTCGGCCTGTCGCGCCGCCGCATCACCCTCTCCACCTCGGGCGTGGTGCCGATGATGGCGCGGGCCGGCGCGGAGATCGGGGTCAACCTCGCCGTCTCGCTGCACGCCGTGACCAAGAAGGTGCGCGACGAGATCGTGCCGCTGAACCGCAAATATGGCATCGACGAATTGCTCGCCGCCTGCGCCGCCTATCCGGGCGCCAACAACGCCCGCCGCATCACCTTCGAATATGTGATGCTCAAGGACAAGAACGACAGCGACGCCGACGCCCGCGAGCTGGTCCGGCTGATCCGCAAGCATAAGCTGCCGGCCAAGGTCAACCTGATCCCGTTCAACCCCTGGCCGGGCGCCGATTACGAATGTTCGGACGAGGCGCGGATCCAGCGCTTCTCCGACATCGTCTTCGAAGCCGGGATCAGCGCGCCGATCCGCCGTCCGCGCGGCCGCGACATCATGGCCGCCTGCGGCCAGTTGAAGTCCGCCGCCGAGAAGAGGAGCCGCGCCGAGCTAGACCGGATCGCCGCCGAGAAGCAGGCCGCGCTGGCGGATGTTCCGGCTTAACCCGGCGCTCGATCCCGCCGCGCTCGCCGGCACGTTCGCGGCCGCGCGCCGAGTCCAGATCCGCGATTTCCTCCATCCCGACGACGCCGCCGCGCTCCACGCCGAGTGCCGCGCGCGCGAGGATTGGCGCCAGATCGTCAACAGCGGCGACAAGGTCTGGGATCTCGACCGCGCGGCCCGCGCCGCCATGACGCCCGCGCAGCGCGAGGCGCTCGATTTGGCCGTCTACGCCGGCGCCCGCAAGGGCTTCCAGCACCGCTACGAGGCGATCCGGGTGCCCGACGGCAGGGCCGAGCGCGCCGCCTCGGACGATCCCTTCGCCCGCTTCGCCGCGTGGCTGTCGCAGGGCGAGGCGCGCGATTTCCTGCGCGCCGTCGTCGGCCGGCCCGAAATGGACTTCGCCGACGCCCAGGCGACCGCCTACGGGCCCGGCGATTTCCTCACCGGCCATGACGACGCGGTCGAGGGCAAGGACCGGCTCGCCGCCTATGTCTTCGGCCTGACCGCGCAATGGCGCGCCGAATGGGGCGGGCTGCTGCTGTTCCACGACGCCGCCGGCGACATCGAGCAGGGCCTGACGCCGCGCTTCAACAGCCTGAACCTGTTCGCGGTGCCGCAGCTGCACAGCGTCTCGATGGTGACCCGGGCGGCCCCTTTCCGCCGCTACGCGGTCACCGGCTGGCTCAGAAGCCGCTGAAGCTGGCGAAGGACTCCAGCGGCTCGCGCCCGGTGCGCCAGCCGTTGATCGGATGCGCCTCGTCGGGCCAGCCCAGCGCCATGCCGCAATAGAGCAGCCGCTCCGCCGGCAGCGCGAGATGCGCGGCCACGGTCTTGTGGACCAGCGCCCAGGCTTCCTGCGCGCAGGTGGCGAGGCCGCGTTCCTCGGCGAGCAGCATGATATTTTGCAGGAACATGCCGAGATGCGCCCATTGCGGCGGGCCGAAATGGCGCGGGATCGAGAAGAACAGGCCGATCGGGGCGCCGAACAGCTCGTAATTCCGGGCGAACTGGCGGAGCCGCGCCGGGCGGTCCTCGCGCGGGATGCCGAGCGCCGCGTAGAGCTGCTCTCCCGAGGCGAAGCGGCGGCCGCGCCAGGGCTCGGTCAGGCCCGGCGGATAGACCGGAAATTCGGTGCCCTCGCCGGCCGGATTCGCGGCGAGGCCGGCGCGGACCCGGTCCTTGAGCGCGGCGAGCGCGGCGCCGGCGAGGACGTCGACATGCCAGGGCTGGAGGTTGCCGCCCGAGGGCGCGCGGCCGGCGGTCGCCAGGATTTCCTTCACGGTTTCCAGCGCGACCGGACGGTCCAGAAACGCCCGCGTCGAGCGCCGTGCGAGCACCGCTTCCGTCACCGTCGTCATCGCTCTTTCCCCTCTTGATACCGGTCGTTGCGGCCGAAAAGTGCGGCGCCCTGTGGCTCCTCGACAAATTGCTCCGCAAGCTCATCAAGAAGGGTCAGCTGATCGTCGTCAACCATGACGGCAAGGAATATCGCTACGGCGCGCCCGACCCCCATCACAGCCCGATCCGCGTCCGCCTGACCGACCGCAAGGCCGCCTGGGACATCGCCGCGGAGTAAAGGGCGGGCGCCACCCCGTCATTCCGGCGAAGGCAGGGATCTCGTTGACGCGCCGTGACCTAATCTCGCTGAGACCCCGGCCTTCGCCGGGGCGACGCGAGTGAGGACGCGGTGACCGCGGCACGGCGGGCGGCGGCGCGAAAAAATAGGGGACTGTCCCCTATTTTCCGAAGCAGAGGCCGGGGTGACGCCCTGGGCGGAGCGGGCGGCGCCCCGACAAGATTTTGTTAACCCTGTCCGGATACCCCGGCGCTGAAGCGGATCGGCCGCGGGGGACGTCGGCATGACGGAGCGAAGGGAAGTGCGCGCGGCGGGCCTCGGCGCCGCCATCACTGCCTCCTACATGGCTCTCGTCCTCGCCAGCGGCCGGGTCGATCTCGGCGATTTCGGCCTGCTGTTCCTGTTCTACCTGAAGGCGGCCGCGGGCCTGTGGACGATGTTCGCGCTCGGCGGCCTGCTCTGGCTACTCTATGCGAAGCGCCCGCGTGCCGGCCAGCCCGTCTCCTCGCCCGTCGCGGTTATCGCCGATTGGGTGCGCGGCCACTGGGCGCGCGACCGCTTCGTCTCCTTGTTCTGGCCGCCCTTGCTGTTCGCGACCCTGATGCCCTCGTTCAACGCCTTCAAGCAGATGATTCTGCCCGCCGCGGCCTTCCGCTTCGATCCGTTGTTCGCCGACATGGACCGGCTCCTCTTCCTCGGCGCGGACCCCTGGCGCGTCACCCACGGCCTGTTCGGCTCGCCGACCGCCACCTTCCTGATCGATAAGGCCTATCATGGCTGGTTCCTGCCGATGGCGCTGGGGCTGATGATCTGCGCCTGGCTGCCGGGCGCGAGCTTCCGCCTGCGCACCCAATATCTGCTGAGCTACATCCTGATGTGGATCGGCGTCGGCAGCCTGCTCGCCTTCCTGCTGCCCGCCGCCGGACCCTGCTTCTACGGCAATTTCGTCGGTCCCGAACCGCATTTCCAGGCGCTGATGGGCCGGCTCGCGGCCGACCAGGCGGCATTGGGGTCGCCCCTCTCGGCGCTGACCTTCCAGAGCGGGCTGCTCGGCGTCTTCGGCGGCGACACCCTGATCATCGGCGGCGGCATCTCCGCCATGCCGTCGGTCCACAACGGCCTCGCCGCCTTGTTCGCCTTCGCCGGCTTCCGGATCAACCGCCCGCTGGGCTGGGCGATGGCCGTCTACGCGGCCCTGATCTGGCTCGGCTCGGTCCACCTCGGCTGGCATTATGCGATCGACGGCCTGCTCGCTTTCGGTCTGGCCTGGGGAATCTGGCGGGTCGCCGGCCGGATCGCGCTGTGGCTGGAGAAGCCCGAAGCCGCGCAGGCGCCGGTCCCCGTCCTCGCCTGACCGATCCGCGCGGCTCGGCCTGTCCCGCGGCGCGCTCAGTTTCCTGTTGATGTTTGCCGCGATTGGCGGAAGCAAGCTCGGTCATGCACCCGTCGCAAGCCTTTCCGGCCGGGCCCGCCCCGCACGCTTTCTGGGAGCGGCGCGATTTCGTGCTCGCTCTGGTGCTGCTGTCGGTCGTGCCGCTGCTCTGGCCGGATGTGCCGCCGTTGCTCGACCTGCCTGGCCATATGGGCCGCTACCGGGTCCAGCTCGACCTCGCTTCGTCGCCCGACCTCCAGCAATATTACGGCTTCGAATGGGCGGTGATCGGCAATCTCGGCATCGACCTCTTGGTCGAGCTGCTCGAGCCGTTGCTCGGGCTCGAAGGCGCGGTGAAGGTCATCATGCTGACCATCCCCGCGCTCACCGTCGGCGGCCTGCTCTGGGTCGCCTATGAGGTGCATGGGCGGATCCCGCCCACCGCTTTGTTCGCGATTCCCTTCGCCTATAATTTCCCCTTCCTGTTCGGCTTCGTGAACTTCGCGCTGGCGATGGGGCTGGCGCTGGTCGCCTTCGCCTTGTGGCTGCGGCTGGCGCGGCTCAACCATCCGCGGATGCGCGCCGCTTTGTTCATGCCGATCTCGCTGCTGATCTGGCTCGTCCACGCCTTCGGCTGGGGGACGCTCGGCGTGCTCGCTTTCTCGGCCGAGCTGGTGCGCCAGCACGATCTGGGGCGCAACTTCCTCGCCGCCGGCTTCCGGGCCGGCATCCACTGCCTGGCGCTGACGCCGCCGATCGCGCTTCTTCTGCTCTGGCGCAGCAGCGCCGGCGGATTCACCGGCGACTGGTTCAACTGGGAGCGCAAGTGGGACTGGATCACCATGGCCCTGCGCGACCGCTGGGAATGGTTCGATCTCGCCGCGCTGGCACTCGTCGTCCTGCTCCTGCTGTTCGCCGCATTGAGCCGCAGGCTCACCTTCTCGCGCAATCTCGTCGCGTCGGCCCTGTTCCTGGCGATCGTCTTCGTGCTGCTGCCGCGGATCGTGTTCGGCTCGGCCTATGCCGACATGCGGCTCGCGCCCTATGTGTTCGCGATCGCGCTGGTCGGCATCCGCTTTCCGGAGCAGGCGACTCTCCGCTTCTCGCGCATCGTCGCTTTTGCCGGCCTCGCTTTCTTCCTCGTCCGCACCGGCGGCACCACGGTCTCCATGTGGCTCTACGACCGCGCCTACGACCGCGAGCTCGCCGCGCTCGACCATGTCCCGCACGGCGCCCGGCTGGTCAGCTTCGTCGGCCGCGACTGCGTCGAGCCCTGGGCGATGAACCGGCTGCTCCACCTCCCCGGCCTCGCCATCGTCCGCAACCACGCTTTCTCCAACGACCAGTGGACGATGGCCGGCGCTCAACTGCTCCAGGTCCGCTACAAGCCGGGCTGGGGCTTCACCCGCGACCCGACCCAGGTCGTCACCCGGCTGCGCTGCCGTACCGAAGTGTGGCGGACCGCCGGCCAGGCGCTCGCTTATTTCCCGCGCGACGCCTTCGATTACGTCTGGATGATCTCGCCGCCGCCTTACGACCGAAGCCTGACGCGCGGCCTCCAGCCCATCTGGCGCAGCGGCTCCAGCGTCCTCTATAGGGTTGTGGATTCCAGATCGCCCGCCAAGGATCCGCTTGATGACCGCGCTGTCGCTTTCGATCGTCGTCCCCTGCTATAACGAGGAAGCTTGCCTGGCCGAGCTCCACGCCCGGCTCTCCAAGACTGCCCGGTCGGTCGCCGGCGAGGATTATGAGATCGTGCTGGTCAATGACGGCTCGCGCGACGGCAGCTGGGCGATGATGCGCGCGCTCGCCGCGGCCGACCCGCGGCTGGTCGCGATCAACCTGTCGCGCAACCACGGCCACCAGCTCGCGCTGACCGCCGGGCTCGACCTGTGCGGCGGCGCGCGCGTCCTGATCATCGACGCCGACCTCCAGGACCCGCCCGAGCTGCTGCCCGCCATGGTCGCCGAGATGGAGGCGCGGGACGCCGACGTCGTCTATGCGGTGCGCCGGGCGCGGGCGGGCGAGACCGCGTTCAAGCGCGGCACCGCCAAGCTGTTCTATCGCATCCTCTCGCGCCTCGCCGAGATCGATATCCCGCTCGACACCGGCGATTTCCGGCTGATGAGCCGGCGCGCGCTCGACGCGCTGCTGAGCCTGCCCGAGCAGGCGCGCTTCATCCGCGGCATGGTCGCCTGGGTCGGCTTCCGCCAGGTGCCGATCGGCTACGACCGGGCCGAGCGCCATGCCGGCGAGACCAAATATCCGCTTGGCCGAATGATGCGTTTCGCATTGGACGCGGTGACCGGCTTCTCGACCGCGCCGCTGCGCCTCGCCAGCCATATCGGCCTGTGGCTGGTCGCCGCCTCGCTGCTGCTGCTCGTCTATATCGGAATCGGCTTCTTCACCGGCAGCGCGATCCAGGGCTGGACCTCGCTGATGCTGGTCGTCGTCGTGCTCGGCGCGGTGCAGATGTTCGTGCTCGGCATGATCGGGGAATATCTGGGAAGGCTCTACATCGAGGCCAAAAGGCGGCCGCTCTACATCGTCTCCGACATTGCCGGCCGGGCGGCCGGCGAGGCCCGGCTCGGCCATGTCGCCCACGCCGATGGCGTTCAGGAGGCGGAAACGATTGCTACCAGCGAGACGCCGGGCGGCAACGGCAACCGCCCGATCGCGTAGCGCTCCAGCCCGAAAATCCAGCGGAACAATAGGTTGATCGGCCTGGGCGGCACTTTGTCGTCGCCGCCCTTCAGGCCGAGCAGCCGGCTTCCCATCCGCGCCGCGACGGCGACGGGGAACAGGAGGCTGTTGAACCAGCGCATCATATCGAGGTTGAGGTCCGCCTCGGCAACGACCTGCTCCAGCGTTCGCCTGGTGTAGCGGAGCTTGTGGTGGTTGACCTCGTCATGGCCGCTCCACATGAACGGGAAGGCCGGAACGGTGATCAATATCCTGCCCCCGGGCTTCAGCTTGCGCGCGAGGTTGACCAGCGCATCGCGGCGATCGTCGAGATGCTCGAGAACGTCGAGCATCGCGATCAAATCGTAAGCGCCGTCCTCGACCCCTTCCAGCGCGGGCAGCGGCGCATCCATCACGTCACGGCCGAGCCGCGCGCTGGCCATCGCGCGCGCGGCTGCGTCCACCTCGATCGCGTCGACGGCGCCGAAGCGCTGCAGCATCTCCAGATTGTGACCGGTGCCGCAGCCCACCTCGAGGATGCGCGCGCCGGCGGGAGGCCTGATCCGGCGCCCGATCAGCGCCGCGAGGATCTCCCGCCGCGCCACGTACCACCAGTGAACCCGGTCGATCCTGGCCATCTGGTCGTAGACTTCGCGCTCCATCAGCCGAATACCCACTGCCGGTTGAGCGCGAATGTTGCCAAAGGTGTCACGCAGAGCATCGGGATGACCGGCCACCAGGTCGGGCCGCCGAGCGGCCCGGTCAGCACGCCGACGAACAGGCTGTTGAGGCCGAGGCTGACCAAAGAGACTATGAAGAAGCGCCCGGTCCGCTGCATCGGGTTGTCGCGGCTGCCATGGCCTTTGAAGCTGATCCGGCTGTGCAGGATGTAGCCGAACGTCACCGCGACCATGTAGCCGAGCAGGTTGGCGAGCAGCGGCGCGACTCCGAACCAGGTCGCCGGGACGTAATAGGCGACGACTCCGAGCGCCGTGACGAACCCGCCGACCATGCCGAACCGCAGCAATTGTCCCGCGAGCGTCTTCAACGCGATCGCCCGATCCATATTTGTCGCCCGCTTGCCCTTTGGGGATGAGCGACTAATGCCCGTCACCGGGCTTGAAAAGAAAAGAAACGACGATGCCGGGCCAAGCGGGGACTCCGATCGACCATCTGGACCGGCACTGGCGCTGGTGGCTGCTGCTGTTCTGGCTCGGCGTCGCCGGCTATATGGTCTGGGGCCGCTGGACCCAGATCCAGGGCTTCGGCCTCGGCGACACCGACGACAATTTGCGGATGATGCAGGTCCGCGGCCTGCTCGCCGGCCAGGGCTGGTACGATCTCAGCCAGCCGCGGCTCGCCGGCTCGAACGTCCACTGGTCGCGGCTGGTCGACCTGCCGGTCGCCGGGCTCAAGCTGCTGTTCACGCCTGTGTTCGGCGGGCGCGTTGCGGAGACGATCGCGGTCGCCGCGGCGCCGCTACTACCGATGCTCGCGGCGATGGCGGCGGTGGCGGTGATCGCGCGGCGGACGATCGGCGGCATCGCTTTCGCGCTCGCCATCGCCTTGCTCGCCTGCGCCGGCTCGGCCAAGGGCATGTGGCAGCCGATGCGCATCGACCATCACGGCTGGCAGCTCGCCATGCTGGCCTGGGCGGCGGCGGCGCTGACCGACCCGAAGCGCGCCCGCGGCGGCGCGACGCTGGGGCTCGCGACCGCGCTCTCGTTCGCCATCGGGCTGGAGATGCTGCTCTATCTCGCCGCCGCCGGCGCGGTCACGGTGCTGATGTGGATCCGCAGCGGCGAGGAGGCGCGACGGCTGCTCGCTTACGGCGTCGCTTTGGCGGGTGGCTGCGCCCTCGCCTTCCTGATCTTCGCCTCGAACGCCAATCGCGCGCCGGTCTGCGACGCCTTGTCGCCGGTCTGGCTGTCGGCGATGGCCGCGGCCGGCGCGATCGCCGTCCTGCTGGCCTGGCTGACGCCGGCCGGCTGGGCCGGGCGGCTCGGCGTTGCCGCGGTCGCCGGCGCGGCACTCGCCGCCGCCTTCGCTTATGCCTGGCCGGACTGTCTCGGCCGGCTCGAGCAATCTTCGCCCGAGCTCGAGCGGCTCTGGCTCTCCAGGGTGCGCGAGGCGATGCCGGTCTGGCGGCATGGCGCCCAGACCGCGGCGCTGATCGTGACTCTGCCGGTCGCGGGCCTGATCGGCTACGGGCTGACGCTCTGGCAGCACCGGCGCGAGCCGGCGCGGCTCGTCCCCTGGGCCGCACTCGCTTTGCTCGCCGCGATCGCCGCCGCCCTGCTGCTGTGGCAGACGCGGGCCGGCCCTGCCGCCCAATTGCTGTCGATCCCCGGCGCGACCGCGCTGACCTGGGCGGTGGTGGGCTGGTTCGTCGGCCAGCGCAGCCGCCTCATCCGCATGCTCGGCGTGGTCGGCGCCTTCATGATCGTCTCGGGAGTCGCCACCGGCTTCGTCACCAATCTCTTCCCCAGGCCGGTCGGCAAGGCGCGCCAGGCGGTCAACGTCGCCAACAACCGCTGCCCGTCGCTCGCCGCCCTCGCGCCGGTCGCGCGCCAGCCGCGCGGCATGGTGCTGACCTTCGTCGACCTGGGGCCGCGGCTGATCGCCGTCACTCCCCACGACGCGATCACCGGGCCCTATCACCGCAACGCCCGGCAGATCATCGACGTGATGCGGACCTGGCGCGGCGACGAGGCCAATGCCCGCTCGACGGTCGCGCGCTACCGGGTCGATTATCTGCTGATCTGCCCGAACCTTTCGGAATCGACCATCTACCGATCCGAGGCGCCGCGCGGCTTCTACATGCAGCTGATGCGGAACAAGGTCCCGGCCTGGCTCGAGCCGGTCGCGCTCCCGGCCAATTCGCCCTACCGGATGTGGAGAGTGAAGCGCTGATCTCTTCCGGTCGCCCCGCTAGGCCGCTTCGCGGACCCCGCCAACCTCAAGGAACAGCCCCGCGAGCGGATCATTGATGTAGAAATTGCTTTTCCCGATCCTGTGCTTGGTAAGCATACCGGCCCGGGCCAGCTCATCCAGATAGCGAGCGGCCGTCTGTCGGGTGACTCCAAGGTCCCGCACGATATGGTCGATTCGCGTGTACGGATGGCGGAACAGGGCGTTGAGCAGCTCTTGGGAATAGATCTTGCGGTTCTCTGCGCGGATGCGCCGCTTGTACTCGGCCATGAGACCGCGGATCGCCTCCGCCAGGCGAAGCGTGTCCGTTGATGTCTCGGCCACGGCGCGCAGCATATAGAGCAACCACGGCTCCCAATTCCCGTCATCGCGAACGGATTGGAGCTGCCGGTAATATTCCGCCTTGTTCGCCGTGATGTAGCGGCTGAGATACAGGATCGGGATATCGAGCAGCTGTTGCCGGATCAGATACAGCACATTTATGATGCGTCCGATGCGACCGTTCCCGTCCGGGAAGGGGTGAATGCTCTCGAATTGATGGTGGATGATCGCCATCTTGATCAACGGATCGAGGTCGCAGGCAGCGTCGTCGTTCATGAACGCTTCAAGCTTGCTCATATGCTGTTTGACTGCGCTGCCATCTTGGGGCGGGACGTAGATCAGCTCTCCGCTCGCTTCGTTCTTGAGGGCGTTGCCGGGCGTTTCTCGAAAGCCGCCCTCAACGCGCTTGAGTGTTTGAAACACCGAGACGATCATATTGTTGGTGAGCAATCCTTGTTGCTCCTGCAAGAGCGCGTAACCGACGCGAAGGGCGTCCCGGTATCGCGCAACCTCCTTGGCGGCGGGGGAAGCAGGATTTTCGGGAAAGAGGCTGGCTTGGAAGAGCTCATCCTGCGTCGTGACGATATTCTCGATTTCCGAACTTGCCTTTGCCTCCTGCAGCGAGAGCGTGTCGATCAGGATGTCGGGATTCGGTATGCTGATCGCCCGCCCTTTTAGCTCAGCGAGATTCCTATGCGCTCGGGTTGCGAGTTTCAGTACGCGAAGCGTTTCCAGTTCCGCAGGCGGCGGCAGGCCGGGGATCATATATGTCGGCTTCAGCGCCATTCCGTTCATGTTCCCGGTCCGCGTACAAGCGTACATATCGCCGAGTACGTGTTAAAGAAAGCTCAATCCTGTAACACGTTCCGCGGTTCGTGTTACATTTCGTGACGCGATGCCGCATTCAGCCGTACCGAACGACGCACTTGCCTCCTTATCACTCACGCTGCCGTACGTACCAGCCTCAGGTGAAGCTGCGCTCGATGCCGTCGATGACGAACTGAGCGGCGAGCGCGGCGAGGATGACGCCGAGCAGCCGAGTGATCATCGCCTCCATCCTGTGGCCGAGCAGCCGCATCAGCGGGCCTGCCAGCAGCAGGCAGAGCAGGGTCAGCAGCAGGGTCGCGATGAGAGCGCCGAGCACGATCAGCGATTCCGTCAGCCCCTCGCTGCGCGCCATCAACAGCATGATCGAGGCGATCGAGCCGGGGCCGGCGATCATCGGGATCGCCATCGGAAAGACCGAAATGTCCTCGGGCTCGCGCGCGCTGACCTCCTCGGCGCGGCTCTCGCGGCGCTCGGTCCGCTTCTCGAACACCATGTCGACGGCGATCAGGAAGAGGAGGATGCCGCCGGCGATGCGGAAGGCGGAGAGGGAGATGCCGAGCGCGCGCAGCAGATCCTCGCCGAGCAAGGCGAAGAAGAGCAGGATGCCGGCAGCGATGGCGACCGAGCGGAAGGCCATGACGCGCCGGTGCCGCGCGTCCGCGCCCGCGGTGACGCTGGCGAAGATCGGCGCGCAGCCCGGTGGATCGATCACCACCAGGAAGGTGACGAGCGCGGAGACGAACGTTTCGATCATAGCCCCTCCGGCGCCTTCAGCCCGGCCCGGCCATGCGCCGCGACCAGCGTGTTGCGCAAGAGCATGGCGATGGTCATCGGCCCGACCCCGCCGGGCACCGGCGTGATCGCGCCCGCGACCTCGGCGGCCGAGGCGAAATCGACGTCGCCGACCAATTTGCCGTCGACCCGGTTGATGCCGACGTCGATCACCGTCGCGCCCGGCTTCAGCCAGCCGCCCTCGATCATCGCCGGCCGGCCGGCCGCGGCGACCAGGATGTCGGCGCGGCGGACGACATCCGGCAGGTCGCGGGTCCGGCTGTGCGCGACGGTGACGGTGCAATTCTCCTTGAGCAGCAGCTGCGCCATCGGCTTGCCGACGATGTTGGAGCGGCCGACGACCACCGCTTCCAGCCCGGAAAGGTCCCCGATCCGGTCCTTGAGCAGCATCAGGCAGCCCAAAGGCGTGCAGGGGACGAGACCTGGTTCGCCGACGGCGAGCCGGCCCGCATTCTCGACGTGGAACCCGTCGACATCCTTGGCCGGATCGATGGCGGCGATCACCGCCCTTTCGTCGATCTGCGGCGGCAGCGGCAGCTGGACGAGGATGCCGTCGACACGCTCGTCGGCATTGAGCTGCTTCACCAGGGCGAGCAGCGCCTCTTGCGACATGTCGGCGGGAAGCGCGTGGGCGAAGCTCGCCATCCCGGCCGCCTCGGTCGCCTTGCCCTTGGCGCGGACGTAGACCCGGCTCGCCGCATCCTCGCCGACCAGCACCACGGCCAGGCCCGGCGGCCGGCCCGCCGCCGCGGCGAAGGCCGGCACGGCCGCCGCGACGCGTTCACGAAGGCGTTGCGCATGCGCCTTGCCGTCGATGATCGCGGCGCTCATTCCCCTCAGCCGGCGAGGGCGACGTCGGCCGCGACCCCCGCGAGCAGGATGCGCAGCACGTAGATGAGCAGCAAGATGACGATCGGCGAGAAATCGAGCCCGCCGAAATCGGGCAGGATCTTGCGCACCGGCCGGTAGAGCGGCGCCGTGATCCGATCGAGCGCGTGGAGGAAGGAGCGGACGAAATCGCTGTGCGTGTTGATGACGTTGAACGCGACCAGCCAGGACAGGATCGCCTGGATGATGATGATCCACATCAGCACCTGCAGCAGGACGTCGAGCACAGAGAAGAGAGCGAGAACCATGGTTCCTCCACCGGGGGCTGGCCCGTCATGTAGCGACGGCGATTGAGGCGGGCAATGGCGCCGCTTGACCTGGCGCGGCCGTTGCGGATTAGTGACGGCCATGCTGATCGCCGCCCTCCTCGCCGCCGCCGCGCCCCAGCCCGGCGAGCTCCGCAACTTCGGGGATTGGGCGGTCGGCTGCGACAATGTCCGCGCCTGCCAGGCGGTCGCTCTGCTGCCGGCGGGAGGGTGGGAGGACAGCCTCTCCGTGACCCTGCAGCGCGACGCCGGCCCGGGAGGCGAGCTGATCGCCCAGATCGCCGGCGAGGACGGCCGCGGCGGCCATCTGACCGCCGACGGGCGGCGGCTGGCGGTGCGGCTGATCGCCGCGGGCGGCGGCCTGATCGTCCATCCCGGCGACATGGCGGCGCTGATCGACGCCTTCCGCAATGCGCGGTCGCTGCAGCTGATCGGCGAGACCGGGCTGCCGGTCGGCACGGTCTCGCTCGACGGCGTCTCGGCGGCGTTGCTCTACATGGACGAGCGGCAGGGCAGGCTCGGCACGGTGACCGCCTTGGTGCGGCGGGGGGAGGAGCCCGCGAGCGCCGTCCCCGTCACCGAGCTCCTGCCGGAAATCCGCCTCACACCCGAGGCCGAGGATGCGGGGCAGCACAGCTTCGACGAGGACCGGATCGCGGCGCTCAGGCGTCAGGCGGGCTGCGAAATCGGCGAGGTCGGCGGGCCGGACGAACAGGAAATGATTGCGATCGAGACCGGCAAGACGCTGATCCTGCTCGCCTGCGGCACCGGCGCCTACAATGTCAGCCACATCCCGTTCATCGCCGCGGCGGGCAGCGAGCGGATCGTGCCGGCGCCCTTCGACGCCGGCCGCGATCTCGACGAGCGCGGGCAGGCGGTGCTCGTCAACGCGCAATGGGATTCGAACCGCCGGCTGCTCACCCAATTCTCCCACGGCCGCGGCCTCGGCGATTGCGGGACGAAAAGCGCCTGGGCCTGGGACGGCACCCGCTTCCGCCTCGTCCGCGAAGAGCGGATGGAGGAATGCCGCGGCGCGCGGACCTTTATCCCAACCTGGCGGGCGCGGGTGGCGCGGCCCAATTAGGGCGCGAAGCGGGGCGGTTCGGCCTCGGCGAGGAAGATCGAGAACCACTCCTTGTCGTCGGTCCATTCCTCGACCACGCCCCAGCCGGCCGCGCGCAGCATCAGCCGGGCGTCGCGATGGCCGTATTTGTGGCTGTTCTCGGTGTGGATGGTCTCGCCGGCCATGAACGAGAAGCCGGCGCCCGCGACGGTGAAGGAGACGTCGCGCAGCGCCTCGAGGTGCATCTCGATCCTGCTCATCGCGTCGTTCCAGATCGCGCGGTGGCGGAAGGCCTCGACGGGCACGTCGCCGCCCAGTTCGGCGTTGATCCGGTGGAGGAGGTTGAGGTTGAACGCGGCGGTGACCCCGGCTTCGTCGTCATAGGCGCGCTGAAGCACCGCCACGTCCTTGATCCGATCCATGCCGATCAGCAGCCGAGATCCTTCGCCCAGCGTCTCCTTCATCGCGCGGAGCAGGTCGACCGCGGTGCGCGCCACCAGGTTTCCGATCGTCGAGCCGGGGAAGAAGCCGAGCTTGGGCGCCTCGTCGATCTCGGGCGGGAGATCGAGCCGCCGCATGAAGTCCGCCTCGACCGGATAGACCGGCAGGTCCGGAAACTCGGCCTGCAGGCCGTCGGCGGCCTCGCGCAGGAAATCGCCGCTGATGTCGATCGGCACGTAGGCGCACGGCTTCACCGCGCGCAGCAGGATCGGCGTCTTGGCCGAGGAGCCAGAGCCGAACTCGACCACCGCCTCGCCGGTGCCGAGCATCGCCGCGATCTCGCCGCTATAGCGCTCGAGCAGCGCCGTTTCCGTCCGTGTCGGATAATATTCGGGGAGCTTGGTGATCTCCTCGAACAGCTCCGAGCCGCGGCGATCGTAGAGCCAGCGCGCCGGCACCGCCGGAATCGGCGCGTCGAGACCTGCAACGACATCCGCGCGGAACGCCGGATCCGCCACCAGCACGCGCGGCGCGTCCATCTACAGGTCTTTCGCCAGCCTCAGGCCGGAGAACATCCAGCGCTGATGCGGATAGAAGAAGTTGCGGTAGCTCGCCCGGACGTGGCCGCGCGGGGTGGCGCAGCAGCCGCCCCTGAGCACCATCTGCCCGCACATGAATTTGCCGTTATATTCGCCGACCGCGCCTTCGGCGGGCTTGAAGCCGGGATAGGGAAGGAAGGCGCTGCCGGTCCATTCCCAGACGTCGCCGAACATCTGGCGCAAGCCCGTGCCTTCGGCGGGGCGGGGGCGGGCCGGGCCCGCTTCATCGAGCTGGTTGCCGGACAAGGGGTCGAGATCCTGCGCGGCGGCCTCCCATTCGGCCTCGGTCGGCAGCCGGGCGCCGGCCCAGCGCGCATAAGCGTCGGCCTCGTAATAAGAGATGTGGCAGACCGGCTCGGCGGGATCGAGCGGCCGCACGCCGTCGAGCCCGTAGCGCGACCAGCCGTCGCCGTCGCGCAGCCAGTAGAGCGGCGCCTCGATCCGTTCGGCCTGAACCCAGGCCCAGCCGTCGGCGAGCCAGAGCAGGGGATCGGCATAGCCGCCGGCATGGATGAAGCCGAGCCAGTCGCCGTTGCTCACCGGCCGGTCGGCAAGCGCGTGCGGATGGAGGAAGACGCGGTGCCGCGGCCGCTCGCAATCGAAGGCGAAGCCGGCGCCGTCATCGCCGATCTCGGCGATGCCGTGTGCGCCCTCCAGCCAGCGCAGCGGCGGCGCCGAAGCCGCCGGCCCGCCGGCCTCGGCCTGCCACAGCGCCGGACGCAGCGGATTCTCGGCCAAGGTCGCGGTCAGGTCCATCAGCATCAGCTCCTGATGCTGCTGCTCGTGGTTGAGGCCGAGTTCGATCAGGTCAGCCGGCAGATCGTCGATCGCCGCGAGCAGGGCGGCATCGACGGCGGCGCGATAGGCGCGGATCTCGTCGAGCGAGGGCCGGCTCAGCATGCCGCGGCGGGGCCGCGCATGGCGATCGCCTTCGCCCTCATAATAAGAGTTGAACAGATAGGCCCAGCGTTCGTCATGCGCGCGGTAGCCGGCGACATGGTCGCGCAACAGGAAGGTCTCGAAGAACCAGCTCGTGTGGGCGAGGTGCCATTTGGCCGGCGACGCGTCGGGCATCGGCTGGATGGTGGCGTCGGCATCGGACAGCGGCGCCGCGATGGCGAGGCTCAGCGCCCGCACTTTGCGATAGCGCGCAGCGAGGCTAGCTTCAGGATCGCGCCGGGCCAGTGTCGCCATTCCATGCCTCCCGCCCGCGGGCTATAGCACAACTCCGGCACAAAAGAAGAACGGATGTCAGCGGGTCGCCCCCGGCCGCCAGAGACTATCCCCGCCATGCGCACGCGCCACCCAACGCGCCAGCACGAACAAATGGTCCGAAAGCCGGTTGAGATAGGTCAGCGCCAAGGGGTTGAGCGGGGCCACGACCGCGATCGCCGAGCGCTCGGCCCGTCTCATCACCGCGCGGGCGAGATGGAGCTGGGCCACGCCGCCCGCGCCGGCCGGGAGGATGAAGCTGCGCAGCGGTTCGAGATCCTCGTTCATCCGGTCGATCTCGCGCTCGAGCCGGTCAACCTGCTCGGCCACGATGCGCAAGCTCGTCTCGCTCGGGGCGAAATCCTCGCCCGGCGTGGCGAGATCGGCGCCGAGATCGAACAGCTCGTTCTGGATGCGGGCGAGCATCGCCGCCGCCTCGCCGTCGAGCTGGAGCAAAGCGACGCCGATCGCGCTGTTGCCCTCGTCGACGTCGCCGATCGCGGCGAGGCGCGGATCCGACTTGGCGACGCGCGAGCCGTCGACGAGGCCGGTCTCGCCGGCGTCGCCGGTGCGGGTGTAGATTTTGTTGAGCCGGACCAGGGCCTAGCTGCCCGCGACGACGAGCAAGGCGATGACGAGCAGGATCGCGATGCCCTGGAAGAGGATGCGCTTCTGCATCAGCTCCTGCGAGCGCTGGCCGGTGATGTCCTTGCCCTGCGCCATGCCGATCACGCCTTTGAGCAGGACGAAAAGCGTCGCCAGCGCGGCGAGGACGATGAGGATGATAAGGATCGTCTTGACCATGGCCGCCCTTTACGCCTCGGCCAGCGAATAGCCAGCCGGGAATTCGCCGCGCCGCATCGCTTCGACGAGGGCGGCCGGGTCGGCGCCGTCGCCGCGCAGGGCGGCGAGCGTCGGGGCGTCATGGCGCTTGGCGAGGCGGTCGCCTTTGGCATCGATCAACAAGTCATGGTGATGGTAAGCGGGCGTCGGCAGGCCGAGCAGCGCCTGGAGCAGCCGATGGACGTCGGTCGCGGCATAGAGGTCGCGGCCGCGGACGACGTCGGTGACGCCCTGCGCGGCATCGTCGAGCGTCACCGCGAGATGATAGCTGGCCGGCGCGTCCTTGCGGGCGAGGACGACGTCGCCGAACCGCTCCGGCTCGGCCTGGACTTCGGTGTCGCCGTCCATCCAGTAGAGCGGGCCGGTCCGCGCCGTCGCTTTGGCGAGGTCGAGACGCCAGGCATGCGGCCGGTCGGTCCGCGCCGCGCCCCGGCATGTCCCCGGATAGACCGGCCCGGCCGGGCCTTGCGGCGCCGAGGCGCTGGCGGCGATCTCGGCGGCGATCTCCGCACGGGTGCAGGTACAGGGATAGACCAGGCCCTCGCCCTTCAGCCGGTCGAGCGCTTCGGCGTAGAGCGGCAGCCGCTCGGACTGGTAGAGCAGCTCCCCGTCCCACTCGAAGCCGAGCCAGAGCAGATCCTCGAAGATGCCGTCGACGAATTCGGGCCGCGTCCGGCCGGGATCGATATCCTCGATTCGGAGCAGGAAGGTGCCGCCGCGCCGGCGCGCGAAATCGTGCGCCAGCAGCGCCGAATAAGCGTGGCCGAGATGCAACCGTCCGGTCGGACTCGGCGCGAAGCGGGTGACGGCGTGCATAAGGCGCTTGACCGCGAGTCGCCGACTATGGTGTCATGAGGCCGTCACGCAAAATGGCGACGGCGTGACGGGACAGGAGAGACGGCCGGAAAGCCCAGTCTCCCGGTTCTGGGTGCGACAGGCTTGGGGGCGGCGTTTTTCGGAGGTTCTTTCGAAAAACGGGAGCGATTTGGCCTTGTACCATCCCGACCTTCTCCGTCATCCCGAAGGCTGTCCCGCGCTCGTCCTCAACGCGGACTATACGCCGCTCAGCTATTATCCGCTCAGCCTGTGGCCGTGGCAGACCGCCGTCAAGGCGGTCTTTTTGGAACGGGTCGACATCGTCGCCGCCTATGAGCGCGAGGTGCACAGCCCGAGCCGCGCCATGAAGCTGCCGAGCGTGATCGCGCTCAGGCAATATGTGCGCCCCAGCGAGCATCCGGCCTTCACCCGGTTCAACCTGTTCCTGCGCGACCGCTTCTGCTGCCAATATTGCGGCGACCCACGGGAATTGACCTTTGACCATGTCCTGCCGCGCGCCCAGGGCGGCCGCACGACCTGGGAGAACGTCGCCACCGCCTGCGCGCCCTGCAACCTCAAGAAGGGCGGCCGCACCCCGGGCCAGGCGCACATGTACATCCGCCGCCGCCCGTTCCGCCCGACCAGCTGGCAGCTGCAGGAGCACGGCCGGAGCTTCCCGCCCAATTACCTGCACGAGAGCTGGCGCGACTATCTCTACTGGGACATCGAGCTGGAAGCCTAGCTCACCGGTTGATCCAGTGCCGCCAGTAGAACCAGGCGAACACACCAAGCCCGGTAACGACGCAGAAGGCGGCGATCCCCCAGAAGGACAAGGGCGAGTGCGCATAGGGGATGCCCTCGACGTTCATCCCCAGGAGGCCGGTGATGAAGGTCAAAGGCAGGAAGATGAAGGCGACGATCGCGATGTAGAGCGCGCGCTGATCGACCTGCTCGGCACGCAAATCGGTGATCTGCTCGTGAAGCAAGGCGGCGCGCTCGCGCACCGCCTCCAATTCCTCGGCCATGCGGGCGAAGCGATCGGCGGCCTCGACGATGTGCAGCCGGTCCTCCTCCGCGAGCCACTCGAAGCCGAGACCGGGCAGAGTCTGCAAGGCGTCGCGATCGGGTGCGACGAAGCGGCGGAAGCTGATCGCCTCCGAACGGACCGCGGTGATTGCGCGTCGGAGCCGGTAGAGATGCGCCGATTCGAGGTCGCTTTCGACGTCGTCGAGCGTGTCGCCCAAAGCGGCGACTTCGGGATCGAGCTGGGTGCTGATCGCCCAGGCATAAGCGGCGACGAGATCGCCCGAATCATGGATGCGGCCCGCCTCCATCTTCGCCCGCACGGTTGCGGTGGCGGGCATGGAGTGGCGGCTCACGCTCACCACGCGACTGTCCCGGATCCACAGGCGGATCGAGACCAGCCGGTCGGCCTCGCCCGGCGGACAGTCGCCGAGGCCGCGCAGGTTTAGGATCGCGCCATGCTCGACCGCGTCGCAGCGGGGCCTCGTCTCGGTCGCGACCAAAGCGCTGGCGGCGACCTCCGGTATGGCGCCGTCGCTCTTGTGGACCGCCGCGGCAAGATCGTCCTGCCCCTCGACATGGACCCAGACGAAGCCCGAGCCCGAATAAGCGGCGGCCTCGTCTTCGCTCAACAGACGGACCGGTCCGTCCCCGGCGACGAGCGCGGTGATCAATCCAGGTCCGCCAGGAAGGCGCGTACCGCCGGGGCGACATCGTCGCGGGCGAGCGCGAGCGCGAGATTGGCGATGACGAAGCCGGTCTTGTCGCCGCAATCGTGGCGGTCGCCGTCGAAGGTAAGGCCGTGGAAGGGCTGCTCCCCGATCAGCGCTGCCATGCCGTCGGTGAGCTGGATCTCGCCGCCGGCGCCTTTGCCGAGCGTGCCGAGGACAGCCATGATCTCGGGCTGGAGGATGTAGCGGCCGACCACGCCGAGGGTGGAGGGCGCGTCCTCGGGCTTGGGCTTTTCGACCAGCCCCTTCACCTCGGTCAGCCGGCCGTCCTGGGCGCCCGGTGTGATGATGCCGTAGCTGGCGGTCCGGGCTCGCGGCACGTCCTGGGCGCAGACGATGTTGCCGCCGACCCTGTCGTAGGCAGCGACCATCTGGGCGAGACAGCCGGGCCTGCCGACCATCAGATCGTCGGGGAGAAGCACCGCGAAGGGCTCGTCGCCGACGATCTCGCGCGCGCACCAGACCGCGTGGCCCAGGCCTAAAGGCTGCTGCTGCCGCACCGAGACGATCGCTCCGGGCGGGAAGCGGGTCGAATCCAAGGCGTCGAGCGATTTGCCGCGCGCCTGCATGGTCGCTTCGAGCTCGTAGGCGATGTCGAAATGGTCTTCGAGCGCGCCCTTGCCGCGGCCGGTGACGAAGATCATCTGTTCGATGCCGGCCTCGCGCGCTTCCTCGACCGCATATTGGATGAGCGGCCGATCGACGACGGTCAGCATCTCCTTCGGGATCGCCTTGGTGGCGGGAAGGAAGCGGGTGCCGAGGCCCGCGACGGGAAAGACGGCCTTGCGGACAGTCTTCATTCGCGACCCTCGGGGGCATCCGGCGGGACGTCGCCCGGAGGCAGGTCGAAGCGGTCGTCCTCGCGTTCCTCGGAGCGGCGCAGCAACTCGTCGACGCGCTCGGGCCGGGCGATCGGCGGCGGGGTCAGCATCTCGTCGGTGGTCAGCGGCCGGCTCGCCATGGCCGGCGGGGGCGGCGGGTTCTCGCCGGGCGGCAGCTGCAGCGGTTCGCGCAGGCCACAGGCCCCGAGCGCAAGCGCGAGGAGGGCGATCGCCGGTCTCATTCGGTCATTCCCAGCACTTTCTTCGCCGCCTCGATCCGCTTCTTCACCTGCGCCGGCGCGGTGCCGCCGTAACTGGTCCGGCTCTTAACCGATGCGTCGGGCGAAAGCACAGTGAAAACACCGGCTTCGATCCGCGGGTCAACGCCTTTCAGGGCCTCGAGCGGCAGCGCCCAGAGCTTGACGCCGCGCTCGTCCGCCAGCCGCACCACGCGGCCGGTGATGTGGTGCGCCTCGCGGAACGGCATGCCCGCCTCGCGCACCAGCCAGTCGGCGAGGTCGGTCGCGGTGGCGTGTCCCGTTTCGGCGGCGGCCCGCATGCGCGCGATATCGAAGGTGGCGGTCTCGACCATGCCCGCCATGGCGGCGAGCGACAGGCCGAGCAGATCGTGCGCCTCGAACACCGGCTCCTTGTCGTCCTGCATGTCCTTAGAATAAGCCAGCGGCAGGCCCTTCATCACCGTGACCAGGGCGACCATCGCCCCGGCGATGCGCCCGGCATGGCCGCGGACCAGCTCGGCGGCGTCGGGATTGCGCTTCTGCGGCATGATCGACGAGCCGGTGGAGAAAGCGTCGGACAGAGTGACGAAGCCGAGCATCTGGCTCGCCCACAACACGATCTCCTCGGCAAGACGCGAGAGATGGAGCGCTGACTGGGCCGCGGCCATCAGATAATCGAGCGCGAAATCGCGGTCCGAGACGCTGTCCAGCGAATTGGCGGTCGGCCGGTCGAAGCCCAAGGCGAGCGCGGTCGCGTCGCGATCGATCGGAAAGCCGGTGCCGGCCAGAGCGGCGGCGCCCAGCGGGCATTCGTTGAGCCGCGCCCGCGCGTCCGCGAAGCGCGAGCGGTCGCGGCGCAGCATCTCGTAATAGGCCATGAGATGGTGGCCCAGCGTCACCGGCTGGGCGGATTGGAGGTGGGTGAAGCCCGGCATCACGCTGGCGAGATGCTCCTCGGCGCGGGCCACCAAAGCGCGCTGCAGAGCGGCGAGGCCCTCGTCGGCGGCGTCGATCGCGTCGCGGACCCAGAGCCGCAAGTCGGTCGCGACCTGATCGTTGCGCGAGCGCGCAGTATGCAGGCGCCCCGCGGCCGGGCCAATCAATTCGGCGAGGCGGTGCTCGACATGCATGTGGATGTCCTCGAGCGACGGGTCCTCGGCCACGCCGGCCGCGCCATATTCGTCCTCGATGCGGTCGAGCCCCTCCTCGATCGCGTCGGCATCCTCCTGGGCGACGATGCCTTGCGCGGCGAGCATCGCGATGTGGACACGGCTCGCCTCGATATCCTGCCGCCAGAGCCGCTTGTCGAAGCCGATCGAGGCATTTATCTCGCGCATGACCGCCGAGGGCCCCTCGGCGAACCGCCCGCCCCACATGGCATTGGAGTGCTGATCCTTGCGGCTCGGAATCGCCTGTCTCCCCGGCCTCCTAATGGCCCTCGCGCTGGCCGGATGCGATAGGCAAAAGGGGCAAGCGCCGCAAGGCGGCGCACCGGCGGCTCCCGGTGCGCCGGCTGCGGCCAATGCCGCCGCCCCGGCGCAGCGCTACCCGACCGGACGGCTCGACCGCAGCCACGCCGGCACGCCTGCGCCCGCCGTCGCGTTCGAAGACCCGCAGGGACGCCCCGTGAACCTCTCGGTGTTCCGCGGCCGGCCGCTGCTGGTCAATTTGTGGGCGACCTGGTGCGGGCCCTGCGTCGTCGAGATGCCGTCGCTCGACCGGCTCGCGGCGCGCGAGGGCGAAGCTCTGCAGGTGGTCGCGATCAGCCAGGACGCGGCCGGGCGGCAGAAGGTGAGCGACTTCTTCGCGGCGCGCGACTTCGACCGGCTCGAACCTTATCTCGACGGCGCGATGGACCTGATGGTCGCGCTCCGCCTCGACACCTTGCCGACCACCATCCTCTTCGACGCCGAAGGAAACGAGGTGTGGCGGATGACCGGCATGGCCGAATGGGGCGACGAACGGACGCTCCGCCTTCTCCGCGAGGCCGGCGGCACCTGAGCCGGCAGCTTCGGATCAGAGCAGCACCAGGTCGACCTTCGCCGCGGCCCGGGTTCGGGCGCAGGCTTCGAAGCCGTTGCGCGACCCGGTCGCGTTCGTATTTCCCTCGCACGTCCCGAACACCGTCCCGGCCGATTCGATTCCCGTGACAATGCCGGTGTGGATCCAGTCGGCGGCATTGGTCGCGCTTGGCACAAGGAAGATGCTGCCCGGCGGGGCGGCGGCGGGCGACTTCCGCTTGACGAACTTGCTCTTGCGCTTCGCCTCGTTGGCGATCGCGTCGCAACTGAAAGTGTAGGTGACCGGCGCCGCGTGGCCGTGGGCCTTCGCCGCCGCGGCGACGACGTAGCTGACGAACCCGGCGCACCAGAGATAATCCGGCCCGTCGAGGCCGCGCATGTAAAGGCGAACCCACGGACCCGAATTGGCCTTTCCGACTTCGATCGGATGCTCCTGGACGTGCTGACGGGCGACCGCGACCACAGTGTCCCCGAGTGTGCCGGCCGGCGCCACCGGCTGAACCGCCCGGAGCAGCGGCTGGGCGAGCCGGTCGAGCAGCGCCTGGTTCACCTGGGTGACGGTCGGGATCCCCTCGCGGCTGCAATATTTGTCCAGGCCGGTCTGGGTCCCCGGCCCATAATCGCGGTCGATTGCGACATTGATGCCGTTGATGCAGAGCAGCTCCTGCACCAGCCGCGCGGGCGCGCTCTTCCCTCGCCCGACCGGCCCCGACAGGAGCAGCGCGGCCTTGAGGCGCGGATCGCTGCACGCCGAAGATACAAGAAGAGCCATGATTTCCCACCCTTTCGATAGATTCGCCGGCAAGAAGAAGCGCTGATAATATCAAAGAGTCAAGATGTTCGAAAGTCGTCCCGCAGGCAGCCGCCCGTATTTCGGAAATACTTTATCAATAGACGGGACGGCGGACGCGGAGCAACCGCCCATCTATCGCCGCTAGACCCGCGCCGATCAGCACCATGCCGGCGAAATGGCGAGGCTCGAGGCTCTCGTCCAGGATCAGCGCGCCGAGCAATATCGCGGTGACCGGGATTAGGAAGGTGACGAGCAGCGAGTTGGTCGCGCCCGCGGAGGCCAACAGCTTGAAGTAGAGGATGTAGGCGAGGCTGGTGCAGAACAGGGCCAACGCGACCAGTGCGATCCAGGCCTCGGCGGAAGGCGCCGGCGACAGCCCGGGCGGCTCGAAGATCAGCACCAGCGGCAGCATGACGAGCGCGGCGGCGGTGAGCTGGCCGGTCGACACCGCGGCCGGCGAGACGCCCATCGCCCGGAAGCGGCGCGCCCAGACGCCGGCCAGCGCGTAACAGAGGGTCGAGAACAGGCAGGCGAGCTGGGCGAGCGCGCTCGTCCCGATCTGCCCGAGCAGATCGCCGCCGATCATCACCGCGACGCCGGCGAAGCCGAGCAGGACTCCGGCGACCTTGGCCGGAGTCGCCCTTTCGTCGGCGGTGAAGAGATGGGCGACGACGACGCCCCAGATCGGCGTCGTCGCGTTGAGGATCGAGGCGAGGCCGCCGGTAATCTCCTTCTGCGCCCAGGCGAACAGGACGAAGGGGACGACGTTGTTGAGCAGCGCCAGCACCAGCAAGGCCGACGCCGCGCCGGGCGGCAGCTTTATGCGCTCGCGCCGCACCAGCAGCCAGGCCCACAGGAAAGCGGCGGCGATGGCGACGCGGATCAGCACGAGGGTAAGCGGCGCGACCGTGCCGATCGCGATCTCGATGAAGAAAAAGGAGCCGCCCCACAGCACCGACAGGACGAGCAGGATCGCCCAGTCCCGTCCGCTCATCGCTCCCGCCTGCGTCGCCATGGCGCCGCTATAGCCAGATGAGGCCCGGCCGCATCGCGAAACATGCGCTCAAACCGATAAGCGCCGCTTATGCCTCGAGGGCCTAGTCCCGAAGCAGCTCGTTGATCCCAGTCTTCGACCGGGTCTTTGCGTCGACTCGCTTGACGATCACCGCGCAGGCAAGGCCGGGGCCGCCGTCCTTGCCGGGCAGCGTGCCGGGCACGACCACCGCATAAGCCGGGACGCGGCCGTAGATCACTTCGCCGCTCGCCCGGTCGACGATCTTGGTCGAGGCGCCGATGAAGACGCCCATCGAGATCACCGCGCCCTGCTCGACGACGACGCCCTCGGCCACTTCGGAGCGGGCGCCGATGAAGCAATCGTCCTCGACGATCACCGGCCCGGCCTGCAACGGCTCGAGCACGCCGCCGATGCCGGTGCCGCCGGAAATGTGGACGTTGCGGCCGATCTGGGCGCAGCTCCCCACCGTCGCCCAGGTGTCGATCATCGTCCCCTCGCCGACATGGGCGCCGATATTGACGAAGCTCGGCATAAGCACCGCATTCCTGCCGATATAGGCGCCGCGGCGGACTATCGAGCCCGGCACCGCGCGGAAGCCGGCCCGCTCGAACTCGGGCGCGCCCCAGCCGAGGAACTTGCTCGGGACCTTGTCCCACCACATCGCGCCGCCCGGCCCGCCGGAGATGGCCGCCATCGGATTGAGCCGGAAGGAGAGCAGCACCGCCTTCTTGAGCCACTGGTTGACCGTCCAGCCGTCCGCGCCTTTCTCGGCGACCCGCGCCTCGCCGGCGTCGAGCAGCCGAATCGCGCTGTCGACCGAGTCGCGCACCTCGCCCCGCGTCGCCACGCCGAGGCTGTCGCGCGCGTCCCAGGCGGCGTCGATCGCGCGCTGCAGATCCGCCGTCATGCCACTTCCTCCCCCAGGACTTCATTGAGCCAGCCGGCGATGTCGCCGGCCCTATAGTCGACATAATCGGGTTCGGCGAGCGGGCCCTGCTCGGAGCCGTTGTCGACCCACAAGGTGGCCATGCCGATCGCCTTGGCCGGCGCGAGGTTGCGGGCCATGTCGTCGGCGAACAGGGCGCGCGCGGGATCGATGCCGTGCCGCGCGCAGATCGCGGCATAGCCGGACGGATCGGGCTTGGGCACATAGGCCATGGCGTGGATGTCGTGCAGGCCGTCGAACGCGTTGGCGAGGCCGAGCCGATCGAGCACGCGCCGCGCATAATCCTCGCTGGCATTGGTGAAGACGAACTTGCGCCCCGGCAGCCGGTCGAGCGCCGCCACCAGGGCAGGATCGGCCGCCAGCCGCGCGAGATCGATGTCGTGGACGAAATCGAGGAAGTCGTGCGGATCGACGCCGTGCGACGCCATCAGCCCGGCCAGAGTCGTGCCATGGGCATGGAAATAGCCCTTCTGCACCCGCCGCGCCTCGGCCGCGCCAACGCCGAGCAAGCGCTGGATATAGGCGCTCATGCGGACGTCGATCAGCTCGAACAGGTTGCAGCTGTGCGGATAGAGGCTGTTGTCGAGATCGAAGATCCAGCTTTCGACGTGGGCGAGGTCGGCGCGCATGGCTTCGCCCCTAACTTCCTTTCACATGGTCGTCACCCCGGCGAAGACCGGGGTCCCGTGGAGACCGCCGCGACCTCTCGTCCGGAGATCCCGGCCTTCGCCGGAATGACGGTCAATTGTCGAAGCGCTGCGGGGTCAGGATCAGGACGCGCAGGTCGCGGTCCGGCCGCCAGTTGCGGCGGCGCATCTCGAACTGGGTGGGGCCGATCCGCCGCACGCCCTCGCCGCAGAAGCTGACCAGGTTGCGCGGATCGCCCTTGTCGACGATGAGCCGGAACTCGCCGATCGGCGCGCGCCAGTTGCCGCCGGTGGTCAGGATATAGCTGAGCCAGGTGTCGGTGACGGTGGCGTTCTCGGTGCCGGTGCGCGCCCGCAGGCGGTCGACCGCCGCGAGGAAGGCGGCATCGACGCAGTAGCGGCCGATCATCTCGCGCGCCGCCTCGGAGTCGCGAAGATCGGGGATGGTCAGGATCGAGGTCACCGAGCCGCCGGCGCCCGGCGTGTAGCGATGCGCGACGGCGAGATCGCGGCCGGCCGGGAAAACCTGCTCCCAATGCCAGGTCTCCCTGACCGTCCAGGCCGGGGTGATCTGCCGCTCGCCGGTGGCGAAATCGTTCGGCTCGATCAGGCCGAGCGCGGCCAGCCGCTCCTGCTCCGCGCGCGGCAGACGGGCGATGGCGTCGCGGAGCGAGCCCGTGCTCTCGTCGTCCGGCGGCGCGACCGGGATGTTGAGCCGGGCCAGCAAGCCGGTCTGATCGACGCCGCGGGCGAACGCCTTGCGCTCGACCGCCATGCGCACCGGACTGCCATCGACAATGGTATGGAAGTCGCTCGGCCAGGCGCTGTCGCTTTCCCCTTCGGCGAGCAGGTCGCGGTCGGGCATCGGGAAGGCCACGGTGGTGCGCACGTCTCGGGCCGAGCGGTTGCGGAAGACGTAGCGGACCCGGATCTGCGCGGCGGAGACGTAGAGATCCTCCGACACCATATCGATCTCGCCGCTCTGCTTGAGCACCAGCCCGCCCGCGGCCATCTCGGCGGTGCTGTCGTTGGCGAGCGCCGCGGCCGCCGCCAGCAGCAGCGCGGAAGCGATCGGCACTCCGCGGATCAGCCTCATCCGCCCCCTTCCCTCGCGCTAGACCGTGAAGCTCTCGCCGCAGCCGCAGGCGCCCTTGGCGTTGGGGTTGGCGAAGATGAAGCCGGCGGCGAAATCGTCCTCGACCCAGTCCATCGTTGAGCCGACCAGATAGAGGACCGAGGCGCCGTCGATGTAGAACGGGCCGGCCGGGGTCTCGATCTTCTCGTCGAACCTGGCTTCCTCGCTCACATAATCGACCGAATAGGCAAGGCCCGAGCAGCCGCGCCGCGGCGTCGACAGCTTGACGCCGATCGTCCCTTCGGGCGCGCGCGCCATCAAGGCGGCGATGCGGGCCTCGGCGGCGGCGGTGAGGGTGACCGCGGCGGGCCGGGTCCGGATTTTGGTTTCTGCACTCATCACAGCATTCCCAGCTCTAGTCTCGCTTCGTCCGACATCTTCTGCGGGTCCCAGGGCGGATCCCAGACCAGCTCCACTTCCGCGTCGCCGATGCCCGGAACGGCGCCGACGCGCAGCTCGACCTCGCCCGGCATCGATTCGGCGACCGGGCAGTGCGGCGTGGTCAGCGTCATCTTCACCCTGGCATGATTTTCAGGGGTGATCTCCACGTCGTAGATCAGGCCGAGATCGTAGATGTTGACCGGAATTTCGGGGTCGTAAATCTCCTTGAGCGCCTCGATCACCGCCTCGTAGAGATCGCCGCCCGCCTCCGCCGCGACCGGCTCGGCCGGCTTCTGCGACAGGAAGCCTTCGAGATAGTCGCGCTTGCGCTCGAACGTGTCGCGGACGTCGCCGACTCGCGCCTTGGGCGGCGGGCTCACGCCCTCCACCTCTTCGGTCTCGATCCTGCGCTCCTCGTTCACCCGAAGATCCTCGTCACCCGCTCGATGCCGCGCACCAGGGCTTCGACATCCTGCCTACCATTATAGACCCCGAAGCTCGCCCGCGCGGTCGCGTCCACCCCGAGCGCGGCCATCAGCGGCTGGGCGCAATGATGCCCGGCCCGGATCGCCACCCGGCTCTCGTCCAATATGGTGCCGACGTCGTGCGGATGCACCCCCTCGACGGCGAAGGAGACGATGCCGGCGCTGTCTTCCGGCCCGAACAGCCGGACCGAGTTGAGCGCCGACAGCGCGTCGCGCGCGTCGCGGACCAAGGCCGCCTCGTGCGCGGCGATCGCATCGAGGCCGATGCCGTCGACATAGTCGATCGCGGCGTGGAGGCCGATCACGCCGACGACGTGCGGCGTTCCCGCCTCGAAGCGGGCCGGCGGCGGCGCATAGGTGGTGCGCTCGAATGTGACCTTGTCGATCATCGCTCCGCCGCCCTCCCAGGGCGGCATCGCGTCCAGTATCTCGCCGCGCGCCCAGAGCACGCCGATGCCGGTCGGGCCGTAGAGCTTGTGGCCCGAGAAGACGTAGAAGTCGCAGTCGAGGGCGGCGACGTCGACCGGCATGCGCGGCACCGCCTGGCAGCCGTCGAGCAGCAGCCTGGCGCCCACCTTATGGGCGATGTCCGCCGCGCGCCGCGCGTCGAGCACCGAGCCGAGCACGTTGGAGACATGGGCGAGCGCGACCAGCTTGTGCTCGGGCCGGATCATCGCGGCCATAATGTCGAGATCGATGCGGTGGTCCGCGGTCAGCGGCACGACGTCGATCTGCGCGCCGGTCATCTGCCACGGCACGATGTTGGAATGATGCTCGAGCGTCGAGAGCAGGATGCGGTCGCCGGGCTTCAGATTGTCCCGGCCCCAGCTCTGCGCGACCAGGTTGATCCCCTCGGTCGCGCCGCGGACGAACACCACCTCCTCGGGGGCCGCCGCGCCGATGAAGCGGGCGACGCGCCGCCGCGACGCTTCGAACGCCACCGTCATGTCCGCCGAGCGCTGGTAGACGCCGCGATGGACGGTGGCATAGGTCTCGGCATAGCCGCGCATGATCGCGTCGATCACCGGCAGCGGCTTCTGGGCCGTGGCGGCGCTGTCGAGATAGGCCCAACCCTCGGGAATCGCCGGGAAGTCGGCGAGCCAGTCGAGCGGACGGGTGGAGATCGCGTCCATCAGGCAAACCAGCCTTCCGCGTCGGCGTAGAAGGCCTCGCGGACGTCCTTCTCGCCGATCCGGTCGAGCGCGTCGGCGACGAAGGCGCGGGTCAAGAGGCCCTGCGCTTCCTCGGGCGAAATGCCGCGGCTCTCCAGATAGAAGAGCGCGGCGCGGTCGAGCTCGCCGACGGTGGCGCCGTGGGCGCATTTGACGTCGTCGGCGAAGATTTCGAGCTCGGGCTTGGCGTTGATCACTGCCGAGCGGGCGAGCAGCAGCCCCTTCAGCGACTGCTCGCCATCGGTTTTCTGCGCGCCGCGCGCCACCTCGACCCGGGCCGCGACCGAGCAGGCCGCGTGATCGTCGGCGACCGAGCGCCAGACCTGGCGGCTGGTGCCCGAGGGGACGAGGTGACGGATGACGAGATTGGCGTCATGGCGCTGGCGGTCGCGGGCGAGCAGGGCACCGGCGGCCTCGGCATAGGCGCCCTCGCCAATCAGGTCGACCTCGCCGTCGAGCCGGGTGTCGCGGCCGCCGGCGGCGAGCGTCGCGCCGATGAAGCTGGCGCCCTCGCCGAGCCGCGCATGGTCGGTCAGGCTGACGAAACCGAGAGGCCCGACCACGCGCCGATTGAGCATCAGCCGCGCGCCTTTGCCAAGCGTCACGTCGGTGATCCGGTTGGTCCAGCCTTCGCCGATGTAGGTTTCGACGATCGAGGCCTGGGCGTCGTCGTCGAGCGCGATCTCGGCGGCGAGATGGTCGGCGGCGCCGGTCGAGACATGGACGATCTGGACGAGGCCCGCGGGCGCGTGGTCGCGGCCGAGCCTGAGCGTCCAGCCCGAGCGTCCGACAAGGCGGCCGAGCGGGTGGGCGGTCTCGACGGAGACCGGGCCGATTTCCACTGGTCCCAAGCGGCTGCGGCTTTGGTCGAGCCGGCCATCGACGAAGAGCAGGCGCGGCCCTTCATGCTTGCAGTCGAGCCAGGGCAGCTCGGCCGGCACGTCTCCCGTCGGCGCGCGCTCTACCAGCGCGGGGAGCGTCGAAAGGTCGCTCCAGCGCCAGCCTTCCTCGCGGTTGGAAGGGAGGGTGAGCAGGGTCACGCCGCCATCGCTCCATAGCCTTCGCGCTCGAGCTCCTGGGCCAGCTCGGGTCCGCCCGAGCGGACGATGCGCCCGCCGGCCAGCACATGGACGAAATCGGGCGCGACGATGTCGAGCAGGCGCTGATAATGGGTGATCAGCAGCACCGCCCGATCGGGCTTGCGCAGGATCCGGTTGATGCCCTCGCCGACGACACGCAGCGCGTCGATGTCGAGCCCGGAATCGGTCTCGTCGAGAATGGCGAGGCGGGGATCGATGATCCCCATCTGAACCATCTCGTTGCGCTTCTTCTCGCCGCCGGAGAAGCCGACGTTCACCGCCCGCTTCATCATGTCGAAGTCGAGCCCGAGCGCATCGGCCTGCTCGCGCGCGACGCGCAGGAACTCGCCAGCGCTAAGCTCCGGCTCGCCGCGCGCGCGGCGCTGGGCGTTCAAGGCGGTGCGCAGGAACTGGACGTTGGAGACGCCGGGAATCTCGACCGGATATTGGAAGCCCAAAAACATGCCGTGCGCGGCCCGCTCGTGCGGCTCGAGCGCGAGCAGATCGATCGCGTCCGTTCCCCGGCGAAGGCCGGGGTCCAGGATCGGCGCGGCGCGCCGATGCGACGCTGCCGCGCCGCCATTTTCAGAAGGGGCTGGACCCCGGCCTTCGCCGCGGAACGGCGGAGTGAAGGTCACCGAGCCTTCCGTCACCTCATAGCCGGGCCGGCCGGCGAGCACATAGGCCAGCGTCGACTTGCCCGAGCCGTTCGGCCCCATGACCGCATGGATCTCGCCGGGGTTCAGCGCGAGGCTGATTCCCTTGAGGATCGGCTTGCCGTCGACGGTGGCGTGGAGGTTGTCGATCTTGAGCATCAAATCCCCGTCACTCCAGCGAAAGCTGGAATCTCGTCGTTCTTAAAGGAAGTGAGATCCCAGCTTTCGCTGGGATGACGATAAGGGCTCATCCGACGCTCCCTTCCAGGCTGATCCCCAAGAGCTTCTGAGCCTCGACCGCGAACTCCATCGGCAGCTGCTTCAGAACCTCACGGGCGAAGCCGTTGACGATGAGGGCGACGGCGTCTTCGGCGGAGAGGCCGCGGCTCATCGCGTAGAAGAGCTGGTCGTCCGAGATCTTCGATGTCGTCGCCTCATGCTCGATCTGGGCGGTGGGGTTGCGGACCTCGATATAGGGCACGGTGTGGGCGCCGCATTCGGAGCCGAGCAGCAGCGAATCGCACTGGGTGAAGTTGCGGACGTTCTCGGCGCCGCCGTTGACGCGGACCAGGCCGCGATAGGTGTTGCTCGATTTGCCGGCGCTGATCCCCTTGGAGACGATGGTCGATCGGCTGTTCGCGCCGATGTGGATCATCTTGGTGCCGGTATCGGCCTGCTGGCGGTTGTTGGTCAGCGCGACCGAATAGAATTCGCCGACGCTGGATTCGCCCTTCAGGATGCAGGAGGGATATTTCCAAGTGATCGCCGAGCCCGTCTCGACCTGGGTCCACGACACTTTCGAGCGGTCGCCGGCGCACATCGCCCGCTTGGTGACGAAATTGTAAATGCCGCCCTTGCCCTCGGCGTCGCCCGGATACCAGTTCTGGACAGTGCTGTACTTAACTTCTGCATCTTCGTGCACATAGAGCTCCACGACGGCGGCGTGGAGCTGGTTCTCGTCGCGCATCGGCGCGGTGCAGCCTTCGAGATAGGAAACGTAGCTGCCTTTGTCGGCGACGATGAGGGTGCGCTCGAATTGCCCCGTATTCTCGGCGTTGATCCGGAAATAGGTGGAAAGCTCCATCGGGCAGCGCACCCCCTCGGGCACGTAGACGAAGGTGCCGTCGGAAAAGACCGCGCTGTTCAGGCAGGCGAAGTAATTGTCGCGCTGGGGGACCACCGAGCCGAGATATTTGCGGACGAGATCCGGATATTCACGGATCGCTTCGGAGATGGAGAGGAAGATGACGCCCGCGCGGAGCAGCTCGGCGCGGAAGGTGGTGGCGACCGAGACGCTGTCGAACACCGCGTCGACCGCCACTTTGCGCGCGCCTTCGACGCCGGCCAGCACCTTCTGCTCCTCGATCGGGATGCCGAGCTTTTCGTAGACGCGCAGGATCTCGGGATCGACCTCGTCGAGGCTGCCGAGTTTCGGCTTCGCCTTGGGCTCGGCGTAATAATAAGCGTCCTGGAAATCGATCTCCGGGATATCGAGCTTGGCCCAGCTCACCTCCGTCATGGTCAGCCAGGCGCGATAGGCCTTGAGCCGCCATTCGAGCATCCACTCGGGTTCGCCCTTCTTGGCCGAGATGAAGCGGACCGTGTCCTCGCTGAGGCCCTTGGGCGCGAAATCCTGCTCGATGTCGGAGGTGAAGCCCCATTCGTAGGTCGAGGCGCGGTCGACGGCGTCCTGCGCTTCCTGATTGCGGACGTTGAGGTCTTCGGCGCTCATGCCTTCACCTCCGCGAGGCTGGAGAGGCTGACATTCTGCAGCGCTCCGCGGACGGCGCCGTTGACCACGCTCATATGGGGACGGACCTGGCAGGCGCCTTCGAGCGCGCATTCGTGACGCTCGGAATCGACGCAGGTCGTCATCAGGATCGGCCCTTCGACCGCCTCGACGATGTCCGCGAGGCTGATCTCCGGCGCCTCGCGGGCGAGGCGGAAGCCGCCGCCGGTGCCGCGCGCGGTCTCAAGCAGGCCCGCCGCGGCGAGCCGGCCGGTCAGCTTCTGAGCAGTCGGCAGCGGCACGCCGGTCTCCGCGGCGAGCAAGGTCGCGCTGAGCCGCGCTCCCCCCGGATGGCGGGCGGCGGCGGCCATCATCACGACCGCATAATCGGCAAGAGAGGTGAGTCTCACGGCTTCCAATCGGACTGATTCGTTCCGATTGCGATGTGGTCCGCTCGGAGAGGGAAATCAAGCCATTCGTCATCCCCGACGCACGCCGGGATCTCAGGACGAGAGGTCACGGCTGTCTCCACGAGACCCCGTCCTCCGCCGGGGTGACGGGATGGGGCAAGCCTGCCATAGCCCGCCAGGATGGCGCTCTACCCTCTCGTGCGGCCGCTCGCCTTCGCGCTCGACGCGGAGCGGGCGCATCGGCTCACGATCCTGGCGCTCAGGCTGCTGCCGGCGGGGCTGCCGGCGAAACCCGATCCGATGCTGGCGGTAAACGTCGCGGGCCTCGATTTTCCCAATCCGGTCGGGCTCGCCGCCGGCTTCGACAAGGACGCCGAAGCCTACCGGCAGATGCTCGGCTTCGGCTTCGGGTTCGTCGAGATCGGCACGGTCACCCCCCGGGCCCAGGCAGGGAACGACAAGCCGCGCCTGTTCCGGCTCGCCGGGGACCGGGCGGTGATCAACCGGATGGGGTTCAACAATCGGGGGCAGGCGTCGGCGCTGGCGCGGCTCGAAAAGCGCGATCGGACGCAAGGGACGGTCGGCGTCAATATCGGCGCGAACAAAGACAGCGTCGACCGGATCGCCGATTATGCCGAGGGGGCGCGGGCGATGGGGGGCGCCGCCGATTATCTCACCGTCAACATCTCCTCGCCCAATACGCCGGGGTTGCGCGCGCTTCAGGACCGAGGGGCGCTCGACGAACTGCTCGCCGCGGTGGTCGAGGCGCGCGGCGAGGGGCCGCCGATTTTCCTGAAGGTCGCGCCCGACCTCGAGCGGCGCGAAATCGACGACGTGGCGAAAGCATCCATCGACCATCGCATCGACGCGCTGATCGTCGCCAATACCACGATCGCCCGGCCGCCGCTGCGATCGCGGCACCGCGACGAGGCCGGCGGTCTCTCCGGCGCGCCGCTCAAGGCGATGGCGCTCGAGCGGCTGCGCGATTTCAGGGCGGCGACGGGTGGGGCGCTGCCGCTGGTCGCGGCGGGCGGGATCGAGAACGGCGTCGACGCCTTCGACCGGATCCTGGCCGGGGCGAGCCTCGTCCAGCTCTACACCGCTCTGGTTTATCAGGGGCCGGGGCTGGCCGAGGACATCAATCGCGAATTGAAGCGCCTGCTCGCGCTGCACGGCTTCGCGCGCTTGACGGACGCGGTGGGGACTGAAAAGCCGCTTTGATGCTCAGAACCCTTCTCCTCGCCTTCGCCTTCCTCGCCGCCGGCTGCGCGACCCCCGCCCCGCAGGCCGCGGCGCCCGGTACCGCGCAGCCCGGCATGGTCTCCGCCGCCGATCCGCGCGCCGCGGCGGCCGGCGTCGAGATTCTGCGCGCCGGCGGCAGCGCGGCCGACGCGGCGCTGGCGACGATGCTGGCGCTCACCGTCGTCGAGCCGCAATCGTCCGGCATCGGCGGCGGCGGCTTCCTCGTCTACCATGACGAGGCGGCGAACCGGCTCTCCTCCTATGACGGCCGCGAGACCGCGCCGGCGGCGGCGACCCCCGCTTATTTCCTCGGTCCGGACGGCCGGCCACGGCCGCGCGGCGAGGCGGTTCCGGGAGGTCTGAGCGTCGGCGTCCCCGGCAATATCGGGCTGATCGAGATGGCGCACGAGCGGCACGGGCGGCTGCCCTGGGCGCGGCTGTTTGAACCCGCCATCCGACTCGCCCGCGACGGCTTCATGATCACGCCGCGCCTGCACCGGGCGCTGGCGAGCCCCGGCTCGCTCGCCTCGCTGTCGCCCGGCGGACGCGCGCTCTTCTACGAAGCGGACGGCCAGCCGAGGGCGATCGGCACCTTGGTCCGCAATTCCGATCTGGCGGCCTTGCTGGAGCGGATCGCGGCGCGGGGCCCCGAACATTTCTACACCGGCGCGGCGGCCGACGCGCTGGTGCGGACCGTGCGCACCGCCGAGCGCAACCCCTCGCCGATGACCCGGGACGACCTTTCGACCTACCAGGCCAAGGAGCGCGAACCGGTCTGCGGGACTTATCGCGGCCACCGCATCTGCGGCATGGGCCCGCCCTCCTCCGGGGCGACCACGGTGTTCGCGATCCTGAAGCAGCTCGAACGGTTCGACCTGCGCGCGCTCGGGCCGGACAACCCGGCCGCCTGGCACCTGATCGGCGAATCGATGCGGCTCGCTTATGCCGACCGCGAAGCCTATCTCGGCGATCCCGACTTCGTCTCCGTCCCGGTCGCCGGGCTGACGAACGAGGCCTATCTCGCCCGCCGCTCGCAGCTCATCTCGCCCGAGCGCGCCATCCCCCATGTCGAGGCGGGGACGCCGCCCGGCGCCGCGCCGCGCACCGCCGCCGCCGCCGCCGAGGTACCCTCGACCTCGCATTTCGTCGCGGTCGACCGGGCCGGCAACGTCGCCTCCTACACCTCGACGATCGAGGGGCCGTTCGGATCGGGGCTGACCGTCAACGGCCTGTTCCTCAACAACGAGCTGACCGATTTCAGCTTCGCGCCAAGCCAAGACGGGGCGCCGGTCGCCAATCGGGTCGAGGGTGGCAAAAGGCCGCGCAGCTCGATGTCGCCGACCATCGTCTACGGGCCGGACGGCGAGGTCCGGCTCGCCGTCGGCGCCGCCGGCGGCACGACGATCATCGCCCAGGTCGCCAAGGCGATCATCGGCGTGCTCGACTGGAATCTGAGCGCCCAGCAGGCGATCGCTTTGCCCCAGATCATCGGCCTCGGCGACCGGCTGATGATCGAGCGCGGCACGGCGCTGGAGGCGATGGCGCCGGCGCTGCGCGCGCTCGGCCATCAGGTCGCGATCGTCGAGCCGGGCTACAAGGCCAATGCGATCGAACGGACCGGCGGCCGCTGGGTCGGCGCCGCCGATCCGCGCAGCGAGGGCGTGGCGCTCCCCGAACAAGGCGATTAGGAAGGGCGAACTCGACGCGGGAAACCCGTGCGAGGCGGAGGGATGATGCGCACGCAGCTCGAACATTTTCCGAATCTTGTCACCCTGTTCTTCACCCGCGCCGGGGAAAAGGGCGATGCGCCGTTCCTCTGGGCCAAGCAGGCGGGCGAATGGCGCCCGATCAGCTGGCGCGAGGCGGCGGCGCAGGTCGCGGCGCTGGCCGTGGCGCTGCGCCGGATCGGGCTCAACGCCGGCGACCGGGTGATGCTGGTCTCCGAGAACCGGCCCGAATGGCTGATCTCCGACCTCGCCATCATGGCGGCGAGCTGCGTGACCGTGCCGACCTACACGACCAACACCGAGCGCGACCACCAGCACATTCTCGACGACAGCGGCGCCAGGGCGGCGATCGTCTCGACGCAGAAGCTCGCCAAGACGCTGCTGCCCGCCGCGATCCGAAGCTCGGCCTGCGAGCATGTCATCGGCATCGAGCCGCTGCCCTCGGGCCAGGAAAGCAATGTCCAGTTCCACGACTGGCGCGCCCTGGCCGATCCCGCCGCGGCCGACGTCGCGGCCTGCGCCGCCGGGGTGGCCGCCTTCAGGCGCGAGGATCTCGCCTGCATCATCTACACGTCGGGGACCGGCGGCGCGCCACGCGGCGTGATGCAGCATCACGGCGCCATCCTGCACAATATCGAAGGCTGCACCGCGCTGATCGCCGAGGATTTCGGGTGGGGCGACGAGGTCTTCCTGTCCTTCCTCCCGGCCAGCCACGCCTATGAGCATAGCGGCGGCCAGATGCTGCCGATCGGGCTCGGCGGCCAGATCTATTATTCGGAAGGGCTCGAAAAGCTCGCCTCCAACATCGAGGAGGTGAAGCCCACGATCATGATCGTCGTGCCGCGGCTGTTCGAGGTGCTCCGCCAGCGCATCCTCAATCAGGTCGAAAAGCAGGGCAAGCTGACAAACTATCTGATGGGCCGCGCGCTTTCGATCGGCGCCAAGGGCTATTCGGGCTCGGTGCCGCTGTGGGACAAGCCAATGGATTTCCTGCTCGGGCGGACGCTGCGGCCGAAGATCTCGGCCAGGTTCGGCGGCCGGATCAAGGCGATGGTCTCCGGCGGGGCGCCGCTCAATCCCGAGGTCGGCATCTTCTTCCACTCGCTGGGGCTCACCTTGCTCCAGGGCTACGGCCAGACCGAGGCGGCGCCGGTGATCAGCTGCAACCGGCCCAAAGCGGGGCTCAAGATGGACACGGTCGGGCCGCCGATGCAGGGCGTCGAGGTGAGGTTCGCCGAGGACGGCGAGATCCTGGTCAAGGGCGAGCTGGTCATGCACGGTTATTGGCGCAACGACGCCCAGACCGAGCGGACGCTCATCGACGGCTGGCTGCACACCGGCGACGTCGGCCATCTCGACGACAAGGGCCGGATCGTCATCACCGATCGCAAGAAGGACCTGATCGTCAACGACAAGGGCGACAATGTCGCGCCGCAGAAGGTGGAGGGCATGCTGACCCTGCAGCCGGAGATCGTCCAGGCGATGGTGGTCGGCGACAAAAGGCCCTATCTGGTCGGCCTGATCGTGCCCGATCCCGAATGGACCGCGCGGTGGTGCGCGACCAACCACCGCAAGTGCGAGTTTCACAACCTCGCCCACGATCCCGATTATGTGAAGGCGCTGTCGGCGGCGGTCGACCGGGTCAACAAGGAATTGTCGGTGATCGAGAAGGTCCGCCGCTTCATCGTCGCCGACGAGCCGTTCACGGTCGAGAACCAGCAGCTGACCCCGTCGATCAAGATCCGCCGCCACGTCATCAAGGAGGTCTATGGCGAGCGGCTCGACGCGCTGTACAAGAAATAGAAGTGGCTGGGTGGGATCGCATGGTCCCCACCTTCCCGCTTATCCTGAGGAGGGACTGACCCCGGACTTGATCCGGGGGAAGGCCCGTCTCGAAGGACCGTCCTTGGAGAATGAACAGGTTCCTCAGGATGAGCGGAAGGGGTGCGATGCCGACGATTCAGCCCGGCCGGTCGTAGGGGATGAAGTCGCCGAGGCCGCAGCCGCCATAGTCGGTGCCGGTTGCGGGGTCGAAGACGGTGACGATGTCGTTGCGGCAGAGCTGGCCGGTGGTTGGCCTTGTCCTCAGCGCGCGGCCGAAATTGAGGCTGGGGCAGCCGCCCGCCGGACGGTTCACGTAGATCCGGCTGCCGCGCCCGTCGAAGACGATCGCGTCGCCGGCGGAGCGGTTGCCGCCGAGCTCGGTGAGGCGGACGCAGGAGACGGGCGCGCCCGCCACCCGACCTTCGAGCGCCCGGGCGAGCTCGTCCGCGGCCGCGGGCGACGGGCCGGGATCGGCGGACATGGCGCAGCCGCCGGCCAGGGCGGCGAGGCCCAATGTCGCGTAGCTGGAGAATCTGTTCATCACCGTCTCCTGTCCTAGCCCCTGAATTCGTCCTTAGCGCGCCGCCGTTCGGCCAGCTCGGCGACCGACGCGGCGCGCATGAAGGGGTTGGTCGCCCGTTCGAGCGCGATCGTCGTCGGCAGCGTGACTTCGCCGCGGTCGCGCGCTTCCGCCACCTCCGCGACTCGGCGGGCAAGGGCGGCATTGTCCGGCTCGACGGTGAGCGCGAATCGGCCGTTGGCCAAGGTATATTCGTGGCCGCAATAGATGAAGGTGTCCGGCGGCAGCGCCGCGAGACGCTGCAGGCTGTCGTGCATCTGCCGCGCGTCGCCTTCGAACAGGCGGCCGCAGCCCATCGCGAACAAGGTGTCGCCGACGAACGCGGCGCGCTCGGTGGGAAGAAAGAAGGCGACGTGGCCGGCGGTGTGCGCGGGGATGTCGATCAGCTCCGCCTCGATCTTCCCGATCCGCGCCCGATCCCCGCCGGCGACGATGCGGTCCATTCTAGACACCCGCTCGGCCTCGGCCGGGCCGGTGATCGTGCAGCCGGTCGCCGCGCGGATCGCGTCATTGCCGCCGGTATGGTCGGGATGCCAGTGGGTGTTCCAGATCTGGCTGATCCGCCAGCCCCGCGCCGCCGCCGCCGCCAGCACCGGATCGGCGACCGACGGGTCGACCGCCACCGTTTCGGCCGACGCGGGATCGTGGACCAGCCAGACATAATTGTCCCGGAGAACGGGAACGGGGATGATCTCGAGCATCACCAATGTCCCACGTTCGGCATCGAGGCCCAGGGTTCGGCGACCGGCAGGCGGCCGCCTTTCTGCAGCAATTCGACCGAGATGCCGTCGGGGGTGCGGACGAACGCCATGCGGCCTTCGCGCGGCGGCCGATTGATGGTGACGCCGCCGTCCATCAGCCGCCGGCAGGTTTCGTAGACGTCGTCGACCTCATAGGCGACATGGCCGAAATTGCGGCCCTCGCCATAGCCTTTCTCGTCCCAATTGTGGGTTAGCTCGATCTGGGCGTCCTCATCGCCGGGCGCGGCGAGGAAGATCAAAGTGTAGCGCCCCTGCTCATTGTCCATCCGCCGCACCTCCTGAAGGCCGAGCAGCGAGAAGAAGCGCAGCGTCTCCTCGGGATCGGAGACCCGGATCATGGTGTGAAGATATTTCATTGCGAACCTCGGCTCATCTCTATAAATGCACGGTTCATCGACGTCATGCCAAAAGGGGCGCGTAGGGGAGTCATATCGTGGCTGACGGCGTTCAGGGCAATTGCGATGTCGATGCGGCCAACGCCCGGCCTCCCCTCTCCGTTTCTTCTTTTCGCGTCGAAGCGGCGCCGGTGCCCGCTGTCGCCGCGGTACCCGCATGCGCCGCGCATTATCGTCTCATCCCGCCGTCGCTCCGCCTGGTAGCGGACGAGCTGTAGGCGCCGAACAAGGAGCAGGTCATGGCCGAGGTCGAAAAGAGCAGTCGCAACGTCATCCTCATCGCCGCTTTGGTGCTCGGCCTTTGCATCGTCGCCGGCGGCTATTTGCTCGGCGACGGCCTCAGGCGCGCCCGCATGGCCGACCGGGCGGTGACCATGCGCGGCCTCGCCGAGCGCAACGTCACCGCCGATCTCGCCACCTGGACGATCAGCTTCACCGCCCAGGGCAGCGAGCTGGCCCCGGTCCAGGCCGAGAGCGACCGCGACGCCCGCACCGTCGCCGCCTTCTTCCGCGACGCCGGCTTTCCGGCCAACGCCGTCACCGACGCCGGCGGCTCGGTGAACCAATATTATGACAGCAACCGCGGCGAGAATAACGTTACCGTCAACCGTCGCGTGCAGCTGCGCACCACCGACGTGATGCGGGCGCGACGCGCTTATGCCCGCCAGTTCGAGCTGATCCGCGGCGGCGTCGCGATCCAGGAGGGATCGGGGATGCAATATGTCTTCACCGGCCTCAACGCCATCAAGCCCGGGATGATCGCCGACGCGACCCGCAACGCGCGCGAGGGCGCGCAGCAGTTCGCGCAGGATTCGGGGACCAGCGTCGGCGGCATCCGCTCGGCGACCCAGGGTTATTTCTCGGTCGGCCCGCGCGACGGCGACGCCACCGAGGAAGGCTCGGGCGGCCGCGATTCGCCCCATCAGAAGGTGCGGGTGGTGACGACGATCGAATTCTATCTCGATTGAGGCTGCGGCGCAGGCTGCGGCGCCGGGACCTCGACCTCGCGCACCGTCGCCAGGCTCTCCCGCGCCGCGCGGCCGGCGTCGCTGTCGGGCGCGGTCTCGACGATGCGGCGGTAGATCCGCTCGGCCTCCGCCATATTGCCGGCCAGCCCGGCGAGAGTGCCGGCGAGGAGCAGGATGTCGGGATTGTCGGGCGCGAGCTCGCGGGCCCGGGCGACGTCGGCGCCGGCGCGCGACAAATTGTTGTCGCGCCGCGCCAGCGCCGCCGACAGATACCAGGCGAACGGATCGGCCGGAACCAGCTGCAGCGCGCGGTCGATCTCGCTGCGGGCGCCGGCCGCATTGTTCATCGCGACATGGGCGCGGGCGCGGTCGAGATGGACCTCGCCGCGCAGCTCGTCGGTGAGGCTGGGGGCGAGCAGCGCCGCGTCGAACGCGGTGAGAGCGCGCTGCGGCTGGCCCGCCGCGACCCAGGCATTGCCCGCCTGGACCCAGAAATCGGCGCGGCGCGGATCGCGCGCCGCCTCGGCCTCGCGCGCCGCCTGCTCGAACGCCGTCGCCGCCGGCTCCCAGCGCTCGAGCGCGACGAGGGCAAGGCCGAGGCATTGCCGGGCGTTCAGTCCGCCGCCTTGCGCGCGCCAGGCATTGGCCGCCGCGATCGCGGCCTCGGCATTGGCGCGCACCTGATCGACGCAAGTGCGGTAGCGCGTCTCGGCGGCGGCGTCGGCGGGGGCAGCCGGGGCGGTCGGGGCCGGCCGCCGGGGCGGCATCGGATCGGGCGAGGACGGCAGCGACGCCGCCTGCAGGGCAAGAAATGCGAGGGCGAGGGTCACAGGCGCTCCAGCAGCGTCTTCACGGTGGCGACGAGCAGCGCGAGATCGGCCTCGCGCGACAGGCGGTGGTCGCCGTCCTTGACGAGGACCGTCTGCACGTCGGCTGAACGGATCAGCCGCATCAATTCGGGCGCCCAGGTCCAGGGCACGTCGGCGTCGGCCTGGCCATGGATCAGCCGCACCGGGCAGTCGATCGCGATCGGCGCATGGGCGAGGCGCAGCGCCTCGCCGCTCTCCCAGAAGGCGCGGGTGGTGATCGTCGGCGCCTCGCCATAGGGATTGGGCCGCTCGATCCGGCCCTCGCGCAGGATCGTCATCTTCTCGTCCTGGCTATAGCCCCAGCCAGTGAAATCGGGCGCCGCGGCGATGCCGACCAGGGCCGCGATCCGCTCCGGCCGGGCGAGCGCGGCGAGCAGCATCAGCCAGCCGCCCAGCGACGAGCCGACCAGCACGACCGGCCCCTCGACCGCCCGGTCGATTATCGCCAGCGCGTCGTCGCGCCAGCCGGCCAGGGTCTGCGCCGCGAAGTCGCCGCCGCTGAGGCCGCAACCGCCATAATCGAAGCGCAGCATCGCCCGGCCTTCCGCCGCCGCCCAGGCGTCGAGCGCGGTCGCCTTGCCGCCCGCCATGTCCGAGGCATAGCCGGGCAGGAAGATCAGGGTCGGGCCGCGGCCGGGCCGGTGCTTGCAGGCGAGGTGGACGCCCGTGCGCGCCTCGAGATAGTCGATCCGCTCCATCGCGGCGCCTTAACAGCGGCCGCACGGGCTGGCGAGATGCCGGCCGGCGGCTCGAAACGGGTCATTCCTTGGAGAAGATCGCCTCGATCGACAAGCCGAAGACGTCCGCGATCCTGAACGCCAGCGGCAGGCTCGGGTCGTATTTGCCGGTCTCGATCGCGTTGACGCTCTGGCGCGAGACCCCCAGCCGCCCGGCGAGGTCGCTCTGGCTCCAGTCGCGCTCGGCCCGCAGCACCTTGAGGCGGTTCTTCATGCCCGCCACCTGACGAAGCAGCCGGCGATGCCGAACATCGCGAGCCAGACCACCGTGACATGATAGCTCGGCAAGACTGCAACGAGATCGGAATCCTCCAGAAAGCCCCAGATCGTGGCGAGGGAGAGAGTAAGGCCGGTGGCGACCAGCACCTGCCGGCCGAACAGGTGGCGCTGATATTCGTCTTCGGTCTCGACGGCGAGGCGCATGATCGTCCAGATCATCCCGATCACCGGCAAAGCGGGCAGCACCGCGAGGAGATAAAGGGGGACGCCGGTCGGCGCCCAGGGCTGCTTCATGATCATGATCGCGCCGACCAGAGTCACCGCATAAGCCGCGCCGAAGGCGAGCATGCGGATCGTGTAACGCCGCATATAGGCGGACATCGCCATATCAATGCTCCCTGTCCCTAAGTAAAGTTACCTTTACAGATCGGCTCGCCTGCCGTCAAGGGTCCTGGACATTATGTACGTGAGAAAGCAGATTGACGCGCATCCACGAACAGCGGTAGCTTCCGGCGATGCGGGTCCAAGACGTAATCCGGGGAATAAAGACCGATCTCCAAGTCTCGGACTGGGGGAACGGAAACTTTCCCAAAGCAAAATTCCGCCTCTCCAGAGCCGGGAAGCGCGCCTACAGTTTTGGCAAAGCTTGGGATTGGCGCTTCGCGGAATTTTCCTGTGCCGAGCGCCGCTTTATTATCCGATTGATCGTTTGCGTGGATAAGATGAAGGCGCACGCTCATCTGGCGCTTCGTACCGAGGACGGCAATTTGACGGTCCTGTGTTCATACGAATTTCACGCCGACAGGTTTACGGGCTGGCACCTTCACAGCCTGTGCGGCGAGAAGAACGACATAGACGCAGCGCCGACGGGAACGTTAGTGCATGGCCCTTGGGTGAAGCGGCTTCCTCATTGCCACGCGCCGCATCGCCGGACTGAATTTTACCAGGACATGCAGGGCGGACCGAAAGCCTGGCTCTGGCACGAAACGTTGCGGTTCTTCCGCATCGACGAGAAGGGATCGCTGGTTTGAAGGACGCGCTCTGCCAAGCCTTTTGCGGGGATCTGAGGCTGACCGAGGTTCCGGTCGGCTACGCCGTTACGACGACCTTTCGAGGCGACGATGGGGACTCCGTTGCCTTCTACATCGTGCGCGATCAGAGCCGAGAGGGCTTCTACCGAATTGAAGATGACGGGACCACCATACCCTTCCTAGAGGCGGGCGGGGTCGAGTTCACGACCGAAACGCGATCCGAAGCCTTTGAGACGCTACTAGCGGGACATCAGGTCGAGTTCGATCAGGGTGAGATGCTTCTGCATACCGATTGGATGCGAGAGGAGGCGTTGCCCAAGACGGCCATGCGCTTCCTATCGTTCATGCTCCGCATCAACGATTTTCTCCTTCTCACGAGAGATAAGGTTGCGAGCACGTTCAAAGAGGATGCGGCGAAGCGCTTGCTTGAGCGATTGGAGGGTAAGGCCGAGATCGAGCAGGACAAGGCGGTCAGCGACGATCTATCGGATACCCTCCCTGACATGGTGATCCGCGGTCCAAATCGTACGCCGGTCGCGGTCTTTTTCGGATCGTCCGCCCAGCGCGTGAACGACGCGATTTTCCTGCAGATGCAGGCCCTTTACGAGGTGAGGCAACCGCTCCACGTTGTCGCGCTTTTGGAGCATGAGAGCATCATCAATCGGGAGCTGCGCCGCCGCGCGGCCAATCGCTTGGCGGCCGTTCCCATCTTCCGCGAGGACGAGCCGGCGTCCATAAACCGCATCGAGCGAGAGGCGCTCGGCGATGCACTGGGGACGGTCCATTGAACGAAGATCGGCTACCGAACGAGGACGACGTTCTCCGGCGGATGCTGGAGACTCCCCCCGAAAAGCACAAGCCGATCGGCGAGCGGCCGACGCGGAAGGACAAGGGGCGGAAGCGGGCACGCTAGGGCTTTGCCTAGGATAGGCCTTGGAGCGGACTCGACTCTCTAAGAAAAACGGCGATACTCTTTCCGAACGAGGGAGAGGCAAATGCCAACATCGGAAGAGAAGATCGGTCTGGCCGTGATGTATATCGCGAGCCTTCGCCCCAACAAGCTAGCAACCTTCAATCGCTGTCGAGCAGAGATTCCCGGGATCGTAAATCTGACCGCTGCAGAGCTTGCCATTTCAGCCCCGCGTCATCCGGAGCCCATGTGGCATCAAATCGTGCGCAACATCAAAAGCCACCACGGCGTCGATACCAACTTCATTGATAGGGGGTTGCTCACCCACGTCAGCCGAACGGGCTATCGTATCACACCAAAAGGCGAGGCATTTCTAGATCAGCATGGGCTTGTTTAGAGCGCGTCTTATAGCCGGGCTCAAACCACTTAAGCTCCGTGCCGCCCGCCGCGTCTTTATCCCATACGAACCACGCATAGGCCGTGGTGCCGCTACCCTGCTGGACCGCGCCAGCGGGATAGAACGTGATTCTCTCGCTGAATACCCACACCCGCGACGGCGGGGCATCTGTGAAGATCGTTCGCTGGCGGTTGGCGCCCTCCAGGAACGCCAGTCGCAGAAGGAGGGCGAACTTGCGATCCGCAGACTTCAGCCCCGATTGCACAAACCCCTCAGCCGCGTTGTAGGGCGGGTTAGTGACGATGTTCGCGGCGCGGCGCGTGGGAGCGAGGAAGTCCAAGCCAACCTCGCCATAGCCACGATCGTAGAGGTCGGAACTGATAATTGTCCGCCCCGTCTGCTCTAGCACATCCGACATCGCGCCATTGCCGCAAGCGCTCTCCCAAATGTCCCCCGCGAACGCTTCGTTATCAATCAGGGCATGCGTCGCCCAAGCAGGCGTCGGGAAAAAGTCCGGCCCGTCCAGATCGGCAAACCGCTTCATGGTGGGCTTGAAACCGCCGTTTAGATTGTAGGTCCCGTCCATGGTGAAAGTGTAACAGAATCAACGCGTTAGGCAACCCCCTATAAGTGACTCAGATGATTCGGGAAAGGCGGAAGCGCCCGCTAGTCCGACCAGCGCTTCCTGCGCTCGCCGCGAAGCTTCCTCGGCTTCGGCTCAGGCTGCGGCCCCACAAGTCCGCCGATAGGTCAGGCGCTTGCCGTAGATGCCCTTGAGGGCTTCGTCGGCGCGCTCGGCGTCGTTGAAACCGCAAGCGCTGCGGTTGCTGTAGCGGAAGTCGAATTCGGCCATGTAGCGCGCCAGATGCTGCTGCCCGCAATGCTGGTAGATGCCTTTCATCCCGCGCTTGAAAATGCCGAAAAAGCCCTCAATCGTGTTGGTCGTGATCGTGGGATCGTCGGCGCGGACGTACTCTTTGCCGAAGTGGTTGACGCTCTGGTGATCGGCAAACTCTTTGCCGGGGCGCTTATACATTTGTGCTTCGTCGGTCAGGAGGCGGCTCTGGCGATCGACGTTTGTGTACAGGATATGCGCGACCGTCTCGGCGGTCAGGCGCTCGGTAACGACGAAGCTCTTTGCGCGGCCCGTTGAGCGGTCAACGAGCGAGACGATCTTGTTCATGTTGCGGATGGGAGTGCGCGACGGCGGGGCGTTCTTGTCCTTGCCGAAGTAGGTTTCGTCGGCCTCAACGTCGCAGCCTCGGCCGCCCATCGGGCCGCTCTCCTGTTCCATCGCCTTGCGGAGACGATGGAGCATGAACCACGCCGTCTTGTAGGTGACATCGAGCATGCGGCCAATTTGATGGGCGCTGATCCCCTTCTTGGATGAGCAGAGCAGGTGATTGCAGAGCAACCACTTGTCGAGCGACACTTTGGAACGCTCGAAAACGGTCCCGACTGTCACGGTGAATTGCTGGCGGCAATCGTTGCACTGGACCAGCCCGGCGCGGTGCTTCGAGCCAACGAGGCGAGTCGCCTTGAACGATCCGCAATGCGGACAGAACGGGCCATCGGGCCAGCGGAGCGCTTCAAGATGCTCGCGGGCTTTGTTCTCGTTCGTGTAAATCGGAGCGGTGATATTCATGGTCGTTTCCCTCTCAGAGCCTTTGCCCTGTAGAGGATGCTTTGTCAAGTACATAATGTCCAGGGTCCTTTACACTATCGCCGCGCCCTTTCTTGAACCGCGCCGGGCGCCCATCTATGGCGCAGTCGTTCACCGTCCGCAGGAGCCCGCATAACGATGTCCGAACCGTTCTCGATCAAGCTGCCCGATGGATCGGTCCGCGAGGTCGAGCGCGGGACCACCCCGGCGGACGTCGCCGCGGCGATCGGGCCGGGCCTCGCCAAGGCGGCGCTGGCGGCGCGCGTCAACGGCGAGCTGCGCGATATCTCGCGGCCGTTCGAGGGCGATGCCGAGCTGGCGCTGATCACCGCCCGCGACGAGGCCGACGCGCTCGAGCTGGCGAGGCACGATTACGCCCATGTCCTCGCCGAGGCGGTGCAGAATCTGTTCCCGGGCACCCAGATCACCTTCGGCCCGGCGACCGACGACGGCTTCTATTACGATTTCGCGCCGACCGCGGCGCGCGGTCCGTTCACCGAGGACGATCTGCCGGCGATCGAGCAGGAGATGCGCCGGATCATCGCCGCCGACGAAAGGCTGGTGCGCGAAGTCTGGAGCCGCGAGGAGGTCCGCGCCTATTTCGAGAAGCAGGGCGAGACGTTCAAGGCCGAGTGGGTGATGGAGCTGCCCGAGGAGGAAGCGATCACCATGTACCGCTCCGGCGGCTGGATCGACCTCTGCCGCGGCCCCCACCTCGCGTCGACCGGCAAGCTCGATCCCGATGCGTTCAGGCTGACCCGGGTCTCGGGCGCCTATTGGCGCGGCGACCAGAACAACCCGCAATTGTCGCGCATCTACGGCACCGGCTGGCTCAACAGGAAGCAGCTCGACGCCCATCTCGTCCGGCTCGAGGAGGCGGCCAAGCGCGACCACCGCAAGATCGGCCAGGAGATGGACCTGTTCCACCTCCAGGCCGAGGCGCACGGCTCGATCTTCTGGCATCCCAACGGCTATCTCATCTGGCGCCAGCTCGAAGCCTATCTGCGCCGCCGGCTCGACGCCGCCGGCTATGACGAGGTCAAGACGCCGCAGCTGATGGACGCGCGCCAGTGGGAGGCGTCAGGCCATTGGGGCAAATATCGCGAGAACATGTTCATCGTTCCCGACGAGACGCCCGGCACCGAGGAGGACGCGCCGATCCTGTCCGG